>Ga0209906_100188_pt1 | contig 59058 bp, 62 predicted proteins | sample FECB24metaG_FD_188303 | JGI IMG/M metagenome (GOLD analysis project Ga0209906, IMG submission 188303) | Cyanobacterial communities from the Joint Genome Institute, California, USA from Joint Genome Institute, California, USA - FECB-24 metaG... ... | reverse complement strand
AACAGGCGCCTCGCGAAGGATTTCGAGGCGACAATCCAATCCGCCGCCGCATTCCTCTACGCCGCCTCCGTCATGCTCCTCGTAAGGCGAATGGCAAGGGCCTCATGAGTTTCGAAACCGACTCTTATCCGCAGCGTGGGCTGAACATCGAGGTTCTTGTTGATGGTGCGCTCGGCCACGCGTCCGAACGTCTCGGCAAAATTCCGCCTCGTCGCATCGGAGGCGGTGTCCTGTGTTGCAAGCTTCCCGATGATTGCAAAGAGCACCGCCGCGCCAAACGTCCTCAAACAGTGGCGATCAATCTTGTCATTGAAACCGCCATAGCCCTGGGCATCCGTGCCGGCCATGCCGCCGATCTGCAGTGTTGAACCGTTCGGGAACATAGGGCGCCTCGTTCGATCTCGGCGGGAATTTGGGAGCAGTTTTGTTCTGACCCTTCACGTGTAATCGCCGGAGCAATAATCCCTCACTGAAGCGGCGGGATATTTCGGTTGCGCCGGAGTAAAACTGCGGCAGCAGATAGCCTTTTGCCGGTTTGGCGGAAGGCGGAGGGATGAAGGGCGTGGAGCTATATGGACGGGTTCTGCATGCGGTTCAGATCGAGGGTCTGAGCCGGCGCGAGGCGGCACGGCGTTTTGGGATTGATCCTCGGACTGTTGCGAAGATGCTGTTGTTTTCGGTGCCGCCTGGCTACCGGCGTGGCGGCGCGCCGAAGCGACCGAAGCTGGATCCTTTTACCGCGATCATCGATCAGATTCTGGAAGCTGACCGGACCGGGCATTCGAAGCAGCCAATTCAAGATTCGCGGTCTGTTGAAAAAAGCGACGGTTGGGCAGCCCTGTCAGGGGATCAGTGGCCGCCAGACGGGCCAGCTCCAGTTCGACGAGTTTCCTGTCAGTGATGTTGAGATGTGAAATTACGGCCCCGCCCCGCTTAGCCCTCAAGGGTGTTACTCGGCCCAAAAACCACCGATTTTGTGTCGGGGAGTTTGATGACACCGTTGCGATCGACGACGCAGAGGTGCGAGGCCAATGCGTCAATTACAGCGGCGGCGAAGCCCTTTGATTCCAGTACCGGTGTCATGTCAAATTTCCTTGGTGCTGACTGCCCCCTATTTCAGATAGCGAATGATCGGGACAAAAAATCCCAACCAACCCCCACCATCCAGCCAATCTGTAAAGACGGCCTTAATGCCGTAGTCGAGCTGTTCCACACTGCCAAAGATGCGACTTTCGACGAACAAAGCATCACCATCGGACCGAATAACGTCTTTGCTCTCCGATCCAGACGTCAGCCTCGCGCCGAGGGACGGCGATCAGCATCGCGGCATTGAAGGTCTTGATTGGGGCCGTATCCGGGCCGCCCGGTTCTGGGGAACGCTCGGCGATAAGCTGCCGTTCTGGGTCGCCTCAACAGGCAAATTTGCCCAGCCATTTAAGACCCCATTGCGGTCATACACGCATCGCTTCGAGGATGACCGATTCGGGCCCGCCGTCGTAAGCGTCCGGTTCAACGAATGGTTCGATTGAGCCCATGACCACCCTTTCGTCCCGTTCAAGTCTCTCGATACGGCGTGCCATCCTTGTGCACAAAACGACCGTCGGCGTTGGCGCTCATCATGTCGACATCGGAACAGGCCGTCAGATCGTCTCGATGGCGCGACCCGACTTCCAGATAGATCGCCACTTCGTCCGACTTGTTGATCATGTGGTGGCCGTTGCCGGTGCCTTTCGGAAAGGTTGCGCAGTCACCTGTCACCCACGCAAAGCACGGTTTCGCCCGACTCTTCGATGAGCGTGAGTTCACCTTTAATCAAGTAGACGAACTCGTCTTCGTGAGAATGCCAGTGGCGCTGGCTCGACCAATTGCCCGGTGGCAGGCGTGTGAGGTTGACCCCGAAATCCAATAATCCCCCAGCGTCGCCGACACGTTGCCTCAATCTCTCGGCACTTATGGCGTTGAATTCCGGCGGATAGCCTGTCCCTCGTTGAACCGGAACAGCGTCGATATCGACCTTGGGCATGGCGGTCCTCCTGTGATCGGCGAACACATTTTGCGCACAACCAATTCCGACGGCCAAGGTCTCCTTTGTCCAGATAGTCGAGATTTCGTGGCGATGCATGGCACGCAAGCTCTCCAACCCTTTGTAGCTCTTCACTCCTTCGCGAATCGCGGCTGTTTTCGGCAAAGTCCCGGGTCGGCTCCTATGGCCGAGATGTGGGCGTTCTTTTTCCGACAGGATCTGGGCCGGGTGCGGACCGTCTGGGTTCGAGCCCGGAAAGCCAGTCAGCTGCCGTTGAACGCAAGAGGCCTCAGCGCCGCTGCCGGCCCCTTTGCTGCCATTGGCGCATCCCTCCTGCAAGGACCGCTCCTGGCCCACAACGGACGGTCGCCAAGGCGGCGACCTATCTCACCCTTTATCCCGGTCCTCCGGCCTTCTTCGCCGCCCCGCAAGGATGCACCCAATCGCGGCGAGCTGAATTGCGGCGGCGCAGAGGAACAGCGAGGCCGATCCCGTCGCATCGCCCCCGCCACTCCCACGCAGCAGACCAAACGCCGCTGGCGCAAAGGCATATCCTGCCTGGCCGATGGCGACGATCAGCGGCACCACGCGGGGGGTCTCAGTCGGGGGAAACTCCTGTTGCGCGATCAGCGGTGGCAGCGATGTGGCGTTACCGATCCCCAACCCGAACAGCGCAATACCCAGAAAGAGCCATGGCCCGCCGTCGCCTGCTGCCAGAAAGAACAGCAGCGAACCGATCACCTGCACAACGTAGCTGGCACAGGCGACAAGGCGGCGGTCGGCGGAGGCCGGCATCACCCATCCCACCAAAGATCGTCCAAGGATTGCGGCGAGCGTGGCGCCGCCCATGGTAAGGCCCGTCAAACTCCCGCCCAGCACCGGAACCAGCAGCGAGAACAGATGCGCCAGCAGCCCGATCTGGGCGAAGAGCCCCAGCGTCATGCCAGCGGAAAGGGTCAGGAACTTGCGGTCGCGAAACAATGACCCGCGCGCAACAGAACCGCCCTGCGCCTGAGGCCGGACGGGCGTGCCTTCCACGCCGTCCGGGTATTGTCCCATGCTTTCGGGCGTGTGCCGGAAAACAAGCACCGACAGGACCGCAACGACAGCAATCATGACACCGCCGATCGTCAGCGCAGCAGGCGCAAAGCCGATGCCTGCAATCAACGCGATCCAGAGCGGTGAGAATATGACCCCGCCAAGGCTCGCGCCATTGTAGGCCCCAAGCGCTGCGGGGCGGCGCAGATTGAACCAAGGCGCGATCAGGGCATTCACAGCGGCGGCCCCCATCGCGACCCAGCCCGCGCCACTGGCCATCGCCGCCACGAACAGTTGCCACGGCTGTTCCGCCAATGCCCAGCCCGCGATCCCGAGCTCCAGCAACGCAGCTCCCACCACCGTTACCATGGGCACACCAAAGCACCGATAAAGGCGCGGCAGAGTGGCCACGACGCCCGCGCCCAGCAGAAAATGCAGCGTCACCGCCGCCGAGACCATCGCCACCGACCAGCCGGTCCGAGCAACGACGGCATAGAGGAACACGGGTGGCCCATAGAAGCCAACGCCCCAGCCGAAGGTGGCGAGCAGAAATGTGGCAGCGACGACATGCCAGCCGAAAAACGGTCGGGCGGTGGGTGCAGGTAGGGGCATGGGAAAACTTTCGTTGATCTCCCTCCGGGTATGGGCGCAATCTTGGCCCGAATGCTTTGGTGAAGACCGAAGCATTTCTCGCAGTTCTGTGCCAGGATTAGGTCAGCCAGAGGAACTCACATGGCCACATCGAACCGCATTGCCCAGGTTGCCGCTGCCGTAGGTGAGCCTGCGCGTGCCGCCATGCTGGCCGCGCTGATGGATGGACGCGCTTTAACCGCAACCGAGCTGGCCGCTGTAGCTGCGATCACGCCCCAGACAGCCAGCGGCCATCTGTGTCGGCTGGTCTCCGTCGGGTTGATCGCGGTCGAGAAACAGGGCCGCCACCGCTATCACCGCCTCGCCAGGCCCGAGGTGGCGCGGATGATCGAAAGCGTTATGCAGATCGCGGGCGGTATCACACTGACCCGGCCACTGCCGCGTGTTGGCCCCAAAGATGCGGCCCTGCGTCAGGCGCGCACCTGCTACGACCATCTGGCAGGCGCACTTGGCGTCAGCGTCGCCGATGCCTTGCACGCTAGCGGCGCTGTCGAGATCGCTGGCGACGCCGCCGCCTTGACCGACATCGGGCGCGCGCAGATGCAGGCCCTCGGCATCCTCGCGCCAGACGGCAACACGCGCAGCACCCGCCCGGTCTGCCGTCCCTGTCTGGACTGGAGCGAGCGACGCCCGCATCTGGCCGGCGTGCTGGGAACTGCCATCTGCACCCATGCGCTGGAACAGGGCTGGGTCCGGCGCCGGCCCGGAACACGGGCGCTGGAGATCACACCTGCGGGCAGAATCGGTTTCAGACAGGCGTTCGGGGTGGAATTAGGTGCCAGCTGATCATGCCTGCCGCGAGACAGCGATACTTACTTGCGCAGCAATAGCCGCTTCGACAAGCACAGACGGCAGCATTGTCCGCTTACCGGCCTCAGGTTGCGGCCATAGCGGTGGCCGCTTTCCACCCCAGGACCGACAAGCGCGCAACGAATTCCGAGCGCCGAAGCGGCCATCCGCGGTGTGTCGGACACTGCATTGATGAGATAGGCTTCGCCTGTCGCTTGGCAGTTAATTAGGTTCTGCCTCACTTTGTGTGGTGAGATTATCCCATGGGCTCAACGCTCGGGAAGGAACATCATGCAATCGAGGAAACAGTGGTCGCCCGGACCCGGAGCGAAGGTTTTGCGCGTCACGCAGACGGCTGCCGGCAGCTGGATCGTCTCGCCGCAATAGCCGATCGGGGCTCTGCCCGTCGTGCGGGAAACGCTCCCGACATCGCCATGGCTGGCGTCATCGGCTCCTTCAGGACCTTCCAGCGCAGGGAGAACCGGTAGCACTACAGCTTCGTATCAGCCGCTGGCGATGCGCTTCCCAAGACTGCGATCGAAGCACCTTCTCCGATCAGTTGCCGGCGATCGCCGTACCCTATGCTCGCCGTACCAGACGCACCGCGGAGATCGCTGGCCTACTGGCCTATAGCACTGGAGGTCGACCTGGCGAGCGCTTGATGCAACGTCTCGGAATTCCGGTCAACGACGACACGATCTTGCGGCAACTCAAGCGGGACGTCTCAAGACAATCGCCGCCGGCCAGGGTCGTTGGCCTCGATGACTGGAGCTGGCGACGAACGTCGCGATACGGCACGATCGTTGTTGATCTTGAGCGTCACTCGGTGATCGACATTCTGGAAGACCGGAGTGTGGCCAGTGCCGCCAAGTGGTTACGAGAGCATCCATCGGTCGAGATCGTGAGCCGAGATCGCTGCGGCCTGTACGCGCAAGCCGCTCGCGAGCGCGCACCGCAAGCGCAGCAAGTCACCGACCGATTCCATCTCGGTCAGAATCTGCGCATGGCGATTGAGGAGCAGATGAGCCTTTCGGGGCGCGCGACGGGACGAGCTCTCCTTGCCGATGATGACATTACAGATGCCGCGATCCATCGCCGCCGGGTGCGACTTGCCCATCGACAGTCTCGCGAGCTGGTCTTCGAGCAGGTCCACGTGTTGCACAAGGCTTGTCCTATTCCGAAATTGCACGACGCACCGGCCTATGGCCGCCGCAGCATCGCCAAATGGCTCAGTTTTGATAAACCGCCGGACAGGCGCCGCGCAGCATTGAACCAGACATCTCCATGGTAATTTGAAGCGCTCCTCGCCCAGTGCTGGAAAGTCGGCAACCGCTGCGGCCGGCATCTGTTTCACCACATCAAACAGCGTGGTTATACCGGCAGTTTTTCGAACCTGGAACGACTGCTCGGGGCATGGAGACGGGCTGATAGACCAAGCGGCGGTGACGCACCCTCAAGACCCACCCTCGACCCAGCATCGTTCAGACTTGAGGCCATTCGAGATCCGGATACCGGCCATGCTATTTCGCCCGTTATCGCTGCCCTAGGCATCAAGCCGCGAGGAATGCTGACAGCCCAGCAGGCCAGACGAGTCGATGTCCTGAAGCGAGGATCGTATCCATTTGCTCTGATGCGCATCTTGGCCATGCGCTTCAACGCGATCCTGCGGTGCGGCAGATCGGAGCCGCTGGAAATTTGGATGGACGACGCCATCAACTCAGGTTTGGTGCCAATTGTGAGGTTCGCCCGCGTCCTGCGGCGTGACATTGATGCGGTTCACAACGCTATCGAGCTCCCTTGGAGTAACGGTCAGGCCGAAGGCCAGATCAATCGCCTCAAGGCAATCAAACGCGCAATGTACGGCAGAGCCGGTCCCGAGTTGCTGCGAGCGCGAATGCTGCCACTTCATCACACAAAGTGAGGCAGAACCTAGTTAAGTGCAAAGCGACAAATGCGATCGACTTCATCAACACCGTGATCGCCAGGTTCCCGTTTCGCATTCGCGAGGTTCGCACGGACAATGGCCATGAATTCCAGGCGAAATTCCATTGGCACGTCGAGGACCAGGGCATCAGGCACGCCTACATCAAACCTGCATCGCCGCAGCTCAATGGCAAGGTCGAACGATCCCACAGAACCGACGAGCAGGAGTTCTATCAACTCCTCACCTACACCGATGACATCGACCTCGGCGCGAAGCTCTCCCAATGGGAGCACTTCTACAACCTGTCGCGACCCCACGGTGCATTCAACGGTAACGCACCTTACGAGGTCCTCCGCGAACGGCTATAAATGGGCCGCATGATGTCTCATAACCGCGCCGGCATTACATGGACATAACCTTCAGGCCAAGTAGTCCCTCAGCGCATCAGCCCTTCACTGCGCGCAAATTCCAGTGCATCGTTAAGCGTGCTGTGTAATTTGTCCGCGATCTCGCGGATGTCCGGCTTGGTGACGATAAGCGGTGGGCACAGTGCCACAGCGTCGACGATGCAGCGCACGATCAGGCCGTGATGATGAGCGCGCTCAAAGACGAACGCGCCGACCCTGCCCGCCGGATCGAACGGTTGATGCCGTTCCTTGTTGGCGACCATCTGCACCGCGGCAATCAGCCCAACGCCGCGCACTTCGCCCACCAGCGGGTGCGACGCGAGCTTTCCGAGTTCGGACGACAGGACGGCACCCATCCGGTCCGCATTTCCGACAAGGCCCTCTTCTTCGATGATGGCAAGGTTTTCAAGCGCCACGGCCGTGGCCACCGGATGGCCCGACCCGGTGAACCCATGCCCGAAATTCCCAAGCGTGTCGGTATGGTCGGCGATGGTCTCATAAATATCGTCGGAAATTGCTATCGCGGCGAGCGGCATATAGCTGGATGTCAGCTGTTTCGACATGACGAGCATGTCGGGACGGATGCGGTAGGTCTCGCAACCGAAGGTCTTGCCGGTCCGGCCGAAGCCGGTGATGACCTCGTCGGCGACGATCAGAATATCATGCCTACGGCAGATTTCCTGCACTATGTCCCAATAGCCCTCGGGCGGAACGATGACGCCTCCGGCACCCATCACCGGTTCGCCGATAAAGGCGGCGATGGTTTCGGCTCCCTCTTCGGCTATGGTGCTTTCAAGTTCGTCGCCTAGCCGGGCGACAAAGGCCGCTTCGGTTTCCCCCTCTTTCCCCGAAAGATAGAAGTGCGGGCAACTGACATGACGGACGGGGATCGCGGGCAGGTCGAAATCGCGGTGGTTCCACGGCAATCCGGTCAGACTGCCCGAGGCGATGGTGATGCCGTGGTAAGCCTGCCGCCGGGCGATGAACTTCTTTTTCTGCGGCCGCCCGCGCGCGTTGTTGAGGAACCATATCATCTTGACGACGGTGTCGTTGGCCTCGGAGCCGGAATTGGTGAAGAAGATGTGGTTCAGCCCATCGGGCGTCATGGAGGCGAGCTTGTCGGCAAGGCGCGCGGCGGGGGCGTGCGTTTTCTGCGAAAATACATGATAGTATGGCAGCTTTGCCATCTGTCGCGCCGCCGCCTCGACCAGCCGCGGCTGGCTGAACCCGACGGCCACGCTCCAAAGCCCGGCGAGCGCCTCAATATAGGCGTTGCCCGCGTCGTCGAACACCCGAATGCCTTCGCCGCGCTCGATAATCCTAGGCCCGTCGCGTTCGAGCTTGCGGGCATTTGTGTAGGGATGCAGGTGCGATGACACATCCTGCATTGCTATGGAATTGGGGCGGGTCACGTCTGGGATTTCCTAAAGGGGGTTCTTGTTGCGTCGGGCAAATGCTCGGCAACGATGTGATATCTGGTTCTAATAGCTGTCTTCCTTGTAGGCCCCTGCGCGCCCGCTGGCCCGGACCTTGTCCACAGCTTCGGTCACATCGGCCGCATATTCGCCGACAATCGGCAGATGGACTGGGTTTACACCCTGCTGAATCGCCAAAGGGCTACGCATTCTGCCGGGAAACCAGCCCTTCGCCTGTAACTCGTCCGCGACGGCCATGATACTGACATGGGGGTCGTCCGACACGAACGCGAAGAGGTTCGCTTCGCCCACTGGGCGCAGACATCGCAGACCCTCGATCGCGTCTATCGCGTCGATGAAAGCCATCGTCGCGTCCATCGCGGCCTTGGTCGTCCGAATATAGCCCTCAAGGCCCAGATAGTTCATCACCGCCCAGGCCGATGCAATCGACCCCGCCGGCCTGCTGCCTAGAAACGTGGGCGTCGCATAAGTGCCACGCGGCCAGTCGCCGAAACTGAAGCGTTCCAGCTCCTTAAGGCTCTTGTCGTTGAACAGCAGCAGCGAGGCGCCCTTCGCCCCGTAGGCGAATTTGTGGATATCGGCCGAAATGCTTGTCACGCCCGGCACTGAAAGATCCCATTCGGGTATCGGATACCCCAGCCGTTTGGCGAAGGGCGAGATGAAGCCACCCCAGCATCCGTCGACATGAAGCCATAGGTCGCGCGCAAGGGCGATGCGTCCAAGGTCGGCGACAGCGTCGAAAACCCCATAGGGAAAGCAGGGTGCCGAACAGAATAGCATGATCGTATCGTCGTTGATCGCGGCTTCCATAGCGATGACATTGGCGCGGAATTCGCCCCCCACCGGCACGCGGATGATTTCTACGTCAAGTATATCGCCCGCCTTATTCAGCGTGGCGTGGGCGCTGTAGGGGGCGACGACATTCAGTTTGCCGTCAGCCCCGTGACGCTGGCGATGTCGCTTCCGGGCGGTTTTGACGGCCTCAAACAGGCTTTCCGTTCCGCCGGAGGTGAAGGAGGTACCCATATTGTCGCCTCCGCCGAAAAGGCTCGCGGCCATTGCCGCAATGTCTTCGAGCATGTGTGTCAGGCTACGAAACGCCTTGCCTTCGCCCAGCCCGTTTTCGACGGCATACAGACGGTAAGCGTCCATCTGTACATTGAGCAGGTCTTCGTCGTAGTAATAGATATATGCGGGCAGGCGCCCACGCTTCCAGTCCAAATCATGTGCTTTGAACGCCAATAGGTCGGACCGAATGTCCATCCAAGGGCGTCCAGTTTGTGGGAAGCCGTCCATCGGTATTCCTCGTAAGAACTGGTGAAGCCTAGCCGGTTCCTGAATGTTGCAGCATTTCGATAATGTCAAGCGGCATTGTCTTGAGTTCATCTATGCCAAGGGTTTCGGTCCGCGCCACCCACACAACGTGATGGAGTGAAAAAACGCATAAAAACCAATGACATATACGGACTCTCGTCTCCGACATGTCGACACGCATTGCGCGCAAAATTTTTAGGCCGGAACGCCGCGGAAATAGTAGGTGACAAATGATGCAACATTTGTATATCCTAAATTCGTGGCATCGGGAAAAGTCACACATTCACAAATAGGGAGGTGAGCATGAGAATTCTGAAAACGATTGCCGCTATTGCCGGCCTTGTATTGGTTCCTGCGGCTTCACCGGTGTATGCGGGTGACATCATGAGCGACATAATGCAGCGCGGTAAACTGCGGTGTGGTGTTTACCAAAACGTCCCAGCGCTCGCGACCCTAGACGATAAAGGTAACTGGCAGGGTTTCGACGTAGACTATTGCCGGGCTGTCGCGGCGGCGCTGTTCGGCGATGGCAATGCAGTCGAATTCGTGACGTTGACCTTCGCGCAAGGAATTCCGGCGGTAAGTTCGCGCGAGGTAGATCTTGCGGGCCTTGCCATCACTTACACAATCGGCCGCGATACCGAGCTTGGGCTCGATTTCGTTGGCCCGACTCTCTATTCGGGTCATGGATTTATGGTCCACAAGCGAACCGGAGCTACCAAGATTGCGGATCTTGATGGTGCGTCAATCTGCGTCGTCGCAGGTACAATTACTGACAGTCTGATCTCAGACTTTTTCAAGGCGCGGGGAATGACCTACACGCCGGTCGCATTCGAAAACTCGAATCAGGGCTACGAGTACTACGAGAACGGCCGCTGCGATGTTGTCACATCCGAAATCCCGTTTCTTGGAACCCGGCGCCTTCGCTTGAAGAACCCAGATGATCACATCATCTTTGAAGAAGTATTCGCCAAATCACATATGGGTCCGATCATTCTGGAGTCGGACCCGCAATGGTCCAACGCAGCGCGCTGGGTTCACTATGCTCTTCTTCAGGCTGATGAGTTTGGAATCAATCAGGACAATCTCGAAGAAGAGCTAAGAACTACAGATCCTGAAAAGCAGCGATTCCTTGGAGTAACAGAATCCATCGGCGAAAAAATGGGCCTGACTAACGTCTTTACGGTGAATATCATTCGCGCAGTTGGAAACTACAATGACATTTGGGAACGCAACTTCGGCATGAAATCCGCCGTTAAGCTGCCACGTGGCATGAACGCACTAGCCAAAGATGGCGGCCTGCAATGGGCACCGAACTGGCGTTGAGCGGCAGATTTAGCACTACCGGCCGTGTTCTCGGCCGGTAGCACTCCGCAAGCCAAGGCTCCGAGCAAAACAATGCATTTCTGGTACCATCAACTATGACCAATCTGGAGAATAGTATTGTAGGCATGGGTGCGCGGCCCAACGATCTAGAGTCTGTGCGTCTACGACCGGTCTGGCACCGGCCTTGGGTGCGCAACGTGATGACGCAGCTCCTGGCCGTCACGATGATTGGCATTGTAGCTTGGTCAATAGTCGTCAATGTCAGCGCGAACCTGCCGAGATCGAATTTAGGATTCGGTTTCGACTTTATGAATCTGCCGACGCGCTTCGAGGTAGGGCCGAACTACCTTGGCGCGACCGCTCGCGATCCGGTGTGGATGACCTTCTTGGTCGGCCTCATCAACACGCTTCGCGTCTCGGCCATGGGCATCGTGCTCTGTACCTTCGTTGCCCTAATCGTCGCGCTCGCGCGACTGTCCGACAATTGGCTGGTCGCACGGACGGCGCTTATCTATGTCGAAACAGTCCGCAACATTCCCCTGCTTTTGCAGATGCTTTTCTGGTATGGCTTTTCCACGCTGCTGCCGTTGCCAAAGCAGGCATGGAACCCGGCGGCCGGCGTTTTCGTGAGCAATCGCGGCGTCTACCTTCCATCGCTTCAGTTGACATCGGTCCATTACGTCGCCGCTGTGCTGTTCTTCGCCGGGGCTGTTGGCGCGATCTTCGTCATCCGCCGCCGCATCCGTCAGCGCGAACTTACCGGCGAGCCTATCGCGCTGTCCTGGGCACCGCTTCTGATGCCCTTCGCGTTTGCCGCATTCGCGCTGATTGCCGGACGCGCCGGGTGGGTGGTGGATACGCCCGCGCTATCTGGCTTCAACTTCAAGGGAGGTGGGGTGGTCACGCCCGAGTTCGTGGCGGTGCTGATTTCGCTTTCGGTCTATCAATCGGGCTTCGCGGCCGAGACCATCCGCAGCGGCATCCTCAGCGTGCGCCGCGGCCAGGTCGAGGCGGCGCGGAGCCTCGGGCTGAAACCGAACGTCATTCTTGGAAAGATCGTGCTGCCTCAGGCTATGCGTATCATCGTGCCACCAATGGCGGGTCAATACATGAGCCTGACCAAGAACAGTTCGCTCGCTGTGGTGATCGGCTACCCTGAACTGGTGCGCGTTTCCACGGCCGTCATCTCGGAAACCGGACGGGCCATCGAATGTATCACTCTCCTAATGGCCATTTACCTGTCACTGAGCCTGCTGACCTCGGCTTTCATGAACTGGTACAACCGACGCATCGCGTTCGTGGAGCACTGACACATGCACGCGGAAGGTCTTGTCCCGCCCGATATGTCCCGCCCCGCGTTGCCCACCGCAACCGATTGGGTTCGCCGGAATCTATTCGGTTCTGTCTTTAACTCGGTGCTGACACTTGCGATCTGCTGGCTGATTTACAAAGTCGCGACGAATGCCATCCAGTGGGCCGTCATCGACGCCAGCGTGGCCCCCGCCGAAATCCGCGACTGCATCGACTCGGGAGGCGCCTGCTGGGCTTTCATTCAGGCGAAATGGCGGCTCATCCTCTTTGGAACCTTTCCTTACGACGAACAATGGCGCCCTGCGCTTGCGCTGACCCTTCTGCTGGCGCTGGTTGTCGCGTCAGCCGTCCCGGCAATGTGGCAGAGCGTCGAACGCAAGCGCTGGATGTTCGGCGCATGGCTTGCCGGTCTTGGCCTGATTGGGGTGCTCATGGCGGGGGGGTTGGGGCTGAAAGAGGTCGAGGTTCGGCTCTGGAGCGGGCTTCCCCTAACAGTGATCCTTGCTGTGGTGGGTATGGTGTCGTGTTTCTTCCTATCAGTCCTGCTTGCGCTTGGGCGGCGGTCGGAATTGCCGGTTATCCGCTGGGTATGCGTCGTCTATATCGAAGTCATCCGGGGTGTACCGCTAATTAGCCTTCTGTTCATGGCCAACATCCTGTTGCCGCTCTTGCTGCCGCAAGACGTGACCGTGCCCAACCTGGTTCGCGCGCAACTCGCGTTCATCATGTTCTTTTCGGCCTACATGGCCGAGACGATACGCGGCGGCCTGGCTGCGGTGCCGTTGGGGCAATACGCGGCGGCCAAGGCGATCGGGCTGGGTTACTGGCTAACGATGACCAGCATCATCCTGCCGCAAGCCTTGCGAATCACCATTCCGTCGATGGTCAATCTGTTCATCGCCGGGTTCAAAGATACTTCACTGGTCATCGTCATCTCGATGCTGGACCTTCTTGGAACGGCGAACGCGGCTAAGGCAGACCCGAGGTGGCTGGGTCTGTTCGTCGAAGCGTATTTCTTCATCGCCGCAATCTACCTGACGGTCTGCGCCTCGATGTCGTGGTACAGCCGCTGGCTGGAACGCCGAATGACGGCGCGCGGTCAGCACGGGCGATGACGATGAAGCAATCGCCCCCCCTCGTTTCGCTGAAGAACGTTAACAAGTGGTATGGCGTGCTGCACGTCCTCAAGGATGTCAGCCTCGATATCGACGAAGGCGAGCGGATCGTCATTTGCGGCCCGTCCGGGTCGGGCAAGTCTACTGTGATTTCAGCCATGAATGGGCTTCAGGACTATCAGTCGGGCGAAATCACCATCGGCGGCATTAGGGTTTCCGAGCGCGATGGAACCGCGCATGACCTGCGCCGCCACGTCGGAATGGTGTTTCAACAGTTTAACCTATTCCCCCACCTTTCGGTTCTTGAAAACTGCTGCCTTGGGCCGCGTAGAATACTTGGGCTGTCACGGGCCGAAGCCGAAGAACGTGCGATTGACGAACTCGCACGGGTGCGGATCGCCGATCAGGCGCGCAAATACCCCGAAACGCTCTCGGGCGGTCAGCAGCAGCGTGTCGCCATCGTGCGCGCTCTTTGTATGCAACCACGGATCATGCTGTTCGACGAACCGACCTCTGCGCTGGACCCTGAAATGGTGAGCGAGGTTCTGGATGTGATGATCCAACTAAGCGAGCGCGGGATGACCATGGTCTGCGTGACTCACGAGATGGGCTTCCCCCGCCGCGTCGCACACAAGGTCGTGATGATGGAAGAGGGCCGCATCATCGAGGTGGCCCCTCCCGAACAGTTTTTTGACACCGCCCACGCGAATCCGAGGGTCAGATCCTTTCTCGATCAGATCATGCGTCTCTGAGAGGCGACGTGCCAACCTACCGCGCCTTTGCGGCGCGCCAACGAAAGCAGGAGAATTAGAATGAAAAACATTCCAGAGCGCGGTCGCCCGTGGAACGAGCTGAAGGCGGAACTGGAGGGCGCCAAGAAGGAGGACATCTCGTGGCGTGAAGGTCGCATGGCTCTCTATTTCTATTATCTCGACGAAGAGGTGAAGCGCGTTCAGCAAGAGGCCTACACCGCCTACTGGACCGAGAATGCGATGGGCCAGAAGGCGTTTCTGAGCATGCGCAAACTGGAACAGGACGTCATGGACATGGGTCTAAGCCTTCATCATGCGCCCGAAGGAGCGGTGGCTACTTTTACCTCGGGTGGGTCCGAAAGCATTTTTCTCGCGCTCAAGACGGCGCGAGACTGGGCGCGCGCTCTCAAAGGCACTGAGAAGCCGAACATCGTTCTTCCACGCACGGCCCATCCAGCTTTCGACCGGGCGGCCCACTATCTCGGGCTTGATGTGATCCGCGTGCCCACGACGCGCAAGGACTACCGCGCCGACCCCGCCGAGCTTGAAGGGCGGATCGACTCCAGCACGATCTTCATCATGGGCAGCGCGCCGAACTATCCCTTCGGTGTCTTCGACCCGATCGAAGAAATTGCTGCTGTGGCAATGCAGCACGATCTTTGGATGCATGTCGATGCCTGCGTGGGTGGTTTCCTTGCGCCTTTCGTTAAGCGGCTGGGCTACGACATCCCCGAATTCGATTTCACGGTTCCAGGGGTCACATCGATTTCGGCCGATCTGCACAAATATGGTTATGCGCCCAAGGGGGCATCGCTGTTGCTGCTGCGGGATGCGGCGTTGCAGAAATACCAGACATTCGAATGGGCGAATTGGGAACGCGGGCCTTATGTCAACAATACGACGCAGGGAACGCGCGCGGGTGGTGCGGTCGCGGCGGCCTGGGCTGTGATGAACTACCTCGGTCAGGACGGCTACAAGAAATGGGCCAAGGTGCTGATGGATGCGGTCACGAAACTGACCGACGGTATTGACAACATCGATGGGCTGAAGGTTCTGAAGCCGCACGAATTGTGCCTGTTCGTCTATACGTCAGACGATCCCGCGCTGGATATCGACGCTGTAGCGGATGCGATGACCGTCAGGGGCTGGTTTGTCGGCCGACAGGCGGAACCGAAAGGCATACACATGCATCTGAACCCGGTTCATGCCGTTTCGGCGGATTTGTACCTGTCGGATCTGTCCGCATCGGTTGACGAGGCGCGCGCGGGAAAGGCTACGGCGAAAGTCGTAGCCGGGGCAACTTATTAGAAAAGGGGATTAGCTTGGCGTTTTCGGATCGTGGGGACATTTTGGCGGACCTGAAAGACGTCAGGGTTACTGTCACGGGGGCCGGGTCGGGTATTGGCCTGGCCACTGCGACATTGTTTGGCCGCTGCGGGGCATCTGTTGCTGCAAATCATCTGGCCTCGGACTCTGCCGCCCAAGACCGGATCGCGGCTTTGGCGGATCAGGGGTTGAAGCTGATCCCGGTGGCGGGTGACGTGTCCGATCCTGAGGGCGCCCAGCGGATGATCGAAAGCGCCCAACGGATATTGGGCGGACTTGACGTGTTGGTCAACAACGCCGGCACCCCTGGCACCCCTGTGCCAATTCCCTTCTCCGATCTTGACAGCGTGAGCGAAGAGCTTTGGGATACAGTGCTTCATACCAATCTGCGCGGCGCTTTCCGCACAAGCAAGGCGGCCGTGGCGGCATTGCGGGCTTCGAAGGGAGCTATCGTGAATGTCGCTTCGGTCGCGGGACTTGGCGGCGATGGCAGCTCGATTGCCTATGCCGCAAGCAAGGCCGGGCTGGTCAACCTGACGCGCAATCTTGCAAAGGGGCTTGGGCCAGATATCAATGTGAATGCCGTGGCTCCCGGATTGACGCGAACGCCCTGGACCGAAAACTGGTCCGCGGCGCGCAAGACTGCTTCCATCGAGAAAACCATGCTCAAACGTTTTGTCGAGGCGCAGGATGTTGCCCAGACCATCCTGTTTCTTGCACTTCAGCGCGCAATTACTGGCCAGACGTTGGCCGTTGATTGCGGAAGGCAGTTCTGATCATGTCTGACTCAAAATCGGATACCGAAGGGCCGGATGAAAAAGGCACGCTGGCCGAATTCGCTTACGGTCGCATAAGCGAGGCGCTGATTTCCGGCCGCTACAAGCCGGGAGAGAAGCTTACGCTTCGCGGGCTCTCCGATACACTTGGCATATCGTCGACACCCATCCGAGATGCGATCCGTCAGTTGTCAGCGGATAAGGCCATCGACTTCGCGCCGAACCGCCACATTCGCGTTCCAGTCCTGTCAGGGGCGGAGTTATTGGAACTGCGCGACATTCGGCTTGCGCTGGAGGGGCAAGCGGTTGAACTGGCAGCTGAATCGATCGATGCGAAAGGCGTGACACGATTGCGCGCGCTCGATTCCCAGATACGCGAATTGCGTAGTACCGGCCGCGTCCAAGAGGTCGTCGAGCTAATCCAGCTGCTGCATTTTACCATTTATGCGGAGTCGAAGCGCGAGAACCTGGTTCAGATCATAAAGGGGTTGTGGCTACGCACGGCACCATATGTGCGGTTTCTCTTTCCCGATTATTCGCTGCGCGAACGCGGAACGATGCGTGGTCTTCTGATCGATGCGCTTGAAAGGCGCGATCTCCGCGCCGCCCGGCTGTATATCGGGGCCGACATCAGCGGCGCGATGGATTTCATCATCGCGGTCGTCGATGCGGGTGGGCTGGAGGAGGATCGCCCCGAATGACCCGCGCGGCCGGCTACGACAGCGATGATAACGGCTGCGTTCTTGCCACGGGCGCGCGGGTCGAACGCTTCGTGACAGGATTTCGGTTCACCGAAGGCCCGGTCTGGGACGCGGGCGAGAACCGTCTGATCTTCAGCGATATCATCGGGGACGCGATGTATGTACTTGGCACCGATGGATGCACCCGCATGTACCGTAAGCCAAGCAACTACGCCAATGGCAGCACGCTTGACCGGGCGGGCCGGTTGATCACCTGCGAACATGGCACGAGCCGCGTCGTGCGGCAGGACCGTTCCGGGCAAATCGAAACGCTTGCTAGCCACTGGAACGGCCGGGCGCTCAACAGTCCCAATGACGTAATCGTGGACCGCAACGGCGCGATCTGGTTCACCGATCCGATTTATGGCCGCACGGCAAAGTTCGGGATTGAGCGCGATCAGGACCTACCTTTTCAGGGTGTCTACCGGCTGGATACTGATGGCGGGCTGGAGCTGGTGGCGGACGATTTCGATCAGCCGAACGGGCTTTGCCTGTCGCTGGATGAAAGGCATCTGTTTGTGGCCGACACTCGCCGTTATCACATCCGCCGTTTCGCCGTGCGACACGGGGATGTGGTGAAGGGCGGCGGGGTCTTTGCCAAAACCCCGCCGGATGGCCGGCCCGGCTGTCCTGACGGCCTGAAGTTAGACAGCGCGGGGCGGCTGTTTTCCTGCGGGCCGGGCGGGGTGCATGTCTTTGATCCGGGCGGCCAGTTGATGTGCGTCATCGCTTTCCCCGAGGAAACTACAAATTTCACCTGGGGCGGGCCTGACCTTTGCACGTTTTTCGTAACCGCCGAAACCTCGATCTACCGTGTCGCCGTGCAGGTGCCGGGGATCAAACTGGAACGGGATTGATCCGATATGCCTGACCCTGACTTTTTCATACGCCTGAATGAACGCGACAACGTGCTGGTCGCACGCACCGAATGTGCGGAGGGAACGCCCGTCGAGAATGCAGTTCGCACCCTCACTGCCATCCCGTCGGGACACAAGGTAGCCATATGCGACATTCCGGCGGGTACGCCAATTCTCAAATATGCGACAGTGATCGGCTTTGCCGCCTGCGACATCGCTGCGGGCGCGCATGTGCACCGCCACAATGTGGAACTGAGCGAATATGAGCCTGACTACGCCTTTTGCACCGATGCGAAGGTCACGCAACTCATCGACACGGCGGAACGCGCGAGATTTCAGGGGATCCGGCGCGCGGATGGCCGGTTCGCGACGCGCAACTATATCGGCGTAATGGCGACGGTGAACTGTTCGGCCTCAGTCTGCCAGTTCATCGCCGACCATTTTCGCGGACCCGCGCTGGACGCGTTTCCCAACGTCGACGGCGTGGTAGCTCTCGGTCACTCGACGGGCTGCGGGATGGACGCCAATACCGGCTTGACCGTGCTGCGCCGAACACTGACAGGTTACGCGCGCAACCCCAACTTCGCCGGGCTGGTCGTCATCGGCCTTGGCTGCGAACGCAACCAGATCATGCAGTTGCTGGCATCCGACGGTCTGGAGGAATCTGACACCCTGCGGACATTTAACATTCAGGGCGTGGGTGGTACCAAGTCGGCGGTCGAACAGGGCATAGAGCACGTCTGCGCGATGCTGCCCGCCGCCAACGCCGCGTTACGTGAAACCGTCGGCGCCGAACATCTGTGCGTGGCACTGCAATGCGGGGGATCGGACGGGCTTTCGGGCCTGACTGCCAATCCGGCGCTGGGCCACGCGATGGACATTCTGGTGGCCAATGGCGGAACGGCGGTCCTGAGCGAGACCCCGGAAATCTACGGAGCCGAGCATATTCTGACGCGCCGCGCCCGGTCTCCCGAAGTGGCTGAAAAACTGCTTGAACGCATCCGGTGGTGGCAAAACCATGCGCTTGGCGAATCCAATCAAATGAACAACAACCCTCCGCCCGGAAATACCGAAGGCGGTCTTACGACTATCTTTGAGAAGTCGCTGGGCGGCGTGATGAAGGCCGGAACGACCCGACTCAACGCGGTTTATGAATACGCGGAACGGTTCGCCGAAAAGGGCCTTGTGTTCATGGATGCCCCCGGCTTCGACCCGGTAGCTGCGACTGGGCAGGTGGCGGGCGGCGCAAATGTAATCTGCTTCACCACCGGCCGCGGGTCCGTTTTCGGATGCAAGCCCGTGCCCAGCATCAAGCTCGCCTCCAACACCGCGATGTTCGAACGGATGCGCGATGACATGGATATCAACTGCGGCTCGATCATGGATGGCAATGACAGCATCGCAGAAAAAGGCCGCGAGATCTTCGCGGCCATCCTGGCGGTCGCCTCCGGCCGCCAGACCAAAAGCGAAGAACTGGGAATGGGGGGCGCGGAATTCGTTCCCTGGCGGATCGGTGCGGTATCGTGATGGACAGACAGGACGGCATGTCCCGTCAGACGGCGGCCGAGGCGCTCGTGGCGGGACTGGAAAGCCTTGGGGTGCTGCGGGTCTATTGTGTTCCCGGCGAAAGCTACTTGCCGGTCCTTGACGCCCTGTCACGCAGCCAGCGCATCGCAACAGTCACGTGCCGGCATGAGGGGGGCGCAGGTTTCATGGCGGTGGCCGAGGCCAAGATGCGCGCGAGTGCGGGTGTCGCCATGGTCAGCCGGGGGCCAGGGGCCGCGAACGCAACGGTCGCTCTTCATCTGGCCGAACAGGACGCCGTGCCGCTAGTTTTGTTTGTTGGCGACGTGGCGCGGGCACAGCGCCACAAGGGTGCGTTTCAGGAAGTGGATTACGCGCAGATGTTCGGCAGAATCGCCAAACATGTCGAAACCCTCATCGACCCTGCCCGAATGTCAGAGGTTATCCGGCGCGCGTTCGACGTCGCCGAAGGCGGCACGCCGGGGCCGGTCGTTGTGGTATTGCCAGAAGATGTTCTGGCACAGAAGATAGACGCGCAAGATCCCCCGATCAGAACCTACTGTCCGCCCACTTCGCCCTCGCGCGAAGCGATCGCGTGGTTGCTTGCGCGGCTAGCGGCAAGCCGCAATCCGCTGATCGTCGCGGGTTCGCGGCTGGGGTCGGAGGCCGGACGGGCGTCGCTTTTGCGCGCGGCGGAAACGCTGAACATTCCCGTTGCACTCTCGTTCAAACATCAGGATCTGATGCCGAACGGCCATCGGCTTTACGGTGGGCATCTCGGGTTTGGGGCAGCGAACGACTATGTTAGACTGGTCGAGTCCGCCGATCTGATCCTTGCGGTAGGAACGCGGTTTGGCGACGTGTCGTCGCAGTCGTTCCGGTTGCCCGCCGCCAGACAGGTGTTCGTGCATGTCTATCCGGACCCGGCCGTAACCGTTAGGGCGCGCAGTCCGCAGATGGCCCTGCATTGCGACCCGACCGCGTTTCTGGACACCCTTTCGGCCAGTGCGAAGCAAGCGCCTGCCGAGCGGGCTGCATGGATCGACCGGGTCTCGGGATTCGTCCAGGCGCAGCGTCAATGGGTGGCGCGGCCCCCGGCAGAAGATGGTGTGGATTTCGGAGCCGTCACGAAGTATCTGGATGCACACCTGCCATCAGACGCGATCTTCGTGCTCGACAGCGGGAACTTCAGCACCTGGTTGCACCGGTACGGCGAATTCGACGGTGCGCGGCGTGTGATCGGCGCGGTCGGCGGCGCAATGGGGCTAGGCGTGCCAGGGGGGATCGCGGTGGCGCTGTGCGAACCCGACCGTACGGTCGTCACACTCGTTGGCGACGGCGGCGCGCTGATGACGGGGGCCGAGCTGGCAACGGCGGTCGCACAGAACATCTCACTTCTGGTCGTCGTGTCGAACAACGGCAGCTACGGCACGATCCGCCAGCACATGAACCGCCGCTACCCGGGCCTGGCCCACGCGACCGAACTGACCAATCCCGATTTCGCCGATTTCGCCCAGTCGTTTGGCGCGGCCGGTTTCACGATCGGCACTGAAGCCGAGATCTCGCCCGTTCTGGACGAAGCGTTGCGACTGCGCGGCCCGCGCGTTGTGGATGTCCGCAGCAGCCTGACTCGACTTTCCGCTGCGGCCGATTTGAATACATGACCCGATATGATCTGGAGCCACCAATGACACATTACACTGAGCTTGCTCTTTTCATCGACGGCGTATGGCAGCAGGGCGGCGATGGACAGGGGCAGGAAGTCATCAACCCCGCGACGGGCGAAGTCATAGGTTTTTTGCCGCATGCATCGTCCGAAGACCTCGACCGTGCGGTCCAGTCATCGGTCCGTGCATTCGCCGAGTGGCGGCGCGTTGCAGCCCATGATCGCGCTAAGGTCCTGCGCAAGGCGGCTCAGCTGCTGCGCGATCGTCAAGACCGCATTGCCCGGATCCTAACGATAGAGCAGGGCAAGCCCTTGACCGAGGCGCTGATCGAAGTCGGTTCGGCCGCAGATATCACCGAATGGTTCGCCGAGGAGGGGCGGCGCGCCTATGGTCGGATCATTGCGGGTCGTGATGGGCAGACGCGCTATCTGGTGGCGCGCGAACCAGTGGGCGTGTCGCTGTCGCTGACGCCATGGAATTTTCCTATCAACACGCCATCGCGCAAGATTGCCGCCGGCCTTGCCGCCGGATGCGCGGTCATCGCCAAGGCCGCCGAGGAAACGCCCGGCTCGGCCATCGAATATGTCCGGGCTTTTGCGGATGCGGGCCTGCCTGCGGGGGTTCTCAATCTCGTTTTTGGCGTTCCCGACATGGTCTCGCGTCACTTGATGGCAGCCAAATCTGTACGCAAAGTGTCGTTTACTGGTTCGATCCCCGTCGGGAGGCATTTGGCCGCCCTCGCGACGCAGAACCTTCAGCGCACGACGATGGAACTGGGCGGCCATTCGCCCGTCATCGTTTTCGATGATGTGGATCTAGATAAGGTTCTAGATGTCGTCGTCGCGGGGAAATTCCGTAACGCCGGTCAGGTCTGCATTGCGCCGACCCGGTTCTATGTCCAGCAGGACATCTACGCGCGATTTGTCGACGGGTTTGCGGAACGGGCCAGGTCGGTGCGGCTGGGCGATGGGCTGGACAGCGCAACACAGATGGGGCCGCTGGTCAGCGCCCGCAGACTCGACGTGATGGAGGATTTCGTTGAAGATGCGGTTAAAAAGGGTGCGCGGATCGTGGCCGGGGGCCACAGACACGGCAATACGGGGTATTTCTTTGAACCGACAGCCCTTGCCGACGTGCCCGACGACGCGCGGATGATGGTGGAGGAACCGTTCGGCCCGCTTGCACCGATGACACCGTTTGCATCGCTCAATGACGTGGCCGACCGCGCCAATGCCCTGGAGTTCGGACTGGCATCCTATGCGTTTTCCAGTTCGCTCGATCGTATTGGCAGGATTTCCGAGGCGCTTGAGAATGGGATGGTCGGCGTCAACACGACGGCAGTCGCTTTGCCGGAGACGCCTTTCGGTGGTTGGAAGGAAAGCGGCTACGGCATCGAAGGCGGGTCCGAAGGGCTCGACGCGTATTTGGTGACGAAATGCGTGGCCGAACGGAGGCGTCCATGAATAGAGCCGCAGCGAACCGCAGTCCAGCCGCGACGGCTCTGTCGCAAATTTCGGATATGTCATATATCAGAGCACGAGTCGGTTCAGTTGCGCTGTCAGAGGGCCGCGGCCAGAGCGTCGAACTGCTCAGCAGTTGATGGATTGGGGCTGTAGGAATATCGGTTCTGTCGCAAACCTGGAAATGAGGTCGTGAACTTCCGGTTCAGCCTGTCCGTCCGATCGCGCGATCCGCGACCTGGAACAGCTTCTGCGAGGCTGAAGGGTTCACAGGAGGAAAGCGAGTTCTCGATCGCGCGGCTGCACAGCCTCGGCGTGCAGCTCCTGATCTATGTCCGTTCGAACTGCGGCGCGATCATCAATTATGGAGAGCGCTACCGGTCCGGACTTGGCGTTGCCACAACCCTCGCCGAGTCTGCAGTTAATTCACTCGTCGGCAAGCGAATGGTCAACAAAAGCAGCAAATGCGGTGGTCCCGCCACGGCGCGCACATGCTCATGCAGGTCCGGACGGCGGAGCTCAACGGCGAGCTTCGCGAACGGTTACGAGCACCGTTCCGACAGCCGCAACCGAACGTGCCTCCAATATTCCGGCCGAAACCACCCCTTCTTCATGCCGCCTGACCCCAGAAAAATTACCGGTCTCCATTGAGATGATCCACATGATGCGCAAGCGACAGGCGAGGTATGCCTACAATCCCAGGCCGTCGATCGCCGAACAGTTCAATATCCTCGCCGCCTGACGACGCGCCCATGCCACAGACGCCACTTCACGGCTCGGATGTCCCGGTCAACGGTTGGAAGCGCCTCCATGGACCTGGACTGGGATCGCACGATGTGGTCGGCGATCTGCTGCATGGGCTGGATCTTAATGGCAATGTGAAACCAGTCGATAATGTGGGTCGTCGGCTTCGGCATGGCGCGGGGCAGCCGCGTCAGGATTTCGGCGCCATCCGAAATCACCGTCAGATCGCCGAAGCCGCGATATTCAGCCCCCCAAGGTGGCCGGCCACCCGGCCGTAGCGCCAATGCCCGCCATGCTTGTCTTATGACTCTCTTGCCAAACCGGGCGAGAAAGGAACCGCTGGGAGAGGATCACCGCCTCTTACAGCGGCGAGGGATGGATCGTCGTCATGCAGGCCGTTTGATGGGCCGAGTCAGAGTTTGATCACCCTCGTCCTTTTCCGAAGGCCTGAACGGATACGCGCAGTTTGAGCTGCGCATGACAAGCAGAGGCACGGCAAAAGATGACTGAGATTACCATCGGCATCGACATCTCTAAAGAGACTTTGGATGAATCGCCTTCGCTTGTCAACGATTTCAGTTGCTTAGGTGTGAACTTCATTTGAGAACCGTCTTTGCTCAGGTTGCAACCGACTTGGAGTCATGGATCGAAGACAACGCCCAGCCCTTTGCACCGACGGCGTCAGCACGCATGATAAACTGGTTGAGCACCATGGCGCTGGATACGTCACGCAGGTGGCTGTCGATTTTCAGCGCGTGATCGGCGAGGCTGATTTTCGGCAGGAGGCTGCCGCAATCGACGTCTCGGTGACGATCATTCACGGCGACCGTGATGCTTACGCACCGTTCAACCTCACGGCGCGGCGGTATGCTGAAATCGTCCCTCAGGCAGATATGGTCGTCTACGAGGGCGCGGCCCGTGGTCTCATGATCACCCATGCGCAGCGGCTTGCCGGAGATATCGCCGCCGCAAGCTTGCGATGATCGTCAGAACCCCTCTTCACGTCGCCTTGGGTGTCACGGTATCGCGGTTGGCGGGCAACCTTTTGCGGCCGACAGGGAACAGTGCCTACCAAGGTTGAAAGGCCAACTCCGTGAAAATGGAACAATAAGCATCCACCGCAATTGTCTCGGTGAGGCCGCTGTGGGCAAGTCCCACTGGAGCACCCCATGCTGTTGAAAAACAAAAGCGCCGTCGTCTATGGGGCGGGTGGCTCCATCGGCGGCGCGGTCGCTGCAGCGTTTGCCCGCGAAGGTGCACGCGTATTTCTCGTGGGACGCACGGTGGCCGGGCTTGAAAGCGTGGTGACGGACATTGCCGAGCTTGGCGGAATGGCGACGCCCTCCGCAGTCGATGCTTTCGATGAACGGGCGGTCGAAAATCACTTGGCGGATGCGGTGCGAATGGCAGGCCAGATCGACATTGTCTTCAATGCCATCTCCATTGCGGAATCGTCGCAGGGCACTCCGCTGCTCGATCTATCCCCGGAGGCCATCAGCTTGCCCGTGATGCGCCGTGTGGCGTCCAACTTCCTAACCGCTCGCGTTGCCGCGAAGCATATGGTGGTGAACGGTTCGGGGGTGATCCTGATGATGACCGCCTCACCGGCACGGATGGCTTGGCCATTGACCGGGAGCTTCGGCATCGAATGCGCAGCGATCGAAGGATTGTGCCGCTCACTCGCGAGCGAGGTTTCGCCGCAAGGGGTGCGAGTGATCTGCATCCGCTCGGCCGGGTCGCCCGAGGCGTTCCCCGAAGATCCGAACGACGGTTTTGGCAAGGCGCACGCCGAAATGACCGCGATGATATCCGGCAAGACCTTCCTCAAGCGAACGCCGTCGCTGGCCGAAGTCGGTAACGTGGCCGCTCTGATGGCCTCCGACTATGCCAGCCCGATGACTGCAACAGTTGCCAACATGACCTGCGGCTCGATCGCCGATTGATCGCGAGATAAGGATCCCCGACCCATGCCGATGCCCGAACTCCTCTGGCACCGCTCCCAACCCGAGATGCACGCGCAGAAGGTCTGGCAAAGGCACTTGCGGCCCGCAATTGCCGTAAACTCCCGACACGAGATCTACGTGCACTCGTTCGCCAGCAACCCAGATCGGATCCGCGCGTTTCAAGCGTATGGCAGACTTTAAGCGGCGAACGACGGTCGTCGAGACGCAGGCATACCGCGACTCGCAGGCCGAGGTGACACCGAGACTCGACGGCTCACCGCAAGTCTAAGTGGTGCAACCGCAATGAATCAAGCCGGCAGCAAATGAAGGAACTACAGAAATGACAAGCGAAGCCAAACAAGGATTTCCAGTCCGCGGACCTCTGCACGACGCCCTTTCCGTATTTCTCGGTGAGTGGCGCGCGGAAGGCACGTCATTCGGTGGAACCGACCAGTCCGGCCCTGATCCCCGAGCCAATGGCATTCCGTGGCGTAGCACCCACAGTGCACGCTGGCACACCGGCGAGTTTTTCCTTGTTCAGGACGAGCGCGCGCAACTGGCTGGCCAGCCATTCGATACACTGAATACGTTTGGTGTCGATGGCGGCGGCCTGTTCGCCCGGACGTTCGACAACAATGGGTTCTACCGGCACTATGCCTTGACCGTCGAAGGTCGCATCTGGCTGCTCAAGGGCGAAACCGAGCGAGCCAAGACGACCTTCAGCGCTGACGGCAATACACAGACGATCGCTTGGGAGTGGCTTCGCGACGGCAAATGGCTACCACTTTGCGACCGGGTGGCATCACGAGTTAATAATAACGTCGAAGTGCAATCGATGTAGCCGATGTCCGATTTGAGATAAAAGGTTCGTGCCGAGGGAGATGATCGGAGCCGCTGGCTTGACGTTAGTGGCGCGCAGGCCGATCCGATCTTCAAGACGCCGGAGCAAGGCGCGGGCAAGGCGGTAAGCAGCAACCGCGCAGCGGCTCGCCGGCCTGGGCGGCCTTTATTGGTAGAAGGCGCTACTCCTGCGAAAAATGATCCTGTATAGCGGTCCGATAGGGGGCTGGGAAAATTGTATCCTGATCCACCATAACATTGAACTTGTAGCCCGGGCGAATACGAAGCGTCGGCTGAACGTCCAGATTATTGCTGATTGTTCGCTCGGCGACGCTTCCAAACGTCTCCGCGAAACTCCGCCGCGCGGCATCGGAGGCGGTGTCCTGCGTCGCAAGCGTCGAACTTTCCGGCACAGCCATGTCGATGCCGGTGCCGATGATCGCAAGCAGGACCGCGGACCCAAACGTCCTCAGATAGTGGCGATCGACCTTGTCATTGAACCCGCCATAACCTCGTGCGTCCGTTCCCGCCATCCCACCGATCTGCAGGGTCGATCCATTGGGGAAGATAATGTCGGTCCAGATCACGAGGACGCGCGATTGGCCGAAAGAGACCTTGCTGTCGTAGCGGCCAAACAGCTTTGTTCCCTGCGGAATGAGCAGGTGGTGCCCGGTGGCGCTGTCATAGACGTTCTGGCTCACTTGCGCGGTGATACGACCAGGAAGGTCGGAGTTGATGCCAGTGATCAGCGTCGCCGGAATGACGGAACCGCGCTTCAGCTCATAGCGAGACTGTTGCCGTGCAACCTTGTTGGGGAGGTAACCAAGGTCGCGGAGGTCGGCGTTGAAGAAATCCTCCTTGGTGCCCTGCCGGTTCGGATCGAGGTTCTGGCCACCAAGCCCGGCTTGCAGCGCGGCTGAATAGAGGTCGGCGGCGGAACCGCCTGGGTCGGTCGCCCCACCGTTCGTTCCGGGCGCGGCCGCCTGATCGTCCTCCCCGACCTTCAGCCTGTCGATGCTGACGGCAATCGGGGAATCGTAGGCGGTGTCATTCGCCTGAAGCCGCGCCATGCGCTGGCGTTGCCGCTCCCGGAAATATTGCTCCTCAGCCTCGCGCTCTAGGCGCGCGCGCCACAACGCCTCCGGCTCGAGCTGCTGTTGCGGAGGTGGGGCCACCTCCCTGACGACCGGTTGAGGCGTGAATGGATTCTCGGCCTCGACCCGCTCGGGAGGTGCGGGTTGGAATACCGGCGCGGCAGCCGGCTCGCCGATGATCCCGTCCGGGACGCCGCGCTTCAGCTGGTCGCCGAAGGTGGACGCCGGGTTGCCGCCCGGTGTTCCGAGGTCTGGCTCCCCCCGGAAATACAACCCGCGCGATCCGAGGCCGTAGAAAATGACACCGAGGAAAAGCAGGACCAGCACGATCGCGACGATGATCGGCAGCCGGTTGACACGGCGAATGTTCGGCTGCTGGTTCGCAGGCGCGCCACCGAGTTGCAGGGACTGAACCATGCTTCCCTCCCCTAGCCGCGCCGCATGACCGACAACGGGCTCGCCGGCGCCGCACCAGTCGCCGTCGTCGTATAGGCGCGGCCGAGATCGATCGAGCCGGTCGATAGCCGAGCCAGGACCTGGCCCTCATGGCTGTCGATCACATAGGCAAGCGGGATCAGTTTCTCGCCCTCGGCCTTCTGGTCGCTGACGACCGCGTAGCCCCAGGTTTTGAGGGCATCCTCGAGCGCGACGCCGAACGGCGATCCATCCGGTTTCATCACGATCGTTCCAGTCCCCGGTCCGACATGCTCGGCCAGCCGGCTCACCATGTCGCCGGCAATCGCGCTCGCGGCAGGCCCGGAGATTTCTGGAGGCGCGGAGCTGGTAACGAGGCTGTCCGTGTCGATCGCCTTACATCCGGCGAGCAACATGGCGGCGAGGACGAACCCGAAGAGGCGACGAACATAAAAGGAAGCAAGCATCCCCCTACCCTCCCCGCCTGATCGTGATCTTCTCCTGGCGACGGCCGACGCCCGAAAGCAGAACCGCGCGCTCGACGTGGTAGTCGACCACCATCATGTTGCCTTTCATCCGGTAGTTGACGATCCGGTTCTCGCCTCCCGAGACCACGAACAGGACCGGCGCGTCCTGGCCCGTCAGCGAGCGCGGGAATTGAATGTAGGTTTTCAGGCCGTCGCTGTAGACGCGGGTCGGCCGCCAGCCCGCCCTCCCCGACACCGAATAGCCGAAGTTCAGCTGCTCGGCCGGCACCCCTGCCCCCGGGATCGTGCTTGCTTCAAGCCTCGCATTGATGTCGGCGAGCTTCGTGGAGACGTCCTCGGGATACTCAAAACCGACCCGAGCCATGTACTGGCTCTGATGCGATTTGAGCTGAATGTGGTAGGTGCGCCGCGATGTCGTTACGACCATCGAAGTCACCAGGCCCGGTTCGGAGGGTTTGACGATCAGATGGATCGCCTGACCCCCGGTCGCACCGGACGTGGCAGGCTCGACCTTCCAGCGAACCGTGTCGCCGATAAGAACATCGCGAACGACCTCGCCCGGCTGAAGCTCGATGTCGCAGACCTGGAGCGGCGAGCAGACAACCGAGGGCTGCACCTCGCCATAGAGGAAGATGACCTTGCCATCCGGTCCCCTAGTGACCAGGCCACGGCTTCCGCGCCATTGGTCCGAAATCCCTGTGCCTTTCGCCTCGTTCGCTGTCATGTCCTGGCCGAAAGCGGCCGGAAGGACGAGGGGCATGCCCGCGAGGACGACGGCAGTGGCGAAAACCATCGCGGACCGGTGAGTTGTCGATGTTGCGGTCATGGGCAGGCCAATCCTAAAGCTGCGCGGTCCAGTCGAGATCGCGGACATAAAGACCTATCGGGTTGAGGCGGATGACGGCCTCGTCCTGCGGCGGGGTGAGCGTTACGGTCGCGATTGCGCGGAAGCGGCGCACGCCGGTTTCCTTGCCCTTCCGATCGCGCTCGTATTCGGTCCAGTCAATCTGGTAGCTCTGGTTGGAGAGCGGAACGATATTGTTGACCTCGATCGCGACAGTTGCCGCACGCGCCCTCTCGAACGGTGAGCTAGACCGGAAAAAGCTGTTGATCTTCTCTGTGGCGGGATCGGAGGTGCGCAGCATTGCGTAGGTGCGGTCGATGTAGCCCTTCTGCACCACAGCGTCGGGCGTGACGCTTCGGAAGTTGGAGATGAAATTGCCGAGCGTCGCGCGGACCACGCGGGCATCCGCATATTCGATCTGTTGCGGGAACCCGGCACTTAGCGCTGTACCTAGCCGGTCGATTTCGACGATATAGGGAACGAGCTTGACCTGGCTGCTCTGGTAGAGCGCATAGGACGTGCTGATCACCGCCAGCAGCATGCCGGTGATGCCGACAATGCGCCAGGCGGCGGCCGCCTTGACATAGGAGCCATAACGTTCCGTCCATTCCTGCCTTGCCGCGAGATAGGGGTTTTCGGGCGCGGTGTTCCTCGCCATGATCGGTCAGCTCCTGGTCACTTGTCCGGCAAGGGCGGCGGCGCCGGTGGACGGGGGGTCGACTGCCGCGACTGGTCGAGCTTCGAATTGGCGAGACCGAGCAGGGAACTCGCATAGGCGCCGGGCGCCGCGATCGCTTTGTCCTTGGCAGCCGAGCCCGCCGCCCATCCGGCATTGCCGACACCGGACGCCATGCCGCGCATTGCGGCGCCCACGAAGGATGACCCGCCCGCATGTGCCGCCCGCGCGCTTGCCGCGCCCGAGCCGGCAGCGCTGGCTCCAAGGAAAGCGCCGCCGGCGGCGAACGTGGCGGCCTGGCCGCCGTGCCGGATCGCCTCCATGCCGCCAGCGATGGATGCGCCCTGGACGACCCCCTGGATGATGGGCGGTACATACATGGCGATTATGAAGACGACGACCGAGATGCCGGCGATGGCGAGCGTGGTGATGAACTGGTCCGTGGTGGCAGTCGGAGCCTCGGCCAGCCCCAGCAGCACTTCGGACCCGATGCGGGCGATCATGACCAGCGCCATGAGCTTCATGCCGACCGAGAAGGCGTAGACGAGATAGCGGACCGCGAAATCCTTGGTGTAGCTGGAACCGCCGAGGCCGAGCATGATCATGCCGGCGAGAAGTCCGACATACATCTCGACCATGACGGAAACGAAGATCGCCGCGACCAGGCTGAAGCAGACGACAACGACGATCATCGCGAACACCGCCGCAATCGCCAGCGCATTGTCCTCGAACAGACCGAACTGTGCCTGCTCCGACATTTTTGATGCGACCCGAATACCGGCGTCAAAAATGTTGGCGGGCGAGGCGGAGCCGCCCGACGCGCCGATCTGGAACAGGCTGTCGACGATCGCCTTGGAGACTGTCGGTCCCTGGTCGAGGATGAAGGCGAAGAGGCCGATGAACATGATGCGCCGGACCAGCTCGGCGAACCAGCTGTCGAGCGAGGCGGCATTGATGGCAAGCCAGACGGCCGCGATACCGATCTCGATGGCCGCGAGGATCCAGAACAGGGAGCGCGCGGCGTCCATCGCCGTGGTTTCCCAGCCACGGGCGGCGGTCACCACTTCGTTCTCGAGCGTCGTCAGCACGGTGCCGTCCTGCGCAAGTGCAGGCACGTTTGCGAGCAGGACGAGCGCAACGACGATGAACGCAGCTTCGTGAGCGCGCGAGGGTCTTGCTATCACCATCGCGGCTTCATCTCCTGTCCGCCCCGGACGTCGTGATCCGGATCGCCGCCGAGGAATTCTTGTGCCCGCTGACGCCGATCGTCATCGTTGGGCGCGCCCAGGGGAGCCGGCTCAGCGGTGATCTGCCCATCCGCTTGCAGAAAGCCTGCCCAGAGCGCGGCCGCGCCGAAGATGACAGCCCCACCAGTGACAAGGACCAGCATCGTCGCGCGGCTCACCAGCGCGGTTCCATCGTCTGGCCGCCCCTGACGCCGGGCTGCGTCGCATTGAAGAAGCGCTCGCGTCGCGCTTGCGCGAGATCCTTGTCGGCCTGCTCCGACTGGTACCAGGTTCCCATCATGGTCGTCTGCTGAGCCACCAGTCCGCGCAGCTTCTGGAACTGCCCCACCTGCTCGGCGGCGATCTGGTGGCCGACCTGCAGCGCTTTCATCTGGCCGTCGGCAGACTCCGACATGGACCGCAGGGAGCTCATCGTCGATTCTTCCGAGGAGAACTGTTCGGCGGTCAGCCCGGCCGCCTTGAGCGTGCCCGCGATCGTGTCGCGATTGGTCGTCGACCACGTCTCGTAGCTCGAGGCAAACGTCTGGCCCTCGGCGAGGCCGGTCCTGAAGTCCGCATAGCTCTGGAAGCGCTGCTTCAGCACGTCGTCGGCATTGGACATGGAAAAGGCGATCCCCTCGCCTTGCGCGACGAGACTGCGCAGCCGGTTGAGATCGTTTTCAACCTGGCTCCAGACATGGAACGGCAGCTGCGCCGTGTTCTGCAGCATGTTTTCGTACATGCGGATCTGGTTCTGGATCTGCTCGGCGAGCTGCGCGATCTGCGTCATCTGGTTGTTGATCTGCTCGGTCGACTTGCCAACGAGCGAGATCAGTTCGCCATTGTTGAGGAGTTGCGTCCATTCCGTCGCCTGGCCCGTGACGCCACCGGACGAGGCCGGTGTGACACCAAAGGAACTGGCGGCGACCATTGCAGCAACCGCTGTCCTAACGCCCGACAAGGAGTGCTTGCGCATCGCTGATCCCTCTCTGCTGGAGCCAATGGAGTGGCCAATCGCCGCCGTGCTCTGTCCGGAGCGCTGAAATCCGCTTCAGATCGTCCCGGCCGGAAGCGCCGGCAAACGCCAGCGCGACTGGGCCGAGCGCCATGTCGAACAGGCGCCGCCCGATCGGCGACACGACGTAATATTCGCGTTTCGGAAGTGCTGTTGCCACGATCTCGATCTGGCGCTCGTTGAAGCCGATGCGTTCGTAAAACTCACGCGTGCCGGGCTCGCGAGCCGCACCGTTCGGTAGGCAGATCTTGGTCGGACAACTCTCCTTGAGCACATCGATGATGCCGGATCGTTCGGCATCCGAGATCGACTGGGTTGCGAGCACGACAGCGCAGTTGGCCTTGCGCAGAACTTTCAACCACTCCCTGATCTTGTCCCGAAACACCGGGTGGCCAAGCATGAGCCAAGCCTCGTCGAGAATGATTAGACTAGGCGAGCCGGTCAGCCGCTTCTCGATCCGGCGGAACAGGTATGTGAGCACGGGAACCAGGTTGCGCTCGCCCATGTTCATCAACTGCTCGATCTCAAACGTCTGCAACGAACCCAGGGAGAGGCCGTCCTGTTCGGCGTCGAGCAATTGACCCATCGGCCCGTCGACCGTGTAGTGATGGAGAGCCTCCTTGATTTCGCGCATCTGGACGCCGGAGACGAAATCCGAAATCGAGCGGCCGCGGGCGTCCGCCAACAGGCCGATCTGCCGGGAGATGGCGTTGCGGTGATCGGGCGTGATCGTCACGCCCTGGAGCGCGACCAGCGTCTCGATCCATTCCGACGCCCACGCCCGATCGGCATCGGTCGCAAGATCGGCGAGCGGGCAAAAAGCGAGAGCGGGACCATGTGCCCCCTCCCCTTCCCCGATCTCGTAATGATCGCCGCCGGCAGCAAGCGTCAGCGGGTAGAGAGAGCGACCCTTGTCGAAGGCGAAGATTTGAGCGTCGGCATAACGCCGGAACTGTGCGGCGATGAGGGCAAGCAGCGTCGACTTGCCGGAACCGGTGGGTCCAAAAATCAGCGTGTGGCCGACATCGTCGACGTGAAGGTTCAACCGGAAGGGAGTGGAACCCGATGCGACCTGCATCAGCGGCGGCGCGCCCGGTGGATAGAACGGGCACAGCGCTGCCGACGCACCCGACCAGACGGAGTTCAGTGGGATCAAATCAGCGAGATTGCGCGTGTTGATCAGCGGCTCGCGGATGTTGGCGTACCAGTTGCCCGGCAGCGAGCCGAGGAAGGCCTCCGTCGCGTTGATCGTCTCGATCCGAGCGCCGAACCCTTCCGCCTGGACCAGCCGACGTATCGCCTCGGCTTTTTCGCGCAGGCGCGGTTCGTCCTCATCGAACAGCACGACGACCGGCGTATAGTAGCCATAGGAGACGAGCTGCGACGAAGCCTGTGCGATCGCGTCCTCGGTCTCGGCCACCATCATCATGGCGTCCTGATCAACCGACCGCGATTGCGTCTGGAACAGCTGGTCGAAGAACGGCCGCACCTTTTGCTGCCACTTCTTGCGCGTGCGCTCGAGTCTTGCCCGCGCCTCCTGGTCGTCAAGAAACATGAAGCGGCTTGACCAGCGATAGGTGAGCGGCAGCAAATCGAGGGAGTTGAGGATGCCCGGCCAGCTCTCGGCCGGAAAACCGTCGATCGCCACCACCGCGAGATACCGGTTCTCGACCATCGGCGAGACGCCGTGATGGAACTCGGCCGTCGCCAGCCAGTCGAGATAAAGCGGAACCTCTGTCAGACGGACCGGATGGTTCTCGCCGGTGATGCAGAAGCGGATGAACTGGAACAGTTCGTCATAGCGCGCCGTCCAGAACCCTCCCCGTTCCTCGACTTCCTGCGTCACCATGCGGCGGATTGAAAGCGTGTTGGCGAGATATTGCTCGACTTCGCGGATCGAGGTCTGGAAGCTCTCGAGCACCGTATCGGCGTAGCGCGCGCCGCGGCTCTCGCTGTCGGAATAGACATAGCGTGCAAGGCCTGAGCGTCTCTTCTCCGGCGGCCGCCAGGTCAGGATCAAGGCATGCTGGCTCTCATAGTGCCCCCTCCCCGTCTCGAAATGCGTTCGCCGTTCCTCGTCGATCGCGCGCGTCACCGGATCAGGGAAATGACAATCGTCCCGGATCGGATAGGCCGACGTCGCGACGCGCACGGCCTCGACCTGGATCATCCAGCCCGATCCGAGGCGGGAGAGAACCGCATTGATCTGCCGGGCGACTTCATTGCGCTCGGCGTCAGTCGAGCTCTCCGAATCCGGCCCGGCAAAGTACCAGCCGGCCATCAGGCTTCCGTCCTTGAGCAGGATGACGCCGTTGGCGACCAGTGCCGCATAGGGAACCAGATCGGAGAAGGAGGGACCGGCATGCCGGAATGCGCGAAGAGCCGTCATGTCTGCAGCCTCACGACCGCCGCCACGGCGTCGATGTCGGCCGGTAATAGGGCCGATAAGTGATGTGGCGGGCGTAGATGCGACGCATCATCGGATCGGCCTTGGCCATTATCCGGAGCGCCGCGACGACGACAATCCAGATCGCGACGCCGAACAAGGCCGCGTACCAGGTGAGCACGACAAAGATGAGGATGACGGCGGCAAGTCCGGTCAGCAGCACGAGCTCGCGATCGGCGCCGAGCAGCAGGTTCGGGCGCGACAGCGCACGATGGATGCGCGAGCGGTCGAGGCGGGAGCCGTACTCAGCCATCGGCCGGCTCCCCTGCCCTCGCCGGCAGCGCCCCGTCGGCGACATCACCGATCGAGGCGCCGCTCGCGCCGAACAGGCCAACGATCTGCGTGGCGCCGAGGAGGATGCCAGCAACGAGCACGACGTAGACCAGCCGCCGAGCGAAATCGTTGAGCTCGCCGCCGAAGACCAGCATGCCGCCGGCGATCGCGACAGCAGCCAGCGCAATGAAGCCTGCGACCGGGCCGGTGATCGATTGCTGTACCTGCTGGAGGGGGCCTTCCCAGGGAAGGCCGCCGCCGCCAGCGGCGAACGCTGGTACCGTCACAGCCAGACAGAGGATCAGCGCGAGAGCTCCGCCGGCGACTGGAAAAGAAGTGCTAGGCGGCATGGCTTTCCCCATCAAATTGGGCCTCGTCGATCTGGGCGTACGTTTCGGTTTGGTAGCGGGAGCCGTCAAAACTCTCGACATGGATGACGTCGCGCCCCCGCCGGCCTCGTGCTGTTCGCTCGATCGACACGATCAGGTCGACTGCCTCGCCGATCACCTCGCGCATCGGCTGCTGGCTTACTTCGGCGGTGAGCTGCTCAAGGCGGCACAGCGCCGACATGGCGCTGTTGGAATGAATCGTCGTCACTCCGCCGGGGTGGCCGGTATTCCAGGCCTTCAGGAGAGTTAGTGCGGCGCCGTCGCGAACCTCACCAACGATGATGCGATCGGGCCGTAGCCGCATCGTGCTCTTCAAGAGCCGCGCCATGTCGATCGTGTCGCTCGTGTGCAGAGCGACTGCATTCTCTGCGACACAGCGGATCTCTGCGGTGTCTTCGAGAATGACGATCCGGTCGTCAGGCGCCGCAGCGACGATATCTGAGATCACTGCATTGGCGAGGGTCGTCTTGCCGGACCCCGTCCCTCCAGAAATTACGATGTTGAGCCGGGATGAGATCGCATTGCGGATGACATCCGCCTGGGGCGCCGTCATGACCTTGGACGTCACATAATCATCGAGCGGGATCATCCTCGAAGCCCGCCGACGGATGCTGAAGGTCGGGCTGCTGACAACCGGAGGCAACAACCCTTCGAACCTGTGCCCGCCGATTGGCAGTTCACCGCTGATGATCGGCTGCTCGTTGTCCGCCTCGGATTGAAGTGCGTGGGCGACGCTGCCGATGACGATCTCGGCCGCCGCCGAACTCATCTCGCCGGCAGCTGTAATCCCGTGGCCAAGCCGCTCGATGAAGAGCCTGCCATCTGGATTGAGCATGATCTCGACGACGCTCGTGTCGTCGAGCGCGACACAGATCTGATCGCCAAGCGCCTCCTGCAGCTTGCGGACAAGCCGGGGGTGCGAGCGGAGCTGGACCATTCGCGCGCTTTCCATCAGGCGGCGCGAGTGAGCGGCTGGTGAAGCGACGTGTAGTTTGCCGGCCGCACCTGCGCGAAGCTTTCGCTGTCGGCAGGCAGCAGGCCGGCGACGGCCATCGTGTTGCCGATCGGACGCGGGTCGCCAATACGCGTCATTGGCCAGCCCGCCCGCTTCAGTATCCGTTCGAAGCGGACATCGGTGCCGGTAACGATCTCCGTGTATCCCTGCGCCATCGACCATTCGATGATCGCTGCGAACATGGTCAGCGTGACATCGTGCAACGATCCCCCTGCCCTGCCTGCCTCGAGCGAGGTATCGACGCAGAAGCGGGAGCTCTCGACCATCACAGCATGTGGTCGCAGCAGGCCGGTCTGCTCGAGATCGGGAAACAACACCGACATCATGGTCGGCCCGGTGGCTGGCAGCAGCCTCGCGCATCCCACCACCTGGCGCGATGGCGTCACTGCGACGATGTATGTGGGGAGGCAGGAATCGAATTCGTCGACCTCCCTGCCCTGCTGCACCGTGACGTCCCACTCAAGTCGGTCTCGAAAGATTCGCGCACGCAGTTGGTGCATCGAGTCGATGAGGTCAGAGTCGAGCTTGTAGTTGGCCGCCGGGATCGCGAATGCCCGCATGTGTTTTGCTCCGATTCGATTCACACCGGGGCAAAAGGGACGATTTGGACGGGGCTCGCGACTAGTAGAAGTATGAGTGTGTGATTCTGCGTTGATGCCCGCGAGTCGGCCCGAGGACCAGTGTGCCACGCGACAAACGCGTAGAGATCGACAGGCGGACCTAATAGAACTATTAGCCCCGCCGCTCTTGCCCAATCCGACTTAGACTGCTCTAAGCGATTGGAAACGCTGCCATAACTGCCACGACGTTCGGCGCAAGTGTTGACACTTGGCGGCAATTATTAAGTATCCATTAACCTTAAAGCGCTGGACGGACGTAAAGAATCGTGGCCTACTTTTGTCGGGCAACGGGCGATAAACCGCCTTAAGGCCGACAAAGAGGGCTCTCTACGACAATGGCTGCACAAGCTGCGACTGCCGCACTGCAGGAAGATCCGGCAGACAAGATTGTCCGGCATGCCGGCATGCTTTCTAGCCATCTACAAGCCAGGCGGCAGCAGATGTATCCGCCTGACGCTCAAAAGACCCTCCGGTACTTCATGACACATGAGGTTTCGAGGCTTACTTCGATACCTGAATCAACCCTCAAGTTAATGTCGAACGAGGGAAAGGGTCCTGTCCCGGCTCGCCTCGAGAACAATCATCGTGCGTATACGCTCGCCCAGATCAATGAGCTTCGCGAATTGTTCGCTGCGCAGCGCCCGACCGAAGCCCTGCGATTCCTGCCACATCGGCGCGATGGCGAGCATCTTCAGATTTTGGCTGTCGCCAATTTTAAAGGTGGCAGTGCCAAGACAACGACAAGCGCGCATCTCGCGCACTATCTCGCTTTAAACGGCTATCGGGTCCTCGCGATTGACCTCGATCCTCAGGCATCGCTGTCGGCCATGTTCGGCGCGCAGCCAGAGTTGGATGTTCAACACAATGAGACCATCTATGCGGCGCTGCGCTATGACGATGATCGGCGGCCGATCCGGGAGATAATTCGAAAGACCTATTTTAGCGGGATCGACCTGATCCCGGGCAATATCGAGGTAATGGAGTACGAGCACGAAACTCCGCGATTTCTAGCGAAGCGGCAAGTGGGTTCCGACAGCATCTTCTTTGAGCGGCTTCGTCTCGCGCTAGCAGAGGTCGAAGATGGATATGATGTTGTCATCCTGGACACGCCCCCTTCCCTCGGTTTTCTGACGCTCGGCGCAATTTATGCGGCGACCGGTCTTCTGGTGACGGTCCATCCGGCCATGCTCGACGTGATGTCGATGAGCCAGTTCCTGTTGATGATGGGCGATTTGATATCGGTGATCCGCGATGCGGGAGCAACGATGAAACAGGACTTTCTGCGCTATGTCGTGACTCGGCATGATCCCATAGATCAGTCTCAAGTTCACGTGGTGACGATGCTCCGGCATCTGTTCACCGAGGATGTCCTTACGTCGACTGCCGTAGAGAGCGCTGCCATTGAGACCGCAGGTCTCGCGAAACGCACCCTGTACGAGCTTGAATCTGGGAACATTTCGGCCGCGACTGCTAGGCGTGCAAGGGAGTCCATCGACGCCGTCAACGATCAAATACTCGGCTTGATTAGCCAGAGCTGGGGACGAACGTGATGAGCAAGCGCCCTTCGAGAAAGTCGATTCTGGCGAACTTTAGCTCCTTTTCTGAGCCAGAGGCGGAGGCTGGTGAACCGGCGTCCTCAGAGGGAGCGATTCCTCCGCTGCCAGTGCAAGCCCGGCCTCGCGTGGGTGCAGGCGTGATCGGTGCAACCCAGCGATCACTTTCCGAACTCAGGGAAGAGCGCGACCGGCTTCAGGCGCTTGTCGACGCTGGTGGCGGAGCCGAGCTTGACCCAAAGTTTATCGATCCGTCTCCGTTCCCCGATCGATTGCCCGACGACAGTGATGTCGATTTTGAGGCACTGAAGAAGCTGATATCGGAGGAAGGCCAGAAGGTCCCCATTCAGGTCCGCCGGCATCCGACCACGGAAGGTCGCTATCAAGTCATCTATGGACATCGCCGTTGGCGTGCCGCGAGCGACCTCGGCATCAGCGTCAAGGCGACAGTCGTCGCCTTGACCGACAGCGAGCTTGTCGTTGCGCAGGGCATCGAGAATGCAGCACGCCAAGACTTGAGCTGGATAGAACGCGCGCTTTTTGCCTGGCGGATGGATGACGCGGGTATCAGGCCACGGGATATTCGCGCGGCGTTGTCCATCGACGACCCGGAGTTGGCGCGCCTTCGCACGGTAACTAGGGCGCTTCCCCCTGATGTGATCGAGGCAATTGGGCGTGCTCCCAAGGTTGGCCGCCCGCGTTGGGTTGCAATGGCTGCTGCAGTTGTCTCCGATAGTTCTGCGCTTGGTAGGCTTCGGAAAACCTTGTCAGCTGACAAGGTATCGCGGTTACCCTCGGATGAACGATTCAGACATGCGCTGGATGCGGTCAAGGCGCCAGCGCGGCGCTCGCAGAGTGAAATGGAGCTCAGGAGCCCAAACGGTAAAGCGGTTGGTAGGGCAACCTTCTCAGGCGCCGACGTCAAGCTTTCGGTAGGTGGCGCGCACGCCGCAGCCTTCAGTGCCTTTATCGAAGCAGAGCTACCGGCGCTGATGGAGAGGTTCTTTTCGCAGGAGGAGCGGACGTGAATTCAGTGTTGGGCTCAAAGCCCTGTCATCTGACAAGGTTGGGCGAAGCGCTGGAAGGGGTGAAGGCTTCGGCCAAAGCCAGTCGAACTTGGTGCAACAAATACAGAGGTAGCAATCGGTAAAAAGAAAGGCCCCCGAAACAGCGTCTCGGAAGCCCCTCTCGTTCGTTTGGCGACAATGAGAATCTCACTTCCGCAAATCACAGTCAAGGGTCTCCTTGCGGAGATTGGACGCCATTTTCGTGCGCGCTTTCGCTTTGCCTAAAAGCTGAAGGGCAGAACCATGACAGAACTACTAGCAACGACGCCCTTTGGGCGGCGGTCGATGACGCTTGGCCTTATCTCAAGCCAAATGACGGCCAGAAACATCGAGCATGGCGCAAAGGTCTCGAAATGGCAGGTGTTCCGGGACATCCGCGAGGCAAAGGAACTCCTGGGGGCGACAGATCGCGCTCTGGCGATCCTGAACGCCCTGCTGACGTTCCATCGCGACGAGGAACTGACGGGGGAGGGCAACCTGGTTGTCTTTCCATCAAACGAGCATCTCATCAGGCGCGCGAACGGTATGTCGCCGGCGACGCTGAGACGTCACCTTGCCAACCTTGTGACCTCCGGCCTAATCATTCGCCGGGACAGCCCGAACGGAAAACGGTTCGCTCGGAAAGGGCAGGGCGGCGCGATCGAGCAAGCCTACGGCTTCGATCTCTCGCCGATCTTGGCCCGTGCCGCGGAATTTCGGGAACTGGCGGAAGCCGCCGCTGCCGAGCGTAAGGCTTTTCGCCTGGTGAGGGAGCGGCTGACGATCTGCCGGCGCGACGTCGTCAAGATGATTGAGGCCGGCATCAACGAAAACGTACCCGGCAACTGGCGCGGCTTTCAGCGCCGCTACGAGACGATCATTGCCCGGCTTCCGCGAACGGCGCCCCGCCAGGCCCTCGATGCGCTTACCGACGAACTGGAAGACCTTTGGGCCGACGTCCATCAGACGTTGGAAACATTCGTCAAATCAGAAAATATGAACGCCAATGAGTCTCATTTTGAGCGCCACATACAAAATTCAAGCCCATATAATCATTCTACCGTTGAAATTAAAAACGGCTTAGGAAATAAGTGCGAAGCGAGCGGCAGGGCGGAGCATACCGACAACATACGCAGCCTGCCACGACGGGATCTGCCGTTGGGGATGGTGCTGAGCGCCTGCCCGGATATCGCGCCGTATGCCGAGGGCGGGCAAATTCGGACCTGGCGGGATCTTGCCGCCGCCGCCGATCGAGCCCGGCCGAGCATGGGGATCAGCCCGAGCGCCTGGCAGGAGGCGACTGAGGCTATGGGTCCGCAACACGCCGCGATCGTGTTGGCGGCGATCCTGCAGCGGGCCGAGCATATTTACAGCCGCGGCGGGTATTTGCGCGACCTGGTGGATCGAGCCCGGCAGCAGAAATTCTCGGTCTGGCCGATGATCACGGCGCTGCTCAACGCCAGGATGGAGGCGCTAGAAAAGGCGGCCCTGTCCGGCGCAGCAGCGGATATGCGAAGCGGGCAGGGCGCTGATACCGACACCTCCACTAGTTCGCTCGAGATCAGCAGCGCGTTGCGCGATAGCATGAAGAAAAAGGGCTGGTGACGATGACCCGCTTATTCTGCAGCTGCGGTAAAATCATCTGCGCCGATCAGTCCGGAGCGTCGGGCCCGGTCGATCAGGTTTTTCACCGAGGACGGCGCCCATTTGGAGCCGCCCCGTGGCGTCCGTTCGTGCAGCCGCTCGAGATGGCCTGCTATCTCGCGCAACGTGAGATCAGGATTCGAGGCGTGGATGCCCGCCACCAGCGTCATCAGACGGTCTTCCGGCAAACGGGGAGGGGATTTCTTCAGCAGATCCGGATCGGCCAGGTGCTCGGCGACAAGCCATCTTACCGCTCTGCGCAGCCTTTCCGGTGTCCAGTCGAGACCGCGCTGCTTCAGCACGCGGGAGATGTCGTCCCAGGTATGGTCCGGACGCATCCGGCGCACCGTCGGCAGCCACTGGTTGACCGTCGCCTGGAGGCGCGCGCCATAGGCCGCCTTCTGGACTTCTGTCATCCTCGCCAATGCCTCCGGTCGGTGCTCACGAATGCCCGGGTTACCCGGGAGCTTGCCCTTGGCCTTGGCCGCCCGGATTCCGGCTTTGGTGCGTTCGGAGATCAGCGCGCGCTCGAGTTGCGCTACCGCGCCGAGGACCTGCAGCGAGAACATTCCCTGGGGTGGTCGTGTCGATCGGATCCTGCAGCGAACGAAAATGCGCGCTCTTGGCGGTGAGGTCCTCGATTACCTCAAGCAAATGGCTGACGGAACGGGCCAGACGATCGAGACGCACGACGACGAGCGTGTCGCCGGCGCCTATCTCACGCAGGAGCTTCAATAGGGCAGGGCGGGCGCGAGAGGCACCAGAACCGTGCTCCTCGACGATCGAGTCGCAACCGGCCGCGCGCAGCTCCATTTCCTGAGCCTGGCGACGGGAAGCCTGTTTCGTGGTGTCAGCGGCCATCTACATCGCCTTAGAGGAGATTTTCGGCGGGTTTTTCCAAACACAGAGGATACGGACAACCGATCGTCTGTAAGCGCATCTAGAGATTCCTGCCGATGCCGACAATATCGTGGATACGCCGGAATTCAGGAGGTTCTGATGATTTCTGGGTTGGTTCCCGCAGAAATCAGGTAGCAATTTGCATCAGGTATCGAAAAACGAGCAAGCTATCATGGTTGCGAAACCGAAAGTTTAGCGAACCGACAGCTCCACGCTACCCCAGCAACAGGTCGAGATCAGCCTCGGAGATGGCGAGGGTTGGCTGACCGTCGTGGTTGAGAAGGCTGGCGGCAAGTGCGCGTTTTTTGTCTTTCAGCACGTCCATCTTCTCCTCGATCGTGTCGGCGGCTACCAGCCGGTAGACGAAGACTGGCTTGTCCTGGCCGATGCGGTGGGCGCGGTCGATGGCTTGCTCTTCAACCGCCGGATTCCACCACGGATCGAAGAGGATCACTGTATCGGCCGCCGTCAGGTTCAGCCCAACGCCGCCGGCCTTCAGGCTGATGAGAAACACCGGCAGCGTTCCCTCCTGGAACGACTTTACCTGGGCTCCGCGATTAACCGTGTCGCCTGTCAGCAACGCAAAGGCGATGCCTGCATCGTCAAGCAGCGGCCGGATCAGGTCCAGCATGGACGTGAATTGCGAAAACACGATTACTTTGCGACCCTCATTGACGAGATCGCCGACCAGTTCCATCAGCCGGTCGAGCTTTGCAGATCCGGTCTTTGCCGCGGCGCCGGTTTTCGTTGAGGCAAGTTTCAGCAATCGTGGGTCGCAGCAGGCCTGGCGCAGCTTCAGCAGAGCATCCAGAATGACGATATGGCTGCGGGCAAGGCCCTTTTCGGCAATAGCGGACTGAACTTTTTCATGCATCGCCAGCCGGATAGCTTCATAGATCGTACGCTGGCCCGCAGAAAATTCCACCTTCTCGGTGATTACGGTTTTGGGTGGCAGATCGCTGGCCACCTCTTCCTTGGTACGACGCAGCAGGAATGGTTTGATGCGGCCCGCCAGCAGCCGCGCGCGCGACGTATCGCCCTTTTTCTCGATCGGCGTGCGCCATTGCCGGGTGAAGCTCTTCAAATCGCCGAGAAAGCCCGGCGCGATGAAGTGGAACAGCGACCACACTTCGCCCAGATGGTTTTCCAGCGGGGTCCCCGTCAGGCAGAAGCGATGCGGCGATTTGAGGCTGTACACCAGTTTCGTCGTCGCCGCATTGGCGTTCTTGATCACCTGCGCCTCGTCGAGGAAGACCATGCCCCAGGTGCGGCCTGAAAGAACAGCATGGTCGCGCGCCAGCAGCGGATAGGTGGTCAGCACCAGATCGACGCTGTCGAGGCTGTCAAAATGCTGTTTGCGATCCGCACCCTGCAGCACGAGAATGGAGAGTTCGGGCGCGAACCTTTGGGTCTCCGTCGCCCAGTTGTGCATCAGGCTCGTCGGGGCGATGACCAAAACCGGACCGGACAAACGCCCGGCCGCTTTCTCGATGGCTATCAATCCCAGCGCCTGCACCGTTTTGCCAAGACCCATGTCGTCGGCGAGAATGCCGCCAAGCCCGGCGTCCTTCAAAAAGGCCAACCATGCCAGCCCGCGCGCCTGATAGGGACGCAAAGTCGCGCCGAACCAGGGCGGCAGATCGACATTGGGAATGCCGCCGTGATCGCGCAAGGTCCGCCCCAAGGCGCGCACGCCCTCGCCACCCTGCCAGAGGACCCCGGCTCCAGCCACCGTCTCCAGATCGGCCAGGCTTGCGGCATCCAGCGATGAGAGGCGCACACGCCCGTCTGGCGCGGAACCGCCAGTCAAATTAAAGAGATCGAACAGCGTGCGGACCATGGGCAGGATGCGCCCGACGGGAACCGCCAGCACCTCGCCACTCGCGAGTGGCAGGAACAGCGGCTCATCCTCTTCCAGCAGTTCCAGCGTCGCCGGCTCTACCATCGACATGAGGTGAACCAGCGGACCTATCAGATCCAGCCGCTCACTGCCCACCATCACGCCAAGGTCAAATTCGAACCAGTCGAGCCCCGAGCTTTCGCTCAGACGTGCCTCGAACGCACCGTCGCCGCGCCGCAATCGATAGGGAAAATCCGCAGCGATCTCGATCCGCCAGCCCTGCCGCTCAAGGTCGGGAATGTCATGATAGAGCGCCTCGTACCAGCCGCTTTCTCCCTCATCGGGCAGGAAATTTCGCGAGTTGGCGGCCGGAACGCTGTCCCGCACTTTTGGCGCGGGCAGGAAGCCGGCGTCACGCAATTGTTTTAGCGATGCCTTTTCCAGGTTTGCGTTACGATGAACCTCGACGGGCGTCATGCCGTCCATGCGCAAGGCGACAGCGGCCTCCTCGCCGGCATCCACCTCGCAAGGGCCGTAGCTGAACGCGACGGTTGCTATGCCGGCAGCTTCTGTCTGCCCGTAGCTGTACACATCCGGGCGATAGGGAACAGTCATGCGAACCGTCGCCAGTTTCAGGACGGGCTGGAACGGACCCCTGACGATGCGGGCTTCCGTGAGTTGCGGCGGCGCCGTGGTCGCCAATGTCGTCCCCGATGCGCGCAGTTGCGCGCCGACCAGCGCCACCTGCGCCGCTGGAATGTCAGGCCCATCCAGCATCTCGTAAACCACCGTGGGTGTGAGCACCGTTCCGATGCGACCGACGATGCCGGCCGCAGCATCGACATAGACCGGCGGCATGGCGTTGAGGCACACAAGGCTCGCGGCGCGTGACATGTCGTCAAGCTGCAGGACCGCCCGCAGCGTTCCGCCAGTTCCCGGCGCCCAAGCAACATGGCCGGAGATCGCCTCTCCTGGCGACAGCGCAATGCCGTCGATCGTTTTCCAGCGGGCGCGGCCGGTGGCTAGGATCTCGTCGAGTATCTCCGCGCCGCGTTCGGTCGCCAGCGCATAGTCGCGATCCTGCATTGCGGAGCGGGGGATGCTGGTGATCGTTTGCAGGATTCTCCCGTCGGCTTCGCGCAGGAATTTCGCCCCGGATCGGCTGATCCAGTTGTCCAGGCTATAGGCGCTCGAGGTTGTGGACATCGTGCCATCCTTGAGCACCCTTCCGGATCGGATCGACAGCCGCAGGCGTGGCATGGTCGTTCGGCTCTGCTCCGGAGACAGAATGTAGATCAGCCGTTGGGGAAGGTCTTCAGTGTTGGGTTGGCTCTTTACGTCCGCCTGCCGCAGGCGGAGGAGCCAATCGGCTACGGCAGCCGACAGCGCCGGTTGCGTGTATGCCGCTATGCCGCGTACTGGCTGCGGTGTTGGCCCGGCGCGTGGCGCGAGTTTGTTCACCACCGCCAGTCCATGCAGCGTGCTGGCGGCGACATGCTTGCAATTGTAGCCGACCGGACAGGAACAATCCCCCTCTATCGCCACCTGTCCCTTGCGGCTTGTGTATATGGAAATGCTCTGGCGGTAAGGCTTGCGGTTGGAACCCTGCACTTGCGCGGCAATGCGTCCGTCGCTGGTCCATTCAAAGGCTACAACGCGGCCCTGCCGCTGATATGTTTTACCGGCGGCAAATGCGTTGGCACCAACGGCGCGTGCAATGTCAGTCTCGAAATATTCCGCCCTTATTTCCATATCGTCCAGTGTTACTTGCGCTGTTGTATCGGGGTCATGATGCACTATCCGACTGGAAATGGGACTTCAGTGGTTCTGCCAGTGAAAACGGGCCAGCTAAAGCCCGGATGCTTTGGTGAGATTGACCCGGAATCGGTCGCGGCGGCGCTGGTATTTGCGGGTCATCTCGGCGGAGGCGTGGCCAAGCTGCTTCTGCACATAGCGCTCGTCGACCTCGGCCGAGGACGCAAGACCGGCACGCAGCGAATGGCCGGCAAATTTTTGCCCGCGATCGCCCTCGGACAAGTCGCCACGCACGCCGGCGGCGAGCGCCGCGCGCTTGACCAGTCGCGCAACTTCCTGGTCATTGAGCCGGTTGGCTCCGACCGCTTTGCCTTGGCCGCTAACGCGCCGAAAAAGCGGTCCATGGGCGATGCGGGCGAACTTCAGCCAGGTTTCCAACGCCACGACGGGGCAGGTGGTGTCGGAAGAGCCACGTCCGATCTCGACCTCCCGCCAGCCGGTTTTGCCGCGCAGTGTCACCAGAATACCTTTCTCGAGAACCTCGACCCAGCCGCGACCATCTTCGGTATGATCCCTGCCAACGTCGAGACCGACGATTTCGGAGCGGCGCAGCCCCCCGGCGAAGCCGAGAAGCAACATGGCTCGGTCGCGCAGACCACGCAGCGTGCCCCGATCGAGCGTCTCCAGCATGGCAATAAGGTCTTCGGGGAGGAGAGCCTCCTTCTGCACCGGCGGTTTTGCATGGCTGTTGCGGATGCCGGCCATGACGGTCGCGATGTGGCGGTCTTTTCGATCGAGCGGCTGGCCGCGCTGGGTATAATTCCAGGTCAGGGAGGAAAGGCGGCGCTCAATCGTCGCCACAGAGTTCGGTTTCTTGTCTGCCGTCACCCTTCCGGATGCGCAGGCAGTGATGTAGAGGCCGACGGTTTGCGGATCGGGCGGCAGCACCTCCAGATTCTGGCGCCGCGCCCAAGCGCAAAAATGCTTCCAGTCGGAGGCGTAGGCGCGGCGCGTGTTGGCTGAGCTCGCCGCTTCAACGTAATCTCGAGCGCGCTCGGCGAGTGTTTCCAGATGCGCCGGCAGGCCGAACGTCGGCTTCGATCCGGGTGTCGGCCGCGGGGCAGGGGAGGGGTCTTCCCCAGTTGTGCGGCCCATCTCCATGACCAAATCGACGATGTCGGGCAGGTCGTCGGCGCCATCGAAGGCGAGCGTTTCGATCGGGTTGGGGTTCATAGGATGCGGGAATCGTTGCCTTGAAATTCGAAGGAGCGTCGCATGTGACCGGCCGCATTGTAGGTCAAAGAGCGTCGGCTGTGAATCGTCATTCACAGCATGCACTGGCATATAGTCTGACTATTGAAATCCATAGCACCAGGTGCTATATGCGCTCATGACGCAACGGACATTCAAGACAGCCTGGTTCGCCAAGGCGGCACGCAAGGCGCGGATCAGCGACGCCGATCTTTGCAGGGCGATCGCGCAAGTGGCGTCAGGACAAGCAGACGATCTTGGCGGCGGCGTGTTCAAGAAGCGCCTGAACGACAACAGGCACCGCTCCATCATCCTGACCAAATCCGGTCGGTTCTGGGTCTATGAATATCTGTTCGCCAAGAAGGACAGGGCCAACATCGAGGACAACGAACTGGCGGAGTTCCGCAAGCTCGCCAAGGCTTATGCGGGACTGACGGACCCGCAGATCGGTGAATTGTTGTCTGACGGAGATTTTGTGGAGATATGTCATGAGCAAGGCTAGAAAATACAGGTCCGACGCCTTCGAGGCGATCCATGGCTCCGCACGCGGGCTTTACAAGGTGGGGGCGATCGACAAGGCGACGATGCGCAGCTTCGACGAGAGTTGTCTGACGGTCCCCGGCGAATTCGAGCCGGATGAAATCAAGGCGCTGCGCGAGAAGAACCATGTCAGCCAGCCGGTGTTCGCCCGCTATCTGAACACGTCGGAATCGACGGTGCAGAAGTGGGAGACCGGCGCCAAGCGACCGAGCGGCCTGGCGCTGAAGCTTCTGTCGGTGGTCGAGAAGCATGGTTTGAACGTCCTTAGCTAGGATTTTCAAAACGAATGATAATGCAACATTATCGTTCATTATACTGCTACGACATGCGCGGCGGTTTGCCCGCAATGTGATTGCTAAAAGCGCCGCCATGATTCATGATGCTTTTCATGATTCTGCATCCCACATTCTCTTCGCGACACCACGCCACGCTTGCCGAGGCCCCTTCGAGCGCACCAAAGGCAACTGTGCCGGCTTGGCTGCGCCGCGCCGTCCCGGATGCGGAAAGGCTTGCGCGACAAGAAGTTGAGGATGTCGCGCTCACCGCAGGCGCCGCCATCGGCGCCCTCGATGCGGTGGTCCGCCGGCAGGAGCGGTGGGCGGGTGCGTGGCGACAACGGTTGGCGCTCAGCGCAGCTGCGGTGACCACGCGGCAGGCCGGGCGCGTCGAGGATGAGAGCGCGCTACGCGATGCCGTGCTGCTCACACGGCCAGGTGACGATGTCGGCCCCGCCGGACGGATGCTATTGGCCTGGCGTCGGCTGGCGGCACGGCCCGCGGAGGAGCTGCTGACGAAGAAAACCCTCGCCGCAGTGCTGGAAGATCTCGGTCTCACGCGCAGTGACGAGGCGATCAGCGATCTGACGGACGATCTCCGACAGCTTGACGCAAACACCGGTACGGTTGAAACGCTGGTCGGGGCCGTCGCGGCCGCGGAGCGTTGCGGCTTCGGTCGCGTTCTCGGAGCTTGGCTTGCCGATGCCTTGCTCGCTCAGCGGCTAGGCTGGACGCATGCAATCCCGTTGCTGGGCGGCGAGGCGGCCTCATCTGTGGGGAAGGGCCGGCCGCGTCGACCAGTGACTGCCGCTCTGGATGCGGGTGCCGAAACGGAATCCGATCGTGCCAAAAGCCTGCTGGCCGCGCAGGCGCGCGCTGCGCTGCGCGCCATTGATCTGTCCGCCGAGCTCTCGCGGAGGGCGGATAGGCTGCTCACTGTCGCGCCGAAACTCAGGGCCAAGGCGGCGGACGCCGTCGTTGAACGGCTGTTGTCCGACGACGCGATCGTTGCCTCGGAACAGATCGCCGGCTTGAGTGATCGCGGCTTGCGCCGCCTACTCGACCGGCTTATCGAGTTCGGCGCCGTGCGTGAACTGTCCGGCCGTCCGGCCTTCCGTATCTACGGGCTGTGACGACGATGGCGGAGGCGACGCGCAAGCGACGGGGCCCGGGAGCTGCAGATGCACTGTTTGACCGCGAATTGGATCATCTGCCGCCTGAGGCACGCTGGCGCGAATGGATGCATCGGGTCGAGGCGACCATTTTTGCCGCGAGCGAGCCGGTCGGCCGCGACACACTGGCGCGGATCGTCGGCAAAAGCTGCAGCATCGACCTATTGATCGACGACATCCGCGAGGAACTGCGCGGGCGCCCATATGATCTGGTTGCCGTCGCCGGCGGCTGGAAACATCTGACGCGACCGGCCTATGCTGACGCCATACGTGCGGCGGTCGGAGGCAACGAACGGGCAGTCGACCTCAGCCAGTCGAAGGTGCTGGCACTGATGTGCATTGCCTACTTCCAGCCCATCACGCGGGCAGAACTGTCGAACTTCTTCGGCAAGGAAATCTCTCGCGACCTGATCGGCAATCTGCGCGGCGCCAAACTGATCGCCTCGGGTCCGCGCAGCCCCACGCCCGGCGCGCCTTACACCTATGTGACGACGAAGGAATTCCTGCTTGAGTTTGGGCTCGACACGCTGCGGGATTTGCCCGATTTCGAGGCGTTGGAGGATGCGGGGCTGCTGAGCAAAGAGAAGCTGCTGGCTGGTGACATCATGCCGAGCTTTTCAGTCGATGACGGCCCCGAGGCCAACGTTCACGATCACGACTAGTCTGATCGAGACCGTCGTCCCGCAGCGACTCCGGCAGTGGAAGCTGGTCGACTAGCCGCGGCGATTGACGGCTATCGTGAGCTGATGACCGTTTCGGGGCAGAATGTGCAAATGGAACAAACTGGACAAACGACCCCGCCGGCCATATATTGTCCTGCAGAACGATGGAGTTTGTCCCATGGCCAATCCAAACATGCAGATCGATCGTGATGGCGGCGGCGTGACGAGCAAGGTCACCAATGCATTGAAGAGCGACAGGGAGTTCGAATCGGGATCCCTGGCGCTTTCCGCACACATCGCGGTGCTGCGGCAGCGGCGGTCCTAAACCTGCCAGCCGAGGCTCGGCAAGAACTGCCCAAGCGCCAGGCCGAGCTGATGCGCGGCGTTCGGCGGCTAGTCGAGACCTTCAGCAATGATGTCCGTCGCGGCAAGATCAAACTCGCAGTGCCCGAAACAGTCGAGCCGTCCGGGGGGAAGGACTGGGCCAAGTCGTCTCAGCCGAGGAAGGCAAGCGCCTTCTTAGGGAGTTTGCTGTCGCTCCGCCGCCATAGCCATACTCGTCGCGCAGCCGCTCAAAAATCCGCTTCGACGTGTGAAGCTGCTTCGAATGCCCGGTCCGGTCAGCTTCCAGAATCTGATCGATGATCGCCGTAAAAGGATCCAGCTTCGGTCGCTTCGGTGCGCCGCCACGCCGGTAGCCAGGCGGCACCGAAAACAACAGCATCTTTGCAACCGTCCGAGGATCAGTCCCAAAGCGCCGTGCCACCTCGCGCCGGCTCAGGCCCTCGATGTGAACCGCATGCCGAACCCGTCCATATAGCTCCACGCCCTTCATCCCTCCGCCTTCGGCCAAACCGGCAAAAGGCTATCTGCTGCCGCAGTTTTACTCCGGCGCAACCGAAATATCCGGCCGCTTCAGTGAGGGATTATTGCTCCGGCGATTACAGTCGCAGAAGCCTGTCAATCTTGCAGGTGAAGCCGAAATCTCCCACTATGCGACTGAGATGCCTGTCATCCGGCGAATGTCGGCCGAACTGGCTCCATCACTCAAAGGAGAATTGATATGCGTCACCACACATCCATTCTGTTTGCCTGCGCTGCCGTGCTTGCCATGTCCGCCGGCGCAGCCAGCGCGCAGAAGCTGCGTCTCGGTACCGAAGGCGCCTATCCTCCCTTCAACTATGCCACGGCTGACGGCAAGATTGAAGGCTTCGACATCGAGATCGGCAATGCACTCTGCGCCGAGATGAAGGTGGAGTGCGAATTCATCGTGCAGGATTTCGACGGCAGCATTCCCGCCATCCAGGCCGGCAAGTTCGACGCGATCATTAACATCACGATCAATCCGGAACGCGCCGAGAAGGTGAACTTCACCCGCAAATACTACCAGACTCCGCCGGCCGTCGCCGTGCCGAAGGACTCGACCATCGCCGGCGCGACGCCCGAGGATCTGAAGGGCAAGGCAATCGGCGTTCAGAACGGCACAGTGCATCAGAATTTCGCGATGGAGAAATATGCCGGATCCGAGATCAAGGCCTATCCGACCGGCGACGACGCTCGCGCCGACATGGGCAATGGCCGCGTCGACGCGGTGATGGACGGGTCGATTATCCTCACCGAATGGCTGAAGACCGATGCCGGCGCATGTTGCAAGCTGCTCGGCACGCTTGCGGCCGATCCGGCGGTGCATGGCCCGGGCGTCGGGATCGCGCTGAAGAAGGGCAATGACGAACTTACGGCAAAGTTCGACGCTGCCATCGACGCCATCCGCGCCAATGGCAAATACAAGGAAATCAACGACAAGTATTTCACGTTCGACGCTTTCGGCGGCTGAACCGCACCTTCGTCCGGCAGCCCTGCTGCACGTGGGGCTGCCGCTTTTTGTTTTTAGGAACTTTCGCATGCCCGAACGCCGCTCGCCCTTCTATTCCAGCATCGTCGCGCTTGGCGCCACGATGGGCCGCGTTGGCGGGGACTTCGTCTCGGCGAGATATTTCGAGGGCATCCGCGAAGAGCACCTGAACACCCGCGCCAATTTCGGGGTGCAGGATCTGAGCACCATGGGCAAGATGGACATCAAGGGTCCGGACGCCGAGGCGCTGGTGAATTACGTGGTCGTCAACGACGTGTCGACGATGCGGCCGGGGCAGGTGCGCTACTCGACCGTCTGCCGCGAGGATGGTGGGATCATGGACGATCTGACCGTATTCCGCCTCGGCGACGAGCACTTCATGGTGGTGACCGGTTCGGTCAACCGCCTGAAGATGCTGCACTGGTTAAAGCGCCACGCGGAAGGCCGCCGCGCCTATGTCACCGACATCACCGCGGGGGTGGCGTTTCCGACGATACAGGGCCCACGCTCGCGCGAGTTCCTGAAATCGGTGATGAGCGAGATCGACCTTGACGCGCTAAAGCGCTGGTCGTTCGCGAAAGGCCGGTTCGGCGAAACGGATGTACTGGTGTCGCGCACGGGCGTCACCGGCGAACTCGGCTTCGAACAGTTCATACCGGCCGACGAGGCGGGCGTCATCTACGAGACAATCATCGGGCGCGGGCGCGATTTCGGCCTGAAGCCCTACGGAGTGCTGGCGATGCTCACGCTCGGCCTCGAAAAAGCCTATCCGGCGCACGGTCTCGACATGGACGAGCGCCGGACGCCGTTCCATATAGGTCTCGACCGTTTCATCAAGTTTGACAAAGGCGATTTCATCGGCCGCGAGGCGCTGCTGCGGGTGCGCGACGATGGCGTGACACAACACTGGGCTGGGCTGGTGGTGGAGGGCGGCACGCCGGCCGAGCAGGACGCCCTGGTCTACGCCGGCGACGAGACTATCGGGCATGTCACCTATTCCGACCACGGCTATTCGCTGGGCAGGACGCTGGCGACCGCGCATCTCGCCATCGCGCACACCAAGGTCGGCACCGCACTGACCATCGACATTGGCGGCAAACGTGTTGCGGCGACGGTTGCGAGCCTGCCGTTCTTCGACCCGAAAGGCCTGCGGCTCAACGCCTGACCGCACCAAGGCGCTCGGCATTCCGGTACTGCTGATCAGCGGCCAGGTCAGCCGTACGCGCTCAGCCCAGACCGTGGCGATCGCCTCAAAGTTTTCGACGCCGCTCAGATCGTAAGCGACGCGAGGTGGCGCAATCCCGAATATCCGTTACTTGTCGCGACGTCCGCTATAAGGACGCAGAGAACCCCGCAGCGATGTTCGGTATTGGGCGTATTGCCAACCGGCAGCCGCGGGGCAGCATGCGGTCGGTCTCTAATCGAGTTGAAACCGTGGGAAGGCGGACATACAGGCGGGTACCTGAAGCCGGCGCCAATGACGGATGCGAGAAATGCCGCGACAGAGTTGGTGGCAGTTTAGGCCGCTGGCGCGAGGTCGAAACCTGCGACATCGAAAACTTCGAGGCGATCGGGCCTCGGCAACGAGGCGTCGCCGTTGAGGCGTGCCAGAAGGTAGGCCACTGCAAGTACGATGTCAGCGGCGTCATAGGGCTTGGGCAGTGAGGCGATCGCCACGGTCTGTGCTGAGCGCGCACGGCTGACCTGGCCGCTGATCAGCAAGACCGGAATACATAGCGCTTTCAGGTGCTCGGCCAGTTCGATGCCGTCGTCGCGCCCGGCCAGCCGGATATTTACCAAGGCCAGAACTGGCTTTTGGGCCTTGGCGACATCCAGCGCCTCTGCAACGCGGTCAGTCAGGTTCAAGACGTGGTATCCGGCATCCTGCAGCTCGTCGCGCAGGTGAATTGCTACTAACGCCTCGTCCTCGACGATCATCAAGGTTTTGCGCGCATCTTCCACCAGGGCGATCTGAGTGTGTTTGATCGAAACCTGTGTCCCTGGATGCTGTGGCGTCAGTTCGACCGAAGCGTTGAGCTGACCAGCCAGCGCTCTGACGATTCCCGTCCCCAAACCCGTCCGCCGCGGCGCGGCGGCCGGCATGCCGACGCCGTCGTCGCGGACGCAAAGGATCCAGTTGGGGCCATGGAAATTGTAATCGACCTTGATCTTGCCAGGCCGCCCGTCAGGAAAGGCATGTTTGAGAGCGTTTATGACCAGTTCGGTGACGATGAGACCAAGGCTCACCGAAACCCTGGCATCGACAACGCCGTCGCCACCTTCGACGGTCAAGGAAATCCGGTCGACCTCGTCAATCATCGAGGCCGAGATGCTTTCGCAAAGGCTTGTGAAATAGGCGTGAACCTCAATGTCGCCGGCCTTAGAAGTTGACAGGAGCCGTTCGAGGGCGGCTACGGACATCACCCGATGATGGGCGTCCTTGAGATGGCCACGCGTTTCTTCTGACGTCGTCTTACGTGCGTTCTGCATCAGCACGGAGGCGATGATTTGCAGGCTGTTGGCAACTCGGTGGCGGACCTCCTGCAGCAGCACGTCGTTTTCACGCGCCGCTTCCTCCTTCAGGGTCGCATTGGCCCGCGCATCGGTCACATCCGACACCGCGACCAGAATACGCATGTGCTCAAGATCGAGGTACTTTAGCTGCCTTGCCTGGACGATCAGGTGGCGCACGGGTCGCCGGGGCGGCTTGAGGTCGATATCGCGCGCGTCCAGCACTCCATCGCCCGACACGGTAGCAGTCATCAACGAACGCAGTTCAGGGATGTCCCATTGCCCCGAATCCAGAGCATAGAGCGGCTGGCCTGTCAGTTCCCCCGCATCGGCGCCGAAAACTTCACAAAAGGACGTACTCGCCGCGATGACCGTCAGTTCACCGTCCAAGAGCAGCAGAGGGGCGGGCGAAGAGGTCACGACCGCCAATGTAAGGCTGAGGGCCACATCTTCGGAACTAAGATTTCTTGCTTGCATGTACTGAGCTTTCGGTAAAATCGGAGGCTCGCGGAGCGAAAGCCAGGGACCGGGGGGTCGCGAAGGTCAGAATAGGCGTTGCATGACACCCGTAGGATTGGTCACGTAAGTCTACAACGCCTACCAGCCTTCGAAGTTCCGTCGTAACGTGCGCCGATCGGTCCATATCAACCCAACCCCGATCTCCAGTGTCGTGCCATCAATGTCTCCTTTCAAGATGCCCCGATGAGGTCAATAGCTGGGCGGGCAAAGAGCTGGACCTTCAGATCGGCCCGCGGAGGCTCGCCTTTACGTCGGAAACCCTCAGCCTCTCGTTCTCGATGCCGAATTTCCACCTTCACGCTGTCACCGCCTACGACATCCTGCGCTCACGGGGCGCGCCGCTTGGCAAGCGCGATTACGAAGGTCGGCTGCGCACCAGATCAGCCTAAACCCAAAGTCCGCTACCCGGGCCCGTATCCCGACAAGCGGACCGTCGGCAAACCACCAATTTCGGCCACGCTTATTGGCTAAGCGGACTGGCAGCTTGCGGGACCGCACTTGAGTCCGCCTAACGGCTGAATTTGGGCGCATAGCCGTCGTTAAGTCGCATAAAGATGCAAAGCGGAAACACGCGGACGGAACACTTTGAAGATTACCGGAGAAACCTCATCCAGCGGTATTGCAAATCGAGGGTTCGCTCGCGTGAGATGGCTCTCGACTTTGCGAACCTTATTGCGGGCCCCTCCATCGAAGCCGCGATCGGCATAGATCGCTGAAACGAAGCAGACCGCCGCGCGCTCTTCCCACTCTTACTTCACGAGCGACCAAAAGCCTGACTTCCGAGCGTGAGACTTTTGCAGACCGGCACGGTAGTCCGTATGCGAAGCGATGCCGCCGACGCTGGCGGCTTCGGCGTCGGACCTGGCGGCCAGCGCATCGAGCTTTTTCAGATACCGGGCAGCGTGCGAATAGGCTTGCGAGCGGGCACGGTTGAGTATGTCGTCGAGAAGCGCGCGGTAGAGGATGATAGCGGCGAGCGGGTGGTCGTGCTGCAGGGCATCGGCCACCGGCGGCAGCATGTAGTACTGACCGCCATCCCAAGCGCCCCAATGTATGACCACCAGCTTTGCCGCAAGGTCGAGCCTCGGCCATTCGACCAGAAACGCCAGCGCAGCGTAGATGTGCTTCGATGCGAGGACGTGAGCGAAGGCGCGGTCGAGCACGACGAACTCCTCGAAGTCCGGCAGCGCCAAAACGTGCTCACGCAGCGTGCCGAGGTCCAGCGTCGCCTCGAAGGCCGACCATCGCAACGATTGTGCCGCGTCATTCTCCCCGAGCGTCTCCAGGATCCTCGCTTCGAGGCTTGTACGTTGCGGTGAGTGGGCGTCTCGCGGCGGTCGTCCGTCGGCGACGTCGGATGCCGACATGTGTCTCAGTCCGCCGGATTTCTGCCGCCGGACCCAACCGAGCGCCTCCTTCGCCCTCCCTGCTTCCAGCAGGCGTTCGGCTATGCCCATCGTATCCTGCACGTTCAGATGCTTCTTCTCTTCGAGGGAGATCAATCCGTCGAAGTCGCCAAGGCTTCCGGCAATGATTTGCCGGATCTCGAGATATTGCGACGCATTCGAGAAGACGTGGCGATCCTTGGATTTCGCGTCTGTCGCTTTCTGCCTGTCCTGCAGCGCCGCGAGATCGGCATCCCAGTCACGCAACACCTCCTTCGGCAAATGTTCCACGGCTTCCCGTGCGACATCGATCAGGTAGCCGTGGCTGCTGTCACCCAGCGTTGCCATGATCCTCACCGGCAGGAGGGTTTTGTCCTCAGCTTGCAGCTTCGGTATCAAATCGCCTAGGGCTGCGATGGCCTGATAGTAGACGCTTTGGACATGACCAGAGGAATCATCAACCCGCTCGAACACCTGTTCGTGCGTGGCGATGAAGCGCAGCAGGCGGCCGACGGCCATGACGGGAGAGGCTTCGCCCAGTTCGCTGCGGATCGTGGCGACCGTCGCCGCAATATCGTCGCGAAAGCCACGTGCTTTGTCCCACTCCACGAAGCCGCGAGCCTTCTCCAGCGCCCCGAGCCTGCGGTCGACGATCCCGGCGATAGCCTGCGGTCCTTTCTTTCCGGCAAGAGCAGCGGACACCTGTCTGCGAAACGAGGGGCTGCGTTCGGCCTCGTCCATTACCAGCCGCGCCAGTTTTTCGGCGCCAAGCTCCGTCAGCGTGTCGATCGAAAGTGCTGGCTTGCGCGCCATGTTTGCGCCTCCGGGCTATCCCTGCCGGAAGATTGTCCAATTATGCGCGAAGTGTCGACCGTAAAGAGCGGTGCACCGTGGCCAAAAAAATGGCGCTGCTCGCGGCAACCTCGGCACTTTTGATGTTCACGATCGTTGTCAGAGGCCGTGTCTGAACAAGTTCGTCAAGCACGCGATCTGAAGGCAGGATGATGGATCAGCGCAGTGTGCTGCGCATCAAGGCGGTTCCGGGAGTTTTGGAATTCGAATTCGCGCCGTTTCCCCGGAATCCAGCGGCGCGGCGATGTTCCTCCTGTCTTCGATCCGAATCTGTGCGTTGATGCGCGCCGGCAAATCGCGAACAAGCACCGTTTCCACCCGGCTGCCGAACCGCAGCACGATCAGCCGGCGGCGGTTTTGGTCCGGCAAGGCCAGTTCGGCCGCGCCGTCACCGTTCACATTGCCTACTCCGGCAAGGCTGAGAATGCGCGAGCCGATGATGTGGGTCGAATAGCCTGGCTGCGGCGGATAAAGGCTGACCAGCGCGTCGCCTCGCAGCGCAAGGATTTCGATTGTCCCGCCCATATGCGGGGTTTTAACTACGGCGATCTGCCGGCGCCCGTCGCCCCGAAAATCCGCGATTCCGGCAAGCGAAAGCCAGCGGTTCGTCAGCCCGAGCGGCGCGGTCGCGGCCCGCTCTTTGAGCTTGCCATCAACCATGTGGTAGATCGCCACAGCAGCGCCTGCCGATACGTCCGTGCGAATGGCAATGACTTCATTGCGGCCATCACCGTCTAAATCCGCCAGGCGAGGCGTAATGTCCTCGAATACCTGAGTTTGCGGCACAACAAGCTCATCGCGACGGCGCTCTTCGTAGATCGCGATCAGGCTTCCTGCTTCGATCGCGTCGCCCAGAACGCCATGCGCGTAACGAACGGTCGGTCGTCCATACCAGGCTTTGACGGCGCCTGCGCCCGCCGCCTCTGCGACGCCTCCATCTGGCGGACGATCTTGCGCGGCCGCCGCCGAACAGATCAAGAAGAGCGCAGCGAGTATTGTGGCCTTCTTCAGACCTATCATCGCTTCACGATCTGTCGGCCGCGCAAAGCGCGTGCGACTATCCGTGCGTCGATCATTCCGCATAAACCCTCAGGTGTGGCCGGTTTGCCGCTTTGCCAGGATGGAATGCGAGTCAATGCGGCATGGCCATAGATCGACGTAGGGAGCGTTTGGCGACATTTGTCACCGGGATAGTTACCAGTCTCCTGCCGCCGCAGCCCGGAGCGCGCTCGGCCCGTGCGACGCCGTCTTCGGTCAGAGCGAGGGATTTCGTCTTGTCGACGGGCACCTACAAGGCCCTTTTCAGATCTCTTTGAGCAGTTCAGAGTTGGCATAGTTTGTCGCAGGATACATCGCGGGCCAATCTCAGTGGGATGCCGATTTCGTCCCACCAGTAACCGCGTCCCTCGACACGGGTGCGTTGGAAGGCGGCACTCGGTTAAAGTTGGAGTCTTGCTTCACCCATCAGGATGATCGAAATGATCGCCCGCCTTCCAGGCCTCGGGCTGGTTCCCATGCGCGGGAATGCCGCCAGCGTCCTTCAGCATCCGGGCCATGTGCATAAGGTTCCAGCTCATGAAGGCGGCATTGCGCTTGGTGAACTCATTGTCTAGGCCGGCTCCGTCGTCGCCATAGGAAGAGCCGGGGCCTGCCTCGCCAATCCAGCCGCAGTCGGCCTGCGGCGGTATCGTATAGCCGATGTGCTGCAGCGCGTAGAGCACGGTCATCGAGCAGTGCTTTATGCCGTCCTCGTTGCCGGTCACAATGCAGCCGCCGGTTTTGCCGTAATAGACATACTGACCCTTTTCGTTCGTCTGAGCACTGTGCGCGTAGAGCCGTTCAATGATCACGCGACAAACCGATGATTCCTCCCCTAGCCAGATCGGCGTCCCGATCACCAGAATGTCCGCTGCATTGACTTTCGGCCAAATATGCTCCGGCCATTCATCGGTCTCCCAGCCTTCTTTGCGCATGTCTGGCTGAATGCCGAATGCGATCGAATGATCGACTGCGCGAAGATATTTCACGTGCACGCCATTGGCTTCCATGATTGCCATCGACTTGCGCATGAGCAACTCGGTGTGGGAGTTTTTTGGCGAACGCGTCAATGTGGTGTTTATGAACAGCGCTTTGAGGTCGGAGAAGCTCTTCTGATTTTGATCTACCATTTTTCAGGCGGCCAGTGTGCCGCGCGCCGGGTAACTCTTCTCGACGACGAAATCGAGACCCTTTAAAAGATCGTCCAGACGCGGCCGCGCGAAGGGCACGCTCTGGTGAAACAGCGCATAGATCATCCCGTCGGGATAGACGATGGCGATGCCTGGCTCGGCAAACCGATCCGGCTCGCTGTCCTTCTCTTTCTGGGAAATGAACAGGCCCCAGGCGCGGGCGTCTGCCTCGGAAAGGGCGTATCCCACCTTGAGACCCGCGATTTTCCACCCCTCGGCTTGGCGCCCGGCCCGTTCTTCTGAATCCATCGAAGCTGCCAGCACCTTGATGCCGCGCTTTTCAAATTCGCCGACACGCGCCGCCAGTTCCTCCATTTGTGTCCTGCAGATTGGGCAATGCACGCCGCGATAGAAGAACACGATCGTGAACTGATCCGGGTGCTCGGCCGCCAGATCGATCGTTCCACCGCCGATGGCAGGCAGCGAGAGGGCCGGAGCCGGCGATCCGGGCAATGACTGGTGCTGTGACATGAAAATTCCTTGCTTGTTTAAATGTCAGAGCCCGATCGACGTATCTGCCCACGAACTCCGACATCTGCTGAGATCGACATTTTTTGGGTATGCGAGTTTTGAGCAGCGATCTAGGATCCGACTCTTTACATAGTAAGAA
>Ga0209906_100186_pt1 | contig 59751 bp, 62 predicted proteins | sample FECB24metaG_FD_188303 | JGI IMG/M metagenome (GOLD analysis project Ga0209906, IMG submission 188303) | Cyanobacterial communities from the Joint Genome Institute, California, USA from Joint Genome Institute, California, USA - FECB-24 metaG... ... | reverse complement strand
GCAGAGCCGTCGAATGCGCCACCATAACCTACAAGGAGATCGTTGCCGGCGCACAAACTAACGGCGCCGCACGAAATCGCCGGCTTCAACCCAATGCTATGCCACCTGCGTTAGCTGGATAGGGAGACTATACCGAGATAATTCGCACGGTTGCTAGGCAAATCATCTAAACTCGAAAGTACCCGTATATAAGACCGGATTGATCATGCGGTGGTAGAGACTAGGTTGATTGCCCTGGCCGCCGGAGGCTCTTAGCGCCCACCCCGCCTGATCCCCTTCGGCACCCGTGACTGCCCCTGTCGTCGCCCGGTGCGCACGCGGTCGCGGCGTTCCGCCGGCGCGCGGCCTTCGCCGCCGGGGAGTTCGAAGCGGAGGGCGCCGGTGATCGGGTTGGCTTCGGCGAGGACCAGGTCGAGGCGCATGCCGGATTGGTAGCGGGTGCCGGATTCGAGGCCTTCGAGCGTGCGGCGGTCCTCGTCGTAGAGGAAGCGTTCGTCGCCCAGAGTCGAGACGGGGACGAGGCCGTCGCCGCCGAGGCCCAGGACTTGCGCGAAAAAGCCGAATTTGGCGACGCCGGTGATGCGGGTGGGGAGGGTTTCGCCGATGCGGGTGGACAGGAAGGCGGCGACATAGCGATCGGTGGTGTCGCGTTCGGCCTCCATGGCGCGGCGCTCGGTCATGCTGACGTGATCGGCGGTGCGGCCCATGGCAGCGTTGTCGGCGTCCGAAATGCCGCCGTCGCCCAGCTTGTAGGCGGTCACCAAGGCGCGGTGGACGACGAGATCGGCGTAGCGGCGGATCGGCGAGGTGAAATGGGCGTAGCTGCCGAGTGACAGGCCGAAATGGCCCTTGTTGTCGGGGCTGTAATAGGCCTGGGTCTGGCTGCGCAGCACGGCTTCCATCAATTGTTCGGCATAGTCCTGGCCCTTGGCGCGGGCGAGGATGCGGTTGAAGGTGGCGGGCTTGATAACCTGGCCGAGCGCCAGTTTTTCGTCATAGGTTTCGAGATAGTCCTTCAGTGCGACGAGCTTTTCGCGGCTCGGCGGTTCGTGGTCGCGGTACATGCAGGGGGCCTTTCTGGCCTCCAGCGCCTTGGCCGCGGCGACATTGGCGGCGATCATGTAATCCTCGATCAGGCGGTTGGCATCGAGGGTGACGCGCTGGGCAATTTCGGCGATGCGGCCCGCTTTATCGAGGGTGACACGGCGTTCGGGAAGGTCGAGCGCCAGCGGCTCGCGAGCGGCGCGGGCTTTCGACAACGCGCCCCAGCAGGCCCAGAGGTCGGCCAGGATGGCGTGCCAGTCGCCGCTGCCGCTGTCGATGCTGGCTTGCGCGTCCTCATAGGCGATGTTGGTGACGCAGCGGATGACGGCGCGCGAGAAGCGCTGGCCGAGCACCTTGCCATCGGGGTCGATGTGGAGGTGGCAGGCCAACACGCCGCGATCCTCCTTCTCGACCAGCGAGCAGATGTCAGCCGACAGGGTTTCGGGGAGCATCGGCACGACGCGATCGGGGAAATAGACGCTGTTGCCGCGTTGCCGGGCGGCGCGATCGAGCGGGGTGCCGGGGCGGACATAGAAGCTGACATCGGCGATGGCGATGATGGCGTTGAAATGGCCGGCATTGTCGGGGTCGGAGGCGGCCCAGACGGCGTCGTCATGGTCCCGCGCATCGGCAGGATCGATGGTGAGGAAGGCCAGGTGGCGCAGATCCTCGCGTTCGCCGAGCGGACGGCGGGCGACCTGGCTGGCTTCCTCCAGCGCATTGTCGTCGAAACGGTGGGGGATACCCTTGGCGTGGATGGCGATGAGCGAGAAGGAGCGCGGCGCGAACGGGTCGCCGAGGACTTCGACGACGCGGGCGCTCTGCCGCGGTAGCCGGCCGTGCGGCTCGGCGAGCACCAGATCGCCGGTGTTGGCCTCGCCGGCGTCGCTGACCGACAGGTCGCTGCGGGCGCGCTTGTCGACGGGGACGAGGCGGTAGCCGGTGGCGTCCTTCCTGAGGATGCCGAGGACGAATTCCTCGGTCTTGGCCAGCACCTTCATCGGGAAGGCGGTGTAGCCGGCACCGGTTTCCTCGATGCGGGCGAGCAGCCGGTCACCGACGCCCAATGCGGCGCGGCGCTTGGGCTCGATCAGCCGGACGCGGGGCGGGGGTGTGCCCTTGTCCCATCTGTCGGGGACGGCGACCGGGCCATCGTCATCGGCCTCGACGATGCGCAGCACCGTCACCTTGGGCAGCCCGCAGGCCTTGTGGAGGGTGCGGCCGGGGCCGGGCTCGAGCTGGCCGGCGTCGCCCATGTCCTTGAGCAGGGCTTTGAGGGCGATCTTGTCCTGGGCGTGGAGCCCGAAGGCCTTGGCAATCTCGCGTTTGCCGACGGCGGTGGGTTGCTTGGCGATGAAGGCCAGGATCGCCTCAGGCGTCGGCAGGCCGGGGGCGGGGTTTTGGGGGCGGCGGGGCATGTGCCGACAATGGGCGGCGGGGGCACGCGTTGCAACTGCCGGACGATTCACGCCGAAATGATGCGGCGGTCTTGAACGTCCCCGCGCGCCCCTTATCTGATGGCCAGACCACCGCACCGGAGACGATGGGCGGCGCTGCCTTCAGGGGCGCCATCGCACGGGCTCCACGAACACAGGGATGAAGTGAAGATCATGGCCAAAGTCATCGGGATCGATCTCGGCACCACCAACAGCTGCGTTGCCGTCATGGAAGGTTCGGCCCCCAAGGTCGTCGAAAATGCCGAAGGCGCGCGCACGACGCCGTCGCAGGTGGCATTCACCAAGGATGGTGAGCGTCTCGTCGGCCAGCCGGCCAAGCGCCAGGCGGTGACCAACCCCGAGAACACCGTTTTCGCCGTCAAGCGCCTGATCGGCCGCGGCTTCATCGATCCGATGACGCAGAAGGACATGGCGCTCGTCCCGTACAAGATCGTCAAGGGCGGCAATGGCGATGCCTGGGTGCACGCCGGCGGCCAGGATTATTCGCCGTCGCAGGTTTCGGCCTTCATCCTCCAGAAGATGAAGGAAACGGCAGAAGCCTATCTGGGCGAAACCGTGACGCAGGCCGTGATCACCGTGCCGGCCTATTTCAACGACGCCCAGCGCCAGGCGACCAAGGACGCCGGCAAGATCGCCGGCCTCGAAGTGCTGCGCATCATCAACGAGCCGACGGCAGCGGCACTTGCCTATGGCCTCGACAAGAAGACCGAAGCCAAGACCGTTGCCGTGTACGATCTCGGCGGCGGCACCTTCGACGTGTCGGTGCTTGAACTCGGCGATGGCGTCTTCGAAGTGAAGTCGACCTCGGGCGACACCTTCCTCGGTGGGGAGGATTTCGATGCCAAGGTCGTCGAATTCCTGTCGGCCGATTTCAAGAAGGCCGAAGGTATCGACCTGACCAAGGACAAGCTAGCGCTGCAGCGGCTGAAGGAAGCCGCCGAAAAGGCCAAGATCGAGCTGTCGTCGTCGGCGACGACCGAAGTCAATCTGCCCTTCATCACCGCCGATGCCACCGGGCCGAAGCACCTCGTCAAGTCGATCAGCCGCACCGACCTCGAAAAGCTGGTCATCGACCTCATCGAGCGTACCCGCAAGCCGTGCCTCGATGCGATCAAGGAAGCCGGCGTCAAGGCCAGCGAGATCGACGAGGTCATCCTTGTCGGCGGCATGACGCGCATGCCGCGCGTCCGCGCCTTCGTGAAGGAATTGTTCGGCAAGGAGCCCAATACGTCGGTCAACCCCGATGAAGTCGTTGCCATGGGCGCGGCCATCCAGGCCGGCGTGCTCCAAGGCGACGTCAAGGATGTGCTGCTGCTCGATGTGACGCCGCTGTCGCTCGGCATCGAAACGCTGGGCGGGGTGTTCACCCGCATGATCGACCGCAACACGACGATCCCGACCAAGAAGTCGCAGACCTATTCGACGGCGGATGACAACCAGTCGGCCGTGACGATCCGCGTCTTCCAGGGTGAGCGCGAAATGGCGGCGGACAACAAGCTGCTCGGCCAGTTCGATCTGGTCGGCATTCCGCCGGCGCCGCGCGGCATTCCGCAGATCGAGGTCACCTTCGATATCGATGCCAATGGCCTTGTCGCGGTGAACGCCAAGGACAAGGGCACCGGCAAGGAACAGCAGATCCGCATCCAGCCTTCGGGGGGCCTGTCGAAGGACGACATTGAAGCGATGGTGAAGGATGCCGAGCGTTTCGCCGAGGAAGACAAGAAGCGCCGCGCCGTCGCCGAAGCCCGCAACCAGGCCGACAGCCTGGTGCATTCGACCGAGCGCCAGATGGCCGAGCATGGCGACAAGGTGTCTGCGGACGTGAAGGCCGAGATCGAAGCCGCGGTTGCCGACCTGAAGGGCGTTCTCGATGGCGGTGACCCCGATGTGCTGACCGCCAAGACAGCAACGCTTTCGGCTGCAGCGATGAAGCTGGGTGAGGCTATCTACACCGCCGAAGCCGCCAAGGCGTCGTCGCCCGAAGCGGATGCGCCGAAGGACGACAATGTCGTCGACGCCGAATTCTCGGATGTCGAGGACGACAAGAAGTAAGCGAACCAGGCCCCTCCCGGCCGGCGCCAAGGCGTCTACAAGGGTTTGGGAGGGGTTGGGGGCGGGGTGTCGATCTCGGGTGGAGCCCGGCCTTGTGCCGCCCACCCCCGACCCCTCCCGCAAGCGGGAGGGGGGAAGAACTGCGCAATGGCCACTGAAATCGATTTTTATCAGCTTCTCGAATGCGAGCGCGGCGCCGATGATTCGGTGCTGAAATCATCCTATCGCCGGCTGGCGATGAAGTGGCACCCCGACAAGAACCCCGGGGATGCCGCCGCCGAACAGAAGTTTAAGGCGATCAGCGAAGCCTATGACGTTCTGAAGGACCCTCAGAAGCGCGCCGCCTACGACCGCTATGGCCATGCCGCCTTCACGCAGGGCGGTGGCGGCGGGGGCCCGCAGGATTTCGGTGGCTTCTCGGACATCTTCGAGAACATCTTCGGCGAGTTCATGGGCGGCGGGCGCCAGCAGCGCGGCCGCGGCGGCGCGCAACGTGGCCAGGATCTGCGCTACGACCTTGAAATGACCCTTGAGGAGGCGTTTGCCGGCAAGGCAGCGACGTTGACCGTCGAAGTCGCCGCGGCTTGCGAGCCGTGCAGCGGCACCGGCGCCAAACCCGGGACTTCGGCGCGCCAGTGCACCACCTGCAATGGCCAGGGACGGGTTGCGATGCGCCAGGGGCTGTTCGCGGTCGAACGCGCCTGCCCGGCCTGCCATGGCGCCGGCCAGATCATTGCCGACCCCTGCGAAGCCTGCCGCGGCGCCGGGCGCGTCGAAAAGCAGAAGACGCTGAACGTCAATGTGCCGCGCGGAGTCGATGACGGCACCCGTATCCGCGTCTCGGCCGAGGGCGAAGCCGGGTCGCGCGGCGGCCCGCCGGGGGACCTTTACATCTTCGTGCAGCTGCGGCCGCACAGTCTGTTCAAGCGCGAAGGCACGACCCTGTTCGCCGTGGCGCCGATCTCGATCACCACGGCAGCGCTCGGCGGCGAAATCGAGGTTCCCGGCCTTGATCGCGACGTGGCCGTGGTCAAGATTCCGCACGGCACCCAGACCGGCAAGCAGTTCCGGGTGCGCGGGCGCGGCATGCCGGTGCTCAACGGCGGCCAGGCCGGCGGTGGTTTCGGCGATCTTGTCGTCCAGGTCGAGGTGGAAACGCCCGTCAAGCTGACCAAGCGCCAGCGTGAGCTGCTCGAGGAATTCCAGGCGCTCGAAGTCGGCGAAGGCGGGCGCAACAACCCGCGCCAGACGGGGTTTTTCGACAAGTTGAGGGACGTCTGGAACGACCTCTGATCGGGCAGGCGCGACGTCCGCCTCCCCCTTTGCCCGGTCGATCACGGGGTGACCCGCAAGGCCTTCTGTGCCAAAGGCGTCGCTCAATTTTGCGAAGGCCGTGTCGATGATCGAAGCCGAATGGTGGGACTATGAAGACCCCACCGAACTTGCCGAAGCCGTTGCCGGCGATGCCGGTTTCATTATCGAACAGGCGCTTGAAGCGCGTGGCCGTGCCATTGTCGCGCTGCCCGGCGGTGAAACGCCGAAAGAAGCCCTTGCCCTGCTCGCGGCCCGCAAGATCGAATGGGCCGATGTGACGATCGTGCCGACCGATGACCGGCTTGTGCCGCCAACCGACCCGAGATCGAACGTCGGCGCGCTCGCCAAGCTGTTCCTGCCGAGAAAAGCGCGTGTCGTGCCGCTGTGCGCCGGCGAAACCGACCCGCAGTCCGCCGGCCGCGCTGCCGATGAGCGGCTCGCCGACCTCGAATGGCCGCTCGACCTGGCGTGGCTCGGTGTCGGCGCCGATGGCCATGTCGCTTCGATCTTCCCGGGCCCCGACTATGACGGCGCCCTAAATGGCCCCAAGGTGCGCCGCGCCATGGGCGTCCGCCCCGATCCGATGCCCGCCGAGATGCCGGTCAACCGGGTGACGCTGACCAAGGCAGCGCTGGTATCGGCGCGCACGGTGACGCTGGTGCTGACCGGCAAGGAGAAGCGCAAGCTTGTCGAAAAGGCGCTGAAGGACGGCGCATCGAGCCAGTATCCGATCGGGCGGCTGCTCGCTGATCTCGATTTCGACATCGATATCCATTGGTGCGCCTGAAGCCTCGACAGTGAAACGCCTGCTATGAAGCGCCCGGCGACTGCGGCCGATCCGGCCGAGCTGGCGGCCTTTCTCGCCGCCCAACCGGGTATCGAGTTTCTCGATGTCCACTACACCAATCTCGCCGGGGTGCCGCGCGGCAAGCGGCTGCGCGCGCATGAGTTTGCTGCCGCCTTCGAGCAGGGCCGCTTTCTGCCCGGCTCGATCCTCGTCGTCGATATCACCGGGCTCGATGTCGAGGAATCGGGGATGGTGTGGGAGGATGGCGATGCCGATCGCATCGGCTGGCCGGTGTCCGGCACGCTGGCGCGGGCGCCCTGGCTGGGGGGTGATTCCGCCGATGTGATGCTGTCGATGCACGAGCTCGATGGCCGGCCGTGCGATCTTGATCCGCGCCAGGTGCTCCGCAATGTACTTGCCCGCTTCACCGACGATGGGCTGACGCCGGTGGTAGCGTGCGAGCTTGAATTCTTCCTTGTCGACGCTGCCCGGACGCCCGATGGCGGCATTGCGCTGCCGCCTGGCATCGATGGCCGCGAACAGCGTCATCGTCAGGTCTATGGACTCGACGCTGTCGATCTCGACGGTGCCTATCTGCGCCACCTCTGGGCGGCGTGCGACGCGCTCGGGTTGCCGACGGGCGCTGCGATCGGCGAATATGCCGCCGGCCAATATGAAGTGACGCTGGCGCACAAGCACGATGCGCTGGCGGCGGCCGATGATGCTGCGCGGTTCAAGCGCGCGGCGAAGGGGGTTGCGGCGCGCCATGGCCGCACGGCGACCTTCATGGCCAAGCCTTTCGCCGATGTCTCGGGCTCGGGTCTTCACATCCATGTCTCGGTGCTCGACAAGGCCGGGCGCAACATCTTTGCCAGCGAGGCGCCCGAAGGCAGCGCGGCGCTGGGCCATGCGATCGGTGGCTGCGGCAATCTGATGCCCGCCAGCATTGCGGTGTTCGCCCCCAATGCCAACAGCTATCGCCGCTTCAAGCGCAACAGCTATGCCCCGGTGCGCGCCGGCTGGGGCGTCAACAACCGCACGGTGCCGCTGCGCATTCCTGTCGGTCCGGTGGCAGGCCGCCATCTCGAGCACCGGCTGCCGGGCGCCGATGCCAATCCGTGGCTGGCAGTGGCGACGGTGCTGGCCGGGGTCCACCATGGGCTGACACATCGCATCGACCCCGGCCCGCCGGTGACCGGCGATGGCCAGACAACGGGCGAGCGCCTGCCGACCGATTGGGCGCATGCCCTGGCACTGTTCGAAGACTCGCGCCTGCTTGCCGATTACTGGGGTGGGCGCGCGGCGGAAATGTACGCGACGGTCAAGCGGGTGGAAGCCGAGCGCTACAACGCCGTGGTGACACCGCTGGATTACGACTGGGTTCTGAGGTCGGCCTGAAGAGCCTCCGGCGGCTGGGGCCGATGGCCCCAGACCCAAAATGATAAAGGCGTCCCCGCGTTGCGCAGGCACGGCCCCATAAAAATGGGGTCCGGGGACGTCGGCCCCGGCCGCCGGAGGCCCCTAAACCCGCTCGATGATGATCGCCGGCGCCATGCCGCCGGCCGCGCACATCGTCACCAGCCCGCGCTTCAGATCGCGGCGTTCGAGTTCGTCGAGCACGGTGCCGATGAGGATCGAGCCAGTGGCGCCGATCGGGTGGCCAAGGGCACAGGCGCCGCCATTGACGTTGACCTTGTCGCGATCGAGCTCCAGGTCGCGGATGAACTTTTCGGCAACGACGGCAAAGGCTTCGTTGATCTCGAAAAGGTCGATGTCGTCGACGGTGAGCCCGGCCTTGGCCAGCACCTTGCGCGCGGCGGGGACGGGGGCGTTGAGCATCAGCGTCGGGCAATCGCCGACATTGGCGGTCGCGACAATGCGGGCGCGGGGCTTGAGGCCGTGCTTTTCGGCATATTCCTTCGAGACGAGCAGGATCGCAGCGGCGCCATCGACGACACCCGAGGAGTTGCCGGCGTGGTGGACGCCCGAAAACTCAAGGTCAGGGTATTTGGCGTTGATGGCCTGGCGGAAGGTCTGGCCATCGGGCTGGATCGACACATCGGCGACAACGTCGAAGGAGGGCTTGAGCGCGGCCAGGCCTTCGGCGGTGGTTTGCGGCCGCGGAAACTCCTCATGGTCGAGCGCGACGCTGCCGTCCTCGTTGTAGACGGTGACGAGGCTCCTGGCGAAACGGCCTTCCTCAATGGCGATGGCGGCGCGGCGCTGGCTTTCGAGGCCGAGCGCATCGACAGCTTCGCGGCTGATGCCTTCCATGGCGGCGATGGCGTCACCGCAGACACCCTGGTGCGACTGGGGGTGGATCTTCTGGAGGGCGCCATTGCCCGATCCCATGCCCATCGGCTTGATTCCGGCGGCCATTTCCTCGGCGCCGATGGTCTGGGTATAGCTCATCATCTCGGTACCGCCGGCGATGACGCAATCTTCCATACCCGACATGATCTGCGCCGCGGCCAGATTGACGCTGGTGATGCCGCCCCCACAAAACCGGTCGAGAGTCATGCCGCTGGCCTTGATGTCATAGCCGGCCGCCAGTGCCGACATTCGGCCGAGGTCGCCGCCCTGCTTGCCCTTCTGGGTGCTGGTGCTCCAGATGATGTCATCGACCGTTGCAGTGTCGAGATTGTTGCGGTCCTTCAATGCCTTGAGGACGGTCGCAGCGAGATGCTGGGGGTGGAGGTGTGACAGGGCACCCTTGCCGGGCTTGCCGATGCCGCGGGGGGTACGAACGGCATCGATGATATAGGCTTCGGGCATTGCAGGATCCTCGGGCTGGAATTGGCCGGAGCCTTGCGCCAAGCCGTCCAGCTTGCCAAGCCATCGGGAGTGAGAGGGGGAGGCCTTGCCTGAGGCGTCTTCGTGGCGATATCGTTGCGCCTCGATTTGAGGGGGAGTTAATGCCCAGCTGGCCGGCGATCGTTGTTTTCGGGTCCACCGTCGCGATCGGCCTCTACATGGGGCTGCAATATCTGAAGGGGCAGCGGAACAACCGCGTGCTTGTCGGCGTGCATGTGATGATCGGCATCGTCGGGCTGGAGGTGTTCGCGCTGGTACTGCGCGGGGCGCCCGATGGCACCCACCTGGCGGAAAGCCGGCTCGGCCCGGCTTCGGCGCTCCTGCTGGCGGTGGCGCTGTTCAGTGGCTTTCTGGTGCCGCTGATCGCCCAGCCGAAACCGGCGGCGACCGGGCCGGCGCTGGCGGTGCACGCCACGCTGGGGACGGTGGCGTTCGGGGCGCTGCTGCTCTGGGTTCTGGGTTAGTTGACGGCCTGGCGGGGCAAGAGCAGGCTGCCATCGCCATAGCTGTAGAAGCGATAGCCGCTGGCGATGGCGTGCCGATAGGCTGCCTGCATCGTTTCGAGCCCCATGAGCGCGCTGACCAGCATGAAAAGCGTCGATTTGGGCAGATGGAAGTTGGTGATCAGCCCGTCGATGGCACCGAAGCGATAGCCCGGCGTGATGAAGATGGCGGTATCGCCCGTGAAAGCCTCGATCGTGCCGCCCGAAACCGCCGATTCGAGCAGGCGCAGCGAGGTGGTGCCGACCGCAATCACCCGCCCGCCGGAGCGCCGAGCGGCGTTGAGGCGGGCGGCGGTAGCGGAATCGATGCTTCCCCATTCGGCGTGCATCCTGTGATCGGCGGTATCGTCGGCCTTGACGGGCAGAAACGTCCCCGCACCGACATGCAAAGTCACGGTTTCGCGGCTGATTCCGGCGGCAGCGAGCCGGTCCCAGAGCGCGGGGGTGAAGTGCAGCCCGGCGGTCGGGGCGGCCACGGCGCCGTCCTTTGCCGCGTGGAGGGTCTGGTAATCGCTGGCATCGCGCGCGTCGGTGGCGCGTTTCGACGCGATATAGGGCGGCAGGGGCATGGCGCCGGCGGCACTCATGGCGGTTTCGAGCGGACCATCGGCCTCGAAGCGCCACAGGATTGCGCCTTCGTCGCCGCGTTCGAGAACGATTCCGGCCAGCCCGGCGCCGAAATCGACGCGGTCGCCGGTCTTCAGGCGGCGGGCATTGCGCACGAAACTCCACCAGCAGTCGGCGGCTTCGCGTTTGTGGAGGGTAACGCCGACACGCGCTTGCCCACGAACACCATGGAATTGCGCCGGGATGACCCTTGTATCGTTGACAACCAGCACGTCACCGGGGCGCAATGCCGCCGGCAGATCACGGAAAACACTGTCGACAAAGGGTTTTTCGGGCTGGACCAGCAGCAGTCGCGCCGCATCGCGGGGGGTCGCCGGCCGCAGTGCGATGCATTCCTCGGGCAGATCGAAGTCGAAATCAGCGACTTTCAACGCAGTCTTTCGTCAGTTTTCGAGGGATTCGGCAGATTTCGGACAAAACAAGGTAACGCCGCGATCAACGTAGCGATCAGCGCGGCGGCTGCGCGGGTGGCAGCGATGCCGCCGTGACCGGTGCCGACGGGATCGGGGTGATGCCGGGCGGCGGCGGCACCTTGTCGGCTTCGATCGACGCCTTGACGATGCGGGTCGGGTTGGCCGGCGGCTCGCCCTTTTCGATGCCATCGACGAACTGCATTCCCGAAACGACGCGGCCCCAGACGGTGTAATCGCGATCGAGTTTCAGCACCGGCTGGAAGACGATGTAGAACTGGCTGTTGGCGCTGCTTTCGCTTTGCGCGCGTGCCATCGCCAGTGCCCCGCGGACATGCGGCAGATCGTTGAATTCGGGTTCGAGATCGGGCAGCTTCGATCCGCCCTGGCCGGTCCCGGTCGGATCACCGCCCTGCGCCATGAAACCTTCGATGACGCGGTGGAAAATCGTGCCGTCGTAAAAGCCCTGGCGCGCCAGAGTCTTGATGCGTTCGACATGGTTCGGCGCCACATCGGGGCGCATGACGATGCGTACCCGGCCGCCGCTCGACAGATCGAGCACCAGCACGTCTTCGGGGCTGACATTGGTGACCATGCCCTGCAGGTTCGATGGCCCGGCCATCTTGGGAAGCACAGGCGGTGCCTTGAGATCGGCCTTGGAGGGGCCAGCCGGCTGGGCGAATGCCATACTGCCGCCAGCCAGCAGCAGCAGCGCCAGGAAAAGCCGGTTCAAAAGGCGCATCACGAGCCGCGGGTTCCGGTTTCGGCGACACGTGCCATCACATCGGCTGCCACGCGCGGGGTGACGAACTTGCGGATATCGCCGCCATAGACGGCGATTTCCTTGACCAGCTTCGACGCGATCGGCTGCAGTGCCACATCGGCCATCAGGAAGACCTGCTCGATATCGTCGTTCAGCGCGCGGTTCATGCCCGTCATCTGGAATTCATATTCGAAATCGCCGGCACCGCGCAGGCCGCGAACGATGACCGTCGCCCCCAGCCGTTCGGCGAAGGACATCAGCAATTCGTCGAAATCGACCACCTCGACATTGGCGATGTCCTCGATCTCGCGGCCTACTTGCGCCTTCCTTTCGGCGAGGGTGAACATCGGCGATTTGGAGGGGTTTGTCGCAACCCCGATGACCAGCTTGTCGACCAGTCGGGCGCCGCGGCGGATGATATCGAGATGCCCCAGGGTGAGCGGGTCGAAGGTGCCGGGATAGACGCCGATCCGCATCGCTCAACGATCTCTCTCTATGGCAAAACGGGCGATGGCGCGCAGCAGATCGGCTTCCTTGCCGAAATGCTGCAGGTGCTCGATGGCCTGGTCGATGAGCATGGCGGCCTGGGTGCGGGCGCGCTCGACCCCCAATAGCGAGACAAAGGTCGCCTTGCCTGCGGCGGCATCCTTGCCGACGGCCTTGCCGGTGGCGTCGGCCGAGCCTTCGACATCGAGGAGATCGTCGGCAATCTGGAAGGCCAGCCCGAGATCGCGGGCATAGCCGCGCAAGGGGGTGCGCTGCGCCTCGCCGATGCGGCCCATGATGGCGCCGGCTTCGAGGCAGAAGCCGATCAGCGCGCCGGTTTTCAGCTGCTGCAGGCGGGTGACGCCGCCGAGATCGTAAAGCTCGTGCTCGGCAACCAGGTCCATCATCTGGCCGCCGGCCATGCCGATGGGGCCCGAGGCTTCGGCAAGCGCGATCACCAGCTCGCAGCGGGCAAAGGGATCCTCGTGCGTTGCGGGCTCGGCGAGGATCTGGAAGGCCAGGGCGTGAAGCGAATCGCCGGCAAGAACGGCGGTTGCTTCGTCATAGGCCTTGTGCACCGTCGGCTTGCCACGCCGCATGTCGTCATCGTCCATGCACGGCATGTCGTCGTGAATGAGGCTGTAGACATGGATGCATTCGATGGCGAGCGCCACCCTGAGGGCGCGTTCGCGATCGACATGGAACAGGTCGCAGGCCGCCACGACGAGCAGGGGCCGCATCCGCTTGCCGCCGCCGATGGCGGCGTGGCGCATCGCATTGAACAACCGCGCCCGGCTGTCGTCCGGCACCGGCAACAGGCGGTCGAAACGCTGGTCGATCGCCTTGCCGATGGCATCGAGCGCAGGCTTCAGGCTGAGCGATGCATGGGCCATTTCGGTTTCCGGCTGCATGAAGTCACGATACCCCGGGGGCATCGAAGGGTCGGGTGGACACGGCCTCGCCGGCATCATTCTGCTGAATAGCCTCGATACGCATCGTTGCAGACTGAAGCTTGGCCTCGCAATGCTTCTTGAGCTCTTGCCCGTCCGTATAGAGCTTGATCGAGTCCTCAAGGCTCGCTTCGCCGCTTTCGAGGCGCTGGACGATGGCTTCGAGCCGCTTCAGCGCGTCCTCGAATGAAAGTGCTGCAAGGTCGGGGGCATCCATGGCGCGTGTTTGAACGGGCGCGCCATTGGGGTCAAGCCGCCGCAGGTCCTTTACTTTCCGCTGAAAGCGGCGGGTCGTTTCTGCAGGAAGGCGGTCACGCCCTCGGCGAAATCGGCGGTGCGGCCGGCATGGAGCTGGTTGCGGCGTTCGACCATCAGCGCTTCGGTGAGGGTCTTGTCGAGGCTTTCGCGCAGGCCGTGGCGGATGAGGGTGTAGGCGCGGGTCGGCCCCTTCGCCAGCTTGGCGGCGACCTCGGCGACGCTGGCACCCAGATCGGCATCGTCGACGCATTTGTAGATCATGCCCCAGTCGGCGGCGGTTTCGGCCGCGATGCGTTCGCCGAGCATCATCATCGCCTGGGCGCGGGCCTTGCCGGCAAGGCGCGGCAGCATCCAGGTCGATCCGACATCGGGAACAAGGCCGATATTGACAAAGGCCTGGAGGAAATAGGCGGATTTCGCCGCGATGACGATGTCGCCGGCAAGCGCATAGGAGCAACCGGCACCGGCAGCGACGCCATTGACGGCGGTGATGAAGGGCACCGGCAGCGCGAACAGCCGCTCAAGCAGCGGGTTGAAATGGGTTTCGAGCACCTTGCCGGCATCAGGCGGGCCGGAACTGCGATCAGAGCCACCACCGGCACCGCCGCCGGCCAGATCGGCGCCCGAACAGAAGGCGCGGCCGGTGCCGGTGAGGACGAGGACGCGCGCGGTGCCCCCATCGCGGACGGAATCGACGGCATGGATCATCTCGGCAATGACACCGACATGGAGGGCGTTCATCCGCTCCGGCCGGTTGATCGTCAGCGTCGCGACGCCCTGGCTTTCCGTGAAAAGGATATGCTCATAGGCCATGATGGACGCTCCCCGGCGCTGGTTGACGGAAACGGCATAGCGGTTGCGCCGGGGGGCGTAACCCCTCGAAAAGCGTCAGGCCCGCACCGCCTGTGAACGGATCACGCAGCGGAAACCGATATGGCAGGTCGAGGTATCGATCGATTCGGCGTGGCGCGCGGCCGGGCGGTAGCGCTGGCAGTAGCTCGGCGCGCACAGGAAACTGCCGCCCTTGAGGACTTTCTGCGGGATCGGCGCTGCCGGATCGAGCGTGCCCGCCATCGGCCCGCGCGGGTTCCTCGGCACGCAGCAGGGCTTGGCCGGGTCGGCACCATGCCCCGGCTGGTACCAGTCCTGCGTCCATTCCCAGACATTGCCGATCATGTCGTAAAGGCCATGGCCATTGGCCGGGTAGCTGCCGACGGGGGCGGTGGCGTCCCAGCCGTCCTCGCAGGCATTGCGATGGGGGAACTTGCCTTGCCAGGTGTTGGCCATGTGGCGACCGCCAGGGCGGAACACCTCGCCCCAGGCATAGGTGGCGCCATCGAGCCCGCCGCGCGCCGCATATTCGAACTCGGCTTCGGTCGGCAGGGACTTGCCGGCCCAGGCGGCATAGGCGCTCGCGTCGTGATGGCTGACATGGACGACGGGGTGGTCGTGAAGGCCATCGAGGTTCGATTTCGGGCCCTGGGGGTGCCGCCAATCGGCGCCGCGGCGCAATTCCCACCATTGCGACCAGTCGGCCAGGTCCACCGGCCCTCGCGTCTTTCGGAACACCAGGCTGCCGGCGAACAGCATATGGGGCGGGGCGTTGGGGTAATCGCGGGCGTCGGGGATGGTTTCGGCGGTGGTGACATGGCCGGTGGCGGCGACAAAGGCCGCGAAATCGGCATTGGTGACGGCATGGGTGTCGATGCGGAAGCCATCGACCTCGACGCTGTGCGCCGGCGCTTCCTCGGGATAGCCGGTGTCGGACCCCATGCGGAAGCGCCCGCCGGGAATTTCGACCATGGTTGGTGGGCTGGGCGACATTTCTGGCCTCCGGCGGCTTGGGCCGGCGGCCCCAGACCCCATTTCATGCAGCGTTTCTAGCCGAATGTTCGCCGCACAGGTGAAAGATCGAAAGGGGTCCGTGGCCGCCCCCGGCTTTCGCCGGGGTAGGCGGAGGCATCAACGCAGCGAATCGACCATTTCGGCGAGCGCCGCCAGGCAGTCCCGCCCGAGGATCTTGCTGCGCTCGGGGGACCAGCCGTGCACCGGATCGGGGAGGTCGTCATTGTCCTTGAAGGGCATTTCGAGGGTCATGGCGAGGCAGCCGAAGCGTTCGGCGATGGCGTTGGTGCTCATTGTCAGATTGGCCTTGCCGGCGCCGGCGGGGGGATAGCCGATGCGGGTCTGGAAATCGGCGCTGAGGCGTTGCAACCGCGCCTTGTAATCGCGAAGCAGCGCCAGTTGCGCCTCGGTAATCGAGGGAATGCCTTCGAAACCGGCGATGAAGACCTGCGGTATGGCTTCGTCGCCATGGACATCCATGGCGAAATCGACGCCGCTTTCGGCCATGGCGCGCATCATGGCGACGATCTCGGGGGATTTCTCGGGGCTGGGGGTGGCCCATTCGCGGTTGAGGTTGGCGCCCGCGGCGTTGGTGCGCAAATGGCCGCGCCGCGAGCCATCGGGATTGACGTTGGGGACGATGTGGAAGGTCGCCTTGCTGCGGAGCACGCGCGCCACCGGGTCGGCGGCATCGACCAGCCGTTCGAGCGCGCCCTCCATCCACCATTCGGCCATGGTTTCGCCGGGGTGCTGCCGGCCATAGAGCCAGACCTGGCGCGGGCCGGTGCCGAGCCGCAGCCGGTCGATCGGCTGGCCATCGAGGCTGTGGCCGAGAACATCGGCGGACACCCCCGGGCAGGCGGCGATGCGCGCCACCAGATCGTGATGCCGCTCCACCGAATAGGGCGCGAAATAGGCGATCCACAGCTGGTCGCTGGTGGGCGTGACGCGGATGGTCAGCGTGCCGTTGCCGGTGGCGGCGTCATAGCGGGTGTCGGCGCGGGTCCAGTGCTGGCGATCGGCAGACATGGCGGCGCGGTAGTTGGGCCAGCCGCCAGGATAGGCGCTGCCCGCCAGATCGACGATGCGCAGCGTGCAGGCCTTGCCGCGGGCGCCGCTCAGCCGGAAATAGAACCATTGGTAGAATTCGCTAAGGGCGTCGCGGTTGATCGACAGCTCGATGGCGTCAGGCCCTTCGACGCTGTGCACCTTGATGTTGCCGCCATCGAAACCGGCGTCGATCGACAGCATTTGTGAGTTCACAACCTTAGCGCAGCTTGACGGTGACGGTCTGGCCGCTGACGCCGGGGAATTCCTGCAACAGGGCGCGGGCCAATGCCGGCACGGCGGCCGACAGGCTGGATGCCGGGGCACTGGCAGCGAGTTCCTGGATGGCGCGGCCTTCCCAAACGGCGCTGTTGTCCGATTCGCGGCGGATGCTGAGTGACAGGACGGTGACGCGGACGTCGCCATTGCGTGAGCCGCCGAGCGGGAAGCTGACGCCGCCGCCGACACCGCCGCCGAAGCCGCCGCCGAAACCGCCGCTGCCGCCACCGATTCCGATGCTGACGGGCGACCGCTGCTGGATGCCGGCCCTTGTGGTCTGTTCGATGCCGAGAGTCGCGAGATAGGCCGTGGGGCCGCTTTCGGCCGGCCGGAAGCCGCGCTTTGCAAGCTCGGCGCCGACCACGGTGGCATAGGTGCGGAATTCCAGCGGCACCGCGGTCGTGCCAGCGACGGGCGACATGCCGCCAGCGGCGGGCGCCTCCGGGCCGGGCGCTGTGGGGGCGGCGGCAGCCACGATGCGGATCGTGTCCGAAGGTATCGGCTGGCCGAGATGGAAACGCGTGACCTCGGCCATCGGCGTCGATGTGCACGCGGTGAGTGCCAGCGCGGCGACGCCGGCGAGGATCGGGGCAATACGCAACTTCATGGGCTCTTCCCTGACAACGGCGACGGCCTTGTTGTTGGCACCAAGCGCGGCGGGTCGCAACCGCCACCGCGGCACAAGTGTGAAAAACATTGACCGGAAACTTGACTCGCGCCGGGGCTTTCCCTAACCGGCGCGTTCGCTCGACAGCCCCGCATTTTCAAGAGAACCGCCATGAAGGTCCGCAACAGCCTCAAGTCGCTGAAGAACCGCCACCGCGACTGCCAGGTCGTGCGTCGTCATGGTCGCACCTATGTGATCAACAAGACGAACCGCCGCTTCAAGGCCCGCCAGGGCTAAGCCCGGAGCTGACGCCCATTGCGATTCGCGCGGTCGTTTTCGATGTCGGCCATGTGCTGTATGGCTGGGACATCGCGGCGCTTTACACAAGACTGATCCCCGACCGGGCGCACCGCGACTGGTTCCTGACGCATGTCGTCACCCCCGAATGGCATTTCCAGCATGATCGCGGGCGGTCGGTGCTGGAAACCGTGCCCGAACTGCAGGCGAAATACCCGGCACAAGCCGATCTGATCGCGGCCTATGTGCCGTTCTGGCTCGAGACCATCACTGGGCCGGTGCCGGGCATGCACGAGATCGTCGCCGAACTCGATGCCGCCGGGGTGCCATTGTTCGCGATCACCAATTTTTCGGCCGAGCTGTGGGACATGTTCCGCCCGACGGCGCCGATTTTCGATCGTTTCCGCGCTATCGTCGTGTCGGGCGCCGAGCAATTGTGGAAGCCCGAGCCTGAGATCTACCGCCTGGCGCTGGAGCGCTTCGGCCTGGCACCCGGCGAGGGGCTGTTCGTCGATGATCGCATCGAAAATGTCCGCGGCGGGGCAGCGCAAGGCTTTCCGGGCCACCATTTCACCGGCGCCGCGCGTTTGCGTGAGCGTTTGGTCGCTGAGGGATTGCTGGGCAAATCGACCGAGCAAGGTTAACCCCCAATCAGCTCCTGCCCCGTCAACCGGACCACATGGACGACATTGGTTGTCCCCGGTGTCGAGAAGGGCACGCCGGCGACCAGCACCAGCGCATCACCGCCCCGGGCGATGCGGGTGCGCAATGCCATCCGGCAGGCCTTTCCGACCATTTCCTCGAAGCCGGTGATGTCGCGGGTGACAACGGCATGGACGCCCCAGACAATGCCCATCCGCCGCGCCGTTGCCAGCCGCGGAGTGAGGCAGAGCACCGGCAGGGCGGCACGTTCGCGGGCGGCGCGGCGGGCCGTGCTGCCCGACAGGGTGAAGCAGACGATGGCGCGGGCGCTGACGGTCTGCCCGATCGAGGCGGCGGCGGCGATGGCGTCGGCGGTGGTGGTGCCGCCGGCCCCGAACCCGTCGACTCCGTTGAAATGGATGCGGGCGGAATAGCCGGGGTCGGCCTCCACCTCGCGGGCGATGGCATCCATCATCGCCACGGCTTCGACGGGGAAGCTGCCGGCGGCGCTTTCGGCCGACAGCATCACCGCATCGGCCCCGTCGTAGATGGCGGTGGCGACATCGGAGACTTCGGCGCGTGTAGGCGACGGGCTGACGATCATCGATTCGAGCATCTGGGTGGCGACGACGACGGGCTTGCCCATTTCCCGGGCCATGGCGACGATGCGTTTCTGCGCCGGCGGTACGCGCTGCGGCGGCAGTTCGACGCCGAGATCGCCGCGCGCCACCATCACGGCATCGGCAAGCTCGAGGATTTCGCCCAGGCGTTCGAGCGCAGCCGGTTTTTCGATCTTGGCGAGAAGGGCAGCGCGCCCGCCGATGAGCGCCCGGGCTTCGGCGACATCCTCGGGGCGCTGGACGAAGGACAGCGCGATCCAGTCGACGCCATGTTCGAGCGCGAAATCGAGATCCTGCCGGTCCTTGGGCGTCAGTGCCGGCAGCGGCACGACGACGTCGGGCACGTTGACACCCTTGTTGTCGGAGATTTTGCCGCCGACCTCGACAGTGCAGTCGATCACCGCGTCACCGATGCTGGCGACGCGCAGCACGAGCTTGCCATCGTCGATCAGCAGCCGGGCGCCGGGCTGGAGGGCGGCGAACAGTTCCTTGTGCGGCAGGCAGGCACGGGTCGCGTCGCCGGGCGCCGGGTCCATGTCGAGGCGAAAAGCGGTGCCGTTTTCGAGCGTCGCGGCGCCGCCGGCAAAGCGCCCGACGCGCAGCTTGGGGCCCTGCAGGTCGGCGAGGATGGTCAGCGGCCCGCCGTGGCTCTTCTCGACGGCGCGGATCGCAGCGATGAGCGCAGCCTTCTCGTCGCGCGTGCCATGGCTCATGTTGACTCGAAAGGCGTCGGCACCGGCCGCGATGAGCGCGGCGATGGTGGCTTGCGTGTTCGATGCCGGGCCAAGAGTGGCCAGCACCTTGACGCGCCGGGCGCGCGGTTCGAAATGGGCGGGCATGACCTGTCCTTGCCTGGGTGCGACGCCGGGCCTTTAGCCGGCCCTGCGCCGATCCGCCATGAAAGATGCCTCGCCATGTCTGATGCGCCTGCCGATTTTCCCGCCGCTTTTCCCGCCGATGCGGCGACCCGGGACCGGATCGAGGCCGCGGCTTTCCGCCGGCTCGTGGCGCTGCTCCAAGCGCGCACCGATGTGCAGAATGTCGATCTGATGGGTGTCGGCGGCTTCTGCCGCAACTGCCTTGGCGACTGGCTTCACGAGGCCGCGGCCGAAGCCGGGGTGCCGCTCGACCATGCCGCGGCGCGGACCCATGTCTATGGCATGCACCAGGCCGAATGGAAGGCGAAGCACCAGGGCGAAGCGACATCGAAACAACTGGCGCGGATGGCCGGCTCGATCGAGCGCAACAAGGCCGCCGGACTGGGTTGAGCGGGGATCGAGCCGATTGCATCGGCAAGGAGCAGAGCCTCCGGCGGTTGGGGCCGACGGCCCCAAACCCCATCCGCGAGGTTCGTGTAACAGGGTCGTATCGAGCTGCCCGATTATAGCGGGTCCGGGGCCGCGGGCCCCGGCCGCCGGAGGCTCTTCTGGTTGTTTCGATCAGGCCTGTGCCGCCGCGCCTGCGTTGCGGAAGATCAGCCAGCTGCCGGCGGCGTACATGACCAGATTGGCGGCGGCGAACATGCCCCAGAAGGCCAGGCTGGTCATCTCGCTGGCGAGGCCGAAGCGCGGGTTGGTGACGAACTGCGACACCCCGGCCATGACCAGCCCGAGATAGCTGTAGCCCATGTTGATGCGGTGGCCCCGCAGCCATTCGGGCGCCTTCGATACTCGCCAGCGCCGGATGGCGCGCAGGCCGAAGAACAGCGACACAAGGCTGACGACGGCGAAGACGTGGAACAGGTTGACGCCGAGGCGGTAGCTGGTGAAGGCACCGGCATTGCCGAGCAGCATTGCCGTGACATAGAGCCAGCCAGCACGCCGGTGCGAGAGCGTGCCTTTGGGCGCCGCAACCAGGACAAGGCCGATGCCGAGCGCTGCACTGACGGCGACGAAATGAATCCAGAGCTGGGGCGTCAGATTGGCGAACATCGGCTGGTCCTTTCGAGCGGATGGGATGCCGCTGGTTCAGCCGAGCGCGGGGCTTGCCTCAAGCGTCGTTTCGCCTAGCCTGCCGGTCGTTGCGTGGGTTGGGCATTGAGCAGGATTGGCGCTTCGTGAAATCGACACCGGCGATCTTCGGCCGCCGCCAGGCGATCGTGACTGTCATTGCCGTCATGATCGCGGTCGTGGCGGGGCCGTTCGGCACATCGGTTCTGCCGCTGCTGCCGCGCCTGCTGTTCTGGTCGGTGCTGATTGGCGTCAACACGCTCAAATGGGCGCTGTGGTATCGCCATGGCGCGGCGCGGGCCGGCGCGGGCTGGCAGGCGACGGCCCTGCTGGTGGTTGCCGGTGCCATCTTGCTCAACCTGACGCTGCCATTCGAGATCATGCTGACGTTCGCGCTGGTCGGGATGACTGTCGTCATTCCCTGGGCGGCGAATTTTGCGGCAGCGATGGTGGTATCGCTCGGCGTCGGCGCCGGCATCGCGATGGCGCGCAATGCCGGAGAAGCGACGACAGCCGAAGCGCCGCTGTTATCGCCGCCGTCATCGCCGCCACCATCGCCGCTCCCAACGCCGCTTCCACCGCCGCCACCATCGACCATGCCACCGGCGCCTGAAACCGGGCTGGCGCTGCGCGCCGGCCTGCGTGATCTCGCCGGGGTGGAATGCATCATGGCCGAGGATCATTATCTGCGGCTGCACCTGGCCGATGGCCGCACCCCGCTGGTGCTCTACCGCTTCGGCGACGCCCTTCTCGAACTGGCAGCGATCGATGGCGAGCAGGTCCACCGCGGCGCATGGGTGGCGGCTTCGGCGGTGCGGGGCGCGGTGCGCGAAGGCCGGCGCTGGCGGCTGCGGCTGGCCGGCGGCATGCTGGCCCCCGTCAGCGAGACATTCCTGCCGGCGGTGCGGGCGCGTGGCTGGCTGGTGCGCGAACGCGCCTGAATGGCGGGCCATCGGCGCGGGCGGGCGATCGACGCTGGCATGCGTGCCCGCAGGGACCACAAACGCCATCCCCGCCTTGAATTTGCCGGCGCTGCCGTCCAGAACCGCCGCCGCGACCGGCCGCTGGCCGGCAAACACCCACGGAGCCCCCATGAACGAGAATGTTTCCGCCGAGCAGCTGCGCCTGTTCATCGAGCGGATCGAGACGCTGGAAGAAGAGAAGAAGGGCATCGCCGACGACATCAAGGACGTCTATGCCGAAGCCAAGGGCACGGGGTTCGATACCAAGACGATGAAAGCGATCGTCCGGCTGCGCAAGATGGAAGCCAATGCCCGCGCCGAAGCCGAGGCCTTGCTGGAAACCTACAAGACGGCGCTCGGGCTGGTCGATTGAACGTTGAACAAGGGGGAATGACAATGACGATGCATCTTTATGGCGGCGCGCTTTCGCCTTTCGTCCAGCGGCCACTGATCGTGGCGCGCGCCAAGGGCCATGATCTGCCGCTCGAAAATTTCGAAGGCGGGATCAAGTCCGATGCCTATCGCGCCCTGTCGCCGATGGCCAAGATGCCCCTGCTCGTCGATGGCGATTTCGCGCTGCCCGAAAGCCAGGTGATCGCCGATTATCTCGATGCGGCACTGCCGGGGCCGAGCCTGATGCCCGCCGATGCGCAGGCGGCGGCGCGGGTGCGGCTGATCATCCGCCTCGCCGATCTCCACCTCGTGCCGCCTCTCGGTGGGCTCTTCCGCGGGCGGGACAACCCCGAAGGTGTCGCGCCGGCCATGGCCAGCCTCGCCGAGGGCCTCGGCTTCATCGAGCACTTCCGCAATGAAGGCGATGTCTTTGCCGTCGGTGCGGCGTTCAGCCTTGCCGATGCGGCGCTGATCCCCTTGTTCTTCTTCTTCGACGCCTTCGATCGCGGCATGAAGACCGGGGCGCTGGTGGCGGCAAACCCCGGGCTGGCGGCCTGGTGGACGCACGCCAAGGCAACCGAAATCGGCGCGCGGACGGTGGCGGAGCAGGCTGCGGGCCTCAAGGCGATGCGCGGCTAACAGTGGCGTAGCCGAGCGGCGGCTTGCTCGCTAAGGTTGTGCAAATCGATTCCGGGGAGCGCCATGCAGACGCAATTGACCATCAATGGCCAGCACCAGACGCTCGATGTGGCGCCCGCCACACTGCTCGTCGATCTGCTGCGCGACGATCTGGGGCTGACAGGCACGCATATCGGCTGCGACACCAGCCAGTGCGGCGCCTGCAATGTGCTGATCGACGGCAAGGCGGTGAAAAGCTGCACGATCCTGGCCGTGCAGGCCGATGGTGCCTCGATCACGACGATCGAAGGTGTGGCTGATGGCGAGGCGCTGCATCCGATGCAGGCGGCGTTCCGCGAGCATCATGGCCTGCAGTGCGGCTTCTGCACGCCGGGCATGGTCATTGCCGGAATCGAGATCGTCCGTCGCCATGGCCCGGACGTGTCGGCGGAAACCATTGCCCATGATCTCGAAGGCAATCTGTGCCGCTGCACGGGCTATATGAACATCGTCAAGGCGATCGAGGCTGGGGCCAAAGCGATGGGAGCCGTTCATGCGTGATTTTGCCTATGCCCGGCCGACGAGCCTTGCCGATGCCGCCAGCGCCTTTGCAGGGGGCGGCGAAGCGGCGTTCATCGCCGGCGGCCATACCCTGTTGCCGGCGATCAAGTCCCGGCTGCGGATGCCCGATACGCTTGTCGACCTGGCGGGCGTGCCGGGGCTGAAGGGTGTCACAAGGGATGGCGACCGGCTGTGGGTGGGGGCGCTGACCACCCATGCCGAAGTCGTCGCCGCCGCCGGGGCGATCCCGGGGCTGGTGGCGATGGCCAATCTCATCGGGGACCAGCAGGTGCGCAATCGGGGGACTTTGGGCGGGGTGCTTGCCAACAATGATCCGGCCGCCGATTACCCGGCGGCGGTGCTGGCGCTCGACGGCATCATCGAAACCGACCGTGCTGCCCACGCCGCCGACGATTTCTTCCAGGGCATGTTCGCGACGGCGCTGGCCGATGGCGAGATCGTCACCCGGGTGGGTTTCAAGGTGCCGCAAGGCTCGGGCTATGCCAAGTTCCGCAATCCGGCGTCGCGCTATGCCCTTGTCGGCGTGTTCGTGGCGCGCTTCGCCGACGCCGTGCGGGTGGCGGTGATCGGTGCCGGGCCGGGGGTGTTCCGCTGGGCCGAGGCCGAAGCGGCGCTGGCGGCCGATTTCAGCGCCGATGCGGTCAAGGGCCTTGTGCTTGACGATGCCGACCTCAATACCGATCTCCATGCCAGCGCAGAGTTTCGCGCGCATCTTGCCAGCGTCATGCTGGCGCAGGCCGTTGGAGACGCATGATGCCGGGACCATGGGACAGCGATGCAAAGGCTTCGAACAAGATGATCGTCACGACAACCCCGACCGTCGAAGGCCGCATGGCGACCCAGTATCTCGGCCTTGTTGCCGGCGAAGCGATCATGGGGGCCAACATTTTTCGCGACATGTTTGCCGGCATCCGCGACATCGTCGGTGGCCGCTCGGGCGCTTATGAAGATGTGCTGCGCGGCGGCCGCGAACAGGCGATTTCGGAACTGGTCGATGAAGCCCGGGCGCTTGGCGCCGATGCGGTGATCGGCGTCAGCGTCGGCTATGCAGCGGTCGGATCGAACGATTCGATGCTGATGGTCGCAGTTACGGGGACAGCCGTAAAGCTCGCCTGACCGACCGGCCGGGCAAAGGCTGCGGGTCGGCAATCTTGCGTTTCACCCCGTCGCTGGCCTAGAGGCTGCGCCATGGCCGGCCATTCCAAGTTCAAGAACATCCAGCACCGCAAGGGGGCGCAGGACCGGAAACGGGCTGCGGCCTTTTCCAAGCTGACGCGCGAAATCACCGTCGCTGCAAAGATGGGCATTCCCGATCCGGCGCTGAACGCGCGGCTGCGGGCGGCCGTGGTGACGGCGCGCGCCGGCGGGTTGCCCAAGGACAATATCGAACGTGCCATCAACAAGGCTTCGGCGACCGATACCGCCAATTACGAGGAAGTGCGCTACGAAGGCTTTGGCCCCGGCGGCGTGTCGCTGATCGTCGAGACGCTGACCGACAACCGCAACCGTACCGCCACCAACGTCCGTACCGCCTTTGCCAAGAATGCCGGCAATTTGGGCGCATCGGGCGGGGTGAGCCATGGTTTCGAGCGGCTGGGCCTGATTTCCTACCCTGCCGCCGCCGGCAGCGCCGACAAATTGTTCGAAGCCGCGCTCGAAGCCGGTGCCGAGGATGTCGAATCGAGCGATGACAGCCACGAAATCTGGACTGCGATCGATGGCATGCACGATGTCGCCAAGCGGCTCGAGGCGGTGCTCGGCGAAGCCGAGGGCATCAAGCTGGCGTGGAAGCCGGCGACTGTGGTGACGGTGGGCGAGGCCGATGCGGCCGCACTGCTCAAGCTGATCGATGCGCTCGAGGACGATGACGACGTCCAGACCGTCTGGGGCAATTACGACTTTCCCGACGAGGTGATGGCAAAGCTGTGAAGCGTGCGGCGCGGGCCTTGCTGACGGGGCTGCTGCTGGCGCAGGCCCTGCCACCTGTTGCCGCGTGCGCCGATACCGGCCCGCCAGCGTCGGTGGCGGCAATCCGGTCGGCGCGTGATCGCTACAATGCGGCGCTTGTCAGCCGCGATCTGCCGCGCATCCGGGTGATGCTTGTCGATGATTACATCGGCCTGCCCGGCAGCAGCGGCAATGTCGTGCGCGGCGGCGATGCCATGCTCGAACGCTTTGCCGTTGCCTTTTCCGACCCGGCGTTCATCACCTATGTCCGCCACCCGACCGAAATTCGCATCGCGAAGCCGCCCGAGCGTGCCATGGAGCGCGGCCAATGGATGGCGCGCTATCGCGGCGACAAGCCCGGCCGGGGGCGCATTTCGGGCGAATATCTGGCGGTGTGGGTGCCGGGGCCGCAGGGGTGGCAGTTGCGATCGGAAAGTTTCGTGACCCTTGCCGGCGTGACGGCGCGCTAATGCAGGCGAGGCTGGCAGGCCAGATGACGAAGCGGCCTTGATCATTCTCGGCCTCGACCCCGGCCTTGCGGCAACAGGCTGGGGCGTCATTGAAGCTGTGGGCAACCGGCTCCGCCACATCGCCCATGGCACGGTGAAAACCGCGGCTGCAGCGCCGCTCGCCGAGCGGCTGGTGGCGCTCCACGACGGGCTGATGGCGGTGATCGTCGCGCAGGGCTGCACGACCGCCGCGATCGAGGAGGTTTTCGTCAACGCCAATCCGCAATCGACGCTCAAGCTTGGCCAGGCGCGGGGCGTCGTCATGCTGGCGGCCGCCCGCGGCGGGCTCCCCGTCACCGAATATGCGACGCGGCTGGTGAAGAAGGCGATCGTCGGCGTCGGCAGTGCCGACAAGGCCCAGGTTCAGGCGATGGTCGAACGGCTATTGCCAGGGATCAAGGTGGCGGGCCCCGACGCCGCCGATGCGCTGGCGGTCGCCATCGCCCATGCCCATCTGGGCGCTACGGCGCAGTTAATGGCGAAGGCCGCAAGGGGGGGCGCATGATTGCGCGGCTGCGCGGCTTGCTCGATTCGACGGGCGCCGATGCCTGTGTGATCGACGTGAACGGTGTCGGCTATCTGGTCAGTGCCTCTGTGAAGACGCTGGGCAACCTCGGTGGCGTTGGCGCAGCGGTTGTCCTGCATATCGAAACCCAGGTGCGCGAGGACGCCATTCAGCTGTTCGGTTTTCTTACCGAAGCCGAGCGCGATTCGTTCCGCCTGTTGACGACGGTGCAGGGTGTCGGTGGCCGTGTCGCCCTTGCGATCCTGTCGGTGCTCGGCCCCGACGAACTGGCCCATGCCGTGGCCGCCGCCGATACCGCCAGCATTGCCCGCGCCAATGGCGTCGGCCCCAAGCTGGCGGCGCGAATTGCCAATGAGCTGAAGGGCAAGTTCGGCGCAGTGGCACTGGGCACGGCGGCGCCCCTGCCGGTTGGATCGGCCAAGGGCGCCGTCGCCGATGCCCTGTCGGCGCTGGCGGGGCTGGGGTTTCGCCCGATGGATGCGAGCCGCGCCGTGGCGGACGCCCAGGCCGAGCTCGGCGACGGCGCCGATGTGTCGGCGCTGATCCGGCTCGCACTGAAAAAGTCGGCACGATAAGGCAGAGCGGCCAGATCGAATGGGGTCCGGGGCCGCCTGCCCCGGCCGCCGGAGGCCCCTTGTCTTGACCGGCTTAACGCTTTGCAGCCGCCTCGGCCATCGCGGGTGCGGCCTTGATGTTCGGGGCGCCGCCCCGATCATGGTCGGTCGTCCGCCCGGCACCCGGCCCGGCGCCGAGATCGACGCCGGTGATCGGGTCGCTGGCGGGGTTGGATGCGGTTCGTGCCGCCAATTTGGTCACGGCCTTGCGGTCGGCGGCGTTCAGCTTGACGCTGGCAGTGCCGTCGCCGCCGTCGATCGGCATGGTTTCGGCAAGATCGTCGATCCGGTCCCATTGTGGGCCCGAATTCCACGGCCCTTCCATGTCGCCTTCGCCCTGCGAGGTGTTGACGTAGAGGTTGGCATATTTCTCGATGCCCGGCAGCTTGCCGGTCGGGAAATTGTCTTCCATCGCGTAGAGCGCCTTTTCGAAGGACTTCTGATGGGCGATTTCGCGTGTCATCAGAAAGCCCAGTGCCTCCTTGATGCCGGGGTCATCGGTTATGTTGATGAGCCGCTCGTAAACCACCTTGGCGCGGCTTTCGGCGGCGATGTTCGAGCGCATGTCGGCGCTCGGTTCGGACCGGCTGTCGACATAGGCGGCAGTCCACGGCACCCCGGCCGAATCCATCAGCGCCGGGCCACCGCCGAACAGCAGCGATTCCTTGGCACTGACACCGCTGGCGCCGATCGTGCGATACAATTCGGCTTCGGGCATCGTGCCTTCGGCCATCTGTGCCTTGACGCCCTTGTTGAGCATCGCGACGATCGAGCCGATGACTTCGAGATGGCTGAGCTCTTCGGTGGCGATGTCGAGGAGCAGATCCTTGCGGCCGGGATCGTCCTCGCCGAGGCCCTGTGTGAAGTAGCGCATGGCCGCCGCAAGCTCGCCATCGGCGCCGCCGAACTGTTCGAGCATCATGGTGGCGAGCCATGGATTGGGCTCCGAAACCCGGACGGTATATTGCAGCCGCTTGTTGTGCATGAACATCGATTGTCTCCTTGCAGGGTTACCCCAACAAGTCATGGGCGCCGGTTGAAGTTCCCCCGCAATCGATAGAAAGCGCTATTCTTGCCAGTACGTTACCGGTACGAAGCGATTATTACCCAGGCTGGCCGTTGCCACCTGTGGCGCCGAAGATCTGCCCTGTCGAATAGCTGATCGACGGATCGGCAGCCGCCACGAACAGCCCGGCGATTTCGGCGGGCTGGCCAGGTCGGCCCATGGCGCTGTGTTCGCCGAAGCTCCTGATCTTGTCGGGCGTCGCGCCGCCGCTGACCTGCAGCGGTGTCCAGAAAGGCCCTGGCGCCACGGCGTTGACCCGGATGCCGCGCGGCGCCAGCTGCTTGGCCATCGACTTGGTGAAGTTGAGAACCGCCGCCTTGGTGATGGCATAGTCGACAAGGTCTTCGGACGGATCGACCGCCTGTTCCGACGACGTCTGGATGATGACGGCGCCGGATTTCATGTGCTCCAGCGCGGCGCGAGTCAGCCAGAAGGTTGCGTAGACATTGGTCTTCATCGTCGCGTCGAAATCCTCGTCGCTGATGGAGGCAATGTCGGGTCGCGTCTGCTGGCGGGCGGCGTTGTTGACGAGAATGTCGAGCCCGCCAAGGCCTGCCACCGCCTCGGCGATGAGCTTGCGGCAAAAGCCCGGGTCGCGCAGGTCGCCGGGAAGCGCCAGCGCCTTGCGGCCGGCGGCCTCGATGAGCGCGATGGTCTCGCGGGCGTCGGGTTCCTCGGCGGGCAGATAGCTGATCGCGACATCGGCACCTTCGCGGGCATAGGCGATTGCCGCCGCACGGCCGATGCCGCTGTCGCCGCCGGTGATCAGCGCGCGCTTGCCGGTCAGGCGGCCGGCGCCTCTGTACGAGGTTTCGCCATGGTCGGGGCGTGGTGACATTTCGCTGGCCAGGCCGGGCCAGAGCTGGGTCTGATCGGGGAAGGGCGGCGATGGCCGCTCGCTTTCGGGCGGCGTCAGCGTCGGCGCCAGCGCGGCCAGTGCCGATGGGTGAGGCTGGGATTGAGCCTGGGATTGGGCCGGGAATTGGGCCGGAAATTGAGGTTCGGGCTGGGCAGGCGATGGCGCGAGGCCGCTGGTGGCAGCGGCGGGACCAACAGCGTCGGTGAAACTGCGCAGCGAAGTGGGAGTTTCGGTCATGGGGTCAGCTTTCTGAAGCGCCGTGGTTGTCAGGGAAACCACCATCGCTTGGCGGCGGTTCCTCTAGATATAGGTCCGCGTGAACGGCACCGGCGATTTATAGCCGAGGTTGGCAGGCGAGAAGCCCGGCGCGGCTTCGAAATTGCTGCCGAAGGCATCGCGTGGCACCCGCAGCTTGATATAGCCACCGCTCTGGACGACCGTGACCGAAATGCTGTCGGCGTCCATATGTGCCACCCAGCTGTCCTTGCCCGGCAATATGCTGTTGATCCTGTTTCGATCGGTGCCCCGGCTGACGAATTTCTGCCCCGGATTGATCGTGCCCATGCCGCCTTGTCCCCCGTCCTGCCATCTATAGCGGGATGGCGCCGGGGTCGCTAGACAGGCCGGGATGACCGACACGCCGCTCAGCCCGTTGCGCAAGCCGGATGATATCGATGCCGCGCTGCGGCCGAAAACCCTTGGCGAGTTCATCGGCCAGGAAGCGCTGCGCGCCAATCTGGCGGTGTTCGTCGCGGCCGCGCGGGCGCGCGGCGAGCCGCTCGACCATGTGCTGCTGCATGGGCCGCCGGGGCTCGGCAAGACGACGCTGGCGCAGATCGTGGCGCGCGAGCTGGGCGTGGGCTTTCGCGCCACATCGGGGCCCGTCATCGCAAAGGCCGGCGATCTGGCGGCGCTGCTGACCAACCTCGATCACCATGATGTGCTGTTCATCGATGAAATCCACCGGCTGTCGCCCGCCGTCGAGGAAATCCTGTATCCGGCGATGGAAGACCGGGTGCTCGATCTGATGATCGGCGAGGGGCCGTCGGCGCGCTCCGTCCGTATCGACCTGCCGCACTTCACCCTCGTTGGCGCCACGACCCGCGCCGGGCTGTTGACGACGCCGCTGCGCGATCGCTTCGGCATTCCGCTGCGGCTGGTGTTCTACACGCCCGCCGAACTGACGCGGGTGGTGACCCGTGCCGCGGCACTGCTGGAGCTCGATATTACCCCCGAGGGCGCCGCCGAAATCGCCGGGCGCGCCCGTGGCACGCCGCGGATCGCCGGGCGGCTGTTGCGGCGGGTACGCGATTTCGCGTCGGCCGCCGGTCATGGTGTTGTCGATCAACAAGCGGCCGATCGGGCCCTGAACCGGCTGGAGGTCGACAATCTCGGCCTCGATGCGATGGACCGCCGCTATCTGATGATGATCGCCGACATTTATCGCGGCGGCCCGGTGGGAATCGAAACCCTCGCCGCCGGCCTGTCGGAAGCACGCGACACGCTCGAAGAGGTCATCGAGCCTTTCCTCATCCAGTCGGGCCTGGTCGCGCGCACCGCCCGCGGGCGGATGCTCAATGCCGGCGCGTGGAAACATCTGGGAATCAGCCCGCCGCCGGGGACTGCGATGCAATTGCCGCTGCTCGACGACGACGTGTAACCTTTGGCGACCCACAGACGGAGTGACGGTCATGCACATCATGCGATCCTTCGCTGCCGCCCTCGCCCCTGCAGCTGCAATCGCGATTGCGGCGCCCGGCATGGCCGCTATTCCCGATACGGGTGATGCGGCGCCGGCTTTTTCGGCGCGGGACAGCAGCGGCAAGCTGCAATCGCTGCGCTCGCTCGCCGGGCCGAAGGGGACGGTGGTGCTGTTCTTCCGCTCGGCCGAATGGTGCCCCTATTGCAAGGCGCAACTGATCGACGTGAATGCGCGCGGTGCAGCGGTGATCAAGGAACGCGGCTTCGGCATGGCGGCGCTGAGCTATGACAGCCCGGCAGTCCTCGCCAAATTCGCCGCCGAGCGTGGCATCGCCTTTCCGTTGCTGTCGGACCCGCAATCGAAGGTCATCGACGGCTGGCAATTGCGCGATCCGCAGTACAAGGCCGACAGCCGCGCCGCCGGCGTGCCTAGGCCAGCCATCTTCATCATCGGCAGGGACGGTCGCATCAAGGCCAGGCTGATGGAGGATGATTACCGGAAGCGCCCGCAGGTCGAAGCAGTGCTCGCGGCGGTTGAAGCAACACGCTAGGCTCGATTGCATTCTGGTTGAAACAAGGGCCTCCGGCGGCCGGGGCCGACGGCCCCGGACCCCAGTCGATCAGCCGGCTCGATCCCGGGTGCATGCGCAAAACCCGGCGAAAGGGGTCTGGGGCCTGCGGCCCCAGCCGCCGGAGGCGCCTTGACCTGCCTGTACGCGCGTCGAGGCCGTATCGAGCAATGGCATCGCCAAGGGCACGTCTGCCGCGGACCCCGCGCCTGTTCGAGGGGCTGGATTCGGCGGCGCATTCGCGGCAACAGGGAGTATGACCAGCCCGCGCACCCTTTACCAGAAAATCTGGGATGATCATGTCGTCCGCCGTCTCGACGATGGCACGGCGCTGATCTTCATCGATCGCCACCTGATCCATGAAGTGACGACTCCCCAGGCCTTCGAAAGCCTGCGTCTGGCCGGGCGCCGCCTGCGCCGGCCCGATCTGACGCTGGCCGTGCCCGACCATAATGTGCCGACGACGGACCGGACGGCGCCGATCCTCGATCCGATGTCGAAGGCCCAACTCGACGCGCTGACCCGCAATTGTGCCGATTTCGGCGTCGAGATGTTTGCCATCGACGCGCCCGAACAGGGCATCGTTCATGTCATCGGCCCCGAACAGGGGTTCACTCTGCCGGGGGTGACGCTGGTCTGCGGCGACAGCCATACCTCGACGCATGGCGCTTTCGGGGCGCTCGCCTTCGGCATCGGCACGTCCGAAGTCGAGCATGTGTTCGCCACGCAAACACTGCTGCTGCGCCAGTCGAAGGCGATGGAAGTGCGGGTGACCGGCAGCCTTGGCTTCTCGATTTCGCCCAAGGACGTGGCGCTGGCGGTCATCGCCAGGCTCGGCACCGGCGGCGGTACCGGGCATGTCATCGAATATACTGGAGAGGTCATCCGTGCGATGAGCATGGAAGGCCGAATGACGGTATGCAACATGGCGATCGAGGCCGGCGCCCGTGCCGGTCTCGTCGCCCCTGATGACAAGACCTTCGCCTATGTGAAGGACCGGCCGCGCGCGCCCAAGGGTGCCGAATGGGACGCGGCAATGGCCTGGTGGCAGACGCTGCCGACCGACCCCGGCGCTGCCTATGACAGCGTCATCGAGATCGACGGCAGCAGCATTGCGCCGTTGGTCACCTGGGGCACCAGCCCCGAGGATGTGGTGGCCATCGGCGACAGGGTGCCGGCGCCCGACAGCTTTGCCGATGAAGGCAAGCGCGCCGCGGCTGCCAAGAGCCTCGATTACATGGGGCTGACACCCGGAACGGCGATGGCTGATCTTGCCGTTGCGAATATATTCATCGGCAGCTGCACCAACAGCCGGATCGAGGATCTGCGGATCGCCGCTGCCGTCGCCCGCGGGCGCAAGGTGGCCCCCGGCGTGCGCCAGGCGCTCGTCGTCCCCGGCTCGGGCCTCGTCAAGCGCCAGGCCGAAGCCGAAGGGCTCGACCGTATCTTCATCGAAGCCGGCTTCGACTGGCGCGAACCCGGCTGCTCGATGTGCCTCGGCATGAACCCCGACCAGGTCCCGGCCGGCGAACGCTGCGCCTCGACCTCCAACCGCAATTTCGTCGGCCGCCAGGGCGTCGGCGCGCGAACCCACCTTGTCTCGCCGGCCATGGCGGCGGCAGCGGCGGTGACGGGGCGGCTGACGGATGTGCGGGAATTGATGGGGTAGGATTGCCTCCGGCGGCTGGGGCCGGCGGCCCCAGACCCCATTTCATTAGAGTGTTCACAGGACCGACGCTTCGTCTCGGGGGCTGACATCGAACGGGGTCTGGGGCCGCCGGCCCCAGCCGCCGGAGGCTCTGCAAAAAATATTACTGTGGGTTCACAGCGGCTTGCCAGCTTGAACCCTGTGGGTAGATTGTGGGCAAGCCGGTATGAACCAATGGCCCCTTTGCGTCGCTGGCGGCGATGCGCGACAAGGCGGGGATGATTCAGCCCACTCCCCTGCGCGTTGTCGAGCCCATTCCCGATGCAACCGGCCTGCCGATGAATATCGAGGCCGAGGCGGCGTTGCTGGGTGCCTTGATGATCGACAACCGGCTGGTCGAGGAGGTGGTGTCGCGGCTGCGGCCCGAGCATTTTGCCGAAGGGCTGCACGGGCGGATCTATGGCGCGATCCTGAAGCTGTCGGAGCGCAACATGGCGGCGACGCCGGTGACGCTGAAGCCGATGTTCGAGGCCGATCCGGCGATGATCGACATGGGTGGGCCGGCGTATCTGGCCGGGCTGACGATGCAATCGGGGGCGTTGCTGGCGGCGCGCGACTTCGCCAGCCAGATCTATGATCTGGCGTTGCTGCGCGAGTTGATCCGGGTCGGGCGCGACATGGCGACCAATGCCGCCGATACGTCGGGGGATATCCCGCCGATGGAGCAGATCGTCACTGCCGAAATGGCGCTGTACAGTGTTGCCGAAAAGGGTGAGGTTTCGGGCGCGGTCAAGACCTTCGGGCAGGCCACCAAGGAAGCCATCGACATGGCCGACCGGGCGATGAAGTCCGGCGGGCATCTTTCGGGTTACACGACCGGGCTCGATGCGCTGAACGCCAAGATCGGCGGGCTGCACAAGTCCGATCTTGTCGTTCTTGCCGGCCGGCCGGCGATGGGCAAGACGGCGCTGGCCACCAATATCGCCTTTGCCTGCGCCCAGCGCTTTTCCCAGGATGTGGCGCGCGGGGTCGATCGTGAAAAGACCAGCGGGGCGCCGGTGGCGTTCTTCAGCCTCGAAATGTCGTCAGACCAGCTGGCGACGCGTGTGCTGGCCGAACAATCGGGGGTCAATTCCGAAAGCCTGCGCATGGGCAAGATCAGCCATGACGAATTCGGCCGGCTGGCGCGGGCGGCGGGTGACCTCAGCGAGCTGCCGTTCTTCATCGACGACACCCCGGCGCTGAGCATCGCGGCGCTTCGCACCCGCGCGCGCCGCATGAAGCGCCAGCATGGCATCGGGCTGATCGTCGTCGATTATCTCCAGCTGCTGCAAGGCTCGGGACGCGGCAGCAGCGACAATCGCGTGCAGGAGATTTCGGAAATCACCCGCGGGCTGAAGACGCTGGCCAAGGAGCTTCAGGTGCCGGTGCTGGCGCTGTCGCAGCTCAGCCGTGCCGTCGAGGCGCGCGAGGACAAGCACCCCCAATTGTCGGATCTTCGCGAATCCGGAACGATCGAGCAGGACGCCGATATCGTGCTGTTCGTCTATCGCGAGGAATATTATCACGCGCTCAAGCAGCCCGATCCGAGCGATGCCGACAAGCACCAGAAATGGAAGGAAAAAGCCGAAAAGATCTTCGGCCTGGCCGAAGTCATCGTCGCCAAGCAACGCCATGGCTCGACGGGAACGGTGCCGCTGACCTTCCACAAATCGACAACCAAGTTCGCCGACCGGGCGCCCGATGAATATATGCCGGAGCAGATGCGGGATTAGGCCCATGATGGGCTGGTCGAGACATACTGCTTGAAAAGTGCAGGCCTTATGGCAGGCTTTGGCCATGTCGGTGGACAGCTACATTGCGGCCTTGCCGCCGCTTCGGCAGGAACGCGTGGCGCAATTTCGTGCGCTGGTCCGGCACGTTGCACCGGATAGTGTCGAAGGGATCGAATGGAAGATGCCGGTTTTCCGGCGTGGGGACCATTGGGTCGCGGTGGCGAGCCAGAAATCCTATCTCTCGGTGTATCTGGGCACGAATGACATCGCGGCGGCAGTGATTGCCAGTGACCCCGCGCTCAAGGGCGGCAAGACTTGTGTCAACATCCCTGATCGGGTCGCATTGCCAATGGCGGCACTTGAACCAGCGATCAGGGATGCCCTGTCAGTTTAACGTGGAAACGAACGGGTCCGGGTCTAGAAAATCCCGAACGAGCGCAGCAGCCACAGGATGACGGCGATCACGACGACGATGTTGAGGATGGATTTAATCTTCCCATCCATCGGCAGATAGTTGTTCACCAGCCACAGGAGCACCCCGACGACGACGAGGGTGATCAGCAGATTCATGATTGGCATTTGGGGGCTCCCTGTTTGTGCCTGCACTTTGCGGCACACAGACCCTCAAACGATCACGGTCCGGAACGGTTCCGTTGCAGCAACGTCAATAGGCGCGAAGGGGTTTTGAAAATACCCGCGTGACTTCAGGCTCGAAGCTTTCGAGGCTGTCGCTGTCATAGCCCGGATCGAAGGCAGGCGCGTCCCAGCGATCAACGAGCTTTTCGGCCGCTGCGAACCAGGGTTCGTCGCGGAAACGCTCACGCATGTCGGCGGGCTTGCCGAGATATTCGTAATAATAGCGGCCCTGGAAATCCTGGTGCCATTTGACGGCGTGGTACAGGTCTTCCGACACATAGGGCTTGAGGATTTCGGCGGCGATGGCGCCATGGTTGGGGATGCTCATCAGCTTGCCGAGATCATGGCACAGGGCCGCGACGATTTCCTGGTCATTGGCACCGTCGCGGCGGGCCAGGGTTGCGGTCATCAAGCTGTGCTGAAGCTGGTTGGCGCCGAAGCCGACTTCGATCGTCTCGAGCCGCCGCAGCGATTCCATGATCTGTGCCGGCGCCGCCGACACCTGATGTTTCATATGTTCCTGAGCGATATGGCCCCAGTCCTCGCGGGTGCCTTCGAGCATCGTGGTGAACATGGCGTCCTCCTCAATCAACCTGTCGGTCAGGCGGCGCCGACTCGGTTGTCGGCGTGAATGGCGCGATAATGCTTGCGCAGGGCGACTTTGTCGATCTTGCCCGATCCCAGCTTGGGTAGCGGCTCGGGGCTGATCCAGATCCGCGCCGGCAGCTTGAAGCTGGCCAGGTCGCGGGCAACGAAATCATAAAGATCGGCTGGCTCAAGATGCGCGCCGGCCTTTACATGGACGACGGCGCCGACAATCTCCCCCAGGCGCTCGTCGGGCAAGCCGAAAACGCTGGCTTCGGCAACGGCCGGGTGAACATAGATGGCGCTTTCGACTTCCTGGCAGCTGATGTTCTCGCCGCCGCGGATGATGATGTCCTTCTTCCTGTCGACGATGAACAGATAGCCTTCGGCATCGAGATAGCCGAGGTCGCCCGAGCGAAACCAGCCGTCGCCGGTAAACGCTGCTGCCGTTGCCTCGGGCTTGTTCCAATAGCCGCGGCAATTGCAGACAGTGCGGATGCAGACTTCGCCGACGGTATTGGCCGGCAGGCCGGGGCCGACGGGGCCCTCCCCGCTATCGATGCGCAATTCCACCAGCGGCGCTGCGGCGCGGCCGGTGGAGGCGGGCTTGTTGCGATAATTGTCCCGGAAATTGCCGGCGCCGACGCCGTTGGTCTCGGTCAGGCCATAGCCCTGCACCGGGTTCTTGCCGGCAAAGGTGTTGGCGAGCCGCTCGACATGTTCTGGCGGACGCGGGGCGCCGCCGCTGGCAATGTCGACGAGCGACGACAGGTCGTATTTCCCGTGATCGGGATGCTGCATGAGTTCGAGCGACATCGTCGGCACCCCGACAAAATAGGTGGCGCGTTCCTTCTCGATGAGGCGCAGCGCCTCGCCGGCGTCCCATTTGTGCATGATCACCATCTTGCGGCCGATGGCGATCGAGACCAGCAACACCGGCACCGATCCGGTGATGTGGAACAGCGGCACGTTGAGCAGCATGACCTGCTGCCCGGGCTGGGGGGTGCCGGCGGCCTGCGACAGCGCCAGCAGCGCCAGGCCGGCGACAAGGTAGTTCATGGAGCCGGAGACGATGGCGCGATGCGTCGATACCGCTCCCTTGGGACTGCCGGTGGAGCCCGATGTGTACATGATCGTCGCATCATCTTCGGGCGCGATTTCGGGCAGATACCATGTTGTCTTCGGGGCGGCAGCGAGCTCGTCCTCGGCGCGGACGAAGCCGAGCGAAGCGGCAACCTCGGCCGCGGTGCGAACGGTCAGCACCGTTGCCGTGCAGCGCAGCGTTGCCAGCCGGCGCGCGCGTTCCTCATCGGCAATGGCGAGACGTGCGCCTGAATCCTTCAGGCCGTAATCGAGTTCGTCGGCCGTCCACCAGGCGTTCATGGGGATGGCGATGGCGCCAAGATGCAGCACACCGACAAAGGCAATGATCCATTCGGGATAGTTGCGCATCGCAATGGCAACGCGATCGCCCTTGGCGATGCCATGGCGGTGCTGCAACATGGCAGCAAATGCGAGCCCGCGCGCATAGACGTCGGCGAAGGTCATCCGCTCCTCGCCGAAGACCAGGAATTCCTTGTCGGCGTTGACGGTGAAGAAATTGGCGAAATATTCCCGCATCGATGGCGGCGCCGCACTGAATACCGGCAATTCGGCACCACGAACGATGGCGGTGCCGACGCCCAGCGGACCACCGGGGGCGGTGATCTGATCGATGACCTGATCGAGCGACGTATCGAGCGCAGACTTCATGATCTCTCCCCGGGGTTCGAGCGGTTGGCCCGCTTCGTCATTGGCGTTTCAATGGCAGGATGGCCGGCATTTGCAAAGGGCCTCCGGCGGTCGCAGGGTGCCTCCGGCGGTTACAAAGGGCCTCCGGCGGCTGGGGCCGGCGGCCCCAGACCCCGTTCATTCAGTTACGCCAACAAGTTCGCCATATGGATGCTGCTATCAAAAGGGGTCTGGGGCCGCCGGCCCCAGCCGCCGGAGGCCTCTGAATGCCGCCGGAGGCCTCTAATAGCCCATCATCCTGGCCAGCCGGTCGCCATGGAAAGCAATATCGCCGAAGGTTTCCTGCGCGGCGCGGGCGCGCTTCATGTAGAAACCGATGTCGAAATCGTCGGTCATGCCGATGCCGCCGTGCATCTGGACGCCTTCGTTGGTGGCGAGCTTGGCGACTTCGCCGGATTTGGCCTTGGCGAGGCTGGCGTAGAGGGCAGCGCGCTCGTCCTGCTCGTCGAGCGCGGTCAGCGCCCGCAGCGTGGCGGAGCGGGCAAGCTCGACTTCGCAGAACAGATGCGCGGCGCGGTGCTGGAGCGCCTGGAAGCTGCCGATCTTCTGGCCGAACTGTTCGCGCTGCTTGAGATAATCGATGGTGCGATCGAAGCTTTCGCTCGACACCCCGAGCATTTCGGCAGCGAGGCAGGCGCGGCCGGCATCGAGGACGCGTTCGAGGATCGCGAACCCGCCGCCGACTTCACCCAGCACATCGGCGCCATCGACCTGGACATCGGCGAGGGTGATGCGCGCGGCGTTGCGGCTGTCGACCATCGAGCGGCGGTGGGTATCGACGCCGGCCGCCTTGGCATCGACGAGGAACAGGGTGATCCCGTCCTTTTCGTTTTCCGCGCCCGATGTGCGTGCAGCGACGATCAGCGTGTCGGCGACATGGCCATCGAGGACGAAACCCTTTACGCCGTTGAGCTTGAAGCCGTTGCCCGACGGCGTCGCGGTGGTGGCGACATGCGCCGGATTGTGGCGCGCCGCTTCATCGGCAGCGAGCGCGAACAGCCGCTGGCCTTGCGCGATCAGCGGCAGATACTTTGCCTGTTGTTCGGGCGTTCCGGCGGCAGTGAGCGCCGTGACGCCCAGAATGCCCGTCGACAGCATCGGCGCGGCGCTGAGATTGCGGCCGATGGCTTCCATGATCAGGCCGGCGGCGACATGGCCAAAGCCGGCGCCGCCATGTTCTTCGGGCACCAGCACGCCGGCAAAGCCCATTTCGGCCATTTTCGCCCAGACATTGCGATCGAAGCCGTTGGCGTCGGCGGTATCGCGCAACTTGCGATGCTGGGCGACAGGCGCCTCGGTCTTGAAGAAGCCATCAGCCGAATCGCGGATCATTTTCTGGTCGTCGGTAAGGGTAAGGGGCATTTCAAATTTCCTTCTCCCCTCCCCTCGGGGAGGGATCGGGGGTGGGTTCTTTGGTTGACTGCATCAACGTTTCGGTACGCGGGAAGACCCAACCCCCGACCCCTCCCCGAGGGGAGGGGAGCAGAAGCTTACGCCCCCGGCAGTTCCAGCACCCGCTTGGCGATGATGTTGAGGTTGACCTCGCTGGTGCCGCCCTCGATCGAGTTGGCGCGGGTGCGCAGCCAGTTGCGCGCCAGATCGCCTTCGCCCTGTGCCTCGCCTTCCCAGGCCAGCCCGTCGCTGCCGTTGATGCTCATCAGCAGTTCGAGCCGCTGCTTGTTGAGCTCGGTGCCATAATATTTGAGCATCGACGAGAGCGCGCCCACACCCTGGCCGGCCTTGGCCTCGTCCTTGACGCGCTCCATGGTGAGGGCGAAGGCCCAGGCGTTCATTTCATGGCGAACAATGTCGGTGCGCAGCCCGGTATCGGCGAGAATCGCCGCGTCGAGGCCGATCTGGCGCTTGGCGATCTGCGAAACGCCGTCGCGCATGCCGCCGCCGGTTGAATCGCTGCCGCCGATCATTTCGCGTTCGTGGGTGAGCAGATATTTGGCGATGTCCCAGCCCTTGCCGGGCTCGCCCATCAGGTTCTGCTTCGGCACGCGGACATTGTCGAAGAAGGTCTGGCAGAAGGGCGATGCCCCGGAAATCAGCTTGATCGGCGATGTCGAAACGCCGGGGCTGGCCATGTCGAACAGCAGGAAGGAGATGCCGAGGTGCTTGGCCGCGGCGGGGTCGGTGCGGACGAGGCAGAAAATCCAGTCGGCCTTGTCGGCATAGCTGGTCCACACCTTGCTGCCGTTCACGACATAATCGTCGCCATCGAGGATTGCCGAGGTGCGCAGGGACGCGAGGTCCGACCCGGCGCCCGGCTCCGAATAGCCTTGGCACCAGCGGATTTCGCCACGCGCGATCCGCGGCAGATGTTCCTTCTTCTGGGCTTCGTTGCCATACTTCAGCAGCGCCGGCCCGAGCATCCAGATGCCGAACGACGACAGCGGTGATCGCGCCTTGATGCGGCGCAGTTCCTCGGCGAGGACCCGGCTTTCCGCCTTGGACAGCCCGCCGCCGCCATATTCGGCCGGCCATTCGGGCACCGTCCAGCCGCGTCCGCCCATGGCATCGAGCCACTGGCGCTGCGCCGGTGTCAGCTTGGCATTGCGGCCGCCCCAGCAGACATCGTCGTCATGGCGGATCGAGGTGCGCATTTCGGCAGGGCAATTCGCCTCCAGCCATTCGCGGGTTTCGAGGCGGAAGCTTTCGAGGTCGGTCGTTGGCCCAGTCATGTCAGGCACTCTCCACTGGCAAATTCTGCTGCTGGCTTTATGCTGGAGGCGGCCGATAGCGGCAAGCTGGCAATAAGGTGTGCGACTTGCTGAACGGGTTCGATTTCGCAGGGCTTCAGATCGCGTTGGACTTCGCCACCCTGCCGTTGCGGCCGGAGGTGTTCACGATTCCGGCGATCGGGGGCGTCGGCCCCTTTGCGCTGCGCTGGTACAGCCTCAGCTATATCGCCGCGATTCTGGGCGGCTGGTGGCTGCTGTCGAAGATGATCCAGCGCCCCGGCACACCGATGACCAGCGAACAGCTCGACAGCTTCATCACCTGGGCAACCTTCGGCGTCATTCTGGGTGGCCGGCTCGGCTATGTGATCTTCTATAATCCGTCGGTCTATCTCGCCGAGCCGCTGGCGATTTTCCGGCTGTGGGATGGTGGCATGTCCTCGCACGGCGGCATCGCCGGGGTCATTCTCGGCTGTTTCGGCTTCGGCATGGCCAACAAGGTGTCGGGGCTGCGGACGCTCGACCATGTCGCCACGGTGGCGCCGCTGGGGCTCGGGCTCGGGCGCCTGGCGAATTTCGTCAACGGCGAATTGTGGGGGCGACCGACAGGGACCGACTGGGGGGTGATCTTCCCCGGCGCCGGGCCGGAACCGCGCTACCCCTCGCAATTGTTCGAATTCGCGCTGGAAGGCGTGCTGCTGTTCTCGATCCTCAACCTGATGTTCTGGGGCACCAGCGCGCGGCTGCGGCCAGGGCTGCTCGCCGGCACCTTTGGCGTTGCCTATGGAATCTCGCGGGTGATCGTCGAAAATTATCGCGAGCCCGACCGCCAGCTGGGTTATCTGTCGACCGGGCTGACGATGGGGCAGACACTGACACTGCCGATGATCGTCATCGGCATCCTGCTCATCCTCTATGCGCTGCGGCGCCCGCGGCTGCCTGCCCTCGCTTGATGACGTCATTGACGCAAGAGCTGGCAGCGCGGATCGCCAGCGATGGGCCTGAGCGCCTCGATGCCTGGATGGCGGCGTGCAATGCCGCCTATTATGCGGCGCGCGACCCGTTCGGGACGACAGGCGATTTCGTGACGGCGCCCGAGATCAGCCAGATGTTCGGCGAACTGGTCGGCGGCTGGGTGGGCGATCTGTGGTTGCGGGCCGGTCGGCCGCCGGTCCGGCTGGTCGAGCTGGGCCCGGGCCGCGGCACTTTGATGGCCGATGCGCTCAGGGTGCTGGGCCGGCTGCCCGGTTGGGACGCGCCAGTGGCGCTGGTCGAAACCAGCCCGGTGCTGCGCGCCGCGCAAGCGACCCGCGTGGCGGGCGAATGGTTCGACCGGATCGAGGCTGTGCCGGGCGACCGGCCGCTGATTGTCATTGCCAACGAATTTTTCGATGCCCTGCCGATCCGCCAGTTCGATGGCGCCGGCAGCGAGCGCTGGGTCGACTGGCAGGACGGCGCGTTCGTGCCGGTGGCATTGCCGGCGCCCGGCACAGCGGCCGGCGAAGTGTCCGAAGCCGGGCAGGAAATCGTCGCGCATCTCGCGGCGCGCTTCCGGGCGCAGGGCGGCGCGCTGCTCGTCATTGATTACGGCTATGCCGATACCCGGGCGCTGGACAGTCTGCAGGCGCTGCGGCAGCGGGCAGCAGCGGACCCGTTCAGCCATCCGGGGGAAAGCGATCTGACCGCCCATGTCGATTTCACGGCGCTTGCCGCGGCAGCCGAGGGCCTGCGTGTCGATGGCCCGGTGGCGCAAGGCGTCTGGCTGGCGCGGCTCGGCATCGAAGCCCGTGCGGCGCAATTGCAGGCGGGGGCTGCCACGGCCGATGCGGCGCGGGTTGCAGCGGCGCTGGTGCGGCTGACGGCGCCGGCGCAGATGGGCAATCTGTTCAAGGTGATGGCGCTGACGGCGCCGGGCTGGCCGCAGCCGGCGGGATTTGCCGCATGATCGGCTATCGCGATGCAACAACAGCCGATGGCGCGGTGCTCGGCGGGTTGGCGCGCGCCACCTTCATCGAAACCTTCGGGTCGCTCTACAAGCTTGCCGATCTCGCCGGTTTTCTCGCTGCGAGCAGCGATACGGCCTATGCGGCGGAGCTTGCCGACCCCGGCATCGAGGTGCGCTTTGCCGAAACCGGCGGGGCGCCGATCGGCTTTTGCAAGATCGGGCCTTTGAAGCTGCCGGCCGAAGCGGCGCCCGGGGCGATCGAGCTTCGCCAGCTTTACATCTTTCGCCCCTGGCAGGGCGAAGGGATTGCCGCCGTCCTGACCGAATGGGCGCTCGAGCGGGCACGGGCGCGGGGGGCGCCCGAAATCTGGCTGACGGTGTTCAGCGAAAATCCGCGTGCCCGGCGTTTTTATGCGCGCTATGGTTTCGAGGAAATCGCCCCCTATGCCTTTATGGTCGGGGACCAGGCCGATGAGGATATCCTGTGCCGGCTGCGCCTGTGAACGACGCTGAAATCGACATTGTCACTGCCGGTCTGGGCGTGCGCCATGGCTTTGTCGGGCGGCGGGGCGGGGTGTCTGGCGGCATTTTCGCCAGCCTCAACGTCGGGCTCGGGTCGAGCGACGACGCCGGCCTGGTGCGCGAGAATCGTCGCCGTGCGGTGGAAGCGGTGGCGCCGGGCGCGGGGCTGGTCACGGTGCACCAGGTGCACAGCACGATCGTCGTTCCGGTGACAGGCGCTGCGCCCGATGCCGAGCGTCCGCATGCCGATGCAATGGTGACCGCGACGCCCGGCCTGGCGCTCGGCATCCTGACAGCCGATTGCGCGCCGATCCTGCTCGCCGACGCCGAAGCGGGCGTGATCGGTGCGGCGCATTCGGGGTGGAAGGGCGCGCTCGGCGATATTGCCGGAGCGACGGTGGCGGCGATGGCGGCACTCGGTGCCCGGCGCGACCATATCCGCGCTGCCATCGGGCCATGCATCGCGCGGGCGAGCTATGAAGTCGATGGCGGCTTTCGGGACCGATTTCTCGCCGATGCGCCGTCGCACGACGGGTTCTTCATTGCCGGACGCGAGACGCGCTTCCAGTTCGATCTCGAAGGCTTTGTCGCCATGCGGCTCGCGGCGGCCGGGGTCCGCCATGTCCGGGCGCTCGGGATCGATACCTATGCCGATCCGGCGCGCTGGTTCAGCTACCGCCGCACCACCCACGCGAGCGAACCCGACTACGGCCGGCAACTGTCCGTGATCGCGCTCTAGGCTCGCTTGCATTCTGGTTTAAATACAAGGGCCTCCGGCGGCCGGGGCCGACGGCCCCGGACCCCATTCGATCAGCCGGCTCGATCCCGGGTGCATGCGCAAAACCCGACAAAAGGGGTTTGGGGCCGTCGGCCCCAACCGCCGGAGGCTTCGATCCCGTGTCCGTACAATCAGCTCAAAAGGCAGTTCTTCCCGTCATCCCGGGCTTGACCCGGGACTGAGATGCCTGTGTTCAGGCGCGCTGAGAAACCGGGTCCCGGGTCAAGCCCGGGATGACGGAAAAGGCGAAAGCCGGCTAAACCGCCAGCAGCCGATGCTTGCCATTGTCGAACCGATGGTACGGAATCGGCCGCGCCGGTTCCGCCTCGCGCGCCGCGACTTCGGCAAGGATGGCGCGGGTGATCGACGGCAGGTCGAGCGCCGCGGCCGCTTCCCACGATACCCAAGCAATCTCGTCGAGTTCGCCCGAGCCGCTGCCGGGATCGAGGCTGACGAGGTGGCGGGCATCGACGGTGAAGAAGCGCGCATCGAAACGGCGGGTGCGTGCCGGCGGGGTGATGGCGCGGGCGACAAAGGACAGTGGGGCCAGATCGGGGAGGTGGCCGGTACCCAGAAATTCGCGCCATTCGGCGCTGCGGGTGGCGGCGGTGCCGGGGGCGCCGACGATCAGGCCGGTTTCCTCGAAGGTTTCGCGGATCGCGGTGGCGGCAAGGGCGCGGGCGCGGGGGGCGGCGCAGGTGCGGCACAGCGCGCTGGCCGTGTCATCGGCAAGGTCGGAGGCTGCCTTTACCCGGAAGTCCGACGGGTGGATGCGGCCGCCGGGGAAGACCCATTTGTCGGGCATGAAGGCGTGGCCGCGCACCCGCCGCCCCATCAGCACCCGCGGGGCGGGTCCGTCGCGGCGGATGACGAGCAGGGTCGCCGCATCGCGCGGGCGGATGTGCGGCAAGGTGCGGTCGGGGGCATCGTCGATCATGGTCATGCCCCCGAGTGTAGGGGCTTAAACCAGCGTGGCCAGCGCTGAAGCTTCATAGGGTGTCAGTTCCTCGCTGCGGCCGTCGCGGACCTTCAGCGCCCAGTCGGGATCGACGATCAGCGCGCGGCCGACGGCGACAAGATCGAACTCGTCGCGGTCGAGGCGTTGCAACAGGTTTTCGAGGCTGGCGGGTTGCGAGGCTTCGCCCTGGTAGGACGCGATGAATTCGCCCGACAGGCCGACGCTGCCGACCGTGATCGTCGGCACGCCGGTCAGCTTCTTGGCCCAGCCGGCGAAGTTGAGGCCTTCGGGCCCATCGATTTCGGGGAATTCGGGTTCCCAGAATCGGCGCTGCGAGCAATGGAAGACATCGGCGCCGGCATCGGCGAGTGGCGCCAGCCATTCGGTCATTTCGGCGGGGCTGGTGGCGATGCGATAGGTGAAATCCTGCTGCTTCCACTGCGACAGCCGGATGATGACCGGGTAATCGGCGCCGACGGCATTGCGCACCGCCTTGAGCAACTCGGCGGCAAAGCGCCCGCGTTCGCCGATGCTGGCGCCGCCCCATTTGTCGTCACGGCTGTTCGTGCCGGGCCAGAAGAATTCATCGATCAGATAGCCATGGGCGCCGTGCAGCTCGACCGCGTCGAAGCCGAGGCGCTTGGCATCGGCGGCGGCGCGGGCGAAGGCGGCAATGGCATCGGCAACGTCGCTGTCGCTCATCGCCACACCGTTGCTCTTGCCGGGCATATAGACGCCCGATGGCGATTCGGCGGTGACGGCCTTGGGGTTGCGGCGGTTGGGCAGTGCGCCGACGTGCCACAGCTGCGGCGCGATCAGGCCGCCGGCGCCATGGACGACGGGGGGCACCTTGGCCCAGCCTTCAAGCCCGGCGCCGTGGAATTCGGGCACCGCCGGATCATTGGCGGCGCCGCTGCGATCGATCGCCGTGCCTTCGGTGACGATGAGGCCGACGCCGCCCGCCGCGCGCTTGCGATAATATTCCGCGACATTGTCGCCAGGGACTCCGCCGGGGGAAAAGCTGCGGGTCATCGGCGCCATGACGATGCGGTTGGGCAGGGTGATGCCCTTCAGCTGGAACGGACGGAAAAGCGAATTCGACATGGGCAGCCCCCTGTTGATCAATCTGGTTGACGTGCCCGTCACCTAGGCGGCGGCTCCGGTACGGGCAAGGCTTGGGGCGTGACAGTTTTTCTTGGGGGCGCGCAGCGTGTTGTCCGCGAGGCCCCCGAAGGTTAAAGGCGCCGGCCCATCCCCGCCAAAAGGCCCGCCCGATTTCCACGCCCGTTTCCCCCGCCACGCTCGCTGGTCCGCCGGAGGCCCCAGGCTATGGCCCGCTGCTTCGGCTGGCGGGGCCGGTGGTGCTGTCGCGCCTCGGCATCATGGCGATGGGCCTCGTTGATGCGATGGTCGTCGGCCGCTATTCGGCAACCGAGCTTGGCTATCAGGCGCTCGGATGGGCGCCGACGGCGGTGGTGCTGACCACGTCGATCGGGCTGCTGTCGGGCATCCAGGTGATGACCTCGCAGGCCATCGGCGAGGGCCGTGCTGCCGAAACCGGCGCGATCCTGCGGCGCGGCATGGCCTATGCCGTGTGGATCAGCCTTGCGGCGGCGGCGCTGCTGTTCTTTGCGGGCGGGCCGGTGATGCACAGTCTGGGCCTTGTCGAAGGGCTTGCCGATGGTTCGACGCCGGTGCTGCAGATCCTGGCGCTGTCGCTGATCCCGATCCTCATCGGCGATGCCGGCATGTTCTGGCTGGAGGCGCACGGCCGCGCCGTGCAGGGCACGATCGCGATCTGGGTGTCGAACATCGTCAATCTGGTGCTCAACCTGTGGCTGGTGCCGGGAGACAGCGGCTTTGCCGTGGCCGGGGCTGTCGCCAGTGGCTGGGCGACCTTCGTGTCGCGGCTGGCATTCCTCGCCATGATCGCCTTTGTCATCCTCGGCTGGAACCGTGCCCGCGAACTGGGGGTGCGGACCCCGGCGCCCGACGATCCGGCAGCCACGGGCAAGATGCGCCGTATCGGCTATGGCGCCTCGGCCAGCTATTTCACCGAAACGCTGGCGTTCGCCAGCATGTCGATCTTTGCCGGCTGGATCGGCGGCAATGCCGTCGCGGCCTGGGCGACGGTGCTCAATGTCGCGGCGTTGATCTTCATGGTGCCGCTGGGGCTGGCGACGGCGACGGGTGTGCTCGTCGGGCGCGCCCATGGCGCCGGCGACCGGCCGGGCGTGCGGCTGGCGGCGCGACAGGGATTCACGCTCACCGTGGGGTTGACGCTGGCAATCTGCGCCGGGGTCGCGATTGGCAATGAAGCGATTGCAGCGGCCTATACCAAGGACGCCGTGGTCCGGGCGATGACCGCGGCGGCGCTGCTGCTGTCGTGCCTGTTCTTCGTTGCCGATGGCCTGCAGGTGGTCGCCGCCCAGGCGTGCCGCGCCCAATCCGATGTCTGGGTGCCGACGGCGACGCATTTCGCCAGCTATCTGCTGGTCATGATCCCGCTCGGCTATGTCTTTGCGATTCTGGTCGGGCTGGGCGTCGATGGGCTGGTATGGTCGATCATCGTCGCGTCCTTGATGTCGGCGAGCCTGTTGTGGGGGCGGTTCCTTTGGCTGACGCGGGCTGGCAGCGGCAGTTAGAGCCTCCGGCGGTTGGGGCCATCGGCCCCAAACCCCACTCATTGAGCTTTATACTCGAGAACTGGATATGGCGCCCGGATCGAATGGGGTCCGGGGCCGCCGGCCCCGGCCGCCGGAGGCAGGCTTCTAGCTCCGCAGCGCCTCGATGGGGCTCAGCTTCGCCGCCCGCGTAGCCGGCCACCAGCCGAAGAAGATGCCGATCGAGGCCGATACGGCAAAGGCGATGGTGACGGCGAACAGCGTGACATCGGTGGCAAAGCCGATGACGCCGCCGATGGCGATGGCGAGGCCTGTGCCCACGGCGACGCCAATGCCGCAGCCGATCAGCGACAGCATCAGCGCTTCCAAAAGGAATTGCAGCCGCACCGCGGCGCGGCTGGCGCCGATGGCCATGCGGATGCCGATCTCGCGGGTCCGCTCGGTGACGCTGACGAGCATGATGTTCATGATGCCGATGCCGCCGACGACGAGCGAGATCGAGCCGATCGCTGCCAGCAGCAGCGAAATTGCCTTGGTCGTTGTCGTCAGCGTGTCGGTAATGGCGGTAAGGTTGGCCACCTGGAAATCATCGGTTTCGCCCGGCCGAAGCCGATGCGTGCGGCGAAGCAGCAGGGTAATCTCGTCGGTGACCGGATCGAGCGCTTCGGCCGAGGCCACGCTGACCGAAATGGTGCGGATCGAGCGGCGGAAGAAATTGCCGCCGAGCAGCCGCAGCGCCGAGGTGAGCGGCACGACGATCGCATCGTCGCGGTCCTGCCCGCCAAAGCCTTGCCCACGCTTTTCGAGCAGGCCGATGACCGTGAAGCTGATGCCGCGGATGCGCACCATCTGGCCGATGGGATCGTTGGCGCCGAACAATTTGTCGGCCACCGTCTGCCCCAGCACCGCGACACGGGCGCCGGCGCGCTCCTCGCGCTCGGTGAAGATGCGGCCATCGCCGGCCTGCCATTCATTGACGACGAAATAGGCCGGCGTCGATCCAGTGACGTTGGTCGCCCAGTTGGCCGCGCCGGCGACGGCCTGGGCAGCAACCCCGGTCGAGGGCGCCGCGGCAACGACATTGTCCAATCGGGCGATGGCATCGGCGTCATCGATCCGCAGCGTGGCGCCGGTGCCGGCACCGCCGAAAATGCCGCCCTGGCGCCCGGCGCCGGCAGTAACGATCAGCAGGTTGGAGCCGAGGCCCGAGATCGAATCGGCAACCTGCTTCTGCACGCCGCCGCCGATGGCGAGCATCAGGATGACCGCGGCGACGCCGATGATCATGCCGAGCATGGTCAACGCCGATCGCAGCCGGTTGGCGATGAGGGCGCTCCAGGCTTCGGCGAGCATGGTGGTGATCACTGCGAGACGCCTCCGGCGGCTGGGGCCGGCGGCCCCAGACCCCATTCGATGAGGACAGTCGCACAAACGGGGTCCGGGGCCGTCGGCCCCGGCCGCCGGAGGCCCTGCCTTCTCACGCCGCCACCTCTGAATGGCCGTACAACGCCGCTTCCGTCGGCGGGCCGTCGTAGAAGATCAGCCCGTCCTGGATGCGGACGACGCGGTTGGTGGCGCGGGCGACTTCGGGATCATGGGTGACGATCACCACTGTCACCCCCTTGTCCTCGTTGAGCGCGCGGAACAGTGCCATCACCTCGACGCCGGTCCTGGTGTCGAGCGCGCCTGTCGGTTCGTCGGCGAGGAGCAGTTCGGGGTTGTTGGCGAGGCTGCGCGCCACCGCGACCCGCTGCTGCTGCCCGCCCGACAGCTGGCTGGGGCGCGATTTGGGCTTGTCGCCGATGCCGACGCTGGCGAGCAGCGTCTGGGCGCGGGCTTCGCGATCGCTGCGCGACACGCCGGAATAGACCATCGGCAGCGCCACATTGGCCAGCGCCGACAGCCGCGGCAGCAGGTTGAACTGCTGGAAAATGAAACCGATGCCGGCGTTGCGAAGCTTGGCGAGTGCGGTTTCGGAAAGTGTCGCGGTATCGGTGCCATCGAAGCGATAGCAGCCCTGGGTAGGCGTATCGAGGCAGCCGATGATGTTCATCAGGGTCGATTTGCCCGATCCCGACGGCCCCATGATCGCCATGAATTCACCCTTGTCGACGCTCAGCGACACGCCATGAAGGGCACGGAAGGTCCCGGCCTCCGAGGCATAGTCCTTGATGACGCCGTCGAGGCTGAGCAGGGCTGTCACTCTTCGGGACGCTCGCGGGGTGGCTTGCCGTTCGTTTCGGCCTTGGGGGTTTCGCGCCGGCCACCCGGCGGGCCGGAGAACATGCCGCCCTTGGGCTTGGTTTCGGTGTTCGATCCGATGATCACCGTTTCGCCGGCCCGCAACGGCCCGGCGACGATTTCGGTATTTTCGGCATCCGACGCGCCGGCGCGTACCCGGCGGGGGACGGCCGCACCATCTTCGAGGACGAACAGCGTCACCAGATCGGCCGCCGGGGCCTTGCCGCTGCGGTTGCGCACCGGCTTGTAGCCCTCGGGCTTGAAGCTGAGCGCGGCGTTGGGAACGAGCAGCACATTCTGGCGATCCGAAACGATGAAGCTGGCATTGGCGGTCATGCCCGGCAGCAGTGCGCTGTCGGGGTTCGCGGCGGTGACGATCACCGTATAGGTCACGACATTCTGCTGGGTGGTCGGGTTGAGGCGGATCTGGCTGACGGTGCCGCTGAACTGGCGCGCGCCATAGGCATCGACGGTGAAATCGACCGCCTGGCCCGGCTTTACCTTGGCGATATCGGCTTCGGCGACGGCGGCCTCGATCTGCATTTGTGTCAGGTCGCGGGCGATCTGGAACAGCGTCGGCGTGTTGAACGCGGCGGCCACCGTCTGCCCGATATCGATCTGGCGGCTGATGACGACGCCGGCGACGGGCGATCGGATGACGCTGAATTCCAGATTGGCGCGGTCCTGGCGGATCTGGGCTTCGGCCTGCGCCACCTGTGCCGCCGTGCTGCGTGCCGAGGCGCGGGCGGTTTCATACTCCTGCTTGCTGATGAAATCCTGGGTGACAAGCTGGCCGGCGCGCTCGGCGTTGGCGGCCTGCAACTGGGCATTGGCTCGGGCATTGGCGAGGCCGGCTTCACTGGCCTGCAACCGCGAAACGAACAGCGCCGGATCGAGCCGGAGCAGCAATTGCCCGGCCTTCACCCGATCGTTGAAATCGGCGTAGAGCGCCTCGACGGTGCCCGATACCTGGGTACCGACGGACACCACGCGGACGGGGTTGATGATGCCGTTGGCGGTGATCTCTTCGGTCAGGTTGCCGCGCTCGATCGTCACCGTCTTGAAAGGCGGTGGTGGCGGCGGTGCATTGAGGCGCTGCCAGACGAACCAGCCAGCGATGGCGACGATGATGAGCGCCAGGATGATCCAGTTGCGGCGTTTCATGGGGTTTCCCGGTGCGGAGGGTGGCGATCAGCGGCGCGCATCGATGGCCTCTCCGATATTGCCGACGGCGCGCGCCAGCTGGGCATTGTTGGTGCGGACGTCGAAATCGCTCTGGACGAGTTGCTGGCGGGCGCTGGCAAGCGCGCTCTGGGCATTGAGCAGATCGGCGAACGTGCCCACTCCGGCCCGGTAACGTCCCTGCGCCAGGTCGGCCGACAGTGTGGCGCTCTGCACCAGGACCCGCGCCGTCGCGAGGCTGCTGAGGGCGTTGCCGAAGGCGATATAGTTCGAATAGACGTCCAGCCCCGCCTGCTGCCTTGTCTGTTCGGCCAGTGCCGTCTGCTGGTCGAATCGGGCCCGGGCCGAAGCGATGTTGTAGCGGGTGTTCCAGCCCGAAAACAGCGGCACCGAAAGCGACAGCCCCGCCGAAGCGACATTGCGATCGATGTTGGTGTCGATTGCCGACAGGCCGTTGGAGGCACTTGCCGACAGGCTCGGCCGCCCGAGCGATTGCGCGCTGCGGACATCGGCAGCGGCCGCCGCGACATTGGCGCGGGCGGCGATGATATCGGGGCGCAGCCGCTCGGCATCGGCGATCAGCGCGTCGGCGCCGCGCTTGAGCATGTCGCCCGATGCCAGGGGCGGGCTGGGCGCCAGATCGAGGGCGCGGGTCGGCGGCAGGCCGATCGCCACGGCAAGCTGGGCCGCCGCCGTGGCGATGGCGCCGCGGGTCTGGATCAAGGTCAGCTCGGCCTGGGCAAAGGATGTCTCGGCCTGCAACTGGTCGGCACCGGTCGCCACGCCGGCCTTCTTGCGGCCTGTCGCCAGATCCCGCGACTGGCGGGCAAAGGCCAGATTGGCCAGATTGGCCGTCTCGATGGCGCGATTGGCGGCGAGCGCATTATAGGCCGTGACCACGTTGAGGACGATGCCCTGCGCCGCATCGGCGTAATTGGCGAGCGCCGCGCGCTGCTGTGCGTTTGCCGATTCGATTCCGGCGCGCCGGCCGCCGCCATCGAAGATCAGATAATTGACCGCGAGCCGCGCCGAGCTGTTGACCTGGGTGAGGACGCTGCTGCCGCCGACGACATTGCCGTTGGCATCGATGAAGCCCGTGTCGCGAAAGCTCTTGCTGCTCGAAAGGTTCGGGCCGATGCCGAGATCGACCGAGGGCAGGAGTGCCGATCGGGCAATGCCGGACTGGGCGGCGGCGGTCCGCACCCCGGCCCAGGACACGGCGGTCTGCGGGTTGCGGCACAGCGCGATATCGACAAGATCGGGCAGGGCCAGCGGCCGCGCCGGCACCTCGCCGCAGACGGTCTGGCCTGCGGACAGCGGTGGCGGGTCGATCGGGATCAGCCCGCGCGGGTCGTCATGCGTCGCCGGCGCCGCGGCAGCAGCACCGGCAACAAACGCCAGCGCCAGAGGCATGAAACGGAGGAGCATCGACACCGTTCGTGCCCTAGCGCAGGTCGGCCCTGTGCCGCGAGCCATAGTTTGCCCCGTGCGCCTGTGCCGCTTGTTGCACCCGTCGCCAGAATCGGCACTGTCGCGGCAGAGGAGTCAGGGATGGAATTTGGGGCTGCCCAGCGCGATGTCGCGGTTGCCAATGTCGGTGGCGCGCCCGGCGTGCTGGTATCGGGGATTGTCTGGCTTATTGCCGGGATGGTCTGGCGCGATAGCGGCGTCGGTGCGGGCTACACGACGCTGTTCTTCGGCGGCATGGCGATCTTTCCGCTTTCGGTGCTGATCGCGCGGGCGGTTTTTCGGGCGCCAGGCGGTACCAAGGGCAATCCCCTCGAAGCCCTTGGACTCGAAGGCACGGCCTTTCTCTTCGCCGGTCTGCTGATTGCATTCGCACTGCTGCGCGTGGCGCCCGAAATGGTGTTTCCCGTCGTGGCGATCGCCATTGGCGCGCGCTATTTCACCTTTCGCACGCTCTACGGGCAGCCGCTGTTCGTGGTGCTCGCCATCCTGCTGGTGACGGTCGGCGGGGTGGCCTTGCTGCGGACGGTCAATTGGCCGGGCAATGTGGCGCTGGTCGTCGGCGGCATCGAAATCGGCTTTGCCGTGTTGCTGCTGCTGCGCCGGAAAGGCTGAGGTCGCGCTTCAACTCGGGCGCAATCGCGGTTAAGCCGGGGCCATGACAGCCCCCTGCACGCACCTCCTGCTGTTCGGCGCCACCGGTGACCTGTCGAAGCGCATGCTGTTGCCTTCGCTCTATCATCTCGATGCCGATGGCCTGCTTCCCGATTGCCTGTCGGTCGTTGCGACGGCGCGCAGCGTGCATGACACGGCCGAGTTTCGTGCGCTGGCGGCCGAAGCGATCGAAACCTTCGTGGAGGCCGAGCGGCGCACGCCGGCGCTAGTGACGCGCTTTCTGGACCGGCTGCGCTATGTCCCGCTCGATGCGAGCGGGCCCGAAGGCTTTGGCGCACTGGCGGAGGCCGTCGGCGATGCGGCGCAGCTGGCGATCTTCCTGTCGACCGCCCCCAGCCTGTTCGGCCCGACGATCGCGGGGCTGGCTTCGGCGGGGCTTGCTGGGCCCGGGGTCCGGCTGGCGCTTGAAAAGCCGCTTGGGTCCGATCTGGCCAGCAGCCGGTTGATCAACGACGCGGTTGCCGCCGCCTATCCCGAAGAACGCACCTTCCGGATCGATCACTACCTCGGCAAGGAAACGGTGCAGAACCTCATTGCCCTGCGCTTCGGCAATTCGCTGTTCGAGCCGCTGTGGAACAACCGCGGCATCGACCATGTGCAGATCACCATCGCCGAAACCGTCGGCATCGAGGCCCGGGCCGATTATTATGACGGCATGGGGGCGCTGCGCGACATGGTGCAGAACCATATGCTGCAATTGCTTGCTCTTGTTGCGATGGAGCCACCGGCGCGCTTCGACCCGGCGAGCGTTCGTGACGAGAAGGTCAAGGTGTTGCGCGCGCTGCGGCCGATCGATCAGGCCAGCGTCGCAACCCACAGCGTTCGTGGCCAATATGCGGCGGGCGCCGTCGCCGGGGCGCCGGTCAAGGGCTATGCCGAGGAACTCGGCGCGCCCTCCGAAACCGAAACCTTCGTCGCGGTGAAGGCGCATGTCGACAACTGGCGCTGGCACGGGGTGCCATTCTACCTGCGCACGGGGAAACGCCTGCCCGAACGGATGAGCGAGATCATCATCCAGTTCAAGCCGGTGCCGCATTCGATGTTCGGCGCGGTCCAGCTTGCTGCCAACAAGCTTGTCATCAACCTGCAGCCCGACGAGAACATCAGCCTGTCGATCATGGCCAAAAGCCCCGGGCTCGACCGTGGCGGGCTGAAACTGCGGGCTGTCCCGCTCGATATCGCGGCGGCCGACGCCTTTACCGATGTGCGGCGCCGCATTGCCTATGAACGCCTGCTGCTCGATCTGATCGAAGGGCAGCAGACCCTGTTCGTCCGCCGCGACGAGGTGGAAGCGCAATGGGCGTGGATCGACGCCATCCGCGCCGGCTGGGCCACAACCGGCATGGCGCCACGGCCCTACGCCGCCGGGAACTGGGGCCCGAGTGCAGCGATTGCGCTGACCGAGCGGGACGGGGTGACGTGGCATGACTAGTAAGGGTGCCGCTGGCAGCCGGGACCGAGGGCCCCGGACCCCCATCGATGGGGCCTGTCCGTGACGGATGTCGTCGTTGCCGATGTCGGGGGGACCCATGCGCGCTTCGCGATTGCCCGCATCGAGGCCGGCCGCATCGATGTCGGCACCGAAACCGTGCTGCGCGCTGCCGACCACCTTGGCCTCGAGTCGGCATGGCGCGCTTTTGCCGCCTCTGCCGGCCGGCCACTGCCCCGTGCCGCGGCCTTTGCCGTTGCAGCGCCGATCACGCCCGGGCTGCTGCGCTTCACCAACAGCCCCTGGACGATCGATCCTGCGGGTATCGCCGCCGAACTCGGCCTCGATGCCGTCACCCTGATCAACGATTTCGGTGCCGTCGCGCATGCCGTCGGCGATCTTCTGGCCACGCCCGACCAGCATTTCCGCCATTTGTGCGGGCCGGACAGTGCAATTCCGCGCTTCGGCAATCTCAGCATCATCGGCCCCGGCACCGGCCTCGGCATCGCCCAGTTGCTTCGCACGCCGGGCGGCAACCATGTCATCGCCACCGAAGGCGCCCATATCGGCTTTGCCCCCGTCGATGCCTTTGAAGACGCGCTCCTCGCCCGCTTGCGGCCGCATTTCGGCCGGTTGTCGGTGGAACGGCTGGTGTCAGGCCCCGGCCTGCGCAACTTCTTCGGCCCCGACGCGCCGGCGTTCGATGACGACAAGGCGCTGTGGACGGCAGCCATCGCCGGCACCCAGCCCCATGCCAGCGCGGCGCTGGCGCGCTTCGCGATGACGCTCGGCAGTTTTGCCGGCGATGCGGCGCTGATGCACTATTCCGTCGGGACCATCATCGCCGGCGGCCTGGGGCTGCGCCTCGCCGATTATCTGCCGACTTCGGCTTTCGCGGCGCGGTTTGTCGCCAAGGGGCGTTACACCGACATGCTGTCAACGCTGCCGGTCAAGTTGCTCCTCCACCCCCAGCCGGGGCTGCTCGGGGCTGCGGTGGCTTTTGTGCAGGAGCATTTGTGATCGAAATCGCCGAATTGATGCGCCGCGCGCCGGTGATCCCGGTGCTGATCGTCGACGATGTTGCCGATGCAGCGCCGCTCGCCACGGCTCTGGTCGCCGGCGGGCTGCCCTTGCTCGAAGTCACGCTGCGCACCCCGGCGGCGCTCGAGGTGATTGCCGAAATGGCACGCGTTCCCGGCGCTATTGTCGGGGCCGGCACGGTGCTCAACCCCGCCGATCTGGATGCAGCGATGCAGGCAGGCGCGCAATTCATCGTCGCGCCGGGGCTTACCGAGCCGCTGGGGCAGGCCGCATTGGCGACCGGTGTGGCCTTTCTTCCCGGCATCGCCAATGCCGGCGACATCATGCGCGGGCTCGATCTGGGGCTGTCGCGCTTCAAATTCTTTCCCGCGGTGGCCAGCGGCGGGCTTCCTGCATTGTCGGCCCTGGCAGCGGTGTTCGGCGCGGTCCGCTTCTGCCCGACGGGCGGCATCACCGCGGAAAGTGCGCCGCAATGGCTCGGCAAGCCCTTTGTCGATTGCGTCGGCGGCAGCTGGCTCGCGGCTCGCGGAGAGCGCGACTGGGCGGCCGTCGAGGCGCGGGCGCGCACGGCGGCGGCGTTTGCACAGTGATCATTGCACAGTGGTCGTTGCACAGTGATCGTTGCAATACCGTATTGCTAGTATAATACGCAGCGTCATGATCAGCCTCGAACTTGCAGGGCTCGGCAAGCGCTATGGCGCCAAGACCGTCCTCGCCGATGTCGGCCACCGTTTCGAACCGGGGCTGACGCTCCTCACCGGGCCCAGTGGCGCCGGCAAATCGACGTTGCTCCGGCTCATCGCGACGGCCGAGCGGCCGGGCAAGGGCGTGATCAGCTGGAACGGCGCGCCACTGCCCGGTGCGCGGACGGCGTTGCGGCGGACCCTGGGCTATGCGCCCCAGGCTGTCGATCTGCCCGAGGACCTGACCGCGCGCGAGTTCGCCCTGCATATCGCCGCGCTCAAGGGGCTCGATGCGGGGGCTGCCGATGTGCAGTTCGGCGCGATCACCGATGCCATCGGGCTTCATGCCGATATCAACAACCGCATCGCCAGCTTTTCGGGCGGCATGCGGCGGCGGCTGATCTTTGCCCAGGCGCTGCTTGGCGCGCCGCAGCTGCTGGCGCTCGATGAACCGACGGCCGAGCTGGACGGTGAAACGGCGCGCAAGCTGGGGGCGCTGATCCTCGAACGTGCCGCCAATGCGATCGTGGTGATGACGACGCACCTCGCCGACGAGCTGGCGCCCCACGCGACCGCGGTGCTGCGCGTCGAGGGCGGGCGCCTGACACGCACACAATGACCGCGCACGGCACAAACGCGCACGGCATGAACGCAATTGTGCAATCGTCGTTGGTGACATCGCTGCGGCGCTACCAGCGCAGCTGGGGGCTGTGGCTGCTGTTGCTGGTGGCGCCGGTCGGGGCACGCTGGATGATCCCGCATGGCGATGGCAGCGGGGTGGCTATCGCGATTGGCGGGCGGCTGCCGACCATGACCGCGGCCTTCCTCGGCGTGTCGCTCGGCATCGTCGTGACGACACTGCTGCTGCCAATCGCCTGGATGTATCTGCGATCGAACACCACCCGCCGCCAGCCATGGCAGGTCGAGGAGGTCACCGCCGCGTCGCGGATCGCCATCATCGTCGGGCGCTTCGGCGCCGATGCCGCCGTGCTCGCCGGCGTGCTGGCGGCGCTGACGCTGGCGGGCTGGATATTGGGCTGGCTGATCCTGCCGGGCTTCGATCCCGTCCGGATTGCGCTGCCGCTGTGGCTGGTCGCGGCGCCGGCCCTGCTCGGGATTGCGGCAGTGCGGCTGGCGTTCGATGCGCTGCCGCCGTTTCGGGGCGGGTTCGGCGATTTTGGCTTTTTCATCCTGTGGATGGCCATGCTGATCGCGCCGATCGCATCACAGGGCCAGCCGGCGAGCCTGCAAGCCAATATGTATGATTTTGCCGGCTTCATCCGGCCCCTGCAGTTCGGCGCACCGCCCGGCACCAACGATTTCGCCATCGGCGGGGTCGATGTGCTGCCGGGCCCGGTCGCGCTCGATGTGATGGCGGGGCTCTTGTCGCCGGGCTATATCGCCTCGCGACTGGCCTGGGCGGCCATTGCTCTGGCGCTCGTGGTGCTGGCGGGGCTGGTATATCGCCCGCACCGCGCGACGCAGCGCAATCTGGTGCCGGGGCGGCTGGCGCGGCTGGCGGCGATGGGCCCGCCGCCGGCCCCGGTACGCGATGCACCCGCGCCGGCGATGGTCGGCCTTGCCTTTGCCGGGCTGGTTGCGGCCGAATTCCGGCTGATCGGGGCCGGGCGCCTGTTCAAGCTGCTCGCCCTTGCCGTTGCCGTCGCTGCCTTTGCTGCCGATTTCCGCCATGTCGGCAGCCCGGCGGCGCTGCTGCTGCTGATTTTCGGCCTGACGGCCCATGCCGGGCGCAGCGAGGCACGCGGGCTGCTTGCGCTCACCGCCACGGCGCCGCAATCGCCCTGGGCACGGCGGCTGGCGTTCGTTATCGCCGGCACCGGCTGGGCGTTGTTGCTGGCGCTGCCGGCGCTGACAGCGGGTCCGGCTGTCCTGACGACGGCACTGGCAACCGGCGCGGCGGCTTCGGTGATTGCCATTGCGCTGGCGACGGTCAGTAGCTCGGCATTTGCAGCGCGGCTGGTGCTGCTCATCCTGTGGTATGTCTATCTGAACGCCGCCGGCTGAGCTTTGGGGTTGAACAGGGGGGCTTGAACAGGGAGGGTTGAACGCGGCGCCAAAGCGGCGGAGACTGCGGGCAAAGCCTTGGGGAACCGAAATGCACAAGCCTTGCCTTCTGCTCGCCGCCAGCATTGCTGCTCCGCTCGGCGCGGCCACGATTACGGTCGGCCCGGGACCCGACGCGCAGGAGCGATTGCAGACCGCGCTGATCGACGCCAAGGTCGGCGACCGCATCGAACTCGCGGCCGGCCGCTATGCGCTTGCCGGCGGCCTGTCACTCGATGTCAACGGCGTCACCCTGGTCGGGGCCGGGGCGGACAGGACGGTGCTCGATTTCACCGGGCAGAAAGGTGAGGGCGAAGGCCTGCTGGTCACGTCCGACGATGTCCTGCTGCGCGATTTCGCGGTCGAAAATGCCAAGGGCAACGGCATCAAGTCGAAGGGGTCAGACGGGATCAGCTTCGTCAATCTGCGCGTCGAATGGACGGGCGGTCCCAAGGCGACCAACGGTGCCTATGGCGTCTACCCCGTCAGTTCAAGCCAGGTGCTGGTCGATAATGTTTATGTGAAGGGGGCGTCGGATGCCGGCATCTATGTCGGCCAGTCGAAGCAGATCATCGTCCGCAACAGCCGCGCCGAAGGCAATGTCGCCGGCATCGAGATCGAGAACAGCTACAACGCCGATGTCCATCACAATGTCGCCACCGGCAATACCGGTGGCCTGCTGGTGTTCGACCTGCCCGATCTGCCGCAGCAGGGCGGTCACAGCATTCGGCTTTTCCAGAACCAGATCATCGCCAACAACCATCCCAATTTTGCAGCGCCTGGCAATATCGTCGCCAATGTGCCGCCGGGCACTGGCGTGATGGTGATGGCCAATCGCAACGTCCACCTTTTTGACAATGACATCAGGGACAATGGCGGCAACGCGGTGATGATCGTCGCCTATCGCAGCACGTTCACCGACAGCAATTACAATCCCTTACCGCGCAGCATTGCGCTTCGCGGCAATCGCTATGCCGGCAATGGCACGGCGCCGAAATTCCCTGGCGGCGCCGAGATTGCAGCCGCTGTCGGGGGCACGCTGCCGCCGGTGATGTGGGATGGCGTAACAGCCTTCAAGGTGCCGGGCGGCGCCACCACCCGTGCCGATGGCGGCATGTTCATCAACGAAGGTCCCGTGCTCAACCTCGACCTGAAGCTGCAAGGCACGCCGACCAGCGCTGCGCAGCCGCAGGTCGCCAAGATGCTGGCGATGGCGACCGTCCCTGAGCCAGAAACGGTCGTGCTGCCGGCTGCGCAGGAAGCGCGCGCCCGCGTTCGATGAAGCGACTGTTCGCCCTTGCTGCCTTTGGCCTGCTCGGTGCCACATCGGCGCCGAGGGTCGATGGCGCGCGACTGCTGGCGGCGGATGCAGCGCCAGTGCTTTCGGCCTATGGCCTGTTCGCCGATACTGCCGGCCGGGTGCCGGCGCCGGGGGTCACCCGCTACACCCTCAACACCCCGTTGTTCAGCGATTATGCCGAGAAGTCTCGCTACGTCTGGATGCCGGCCGGAACGCGGGCGACCTACACCGCAAAAGGCGTTCTCGAATTTCCGGTCGGCACGGCGATCGTCAAGACCTTCGCCTATCCGGCCGATTTTCGCGTGTCCGACAGCCAGGTGCGCGCCATCGAAACCCGGCTCCTGGTCCGGCGCGCAACCGGCTGGGTACCTTTGTCCTATGTCTGGAACGAGGATCAGACCGAGGCGGTGCTGAAACGTGCCGGGGCACGAGTGCCGGTCAGCTTCATCGATGCCAAGGGCGTGTCACAGACGCTCGACTATGCCGTGCCGAACACCAACCAGTGCAAGCAATGCCACCTCGATGGCGAAGCGGTCACGCCGATCGGGCCAACCGCAGGCAATCTCAACGGTGATCTTGATGGCGCCAACCAGCTTGGCCGCTGGGCAGCGCGTGGCCAGCTCGTT
>Ga0209906_100185_pt1 | contig 60598 bp, 57 predicted proteins | sample FECB24metaG_FD_188303 | JGI IMG/M metagenome (GOLD analysis project Ga0209906, IMG submission 188303) | Cyanobacterial communities from the Joint Genome Institute, California, USA from Joint Genome Institute, California, USA - FECB-24 metaG... ... | reverse complement strand
GCGTCGATATTGTCGGCGCGCCCGCCGTGGGTGGAAAAGCGCGGGTCCTGCAGCAAGTCCTCGCGCGCAATCGCCTTGAAGAAGTTCTTCCAGTGCGTGTCGGTATAGACCAGCGCGCAGACGTAACCGTCCCTGGTCGCGTATGGCTTGCGATGCTTTGAAACAAGCCGCGGATAATATTGCGGTCCCTCCGGCGGATCGAAGGTCAGGCCTGACAGGTGATCGCCCAGCACATATTCGACGAACACTTCGAACATAGGAATTTCGATCGCCTGGCCTTCGCCTGAGCGCTCGCGATGAAAGAGCGCGGCAGAGATCGCATTGGCGAGGTAGAGACCTGTGGTGCGGTCGGCGATCGCGAGCGGCATGTAGCGCGGCTCGTCGCCCCACGCGTCGGGCGCGATGGCCGCGATCCCCGACAGACCCTGAATCAGGTCGTCATAGGCGGGCTTGCCGGCATAGCGGCCGCCGGCCCCGAAGCCGGTGGCGCTGGCATACACGATGCGCGGATTGATGGCACGGATGTCGTCGTAGCCGAGCCCCAGCCGCGCCATCGCCGCCGGCCGCACATTGGTGACGAACACATCCGCGGTGGCTGCAAGCTTGCGCAGCGCATCGCGTGCGGGCTCCTGCTTCAGGTCGAGTGCGATCGAACGCTTGTTGCGGTTGAGGTTGAGATAGATGTGGCCCATGGCCTTGTTCCGCATCGGACCGACATGGCGCATGATGTCGCCTGCGGGCGACTCGACCTTGATCACGTCGGCGCCGAAATCGGCCAGGATTTGCGTGGCATAGGGCCCGAGAATAACGCTGGTCAGGTCGAGAATGCGGATGCCGGCGAGGGGGCCGGTGGGAGCGGGGCGTTCGGTCATGCGCAAAGCATTAGCGCGCGTTGCATACGTGCCGCAACTGCAGCCCGCTCAGATGGCCGCCGCTTCGCGCACCGGTGCGCCATGCGTCTGCGGTATCTTGTCGGCATAGGTCTTCACGAAATCCGACATCGGCGCGTTGTGGCCGGCCGGCGGGTCGAGCGCGTGATCGGTATACTTGCCGGCATCCGGATCCGAATAAACCTTCTTCAGGATCTTGCGATATTTCCGCACCAGCTTGACCCACCGCACCGCCGTCCGAGTGAAATCGTAGGCGCGCCATGGATAGAAGATCAGCGGATTGACGATCGTCATGCCGTAACGGCGCTGCGTCCTGATCTTGCGGCGCACGAACCCGAATTGCAGCGGATGCACGCCCTCGATCCGAGAGGCGCCGGAAAACAGCGTGATGCCGTCCATCACCTTGGTCTTGTTGAGGCCGGTGGCGGCTGCACGGCGCATGATGGTCTCGACATGTTCGTCGCTGTAATAGCGCGTCCAGGCGCTGCGATAGACCTCCTCCCAAGTCTCTTTCGACATGATCGGATGCGCGGTGCAGGCGTGCTCGAGGTCGTATTTGTTGAGGTCCGGATCGACCGGCACGCCCTTCAGGTGCAGGACCTTGTGATCCTCGGAGCCGGGCAGGGGCGTCAGATAGAAGAACTCGAGGATATCGACCGGCAATTCCTTCTTGATGATCTCGATATCGTGCGCGATCGAGTCCGGTGTGTCGGTCGGGAAGCCGAGAATGTATCCGGCAAAGGTCATCACCTTGGCCTTGCGCCAGGCGTGGAACATCTCCTGATATTCCCAGATCTTGTTCTGCCGCTTCTTGGCGCCGGCGAGCGATTGCGGATTGATGTTCTCCAGCCCGATGAAGACCGCGGTACATCCCGCGCGCGCCGCCTTTTCGATGAAGCCCGGAATCTTGTGGCACAGCGTGTCGACCTGCAGCAGCAGGCGGATCTTGAATCCTTCCTTTTCCCGCAGCTCGATCAGGCGGTCGAGGATTGGCTCCCAGTTCTTGTTGCGCGCGTAATTGTCGTCGGTGATGAAGAAGCGGGTGATGTTCTGCTTGGCATTGGCGCGCACGATGCCTTCGACATCGTCCGCGGTGCGGTAGCGCGACTTGCGGCCCTGCACATTGATGATGGTGCAGAAGCTGCACTGGAACGGGCAGCCGCGGCCGGCATCGAAGCTCGCATAATGGCCGGCCACCCGCGTCACCACCTCGCGCGGCAGGATCGGGTAGGTCGCCGCTTCCATGCCGGGCTGGTCTTTCAGATAATTGTAGATGCCGGTCGCCTCGCCCGAGGCCATGTCGCGCAGGAAATTCGCCATTCGGCCTTCGGCTTCGCCGGCATAGAGCACCACGCCCAGATCGAGCGCTTCCTGCAATTCCGGCGTCAGCTTCGGCAGCATCGAGATCACGCCGCTGACATGGAAGCCGCCGATGGCGACCTTGATCTCCTGCTTGCGGAAGATGCGTGCGAGATCGAGGGCGCGGGGATACTGGTTCGACTGCACGCCGACCAGCGCCACGAACCCGCCGCCTGCATTGCGGATGTCGCGCACGATGCGTTTGGTGTCGATGACGGTATTGCACTCGTCATAGGCCTCGATGTCGATTCCGACATCGGCGCCCAGCGCATGGTCCTCGGCGCATTCGCGCAACAGGCCGTAGACGCTCGCAAGGCTGTTGGAGGGAATGGTCGAACGCCACCACTGGATGACATAGCCATCCGCGTCGTAATGCGACGGCTTGATCAGGACGATTTTGAAGCGGCGCGACAGGGCACCAGCTGACGGCAGTGGCGCCGTGGCCGTTTCGCGGTCGTCCGCAATGATGCCCGAAGTCCCCATCCGGGTAGTGGACATGGTTTCCGTCGAAATCGCAAGACGCCAAAAGTTTGCAAGAAAGCCCGCGAGGCCCGGAAACACGTCGATGCCGGCCTGCTCAGAAGCCGGGATGGAAGATGTCGTCGAAATTGGTGCCGCTTTCGTCGTTCATCTCGGTCTGCATCTCGTTTTCGAGATTGACGCCGCCCGTGTCCCGTCCGATGTCGCCGACGCCTGGCAAAAATCCCCTGCCGGACGGCGCCACCATGTTGCGATAGGCCTTCATTGCGTTATCGTCGCCGACAAAGGCGCAGCGGCAGGCGGGATCGGCATAGACGTAATAGCGCGCCCCGTTCTTGCGGTGGGGCACGAACTTGTAGGGCGGAATCGAATTGAGCCGCGCCATCTTCTGCGGCGTGTTGGCTTCGCGCATCTTGAAGCCGGCATCCTCGAGCTTCATGTCCTTGCCGAGCTGGGATTGCGCGGCAAGCGATGTCGCCCCTAGCAAGGCGACAACAAGCCCATACACGATCGCACGTATCGTCATCCTGTCCCCGCTCCTTACTGACGGACACCCTCACCGACGATGGCGAAGGCGCCCCAATATCCCGGATAAGCCTGCTCCAGCTTCGACTGGTCGCTCAGATAGGCGACCATCGCGCGCCGCATCGCCTCCGCGCGGCCGAGTTTCGCATCGGTTTTGAGATTCGCGAAGGTGGTTGTGGCGATGGTCGTTGTCGCGGCCGAGTCCACGGCCCAATGCGTGACCAGCAGCGCCCGGGTGCCGGCATAGAAGAATGCGCGCGCGAGGCCCGACAACGCTTCCGCGCCCGGCTTGTCGCCGGCGATGGTGTTGCAGGCCGACAGCACCACGAAATCGGCATTGAGCTTGAGTTGCGCGATCTCGCTTGCGGTGACGAGGCCGTCATCCTCCGGCGTGGGCGTGCGCGGAATGCTGAGCGCGAGCGATGGCTCGGCCAGTCCCTTCACGTCGCCGGCCACGAGCCCGTGGGTGGCAAAATAGACGATCCGGTAGTCCGACAGCGGCAGCGATTTGAGTTTTGCCTCGCTCGCGGCGTGGCCGAGAAAGATATCGTTGTCGGCCGCGCCCAGCCGTTTGGCGATATCGCGTATTTCGTCGGCGGTGTCCGGAAGCGGCGACAGGGCCTGCCCAAGCAGCGCCGGATCGACACTCGCGCCCTGCCAGAAATCCGCATAGGAGCGCGTCTTGCCCGGCACCGCCCGGGATGCGGTCTTGACCGGTTTTGCTGCGCTTGCGGTCTTGACCGGATTGCCCTTGGCCGCGCGCGCTCCGGCCGGGAGCGGCGCCGCGCCGGGATCGAATACCGGATCGCCGAATCCGACGATCGGCTTCGACGCCTGATCCTTGGCTGCGAACACCCGCAGCGCCTTGAGCGCCGAGACAGACGGCACGACCGTCACCGCATTCTGCTTCACCAGCCACGCGGCGTCGCGATAGGCGGCGAGATCGCCCGAAGCCACGGCCGGTGGCGTCGTCACCAGCAATTGGAACGGCAGGGCGGTCAGCGCCCCGGTCGGGACAACAAGAAGATTGCGTTTGCGCTTGAGCAAGCCGTCAATTGGAGCCAGCAGGTCCTTGTAGAAGGCATGGGCGACAGCGAGGTCGAACTGCTCGGACGCCGCGGCGCTTGCCGCGTCGACGCTGAGCCCGCGCCGGAAGGCCGCGACGTTTTGCGTCAACTCTTCGGATTTGATCGGCAGGGTATGCCAGTCGGCGCTGTCGCGGGTGATCGCGAACAATTCCGTCTTGTCCTCCGATGTGATCCACAGGATCAGCGCCTCGTCGGGTCCGAGCAGCGCTTGTGCGTCCTTGATCGCGAGCGGTTTTGGGCTGGTCAAGGCCACGAAGTCCGGAAACTGCTTGTCCAGCCGCGCGCCGACATCGGCGAGCCTGGCGCGAATATCGGCAAGAGCCTGCCGGGTCTGCGCGATCGCAGTTGCATCCTGCTGGCCGGCCGGCCGTGAGATTGCAGCGACCAGCGCCTTGTCGCGCTCGCGTGCGGCTGCGATCAGATCCTGGTTCTCCCGCACCAGTGCGGCCAGCGCGCCGGTACCGGCGGCGAAGCGCAGGCCCATCTGCTGGAGTGCGGCCGCGGCCGCGGAATGGTTCGCCCATTGCGCCATTTCGAAGGCCTCGCTTGCCGCAGCCGCGCTGCGCTTTGCACCGGCAGCAGCGGCGATGGCTGAGATGCGGGTGGTGAACGCGCCGGACAGGTTTTCCACCAGGCAGCCCTGGCCCCCCTGGTCGTTCGCCGTCGCGGCCGCCGCTGCCTTCAGCAATCCATCGGTCGCGTTGCGCGACAGGTCGAGCGCGGCCTTCGGATTGCCGCGCAGCAGTTCGAGCCGCGCGCGGTTGTTGGCGACGCGTGCCGTTTCCGCATGATCGGGACCGACCGTGTCGGCATAGATTGCCGAAGCCCGTTCGAACAGGGCATTCGCCTCATCATATTTCTTCTGCGAGACCAGCGCGTTTCCGAAATTGTTGAGCGAACCCGCAAGCTCGGGATGGTTTGCACCGAATGCCTTTTCGCGGATCGCGACGGTGCGTCGATAATAGGCTTCGGCCTCGTCGTTGCGCTGCTGCGCCTCCGCCGCGTAGCCAAGGTTGTGCAGCGTGTAGGAAACGTTGGGGTGCTCGCTGCCGAGCGCGCGCTCCTGCAGCGTCAGCGCGCGCTTGTAGAGCGGTTCTCCGTCCGCGAATTTCTTCTGGAGCACATAGATATTGGCGAGGTTGTTGAGCAGCGCCGCGACGTCGGGATGGTCGCGCCCCAAAGCCTTTTCGCGGATCGATAGCGAGCGCAGCGCCAGATTCGCGGCCTCGTCGTAGCGGCATTGCGACTTCAGCACCGCGGCAAGATTTTGCAGCGGCTCGGCCACCATCGGGTGGCTGGGTCCGAGCACTTGCTCCTCGATGGTCAGCGCGCGTTTGAAGCTGACCTCCGCATCGGACTGCTTGCCGACGGCGATTTGCATGATGCCGAGATTGTTATAGGTGCGGGCAGCTGCGACGAGGTCCATCCCCGGCCGCTCCTGCACCGCGAGCGTGCGCCTGAACAGCGGCTCGGCTTCGCCGTAGCGGCCCATCGCTTGGTAAAGAGTGGCGAGCTTGCCGATTGCGTCGGCCGTGTCCGGATGGTCCGGTCCCTGCGACTGCTCATAGACGCTGACGACATGTTTGCGGACCTTTTCCGCGTCGGCGAATTTACCCTGGGCCTGATAGACCACTCCGAGATTGTTCAGCACGAACACGAACTCGCGGGAATTGTTGCCCTTGAGCTGCTGCTGGATGCCGGCCGCGCGCGCCATGTAATCCTCGGCTTCGGCATAGTGTCCCTGCCGCAGCTTCGCATTGCCGATGTTGTTCAGGGAGTCGGCGGCCTGCGCGCTGGTGGGGCCGTACATTCGCTCCCGGATCGCGAGCACCCGCTCATGGGCCTCGACCGCTTCCGCATACTGGCCCATGCCGTTGAGCGAATTGCCGACGAATTCCAGCACCAGCGGATAATTCGGATGGTTCGTGCCGCCAAGCCTGCGTACGGCCTGTTCGAGCTTGCGGGCCTCGACCAGCGCCGCGCTGTAATTGCCACTGGCATAGAGCCGCTGATAGCGCATGTTGGTGGCCTCGATGTCGATGCGCTGGGCGAAGGCTGGAAGAACGGCGAGGAACGAGAGCGAAACGACGATGGAAAAGCCGAGAGCCTTGATGGACACGGATCGATCCTCTGACGCACAAGCCGCAATCGTCACTCCCTATAATAAGGCGAGGCTGCATGCGATAGAAATTGCGGGCGGTTTGCCGGCGAACGGTCGCGTCCTGGTGACGCCGGGTTGGTGCACCGCGAAAGCCGCGTTACAGTCGCGGTGATCGCACGCGGAACCGGCCATGTACCACGCGACACTCGGAGCACGCCGCTATGTCTTCGACGATCTCAAGACCCTGATGGCCCGGGCGACGCCGCCGCGTTCGGGCGACCGGCTGGCGGGCGTGGCGGCGGAGAGCGGTGAGGAGCGGGTGGCGGCGCAATTCGCGCTCGCTGACCTGCCGCTGTCCACCTTTTTGAATGAAACCGTGGTGCCTTACGAGCACGACGAGGTCACGCGGCTGATCGTCGACACCCATGACCGCGCGGCCTTCGCGGCGGTGTCCCATCTCACCGTCGGCGGCTTACGCGATTTCCTGTTGTCCGACGAGGCGACGCCGACGGTCCTCACCGCGCTTGCGCCCGGGCTGACGCCGGAAATGGTTGCGGCGGTTGCAAAGCTCAGCCGTCTGCAGGATCTGATGGTGATCGCGGCGAAATGCTCCGTGGTCACGCGCTTCCGCAACACCATCGGATTGCCCGGCACGCTGTCGGTGCGGTTGCAGCCCAATCATCCGACCGACGATCCGCGCGGCATTGCCGCCAGCATCCTCGACGGCCTGCTGCTCGGCGCGGGCGATGCTGTGATCGGCATCAATCCGGCGACCGACAGTCCTGAGCGCGCGCATGCGCTGCTATCGATGCTGGATGACATCCGTGTGAAGCTCGACATCCTGACCCAGTCCTGCGTGCTGGCGCATGTCACGACGACGCTCGACCTGATCCGCAGGGGCTCGCCGGTCGATCTGGTGTTTCAGTCGATCGCCGGGACGCAAGGCGCCAACACCAGCTTCGGAGTGGACCTCGCTCTGCTTGCAGAAGCCCGCGACGCGGCGCTGTCGCTCAATCGCGGCAGCATCGGCGACAATGTGATGTATTTCGAGACCGGGCAGGGCTCGGCGCTGTCGGCCAATGCGCATCATGGTGTCGACCAGCAGACGCTGGAAGCGCGGGCCTATGCGGTGGCGCGGCATTTCAAACCGCTGCTGGTCAATTCCGTGGTCGGCTTCATCGGCCCGGAATATCTCTATGACGGCAAGGAGATTGCGCGCGCCGGACTCGAGGATCATTGCTGCGGCAAGCTGCTTGGCCTGCCGATGGGCGTCGACGTCTGTTACACCAATCATGCCGACGCCGATCAGGACGATGCCGACGCGTTGCTGGCGCTGCTCACCGCGGCGGGCGTCACCTTCGTCATGGGTGTGCCCGGCGCCGACGATATCATGCTCGGCTACCAGAGCACGTCGTTTCATGATGCGCTGGCGATGCGCGAGCTCTACGGCAAGCGGCCGGCGCCGGAATTCGCCGACTGGCTGCAGCGGCAGGGCTTGATGGACAAAGCCGCCCGCATCCGCCCGGCGAGCCTGCCAGGCCGCTTCCGCGCGTTGTTGCCGGCATGAGCGACGATCTGGCACCGAAGGGAGCCGGCGCGCTGTGGCGCGATCTGCGAAGCTTGACCGCAGCCCGCATCGGGCTTGACCGGACCGGCGCTTCGATCGCGACCGCGCCGCTGCTGGAATTCAAGCTGGCGCACGCCCGCGCCCGCGATGCGGTGCATGAGGAACTCGATGCGGAGAGGCTGCGTGCCGAACTCGCGCCACTCGGCCTGCCGGTGCTGGTTGTCGACAGCGCGGTGGGCGAGCGGCGCGATTATCTGATGCGGCCCGATCTCGGCCGCAAGCTCTCACCGGACGCGCAGTCGGCGCTCGCGCCCTATGCCGGTCGCTACGACGTGGCGTTCGTGATTGCCGACGGGCTATCCGCGCGGGCGGTGCAGACCCACGCGGCGCCGGTGCTGGCGGCTTTGCTGCCGATCCTGCGCGAGCAGGGGCTTTCGCTCGCGCCGCTGGTCGTTGCGCGCAATGGCCGGGTTGCGATCGGCGACGCCATCGCGGAGATTTTGGGTGCCAGTTCGGTTGCAATCCTGATCGGCGAGCGGCCGGGCCTGTCCGCGCCGGACTCCATGGGGGCCTATCTGACCTGGCAGCCTGGCCCTGCCACCACCGACGCCGACCGCAACTGCATCTCCAACATACGGCCCGAGGGCATCGACACGGCCGACGCCGTGCGCACGATCGCGCACCTCTTGCGCGCGATGCGGACGCGCGGGCTCTCAGGGGTGCGGCTGAAAGACGAGTCCGGGCGGCTGCCGGAGGGTGGTTGAGCGAAAGTCTGGGTTGGTTTCCCGCCAAAGCTTTCGCTCCGGACGAAATGTCTCGCCCTGGAACGCCCGGCGGACCAGCGCGTTGGGCCGCGCAATGACAAAAAAGACCGAGCGGCCGACGATGTTCGGATTCCTGTGTGCCGGCTGTGGCCGCTGTCTGGAGGAGTTGCCAGCCTGGCAACTCGGTTCCGAACGGTTCTATTGCGGGATTTTCTGCCGCGAAGTGGATGAGCGGCTGCTGGAGCAGCCGTCGCCGCCCCGCCGCAACTCTGCCGCGGCCTGATGCATTCTGAGCATTTGAAATGCCGGGCGGGTCCGTATATCTAGGGCCCGACTCTGGTCCCGGCAGCGCCCCGCGCGGCCTGTTGGGGGATGGTGAAATGGTATCACGACAGACTCTGACTCTGTTTTTCTAGGTTCGAATCCTAGTCCCCCAGCCAGCCAGTCCATGGTTTGGAGATTATCCCTCTGATGCGCGGGAAATGCCCGCCAATTGCGGGCTTCTGAGACTCGCTCAGAGTCTCTGCGTACCTGTTTATGGACCTTTTGAGCCCGGAATTGCTGAAAGTCTCCAGCTCCGTGCGGGGGAATTCCCAAATTCGGGAGACGTCTCGTAGAGACTTGGTCCGTTCGACACTGGGTGCGGTGGCAGTCAGTCTCAAGGTCCGATTTTATGCGACTGCGTAGGCAAAAAACGGCGCCGTCGCGCGACTGCTTTTGACGCAAAGCGGACGGAACATCAGTGCCGTCCGCCCATCCTAGGGAAACCCGGACTCGCGCAAGGCTGTGAATATATCTTCTGAATCGCGAGGATTGCGAAAGACAGAGGACATTGGCCAGCGTGCAGTGGTGAGATGAGGCAGACGTTTCAGAAGGTCCGCGACAACCGCCTCCGCTTCGTCGTGCTGTCCGAGGTTGTGCAGCGTAGCCGCCAGAACCGCCTGTCCTGGCACATGTGGAGCGCGACCTCTGCATTCACGAAGTGCTGCAAGGGCTTCGGAATAGCGGCGGAGCATGTAGAGCGCGATGCCCCGAATGACAGGAAGCATTGATCCATAAAATGGATCCAGGCGGACATAGTCACGCTCGACATCCAATGCGCGTTCCGGCTCGCCGGCAAATGTGAGAATGAGCGGGAAGCGGTAATCGACGAAGCTTGAGTTTAGAGCCATCGCCTTCTCAAATTCGGCGATAGCGGCGTCCGGCTGCTTCATCCATGCGTGGGCCCAGCCAAGTTGCGCGCGTGCTAGCGGCGCATTTGGATCGAGACCGACGGCTTGCCGCGCGAAATTGAATCCGTGCTTCAGGTCAGCTTGACTGCCGAGATCGGGAGACGTCGGATCGGCATAGGCCCGGACATAGGTATGCCCGAGCTTGGCGCAAATCTTGGAATTCTCGGGATCAATCCTGAGAGCTTCAGCATAAAGTCGACGGGCTTCATAGACGTATGTCGCGTCCCAATATTGCTCCGCCAGCGTTTGCGCCCGGTCGCCCTGAAGGGTGAGATCGTAAGCCGTCCAGGAGCCGGCCGGCTTGCGCGAGACTCTTTCTATCTCGGCATTGCTAAGATGGGCGACGACGATCGCGACAATCGATTGGGTGATCTCGTCTTGGACGGAGAAGACGTCGCCGAGCGCCCGGTCGAAGCGTTCGCCCCACCGCTGCACGCCCGATTGCGCGTCGACAAGCTGGGCAGTGATCCTGATGCGGTCGTCGAAGCGGCGGACGCTGCCCTCTACGAGATAGCGCACGCCAAGCTGGCGTCCAGCCTCACGCACATCGACGGGCCGGCCCTTGTAACTGAACGAAGAATTCCGCGCGATGACAGATAGATCGGAAAAGCGTGAAAGTCCGCTTATCACATCCTCGGTAATGCCGTCGCTCAGATATTCCTGGCTCGGGTCGCCGCTCAGGTTCGAAAACGGCAACACGGCAATGGAAGGCCCCTCAAGCATGGGACTGCCAGCATGGAGTGTCGGTGCCGCCTCTTCCGCACTTTCGCGCTGCTCGTTGGCCGGAGACCCCGCGCCATCGACGGCAATCGCGAACAAATAACCGCGCTTCGGCACCGTCCTGATAATGCGCTGGTCCGAATCCCCGAGCACCTGCCGCACTTCGCTCACGCACTGCGTCAGCGACTCCTCACTCACGGTGACGTCCGGCCATACCGCACAGAGGACGTCTTCGCGCGACACCAGGCGGCCAGCGTTCTGGATCAAATACCGCAATACCTCGAAGCTCTTGGGCCGCAAGGAAATGTCGCCGGTGTCGCCGGTCAATGTGCCGCGAGCACAGTCGAGCGTCCATCGATCAAATGTATAGCAGGGCGCCGACATAGGTCTCCGGTTGGTCCCTGCTTAGAGGGTCGATGGCGGCCGTTTTGGGGGTTTCTTGAGGGAAATTTCAGCCATCCTTCAGGTCGAGTCAAACCGGCTGTGCTTGACTGGGCTGACAGTCGGGAAGCTCAACCAGCCCCCGCGGGTACCGCCAAAAGACGAAAAATTCGATCCCAACTGCGTTCCGAAGGAGAGAATACATGACACGATTTCGCGTCGTTGGCACTGCCGTGATCACCATGTTGCTCGCGACTTCGCTCACGGTCGCGACTGCAGCGGCACAAGCTGACTATCCCACCAGACCCATCAAGATCGTCCTGCCGGTGCCCCCTGGCACCGCTCTTGACGTCGTCACGCGCGTGATTGCCGATCAGATGTCAAGCAGTCTCGGCCACCAGGTCCTGATCGAGCCCCGGCCGGGGGCCGGCGGGTTGCTTGCGGCGCAGGCCGTGGCGGAAGCGCCGACCGACGGTTATACGCTGCTCGGCGGCGCTGCCGGTATCTTCACGATCCTGCCTGCGCAGAAGGACAAGCTACCGATCGATATGGGCCGCGATTTTACCCACATCGGAATGATTGTTGGCCGTGGCGTGATGTTCCTGGCGGTCCCGCCCAAGCTCGGCATCAAGTCGTTCCCGGAATTGGTCGCTTTGATGAAATCGAAGCCGGGGGAAATCGTGATTGGTACCAATGGCGCCGGCACGCTTCCTCACTACGCCGGACTGCTGTTGCAGAAGAAGGGCGGCCTGCCTTTCACACTCGTGCCGTACAACAAGGGCGGCACGCCGGCAGCTGTCGGCGACATCATGGGTGGCCGCGTCCACGCGACCATAGAAGCCGCCTTCGGCCTGCGCGGTCCGTTGCAATCCGGCGATCTACAGCTTATCGGCGTGATGTCCACCGAACGAGATCCTGATTTTCCTGACGTGCCTGCCGTCGCGGAGACGCTGCCGGGACTGACTGCGGTTGGCTTCATGAGTCTTGCCGCTCCCGCCAAGACACCGGAAGCAATCATACGACGCTTGAATGAGAGCCTCAATCAAGCGCTCGCTTCCCCGTCCGTAAAGCAACGCTTTGCCGAACTTGGTGTCCCGATCAGTATCGTTTCGCCAACGCAGGCAACCGCATTCGTCGACCAGCAGCGTGCCATATGGCTGCCGCTGGTGAGGGACCTGGAAGGAAACTAAACCCCGCCCGGGAGCATAGCCGTGATCGACCCCAGAACCGAACTCGTCCGACTGATCAACGGGTTCCAAGCCAGCCAGGCGATCTCCGTCGCAGCGGCGCTCGGACTCGCGGATCAGCTTCGCGACGGGCCAGCGAGCGCTGCCGAAATCGCAAGCGCCACCAGCGCGCATCCTGATGCGCTCCATCGGCTGATGCGAGCTCTGGCCGGCATTGGCGTGATCCAGAACGCCGGGGCAGATCGATTTGCACTCTCCGCGATGGGCGAATTCCTCTGCCGGGACGTGAGCGGAACTTGCGCTCCCATGGCTGAATTGTTTGGCAGGCCGAATGTCTGGCAGGCTTGGGGCGACCTACTTCATACGGTGCAAACCGGCGCTACAGCGTTCGATCACGTCCACGGCTGCAGCGTCTGGGATTATCGATCCCGGAATCCGGAGGAGGCCGGGATTTTCGATCGTGCGATGGCGTCCGGGACCGACCGCTTCGCCGAAGCAGTACTGGATGAATACGATTTCGGACGTTTTGAACATGTCATCGATGTTGGCGGTGGGGACGGAGTATTCCTCGCAAAGATATTGGAGCGTCATCCCGCAGTTCGCGGCACGCTCTTCGACCAGCCTCATGTGATTGCCCGCGCCGGTCAGTTGGCTCAATTCCCCCACCGCTGTCGATTTGTAGGCGGAGATTTCTTCGATAGCGTGCCAGGAGATGGCGACGCCTATCTCCTGAAATGGATACTTCACGATTGGAGTGACACGGCTTCGGTCGACATCCTCAGGTCTTGTCGCCGGGCAATGAATCGGTCGGGCCGGCTGCTCGTTGCAGAGTATGTTCTCAACGCTGGAAGCTCGCCAGACGGCGCGTTTATGGACATGACAATGATGGTGATGAACGGTGGGCGCGAGCGTACCCGCGAGGAGTTTTCATCGATCTTTGCTGCCGCCGGCTTCCGGTTGACATCCGTCACGGCGACCACGACGCCGCTCTGCCTACTCGAAGGAGCAGTCGATCGCGCATAGATCAACGAATTTCATTGCGATGACTAAGTCCGCTTTTGGCACTAAGCGGACATCGGCGGAACGCCCGGCGTTACTCCCAATTTATGATGCAAGATATCGGAGATAGCCGGACTAATTGCGCACTGGCCGGTGGCGCGGCCAGTGCGAAGGCCAAACTTTATCAATTGCCCACAAAACGGATTAGGAGTTCGAAAGCCAGGGCATATTCCATGAAGGGGTGCTGTTCGGGTTTCACAGCTTTTTGCTGCTTGAATCTCTGGTCGTTGAAATCGGCTAGTTCAGGCGAAATTCTAACGAAGTTTCAAAAGCGTATTTTCAAGAGGGAATGTTAGGTTCGAATCCTCCTTGGGCAGCCAGCCAGTCCCCGGTTTGGAGAATATCCTGGCTCCGGGCCAGAAATGCCCGCCAACTGCGGACTTTCGACGGTCGCAGAAGGTCTCTGCGTTTCCGTTTGTCGCAAATTCGAGCGCGGAATTGCCGATAGTCTCCGGCTCAGTGCGGCGGAATTCCCAGATTCGGGAGACGCGCGACAGAGAAACGGTTCGAACCGCACTGGGTGGGAGGCGTCGCAGTCTTTTTTCGCGGTACGGTGCAGCTGTCGGCAACTTTGTCCGCCAAATTGATCGCAGAATGCGCATTTTGCGACCAGTGCAAAAGGGCGCCGAACCTACGTCGGTTAACGCCCAGTTAACGAGCTGCGGCGTCGTACTCGTCTTCGCCGCAGCGTCCCTACTTGAGCTGCGAAAGGGTCGTCTGACGCGGTACGACTGAATTTGTAAAGAATTCATGGGGCGGCCGGAGGCAAGGCGCCGACGGGCTCCGTGGAGTCTTAAGCCATGGCGGCTTGCCGATATCCGGCGAACCGCCGAAACAACCTGGTCGCCGCTAGAAAACGAGGACATTCATATGGGAGAGCTTAACATCCCCCGTGATCAACAGATTGCCCTCGCGGGGGTCGACGTCAGTGAACTGAACAAGCTCATTGAGCTGGCGATCCAAGAAGAGCGATCGGGTGACTTACACCACCTCCCTCTCGCGAACTGCGGCTCCTACGTCGGGACAAAGCTTCGTTCCTTCGAACGGGCGTTGAAGAAATACCGCGAAGCGAAGGCACAGCGAAAACGGGCGGAGACTGAAAGCGCCCTTCGACGTGCAGGCCATGATTTATCCTTCGCCGTCGGGGATATGAAGCGACGGCTGGAAACCGAACAAAAGGAAGCGCAGCTTTTTATCGTCGACGATCAGATCGTTCCGCCTTCTCGCTTCAGCAAACATTTGAGTGTGAGGGTGAGCTACCGGTGGCGCCGGACTGTCGATGACGATTGGACGTTTGGCAGCATAACGTTCGTCCATGACGTCGATCTACGTCCGGATTATGCGACGCCGATCCCCAAGCGAAAGCCGAGCGCCGCGAAGCAGGAGCAAGCTCTGCAAGTCAGGCTGTATCAAACTTGGGAGCACCTGATGAGAAGCGCGCTCTATTCGGTCAGGGGTTTTTTCAGGGAAGGTAGCGACGGAGATAAGATCCCGGATACCTTCCAGACGAAAGTCGATTCTCACTCCCGCGGGCTAAACAATCACAGCACTCAGTTCTGGCGCCAGCAGCCGTGAACTATTTCGCCTGTCTGGATGGTTGAAGGTGAAAGATGGAGGCGCTTGCACGCCGCCGAGTATCATATCAAGATGCCGCTCGTGGTCTTGGCGACCTGGTGCAAAGCTGACGCGATGGGGATAGGATCTGCGCCGTGAAGAAATTTGCCTCTCTTGAACGACCTGGTCAGCGGTTCCATAATTTCGTTGCCATCCTGGAGCGCATGTTCGCGCATAATGACGGAGCGACCGTGACTTCCTCCTTGCGGCTACCTGACAAGGACACCGGACGGCTTCGCGAACATGACGTGGTTATTGTCCGCCGTACTCATCACGGGCCGAACCTGACCGCCATTGAGTGCAGAGATCATGGGCGAAAGATAGGAGTCCCTCAGATCGAGGCCTTCGCAAAAAAATGCGAAAAGACCGGGATCCACCACGGAATCGTCGTTGCTGCGAACGGCTTTACAAATACCGCCCGTACCAAGGCTAAGGCACTGAACCTGGTATGTATGGAGTTGGCGGAGGCCGAGTCCTTCAAATGGATTGGCACTGTCACCGTCATCGGCCATTTCCACAACTTCACTGCGATCGAAGGTCGCGTTCGCGTGGTGGAAAACGGGAGAGAGGTCGCGAATCCTTGCACGGTCTATACGCCTGACGGCTTGCGTTACACCGGCGAGAATATTCAATCCCTCATTATGGACAAACTGCATCTGGAGGCGCGCAATTCGACCGCCCACCAGACCCTCAGCGGTCAAATCGTTGTTCCGATGGAGGGGTTCTACGTCATCGACGCTCTAAGCGAGCACTTCTACGTGAAGGATAGCACGTTCACTTACGTATTGGAGATTGAGGTCGCGGAACGCCAAATCACGCTCCATCATTACGCCGGAGAGAGTGCATCGCTCGAAATCGCGTCCGGGCAAATCACGTTCTCTGGTGCGCAATCTACGTTGGCCTTCGTCAAATCGAAGAACGGCGTGATGGGCTATCTCGTCTCCACCGGTGGGTCGAACCATCAGGTGAAGATTGGAAATCTGCCGGCACGGCGCCTCGGCTAGAGTCGACTGTTCTGACTGTTGCAGACCCAGCAACTCGCGGCCCCGGCCAGGCCGAATGGACAACCTCCTGAAGTTCACAGCTAGCTCGTGATCTTCAACGTCGGAATGAAGCCGCCGACTGACCGATTCTGATCGTAAATGACCATGGGCAAATCGGCTTTCGGCATCCGAACGCGTCCGACCTCTACGGATGCTGAATTCGGCAGTGCGGGAAAGACGTTGATAATGGCACTCTCGCCGTGAACTGCCTTGATCCGATCGAAGAGGCGTCGAAGGTGACGCTTGAACTCCACCAGATCTTCCGGACGGCGCATGATGTCGTTGTGGGGACTTTCTGCGGTTAAGGACCAGATGGCGACATCGTTGCCGAGCACGGCGCGAATCCTATCGTCCGTGACGGTCGCGCTGAGCGCCAGCTTGAGTGCGACACTCACATTTGGCGGGCCCGAATACTCACCGACTTGGAACGCTATCGTCGGCTGATCGGGCTGCCAGCGCCATGTTGCCGGCTCGCGATATCTTTGGTGCACCGAAACTGGAACAATGTCTCCGAGAAGATGGCCAAGCTCGATAAGGAGCGGCTGCGGCGCCAACGCAAAGACGCTGAGCTGCCTGATCTCTTTCTGTTCGATCCGCTCCTTCACCTTTCGGGCGAAGACGCGCCGCAGATTGTCCTGCTGGATCGTCCAATATGTCTGTTCACGATCGGCATAGTCGCATCCGACCAACTCGATATCGATTGTGCGGCCCTCGGCAGGATGACGATCGGGCGGCATGGCCATAAAGATCGACCGTGTCGACACAAGCGCGTCCCGCTGACCGATATCGGCCGCAAACCGCAGAACGTGCGCAGCGCGCTCCTCAGTCATTCCGCTCACAATGGCGATGCGATCCTCGTGCTCCGCCTTCATCTCGAGGAGGACGTTTTCCGGATGATCCGCGAGATAATCGACGTCCACGCCCTTGTGGTGCTTTGCGCAAAGCAGCATCAAATTGTTCAGGTCTTTGGCGAGCGCTGACGAACGAACGGGATCGCCGCGAGGCCCGTCTGCACTATCGGCGACAATATGAGCGATGAAACCGAACTTTCCGTCCTCGCGGCCAGCGATCAGGTCGCCGATCAGATCCTCATTGCATCCGCGATACTCGCACCTTCCCCCCGCCCTGGCCCAGAGCGCGACCTGAATTTTGTTCGGGATTTGCGTTTTTGCCATGCTGGAGGTCCAATGCGACTCGGTATAATGTTCATGTTATATCCCAAAAGCTCAATCGCGTGGTTCGATCCACACGCGCCTCTTGGGCTGCACCTGGAGGCCGACGGTGGACCAGCCGAGCCTGACGCGCGAGAGCGAGGAATTTCTGGAAGATCTTGCCGAGGAGCTGAGCGTACCGCCCAGCCGTTATGAACAGGCAGAGCGAAGCTACAATTCTCTTGGGGAATGGCTGCTTCGTGATGCGTCCAGTGTGCGGCAGCATGGCCCGAAGGTCTACGTCCAAGGGTCTTTCCGGCTCGGCACCACGATTCGTCCCTCCAACGACGCGGAGGAGTACGACATCGACTCTGTTTGCGAGTTTCAGAAGCTGTCCAAGTCTTCACTGACACAACAGCAGTTGAAGGTTTTGCTCGGCGCAGAGATAGAGGCCTATCGCAAAGCGCAGAGCATGAATAAGCCGCTACGAGAGGGCCGTCGTTGCTGGGTCCTGGACTATGCTGACGGTGCCCAATTCCACATGGATGTAGTGCCCGCACTTCCGAACGGCCAAAGCACTCGGATCCTGCTGGAAGCTCGCGGGCTTGATGCACGCTGGACCTCAACGGCCATCGTCATTACTGACAACGAGGGCCCGACCTATACCTTCGTCACGGATGATTGGCCACGTTCGAACCCCAAGGGTTATAGCGAGTGGTTCAGGAGCCGGATGCTAGCCGCACTCGAACGTCGGAAGCGCATTCTGGCGGAGAGCATGCGAGCCAGTGTCGAGGACATTCCCGACTACAAGGTGCGTACGCCTTTGCAGGCGGCCGTGATGATCCTCAAACGGCATAGGGACCACACTTTTGAAGGCCGCAAGGACGAGCGGCCGATTTCGGTGATCATCACCACGCTGGCGGCGCATTCCTACAACAGCGAAGAGACGATCGGCGGAGCGCTGGCGGCTACTCTGACCGCAATGGACAAGCATATCCTATGGCACAATGGCCAGCATTGGATTCCAAATCCGACCGACCCCCTGGAAAACTTCGCCGACAAATGGGCGGAGTATCCTGAACGGGCAGCGGCGTTTTTTGAGTGGCTGCAAAAGGCGAGGATTGAGTTCGCCCAGGCCGCTCGCTCAAGCGACCGGACCCTGATCACTGAGACCATTGGACGTGGCGTCGGCGGCTCGCTTGCCGATCGAGCAGCGCGCCGCCGCCATCCTCCGGCGCGGCCGGCGCTGCTGAAAACCGTATCTATGGCCCCGGCGAGCGCAGGTCTCTCCTTTCCTGATAGAAGCCGTGTTCCGACCAAGCCGCAGGGGTTCGGCGGCGCGGAATGATCTGGTGGCTCGAAAATCCAGCACGAGCGCGGTCCGAGCGTCAGAGCGTCGCTGCTCTCGCCGAACGTGTGAGCTGGCTTAAAGGCGTGCGCTGGTACCTGTCGAACGGTGCCGCGCTCGTCGTCGACTTCGAGATCGAGCATGCCGGCGAGAGCGTTCCGCTCACGATGACCTACGCGGAATTCTACCCCAATGCGCCGCCAATCGTTGTCCCCCGAGACGGCAGTCGCGTGTCGAATCATCAGTACGGCGCTGGCGGAAATCTTTGCCTGGAATATCGTGCTGACAACTGGGAGACCAAGATCACCGGGGCGATGATGATCGAGAGTGCCCATCGGTTGATTGCCGGTGAACGCGATGTCCATGGCCCCGAACTGCCTTCGGCGCACTACGTTTCCGTTGGCCAAAGCGTTAGGAGCTCATCTTTCCGATTCTTAGTGACGCCGCCGCTCGAAGAGCGCGTGGAGACGATCGAACCAGGCCAATCCTTGGAGATCGGCATTGCGGAAAAATACCACGCCGCAACCTTCACCGTAACGGCTGCGGAGATAGATGGTGCCACGGACATGCGCGCTTGGCCTGCCGGAGTTCGCGAGACGACGAAACGAGGCCACGCCATTCGACTACCGACAGATACAAAAATGCCGGCGGCGGCACAGGACAGCATCGCAAGCCTGCTCGGTGAGCTTGGCCTCACGACGCTCCGCGACCAAGCGCTCGCCGCCACTGGCGAGATGGATCTGGTGCTTGTATCCCAAACCGAGATCGCGCACTTCTATGCGTTTGACGGCAACCAGAAGCGCAACTTCGGTCGCTCGCGAATCCTGAAAACCGGCGCCATTGGCAGCCGGCTTCCGGATGACTATGCGGTCCTTGCCGGGAAAAGCGTGGGCATCATCGGATGTGGCTCTTTGGGGTCAAAGGTGGCCGCGACGCTGGCACGTTCGGGCGTGCGCCAATTCACACTAGTCGATGACGACGTTCTGTTCGCAGCGAACCTCGTGCGGAATGAGCTCAGTGCTCCGGCAATTGGCGCTCATAAGGTCGAGGCGCTCCGCGCCCGCCTCATCGAGATCGCCGGAACGATCGAGGTCGCGGCGCGGCGCGTCGCGCTGGGCGGCCAGGAGAGCGCAGATTCCACCGACTCGATAATGTCGGCGCTGAAAGCCTGCGACGTCATCATCGACGCGACCGCCGACGCTCACTGCTTCAACTTTTGTGCTGCCGTTGCGAAGGAAAGCCTGAAGCCACTCGTCTGGGGCGAGGTGTTCGCCGGCGGGATTGGCGGCCTGGTGGCGCGGGTTCGATCGGGTCACGAGCCGGAACCGCAGAGGGCACGCAACCAGATCAACGCATGGTGCGACGCCCACGGCATGCAGGCGCCACAGGCTGGTTTTGCGGCGCCCTACGCCGGCGCCGCCGCACTTGTAGCGGACGACGCCGAGGTTGCCATCATCGCGGGACATCTGGCACGCTTGGCGACGGACGTTCTCCTTCGGGCCGACTACAGCGCATTTCCCGTGCCGGCCTATGCGATCGGCCTGCGCAAGGCATGGATCTTCTCCGAGCCTTTCGAGACATGGCCCATACAACTCTCCGGCTCCGAACCTTGGAAGGTCGAACAGAATTCCGCGTCGGTCGCGGAGAGCCTCGCATTGCTTCGCGAACTCTTGCCTTCGGCGTTCGATGGTCACGATCAGTCTCCCAAGTGACCAGCGGACTCGCTTTCGCAAATGTCTAAGACAGGCCGGGAGACGCGAGATCGGCGGCATCCTCATGGGCGAGCAAGTCGCGCCCGACCATTTTCGGATCGTCGACTTCTCAGTCGACGCGACAACTGGGACGGCTGCTCATTTCGTCCGTAGCCCCGATCATCATGCAGAAGCTCTAGAAGGCTTCTTTCGAAGGACCGGAGCTGATTTCAAGCGCTTCAACTATCTTGGCGAATGGCATTCCCATCCGAGCTTTCCAGTCCTGCCTAGCCAGGAAGATGTACTGTCAATGCAAAGCTTGGTCGACGGCGAACGGGACATCGACTTCTCCGCTCTAGTCATCGTCAGATTGCGGTGCTTATTCCTGCTCGAAGCCGCAGCCTACATGTTCGTCAGACACAACGAGCCCGGCCGCGTGGCGCTTACCTCGTGACAAAACAATATCAGGCATTATACGAATGTAGGGACCATCACTCTTTGTCGAGTCAGGCGTGACTGTCCCAGTTTCCTTGGTCGCAGAACAGCGCATACACTTGATACTGGTGCGTAATCACGATCCCGTTTGGGCCGCGCGTCGCCGCGGCGCGCTCTATCTGCACCGCTTATCGCCCGCGTAGCAGGACCCTTGTTGGAAATTCTTGGCTTACGCGTACACTCAAAATCGTTGGTTTTGGTGTTAGTTTGTCCTTCGACGACAAGATGAAAGGCATTTGAGTTTCACGTCCATGATCATCCGCAAGGCTATAGATGAGGACGTTGGCGTACTCTGCGCGCTCAACAAAGTTGTTCACGACAAACACACCCGCGAAGTGCCGTGGAATGATGGCGAGTTCGCCGGAAGTTCCTGCATCAAACTCCGCCGGTGACAACCCACCGCACTTAAAAGCTCGGCGGCGCTACGAAGAGATCGTAAACACTGGTTTTTTATGTACTGGCGAGCACAGAATCGCTGAAGATCCGCGGCCAATCATCTTTACGACGAACAAAAAACGGAATCACTCTCATCACCGATGAGTACAAAATTCTGAGGCCGCGCGCGCTAGTCTTGCAAGTGCGGTGACCACAGCGCGTGGACGCGCAGCGCCACCAACTGCAGTAGTAAATTTTGGCATCGAATGAAGTCCGAGGGGCAGGGCTGGGGACTCGGCCAGTTGGCAGACATCGCCAAGTCCTCCAGGGGAGCGCTGGAGATTATCGAAATCATCGAGCCCAAGAGTGAGGGCGAGTTTGTTTCGGTTTCGGTGTCGGTAGATTGCTTCCTTACGAACGAAAGCCTGGAGGCATACCCTTCAGGCGACGAGAGCGCTTGGTCCTAAAGATTCCCGCAGGGTTTCCGCTCGAACTCCCGACCCGTTACTTCGCTCACAAGCGCTACGGCAAGTTTGTTCATGTTCAATGGGGAGACTATGTTTGTCGCTACCAAGCACCGGAGACAGAGTGGCAACCAAAGACGGGTTGTTTGGATTCTTTGACCGCGTGGGCGGGCGACCGCTGGCGCCGAGATGAAAGCACAGCGCAAAAACGACCAGCCGAGGTTTTTGCTCGCTGTGATAAACGTAGAACCTGTGGACACGTCAGGTCAGGTTTTTCTTAGTTAAGAAGGATGGTCGGAGGCTAGCGCTGGTCGGACCATTTCAACGCAAACTCATCGGCTCGAATCGGCTGCGCGTCGGACAACGAGGCTCCTAGCAATGCCGAAACAACTCTCGGCGCAAGGAATGCGAGGCGTATGCGGTTTCGAAGTATCTTCGGGTGCACACCTTCCTTTTTAGCCAGTTCGTCGATGTCGTTGGCTCCGCCTGACGAAAGCATGTCCACCCAACGATGTGCCTGAACAAACGAATGGATTAGCGCTTGGCATTTTGGATGGGGCTGGTCGGATTTCGGGACACGGGGCGGTCCGTAGACATCGCTATCGTTGCGGTCCTTCCACTGGCGCTTAACATGCAGGGGCGGGCGCTCATCTGCGTAAATCAGTTTTGTTCCGTCAGGGGTGATAACGATTCGTTTGATCAGTGCGTCCAATCGATCTCGAGGCTCGGCCGGCTCCCGGGCCCCAACAGGATGTGCGGCGCTGATGGTTTGAAGCACTGCGGCTTCAACCGCCGCGGCCGCGATGCGCGGTACTGCTCCAGCTTCCGTCTTTCGGCCCTTCAGTAATGCCTGACTGACGTAAAATGGGTATCTCACTCCGTTCTTGACCGAGAAACTAGGGCTCATGCGATTGCCGCGGTCGTCGTAGAGGAGGCCGGTGAGGAGGGCGCCACTGCGGTAGCGCTTGCCGGTGCGGCCAGCAGAGTTCTCCTTCATCAGGTTCTGGACCGCTTGGAATGTTTTGTTGTCGACGATCGGCTCGTGCTCGCCGGCGAACCATTTCCCGCTGTGGCCGGTCTCGCCGAGATAGGTCCGATTTTTGAGCAAATAGGCGACGGGACCATAGGTGAATGGCACGCCAGCGATCTGCTTGCCCTTGACGGATCGCTTCTTGCTGACGATGCCTTTCTCGTTGAGTTCGTCGATGAGCATTTGGATCGACTTTAGGGCCAGGTATCGACCGTAGATCATCCGGACGGTTTCGGCTTCGGCCGCATTGACAATTAATTTCTTACCGATCGCATCGTAGCCGAGAGGGACATTGCCGCCCATCCACTTGCCCTTCCTGCGGGAGGCCGCGACTTTGTCCTTAACGCGCTCGGAGGCGAGCTCACGCTCGAATTGTGCGAATGAGAGAAGGACATTGAGCGTTAAGCGACCCATCGAAGTCGTCGTGTTAAATTGCTGCGTCACCGCGACGAACGACACCTTTTTAGCATCGAAGAGTTCGACGAGCTTGGCAAAGTCAGCAAGCGAACGCGTCAGCCGGTCGATCTTGTAGACGACCACGACATCGACCAGACCAGCTTCGATGTCTTTCATGAGACGCTTGAGGGCAGGGCGGTCCATGTTGCCGCCTGAATAAGCCGGGTCGTCATAGCGATCCGGAATGGCCTGCCAGCCTTCCGACGCCTGCGACTTGGTATAAGCCTCGCAGGCTTCGCGCTGGGCGTCGAGGGAGTTGAACTCAAGGTCGAGTCCGTGCTCGGTGCTCTTGCGGGTATATATAGCGCAGCGGATTGGCTGCCCCCCTGCACGCCGTTCGTTTGTCCGGTTCATTAGTCGCCTTCTCCTTTTGAACGGCGCAGGCCGAAGAAGCGGGGCCCATTCCATCGAGCTCCCGTGATCAGCCGCGCGATCTCGGAGAGGCTGTCGTAGGTCTGGCCCTCATAAGCAAAGCCGGTCTCCATGACTGTGACCTGATAGCGCTGGCCCTTCCATTTCCGGACCAGCATGGCCCCGGGCTTGATGCGGCGAGGGAGGACCAATTTGCCCGGGTTCTTGGCGTAGTCGGCAACCAGCTTTTTCAGGAGCTTCGCAGTCGCCTGGTCCAGTCCGCCATAGGCCCTCTCCTGAACGCGATAGGCGATGCTACGCCGGAGGAGATCCGGTCCGAACGCCTCTGGCGGCTCGGACCGGAAAGTCTGGACATAAAGTACCCGCAATTCGGCGACGCGCATGGTTGTCAAGCGCTCGACTTGGGCTTCGACGTCGGGATCGGTTGCGGTTTGCATCAGTAGCCCCGCTTGCGCTTGACTGCCTTCGTCTTGGATGACGATTTTCCAGTCATGATCCGGTAGAGGCGCTTGCCGTCGCTGCCTTCCGATTGCAGGTTCAAGTTGAGCTTCTTGCGCACCACTCCGGCCAGGAAGCCGTGCACCGAATGCTTTTGCCAACCGGTCAGTTTCATGATGGCGGCGACCGACACGCCTTTCTTCCGCTGAAGTAGGGAGAGCACCTTGCCTTGCTTGGATGGCGGCTTGGTAGATGAATTTGACCCGGCTCGAGGCGTCGGTCGCGGCTTAGTCCGAGCTGCTTTCTTACCGCTCTCGCTTCTGACTTCAGCTAGTTGCTGGGCGGAGCTTGAATTCAAGATATGCGTAGAACCTGGTGTTTCGCTGTTCTGAAGTTGATCGCGGATCATAATTGTCTCCTTCAGCCGGCGTAATGCCGGCACGACCGCAGGCCCGCCGATGCGGCGGGCGATGGCGTGAAGGAAGGTTCGATAAACGTCTACATCCTACATATCCGGTTCATCAGGCTGGCAGCATTCAGCAGCGTGTTGGCCTCGTACATGAGCTGCTCGACATCGAGGGCAATCTCTATCGCCTTCGCGACATTACCGGCGTTCCCGCAGGCCTCCGCGGCCCGCCCGAGGCTTGCGGCCTCATCCATGCGCTCTCGTAAAAGCGTCAGGTGGGTCATCAGGACGGTGTCCAAGATGGCTGGGTCCATGGGGGACTAATCCTTTCGCCCGCCCACACACGCTCCGTTGCGCGCTCAAGTCCAGCCGAAACCGAGCAATTTTCTTGCTCTTGCGGGTCGGCCCGCGCCTCAACCGGCACTCCCCAGGGCTTAGCGAACCGACTTCTGGAGGGCGCGCAAAAGACCGACGGGATCGGCATCCACGGCGGCGGAAATTTCCAGGAATTCCAAAACATCGATGCGGCGTTCGCCGCCTTCGTATTTGGCAACAAAGGATTGCGGTCGTTTCAGGCGCTTGCCGACCGCCAGTTGGGTCAGTCCCGCTTTCTGTCGCGCTGCAACAAGCAGGTCGCAGAGTGCCCGGTGAGCGGGCAAGTGGAGGGATTTGGTGAGACCGCGCGCCTTCTTGGCCATAAGGCGCAGGAAGATGATCCCGGATTCGGATTATCCCAAAAGTGGATTTATCGATAAGAGCACGCTATCTGGGTGCCCGATCCGCAGGCACGGTCACGAAGCTCGTGAGCTTGCCGAAGCTGCCAACCTTTTGGGGAATGCACTATGAAATTTCTTCGAGTAACTGTAGCGATCAAGCTGTCCAGGAAATTGATGTTTTCGTGGGCGGCGCGGCCTTCCGCGTTCCGCCTGGCGACACAGACAGCGCTCTTGATTGCGTTGTACTCACCGGCCGGAGGTTGCGCGACATCGCAAACCGCACCTCCGGATAGCGCTCCACCCGCAAATTACCGGGCGCTGGCGAAAGAGTATCTGCGGACCACACTATTCGATCCCTACAGCGTCCGAGACGCACAAGTCGCATCTCCTCAATGGGGTGACTCGGCATATCTGCTTGATCCGGGACCAGGCTGGATTATCTGCGTCCGGATGAACGCTAAAAACCGTTTGGGAGCGTATACAGGATTAAAGGAAGACGCGCTCCTAGTGAGAAATGGTAAAGTTACAATTTCATCAAATTCCATCGTCGACACGCCTTCGATACCGAAGCTTTACAGTTGCCGTAACGCTCAATGGGAATCATTCCCAGAGCTATCTCAGTAGACTCGACAGCATCCGAACCTGCGCCGCCTGGACCCGGATTTTTGACAAATTCAAGCGGGTTGAGCATCGGGTTGCGATAGCTCCAGCGTTACCCGACCCCAGTTCCGCGATATTTGGGACGGCGCCGCGGTTTACGAGAACGAAAGCGGTAACAACAAATTCGCCCCGTCATCGATTAAACGCGGATGGCGCCCTCACTAACGCGTTTATGAGCCATGTTTTTCAAGAATGCTCATCTACTGGGGGGGTATTTCGCCAAGCAGATTGATCTACCACCACGAGAGTTTAGACACGAGCCTCGCGTCGCCGGAAAAACCGCGAAGCGGCCAAAGACGCGCTTTTTGACTAAGTCTGTCTCACCAGGAAAGGACATTGCCATGGACCGCAACGACACAACGCTTAAAGTTCTCGGCGTCATGACAAAAGTCTGGGATAGCCAGCCGCGTCATGAAGTCGAAGCGCATCGATGGCGCGAGCACGCGGGATGGCTTGCTGCATCAATCGCAAGCGGCCGCCCTCGCGCCGAGATGGACGAATACATGAGCCGAGCTCAATTGCTACTCAAAATGCACTCTTCTATGGATTTCCGGAAAATCGTCGACCGATCCATCGAAGTGTTAGCCGCGCCCAACCAGCCAGCAAACAACCGCGTGCAGAAACTGAACCCAACGACGGCTTGATGGCTCACATGGATACGTTCATTGAAGAACTGAAGGGTCTTCACACGCAGGTTATCGACAGCCGGGAAGGATACGAGGCTGTGCTGACCGAACTGGAAGATGTACAGATCAAAAAAGTCGTTGAGCAAATGATCGCGATGCGGTCCGCCCATCATCAGGAGCTCGATGAATGCCTGCGGTCGACCGGCGAAAACCCGGATGAAAGCGGGTCATTCATGTCTACGGTTCACAGGACGATTATCAAAGTCCGGTCGATATTCACCGGCGTACAAAAATATTATCCCGGGTCTAATCGACGGTGAAAGCCGCATTCTCGACCAGTATGCAGACGCAATAAACGCCAGCGACCGCCCCCACATCACGCAGACATTGCTCAAACAAAGCAATGAGCTTGAGGGAAAGATTCGCGCGTTGAAAGCGCTAGAAACATCTACGGCGTGATGACGTAGAGCTCCTAAGCCGCGTTTTCGCGAACAGGCACAGAGAATGTTACGGTCAGACCGGACGGGTCAAAATTGGCGGAGATGGTCCCGCCCATACCGACGATCAGTGTTTTAATAAGTCTAGTCCCGAACCCTCGTCGTTGCGGGGCTTCAATCGTAGGTCCACCCTCTTCTTGCCATTGGACCTGCAGCTGACCGGCTGAGTTACTCCAGCGTATGAGAAGACTGCCCGGCGCGGCGGACAAGCTGCCATGCTTTACAGCGTTAGTGCAAAGCTCATGGAACACGAGCGATAAGTTACGCGCGGTGTTGGACGGCAGTCGAACCGATGGCCCGTCGATCTTGACACTTTGGAAAGGCTTGACCTTAGCTTCAACGAGCTCTCTCAGGTCTACCATCATGTTCGACGATGCAGCGACAATGTCATTGGTAGAGGATACCGCGGTGATGCGCGCATTGATCGTTTCCGCGAGCTGACGCTGCTCATGGAGTGAATGCGCCACAATCGATGTGACCACGGCATTAGTTTTTTTCCGCGATGTTTGAGCTCATTCAGTGCGAGCTCCAGATCGCGGCGGCTGCGGTTAAATCGGTTGGCCAACCAGATGATGACGCCGCAACTTCCGGCGAACAAGACGAAATTGGCCCCCTGAGCAAGATCGACTGGGCCAAACTCGTAAAACGGCGGTACGGTACGAACGCCCACCAGGCAAAAACCAGTGAAAAAACGATGGCAACAACGCCGGGTCCCACCCCTCCATAGAGCGCTGAAAACATCACGGCGGGGAAAAATGTTGCAAAGAAGAGGGTGGCGCCGAGCATGCCAAAAAGCATCCGCGCCAGGATGGCGATTGCGACGCATAGAACCGCAAAGCCGTATGCGAGCCACCACGTGGAATTGACGCGGGTCAACAAGGTACGCCTCGAGCATCACTCTTAGCAATGCGGCGCCGAGTCCAATACAGGAACAAAGTTCCCATTTCAAGGATTCGTATTTTGTTCTTGCGCAACCTGCTGAGCTATCTGTTGTCGATGCGTCAGGCGGCCACTGCCTTATCTTTGTTGCCGGAAGCCGAAAGCCACTCGATCCGGTCGCGGCCATTATACTTGGCGAGATAGAGTGCCTTATCAGCCAAACTGACCAGATCCCGCGCGCTACCGCTGCACGTGTCGAACGCGGCGACACCAATGCTTACGGTCGGCACCACCGGCCCCTTGGCCGTTTCGGTCTGGCTCGTTCGGAGCCCGTGAATTTCCGCTCTGAGGCGTTTTGCCACGTGCAAAGCGCCTTGAAGTGATTGCTGCGGAAGCAGCGATACGAATTCTTCGCCGCCGTACCGCGCGTTGACATCGAGTGGCCGGCGGGCCGAACGCGAAATACACCCAGCAATCTGCCGCAGTGCTGCGTCTCCCGCGAGATGGCCAAACGTGTCATTGAAGGATTTGAAATTGTCTGCGTCGATGACGAGGAGAGACAGCGGCTCGCCCGTGCGCAATGCTCTCTGCCACTCGCGCTCAAGCTCTTCGTCGAATTTCCGACGGTTGCCGAGGCCGGTCAGCGCGTCGGTTGTGGCGAGGCTCGCGAGCGTTGCTTCGACGGCCATGCGTCGCCGAAGCTCCCGAGTCAGGGAGCCGAGCAAGGCGAGGTTGATAACGCATAGCAAGACGACGATCGGACCTAAAATGACCGTTTGCCGCCACCAGTCTTTGTAAACTTCCTGCAGCGGAATCCCGTAGGTCAGCACCAGCGGCAAATTACCTATGCGCTGAAAAGCGTAGAGGCGGTTCTGTCCATCAAGGCTTGCGATCGCGTCAAACGCGCCTGAGAAATTAGCTGCCAGTATCTGTCGGAAGAGCTGCGAGTTACTGACGTCCCGGCCAACGAACGCGGCCTGGAAGGGCAAACGCATAATTAGCGTTCCATCGGTGTGTGCGATCGCAAGCGTATCACCCGCACTGATCGCCAGTTTTCCCAAGATGTGCTGGAAGTAACTTAAGTGCAAAGCGCCGACTGCAACCCCAAGAAACTCGCCGTTCGGGCCGTTTATTCTGCGGCTGATCGCGATGGCGTAGCCGCCTGACGCGGACATCCAGGGCCGGCTGACATAAAGTGCGGACCCTTCGTTCTGCTGATGCACAAGAAAATAGTCGCGGCCCAGTGGTTCGATTCGCCGACGGTGCCCGGTCTGGCTTCCAGCACGACTGCGCCTGCGGCGTCCAGAACAAACACGGGCCCGAGATTGCGCTCGATGGCCGAGCGGTCGAATAGGATAAGATGACGAAGGTCGTCTGGCAGGGCTGAGATCGTCGCGTTGGGTACGCCGTCGACTATGGCGCTCAAGGAGAGATCATAATTCCATTGCAGCCGGCCCGACCAGATTGCCGGCCGCCTGTCGCGCACGTGCATAGTCACTGGCAGCCATTCGCCAAGCCACTATCGAGAACAGCGCGAGTATGGCCACGCCAGTGAAGGCGCCAACCAGAAGGAGCCGCGATATCGCCCAGGTTCGTGATGGTAAATAATGGCTTATCGTCATAAGCGAAGCCGTGGTCTACCGCCCATCGATACAACGGAAACCTAAAGAAATAGGTCATAAAGGTTCCGAAGAGGGATGTGGCGGTGCTGAAGTTTTGCTCAAATTGCCTTCAATAGACTAAAGGATTTTCGGCGCATTCGTGGCTGGCTACGCCAGCTCGGCGGCAATTTTATTGCGGCGCCCGCAGCCGCAGACTGGGTACGTCCTTGGCGACAGCTTCTGCAAAAAAAACGGGTTTCCCTCAGTTCACAGGTCGGGACGCACCGTTGATAAGCTCGACGACCGCACCATCATGCGCCGCATGAAGGTGCCGTCGCTCCGCTTCGTCCAGATAGTCACGTACCGATTTCAGCCGATGCTCTTCCGACATCTTACGTACCTCTGCTTTGATCCGTTCAAGCGCATCGCGGCAAACCCCGTCCTCCGTTTGACGCTCTTCGATGTTGATCAGCGAACTGATGATCTGCAGCTGGTTGCCGATCCGATGATGAATTTCGCGGATCAGGACGTCCTTCTGCTTTGTGCGCTCGTTCACGAGACGTTGCAGCTTTTTCCGCTGCTGAGCCGGCGACGGTAGATCTTTGATCTGCGGCAGGATGACGATGAACGCAATCGCTGTGGCAACGGAAGCTGCCGCCGTGAGCATGCCAATGATGGCGTGCAATTTGAGATAACCGACCCCCATGACGGCCGACCAGACATGCACGAGGTGGGTCAGGCCGCAGGCGACAATGAAGGTGACGAACAACAACCAAAGCCAAGGGTAGGGGATATCGGCACGCCGATCCCTAAAAACCACGGCTATGGTGAGTGGAATCGCAAAATAGGCGAGCGCGATCGAAAGGTCACTTCCTAGCACCAACCAGTAAGCCGTCGTGTCGGAACTGCAGAATTCAATGATCTGCTGAATCATGCGGGCGGCTCACATCCAATCAAGGCTAAAGGGCTTGCGTTCGATTTTCACTGGCCCGATCATGGCTTTGGGCGCAAGTGCCGTCCGCGTCATTTGCCCGCAAAATTTGATGCTTGCCCAGACGTGGCACGGGGACCGGATGTTTAAGCCCCAGCACTGTCAGTGTCGTTTCCGGGCCGGCAACCTGTCTCTTATCTCCTCCTGATCGACGCGTTGCGCCATCGCGTCGTAAACACACGCGATTTTCAGAAGGCGGCTCTGCTCCTCAGAGCCATGGGAAAAACGGGCCGCTGAAGCGCGCGTTTCCCGTGCGCGTTGACGCCACAGCTCTGCGACCTCTTTGGAACTGAATTTGGTGTGCACCCGTGCACCTTTGAGCCAGTGCTGCAATGCAGTCCTGCGCAATAAGTTCCTGGGTGCTGGACTCTGACGAGAGTTCCGCAAGCTGGTCGAGGGCAGGGATGTCTCATCCAATCTTACGGTAGCATACATGGGCGATCGCAAAGGGAAGCCCCAGCCGCCCGATTGTGCCGCGAACCATGCAGCCGCGCTCGTCGATCATGTAGAACCAGTCGTCAAAATTGAGCTTGGTGGTGCTGCCGTCCTTTTGCCGGGTGTTGCGCGTATAGCTCCAGTGAAACGCGCATCCCGCACGCTCGCCCTCCGCCTTTCCCTCGACGGTCGGCTCTTCGCCTTCATATCGGTTGTCCGCCACGGGCCGAATGACCCAGTTCACGGTATCGACGTGGCCGTCATCGAACGTATAGGTCTCTGAGAAACGGATCGTCCCGCCAGCTTCGTCGTACCGACCCTTCGCCTTAATGGTCGCGCGCCGTTGCAGACCGCCCACAGGACTCTCCAGCGTTGCCCAGCCCTCAAGTTCGCCGTCGAAAAACGCTTCCGGACGGAAGACGGGCGTGGTGTTTTTAAATGCATCGAGGGACATGCGGGGCCTGTATCTGAACGGGCGTTGGGTGGTTCAGCAGGCTTGGCCGTCGTCGGCGCGCCCGCTTTCACCAAGTCACGTATGGCCGTGAGGTTCCGGGGCTTGGCAGCCGTTGTCAGATGTTCGCCCGGTTTAAGTATTATCACGTACCCTCGCGTCACGCGAAAGCCCCGCGATACTGGAAAAAAAAGTAGCCAAAAGGCGCTAAACCCGAGGCAGGGTGACCACTTAGCGCTTAAGTTGGGGGTGATCCCTCGTCCAGCAGCGGCGGGACCTGCGCGCGGTGCGCCGCGGCCGCCGGTAGGGATATTGTTTCCGGAACGACGCGGACTCAATCGTGACAGGGGCGTGGTCAACGCACCTCGTTAGCACGAACAGTCGGGACGTAGCGTTGGGGCCCTCCACGGCTGGCTAACGATCCGGCAGAATCTCGCTCCGATACCCCGATAGTCCCCTCGGCCCGCCTAGACCGCCGTTCGGCGCCGGTCGGACACTACAAGTTTTCCTCGGCGACAACCTTCAGGATCTGCTTCTCCCACGAGAAACCGACGCCAACCCCGCGCTTCAACATTTTGACTGGCGTGCCATCCCCGGCCGACCCTGCCGTTACCCTCAGGTCTGTTCCGCAGTGATGCGCGCGACTGGTTACGGGATTAATGCAAGCTTGCACTATCCTATCCGCAGCGGCTATTGGCTGGGCGTCTCGATTATTGCGGTTCACTAAAACTGCTCCGGTCATTTTCGTGGACAATTGTACCGATTGTAGGTTTTCCCAACGCGACACAAATCAGGTCTTCCACCAAGCCGCCGCCGCAATTGGCCGCGTGGGACTCGTTGCGCAGATGAGACCGATCCCTCATTATCAAACTGACTTCTACCGTGTCCTGTCCGCCCCGCCTTCGGCATATGGCCTCAAGGAATTTTGCCTTTAGCCCCTTGGTCACCGAAACGATCGCTATGCGTCTCGCGCTGGGTGAATGCTTTAGTAATCTCCGCGCCGAACAGAAAAATCTGTACCGAATAATACACCCAAAGTAGGAAAACGATCAGCGATCCCGCCGCGCCATACGTCGACGCGATCGCACTGCTCCCGATATACCATCCAATAAGAGACTTGCCGATGGTGAAAAGCAGCGCGGTTATTACGGCACCCAACGCCACATCTCGCCAGGTCAATGGCCGATCCGGAAGAACCTTGTAAATGGCAGCGAAGACGAGAGACAAAAGCCCAAACGAAACAACCGTATTCACCGCGCTCAGCACCACTTCACCGAAAGGCAAAACTGCGTTCAGGTACCCCCCAAATGCAGTAATTCCCGCGCTCATGACCAGGGAGATAACCAGCAGAAAAGCAAGTGCGCCTACAAGTCCGAGGCTTGCCGCTCTTGCTCTGATCAGGCGCGATACCGTCGTACCGGTTGGCTCAACTTTCCATATCACGTTAAGAGCCGACTGCATTTCGCCGAAAACACCAGATGCGGTTGCAATCAACGTCACCAATCCAATGATCGTAGCAAGAACCCCGGTTTCCGTATTGGAAGCATTGGCTAATGCAGTCTGTAGAAACTCCGCCGTTTGCTCTCCCATAAGCCCCGACAGCTGACCAATTACGGCGCCTTGGGACGCTTCGCGGCCGAAAACGATTCCCGCGATGGCGATGACGATCAGAAGAAGAGGAGCAATTGAAGTCGCTGCATAAAATGCAATGGCGGCACCCCGGGTTAAGGCTTCATCTTCGATGAAGGCAAAAACACTACGTTTGATAAGGCGCCAAGCTGTCCGCATAGCACACGAAATTAACAGCGGCGTAAAAAGTTCCAATCGACGCACGCCAGTCCAGCGAATTCGCCCTCTGACAGTGCGGGACTTATGCGGACGCCGGCGGCGCACCACGTGCCACGCCCCACGCCAGGCGCGGGAGCGTTTTGGCAAGTTGCGCGAGTGGGCGGGAGACCACGATGACCGACACCTACCCAACATTGCCAAGCCGCGCCGAGGGGTTCGATCCAGCTTCCGGCGGCTTCGAGAGACGCCGCCTTGATCAAGAAGCATAAAGCAGTGGAATTAGAGCGAAGGCATGCTGAGGCCGCCGAAAACGCTTTACACGCCGTCGGCGCCGCCACTTGCCAGCCTCGCCGACATGACGGCGGACAAACTCGCTGTGCCGAAAGAGCTGCAACGCTTACTCAATCGCGAGGAGGCTATGAGTGCAAATGGCCGCTAGCCCCCACAAGCGGTGAGTTCGCCGAGACGGCCGTATCGGTCAGCCCTAAAGTTTCGGGGCTCTCGGGTACTTGCGTCCGAGCCCACGCCGCTGCCAGTGCAAGCCACTCATCACGTTCGCTCTCACTGCGAGCTTGCCTGGCCATACTGCGGCAATGAATTTCAAAGCTACGGAACTCATCGGTAATGAGCGGGTCCATTTGTTGCCTCCCGTGTTTCAGAAGTAATGACGGCAACCGAGCAGCGTTCGCTAGGAAAAAAAAAAAGCCCAGCATGGGAGCCGGCTTCAGTAGTTCATCCGGTAAATAAGTAGTGGACGGCGCATTACGGTTGGTCGCGAAGTCCGGTGGGTGATGGCGCTCGGCAAATCGCCTGTTGCCGCCGCCCCACACGCGGCGCAGAAGTGGGAATGCGTTAGTCAGCCGCGAAGTGTCCTCTCGTAGAGCGTGATCGTGGTGGCGCGGAACAAACGACGTGCGTGGCGGGTTGTGTCGCGTCATCGCACAAGGAGGATTCCATGCGCACCCTTACCGTGACTACCAGTCTCATTGCGGCACTTCTTTCAACGTCGGCCCTTGCCCAGTCGCAAGCTCCGAATCCAGCGCCGGCCGCCACCACCGCCCCAGCGCCAAAACTGACCGCACCTCATTGGCGGTCGTCCAAGATGATCGGGGTCACGATTTACAACGAACAGAACGAAAGACTCGGTGACATTAACGAGGTCGTGTTGGATGCTTCGGGCAAAGTCCTCGGCTATGTTGTCGGGGTCGGAGGTTTCCTCGGCATGGGCGAACACGACATTTTCGTCGAACCAAACAAAATCAAGTTTGTAAACGAGCCGATGCGTTCCGCATCACCGGCTCCCGCTCCCGATGCTGCGAATAGGCCCGCTACCACGGCAACAACAGCGACCGCACCGCGCAACGAACGAAGGGAACGCGCCATGAATGAAGCGTGGTACCCTGATCACGGAGTAATGGCGGGAACTAAGGACCAACTGAAGGCGCTGCCAGAGTTTAAGTACAGTAACTATAACTGATCTGCCGCTTCCTGCGCCCGGGTTCCGATAAGGGAGCCCGGGCATTTTATCTGTCCACACCAATCCTTGGGGCTATGCTCGTTGTACCGGTGTGATACGTCGCCCACACGCCGATGACCCTTGCAGCCGCGTGGGCGCGAGGCGGGCTTATTCTTCGCCCCATGTTCATACGACGTTGTAGGTCTTAAGTCTAATGATCAACCAATCAGCCGCAGCCAGATTTTGTCAATGGGCGCTAATGGGCGCGAAAATGTCTTAACCGCGCCAATGCCCTTCTCACGACCGGCGACGAAAGCGGTAACCTCATGAAGTAAGGCGGCGCCTTCTGAACCTGGCAGACCAGCGTAATGAGTTGATCCACTTAAAGAAAGCGTGAAGCTTTTGGCCGCAGGCTGCTAACTCAGCGATTGATAAGATGGTGATCATTCAAGTAATCTCTTTTGTAAGGGCATGTTTGGAACGCCAATTGCTCGACTGAGCACACGCGACAACTCGTCGGCGGCGTAAGGCTTCTGTAGAAGCTCGAAACCATGCCTGCCTTCCTCTGCCAGCACGTGGCTGTAGCCGGAGGTGAGCACCACGGGCAGGCCGGGATAACGACGTTGGATCTCTAGGCCCAGTTCGATTCCGCTCATTCCCGGCATAACGACATCGGAGAATACCACATCAAAATTGTTTGCCCGAGCAAGGAGCTTGAGCGCTTCGTCCGCGTTTGCCGCCCAAGTGGTCTCGTAATCGAGATCCTGAAGTAGATGCGTTGAGAACGTGCCGACCTCGACGTTGTCCTCGACCACCAGCACCCGAGGCCGGATCGCAACGATCATTTCGTCCGCGCTCACGTCATTGGACTCGGCAGGCTCCTTATTGGTCATTCCCTCAACCCTAGGCAGGTACAATGTGAAGGTGGTGCCAGAGCCAGCCGTGCTTTGCACCGAAACGTCACCACCTGACTGCTTAGTAAAGCCGTAGACTTGAGATAGACCGAGTCCAGTACCTTTCCCGACGTCTTTCGTGGTGAAGAAAGGCTCGAAAATTTGCAGCAGATTTTCGGCTGGTATACCTGATCCGGTGTCGGACAGCGCAACACAGACGAAGTCACCCTTTCTCGCCGCATGGTTTTGGAGTGCGGGTATGCGCGGAGCCCGATATATTTTCACCGTGAGCGTGCCTTCACCGTTCATGGCATCTCGCGCGTTTACTGCCATGTTGACCAGTGCCGTCTCGAATTGGCTCGCGTCGGCCTGCACGAAACAGGGCGCATCAGACACGTCGGTTTCGATTCGGATGCGCGATCCGACAATTGTCTTCAGCATCTCGGTAATCGCCTGGATTCGGTCTTCGACGCTGAACACCTCGGGCTTGAGCGACTGGCGGCGGGCAAACGCGAGGAGTTGGCCGGTGAGCTTCGAGGCTCGATCCACCGTGTCGGAGATCGCATCCACGTAACGCGTGCGCCGGTGCTCCGCCATCCCCGTCCTGCGCAACAGCTCCGTTGACGACTTGATGATGGTAAGCAAGTTGTTGAAGTCGTGGGCCACGCCCCCGGTGAGCTGGCCTACCGCTTCCATCTTCTGCGCGTGACGCAACGCTTCCTCGGCTTCTGTCAGGCGCGCCTGTTCGCGAAGTCGTTCCGTTACGTCAGAGACGAATTGATAGGCGCCGGCAGCCCGCCCTTCGGGGTCGCGCAATGTGCGGAATCTCATTTCGTAATGACGGCGATCTATCGCCAGATCTCCAAATTCCTCAACCTCGACGAACTCCTCTCCCGCGAGCGCACGCGACCAAATTGCCTTAACTGCTGCTTGATGCTCCGGCCGGCCGCTGAGCACTTCAAGCATGCTGTCGCCCGCTTTGGGAGCGTTCACCCCGAAGATTCGCGCGAACTCTGCCGCGGCAGACTTGTTAATCGCAAGCCAAATGTAGTTGTGATCTACGACCTGGACAAATATGTCCGTGCCATCGATAACGTCAGCGAGCACACGGCGCTCAGCCAAAGCCTCGGCGACCCTAAGTTCAAGCGTCTCGTTAAGTTGGCGAAGTTGCTCTTCGGCATTCCGGCGTGCCGAGATATCGTTAAACAGAATCGCTACGCGCCGTTCTTCGGGTTCACCGGTGGGAAAAGCGTAAACGTCAAACCAGCGTCGAAGCATGTCCGAGCCTTGCTCGAAGCGCACCGGGATGCCCGTTCGTGCGACGCGGGCATAGGCTTCAAACCAGTGCTCCTCAAGCGCAGGCGCCGCCTCGCGTAGCCATCGTCCGAGAATAGTTTCAGGGAAACCGGAATGGCGGTAAAATGCGGGGTTGGCCTCGACGACCCGGTAGTCGATACGTCCGTTTTGCGCGTTCTCGTCCACCTCGGCCACGCAAAACCCGGCCTCAATTGAGTTGAACAGCGTGCGATAGCGCGTCTCGCTTTCGCGTAGCCGCTCTTCCATTTCACGCCGCTCATCGATGTCGATCACAGATCCGACATAGCCCAGAAACTCACCGTAAATGCCGAATCGAGGGCTGGCCGCATCGATTGCCCAGCGATAAACGCCGTCAGAGCGCCGTAGCCGATATTCAAGGCGAAACGCCTCTTGCTTCTTGTTGGCACTGCGGAACATCTCGCCCGACCAACCTTGATCGTCAGGGTGGACCGCTTCAAGCCAGCCGAAGCCTTCCGCTTCGGTTTCCGTTTGCCCAGTGAACTCGTACCAGGGCCGGTTTAGGTAAGTGCAACGACCATCCGCGTCCGTGACCCACGTCATCACCGGCGCAAGATCGGCCATGTTGCGAAAGCGTGCCTCACTTTCGCGCAGCGCCGCTTCGGCGGTCCGTCTTGCGGTGATGTCGACAGCGGTCCCAACGACTCTTAGGCAATGTCCAGCGTTATCGAAGAGGCCGCGGCCCTTAGCGGCTACCCAACGTACGATTCCATCCTCTTTCCCGACTGTGCGGTACTCGACGTCATAGAGTGAACGAAGCTTAGGGTTCGTGGCGGCAGCATACGCATTTGCCGTCATCTCGCGGTCGTCGGGGTGCAGTCCTTGGTAAAAGTCGTTCATAGTTACCGGCGCGTCTGGCGAGATGCCAAACATCTCTTTAACTCGCGGTGGCCAGATCAGAACGTCGTTGATCAGGTCTACGTCCCAAAAACCCACCTCGGCATTTTCAGTTGCGAGCCGCAGGCGCGCTTCGCTATCGCGCAAGGCCTCGAGGCGCGCACGTGCCTCGTATTGGCGCCTGCGCCCACGAAGCGCTGCGTGCACCATGCTGATTAAGGTTGTCGGATGGAAAGGGCGCTCGACGAAGGTAGCATTGCCGAGAACCGTCAAGTAGCGTCGGGCTGAAGGGTTCCGCTCGATCCCGCCCCCGTGACTGGTCAATACTATGAAAGGAAGATCGGACCATTCCTCTTGATCCTCGATCCATGTCGAAAGAGGGGATAGGTCGGCAGTAGCTAAGGCTTCTTCAGTGACTACAACGACGGCCGCTCCATGATCTAATTCGTAGAGGAGCGCGGGCAATGACGCGCACACCTCAGCGCCAATGCCAGCCTCCACAAGCAGGGCAACAGCGACCTTAGCGTCCCGTCCGCGGGGCGCAAGAACGATCGCGCGTTCGGAGATGGTTGAGCGCTTCACATGCACTCCGCTTTGAGCAAAGGCGAACCATCACCGACGAGCGTCGGCACCCCCTGTAGAACGCCATGAAAATTGGTAAGAGGCTCGCCCAAGGTGATGCCGCGACCGCTGATGCGATACTCTCGAATCGTGTCCTCGTGTGCACCCGTGCGCTTTTTGATGATCGAGATCGCCCGGCGCACGCGGCCGAGTGCTTCGAAATAGCGCAGCAGTACCACGGTGTCGGCGAGGTAGGTCACGTCGACCGGCGAACTCATGGTGCCGACAAGCCCGTGCTGCGCAACCGTAAGGAACGTCGTCGCGCCTTGTCGGTTCAAGTATTGCAAGAGTTCGTGCATGTGCAGCAGGAGTGCCTTCTCTCCCGGCATCGCGGCCTGGTAGCCGTTGAGGCTGTCAATCACAACGGTTTTGGCGCCGAGAACCTCCACGCTATGTCGGACGCGCTCAGAGAACTCGCCTGGTGTCAATTCGGCGGCGTCGACTTGCTCCACAAACAAACGCCCTGCATCGACCATCGCTTGCAGATCGATGCCAAGCCCCTTGGCACGCTCGAACAAAAGCCCAAGTTCCTCATCAAAAACGAACAGCGCCGCCGTTTCCCCGCGGCTGACCGCGCCCTGGACGAATGTGAGCGTGAAGAGAGACTTTCCAGTGCCGGCAGGGTCGAGGATCAACACACCCGAACCGCGCTCGATGCCGCCGCCCAGCAGCGCGTCGAGCTCCCGGGATTCACTCTTAAAGACGGTGCGCACGAAGCTGGTCTTGTGCTCGGCCGACACTAGGCGCGGGAAGACTTGCACACCACCGGTTTTGATGGCGAAGTCATGGTAGCCGCCACGATAAAGCTGGCCGCGGTACTTAACCACGCGCAGCCGCCGCCGGTCAGCGCCGTAGTCGGGGCTTGTCTCCTCAAGCCGGATAACGCCATGCGCGACGCTGTGGATGGTCTTATTGTTCACCTCTGTTGTCAGGTCGTCGAGCATGAGCACCGTCGCGCCTTGCTTGGCGAAATAGTGCTTTAAGGCCAGGATTTGGCGACGGTAGCGCAAGGAGCTCTGTGCAAGCAGCCAGATCTCCGACAGGCTATCCAGCACGACCCGACGCGGACGGACACGCTCAAAGGCCTCGAACACTCGCTTTGTGGTCTCACCGAGTTCGAGATCCGCGGAGTAGAGCAGGCTTTGCTGCTGGTCTTGGTTCAGTAGGCTTTCGGGTGGAACCAGCTCGTAAATTTCGATGCCTGAAACGTCCCAGCTGTGCGATGCTGCGCCAGCACGCAGTTCTTCTTCATTCTCAGCCAAAGTGATATAAAGGCATCGCTCCCCAGCTTTGGAACCCGCAATCAAAAATTGGAGCGCCATTGTAGTCTTACCGGTGCCAGGATTGCCTTCAAGAAGAAAAAGGCGCCTGCGTTCCAGCCCTCCCGCCAGAACGTAATCCAGTCCCGCTATACCGAACGCTGCTTTTGTGTCACCACTGGTCACAGTCACCTCCGCCGCCACCTCAATTAGCCGCAGCTGAAGCGCGGCACCTCGGCCTATAATAACCGATTTTGCCTGCTTTCTTAACTGCTTGACGACCGGCCGTCGACAAGCAACCGCCATAAGACGGGCAGGGCAATTTCCGACCAAGGTCGGCCACGTCAAAATTTCAATAAGTCAGCGGCGATCAAATCAGAGCAGGCGGTGCAAATGCGCACGTTGCAAGGCGGTTCCTCGACCAGGCAAGACCTGCAGACCCGAAAAGGCATATTCTCCACGCGGAGTGAACCGCGCGTTCGGGAACCCAAATGAGACCTTGACTCAACATGCGCTGACGTGAAGGGACGCCGACCCAAACGAGAACAGAGTGTACCACAAGGGCTTCGATGTCTTATGCTAGAGTGGAGGCAAGATCTCGCCCAAATATGGAGAAGTGCTTTGGCCTCACCATCCATCACGCGAATTCCTACCAATAAGTCGACGCTGGATGCGTTTAAGGTGAGCGATAAAATTACAAAAACCGGATATCGAGTGGATGGCCGGCGAACTAAAGGTCGCATTTGCGGCGCAGGGAATAGTCGACGTGCTCATCTTGATTGAGCATTGGGCTGGTGTCGAGCTGGGCGCTGTATTCAACGCAAGATCCATCTCCGCGCAAGCTCAAGCAAATAAACACATCCGGAAATACGCTGTTATTGGGTGCGCCAGACTGGGCGGCGGCGATGATCAATTTGTTTTCTCCGCTGACCCCGATTGAGGAGAAAACCTTCGAGCTGCAGTGATGTTAATCAGGCATGGGATTCGGTTTCGGTTTAGCGGACGCGTTCTACGCTGAGCGTTAGATTTTATTCGGGGCTTAAATTAATCTTACACAGGCTAAAGGTAGAATCCAGTCGAGTTGTGTGGTCGCGGATTCGCAATCCGTGCGCGTGATCAGATCAGATCAAAGTCCGCCCGGCAGTCTGTCGAGACTGCCGGGCGGCGGCGATAAAATTTTCGCCAAGTTTGAGTGGTGCAACGTCATCGCATAACGCTGCAATTACACAATATTACACTTTTATGATATGGGTATGCTTCTTCCTAGGCTTTGGCGCCAGCCTCGGATCGGATAAAAGACGCCGAACACGTTGTGCAGGGCGCGTTGCGAATGTGTGCGTGACGCTGGAAAAACCTTCGCCGCGAGAATCGCCAACGATCCTTTCAGGTCCCGTTGCGCTGAAAATTCAAATATTCCGACCCGGAACAACCCACGCGTCTTGACTGCGGCGACGGTAAGCCGCCCGTTGCTTTTCTGCCCTTGGCCCGGTCAGGTTGAGGGGCGGCCTCCCCGCTCTGGCTTAAATGGTCTGGCCCCGTAGCGGACGAGTATCGCTTCTCGCCCGGACATATCTTCTGACGCAGCTCGTGAGCTGCAGATGGGGGGCAACACTCGGACGGATCGAACACGACGCATAGACCCGGCCGGGTTCAGCCGGGTCTTCTTAACGCTAACCTATTATCGGCACGGGCTTCCCCGTGAGCCGCTAGGTGAATAGGCGGACGCTACGTTGCAGTTCACGTCTCCCGCTGGTCAAAAACACAACTACGTCGGCTTGTTCCCAGCGTTTGTTGCGACATCTCACGATTGGACGTCCGGAGTTGGCCGGATAAAGACAGACTGTGGTGCTGCGTTTGGCTGCGCCACCGTATAGAGCGTTTTTGTTGCGCCACCGCCTTTTCGAAGAAAAGCATAAGCCACTGAGACTTTCGGGTGGAGCTAATGTTTTGCCGCCATGTTGCGGTCAATGCGATTGTCTCATTGGGCTGATGGCGTTGGTCATCGAGATAGACACTTGACTACACAAATGCCGACAGCCCCCGCAGCGAAGTCAACTAACGCGCCCGGTGGGATGAAGGGCTACGTTATGCACAAGGGCGCGTGACGCGTATCGAAACTGATTGGCGTAGACGTTTACAATCCGCAGAGCGAAAAGGTTGGCGACGTAAACGGGGTTCTGACGGATCAGTCCGGCCGCGTTATGGGAGTGGCGCTTGGCGTCGGCGGATTCTTGGGATTGGGTAAGCACGACCTCTTGTTAAAATGGACCAGCTGAAGGCCGTAATGGAGCTCATGCGGTGAGGTCCGATGCGCCACCCTCGCGCGACCAGTTCCCTCCGGTCTGACGTGCCGTTTTAGTGGCTCAACGGCTCCGGCAACGCGCCCATTCAACGGTCTCACCGGGAGGTGCGCGCGTCCTGAAGGGATAGGGAGGCTCGACCGGTGCGCAGGCAAACTTCAATGTAAATTGACGTGGATCAAGGTGTCAGCAGGACGGCAGCGTAACTTGTACAGATGGACACGAGAACGCGCGTCACCTGGCTGGTTTTTGGAATGACTAATGCTGTTTTGTTTGGCATTGGCGTGGTCACGGTGCTGTCTATTCGGCCGCTAGCTGAGCAAGCCTCAACTTTGATCCCGATAGTAGTCATCGTTAGCCTGGCGCTAGCGTTTCCAGTTGCGTGGTGGATCGTGCCTTGGATGCGAGCTCGAAACGAGCGCCGCCGATCGATGAAGCGGTAGAAGTGAAGGAATTGCGCGCAATTGCGCGGCATATGCGACGCGGTAAACGGGTGCTTTTAGCCCTAGCCGGGCGTCCGCGGGGGTATGCCTCCCTTCTGGAGTAAGCTAACCGTCTAGAAACCTTCAGGAACCGTTGACGCAGAGCCGCCGCGAATCGTTTTACTTAGAAGCTTGCCGCGTTCGCGTTCGATCTTGTGTCGGACGCGATCAAGCAAAACTTTTCGCAAGAATTTACCAGCTTGATCGCAGAGCGATCGTGCTGGAGGCGGGCAAAAAAACAACGCTTTCGCTAAGCCTTTCCGAAACCGGGACTCTAACCTGTGTCGCCCGGTTAGAGTGTGCCTACGAAGAGGGCGCCCCGTAAAAGTTTTATTGCGTGCAGGTGCACCAACTTTGCTTCGGTAGTGATCAATATCTCATGCGGTGCCGATGTGATTGCCGCTCGAATCAATTATCTAAGCGCACAATTCAGGAAAACCCCCGACTTCAAAGATACAGAAACGCCAAAATCGTTCCATTATTGGACGATTTTTGTTTGGCAAGTCCTTATCGTATGGTGAAGCTGGCCGGCAAATTATCCGGGGCATGTGATGCACTAGGCGTTAGAAAGATCGCGCGCTGGCCGGAAGGCGTGCTGAAGCCCACGAATTACTGCACTCTGGCCAGATAATTAGGTTAAGGCGTTCTACTCGTCTAACTCTTCATACCGGCACGCGCGTCGCCGTTCTTGTCGCGCTAAGGTTAACCACGATCATTGGTTTTGAAACTGGCCATTCAATTCAACTCTAAGGATACTGGGCTTGGAGGAGATCATGACTGGGGTCGGTAATGCCGCGCTACAGAGTTCTCACGATATCTCATTCCGGTACTATTGCACGGGCACGTCATTTCATAGCGGGAGATGACAATGAGGCGATTGATCGAGCGGTCGGTGATCACGAATCCACATTAGGCTTGGAGTTGTGGAGGCGCGGCGAGTTGCTCCACGAAATCAAACCTAAACCAGTCATCATTGCCTCTGCCAGGCAGTGACCGTGCTCCCGCGGTTCAACAATAGGTCAAACGACCGCTAGCCACACGGCACCGTAAGACGATGCTGGTCTGCACTTCTCACTATCTGCTAGCCCGTAGTAAGGCTGGCCATGCGGCTGCGAGAGGAAGGCGAAACCCCATCATTATTTCGTGCAGACGCTGGTGCGGCCCTAGTTGTGCCTTACGACTTCGCCGGTAGCGACCAGAACCACGTCAAGTCGTCCTTGCGCATTTGGTGGATCAGATAGTCGGTTCAGTATCGATACGTTCTGGTCAAACGCCTCGTCAGACCGGGGCCAAGAAGCAAACTGCACTTCGTGGGTGACCTTCGCTCGCAAGCGGTATATCTTAAATTAGGTCAAGAGTTTTGCGTCATTTTAATCGGCATGGAGCGTGGCGCACGCGCCAGAAGAGATAGTTCATTCAACCGTTTTCTGATTTGCTCGGCATGCCAAGATCTCCTCGCTTCCTGGGCCGCGTAGCGGGATCCACCTCTGAATTCGGCAGTCTTGGCAAGGGCTTTATTTCCAGTTCCAACGTTGCTGCGCGTCGACGAATAGCTCCCTGAGGGCGCTTCAGACGGACGGCAAGTCGTTGTACGCTGACACCCTGGCGCAGTGCCTCCTTAAGCGCTTCGTCTTCGTCGTCAGTCCAGGATCTCCTTAACATTCGCGCCTCGGCGCTTTGTTGCCATCCAATTCATCGTATTTTAAGCCCGATTTGTCATCGCGGGAAAATGGTCGGGTAGCACACACAGGTTTTGATTCCCGTTCAGCGCTTCTTTGGAAAGCTTGCGATCAATCGGCTGTCCCGCCAAAGCTCCAGCTCTTGGCCGTCCACATATTGTCTGGCTGTCTTCACAGCCTCGTCGTCGTCGGTGCATTCAATAATGACAGGCGGTCCGGTAACATGCGCCCCAGCGTCTAAAAAATACAATCGGTAAGATGGCATCGCGCGCGGTCTCTCGTTCGTCAGCCCTGCAGCGGATCAAGTTCCCCTAACGACGAAGGCGTAAGATAAAATTTGATCCGCAGATACTCTCAAGCCGTCAAAATGTCGCATCTCGTGTCACTAGCAGCGTTTTTATCAGACGTTTGCCGACCTCCCGAACTGATGGCTGGCGGGTCTCAGCTCAGGCCGCCCTGTTCTTAAGGTTGCGGTGACATTCTTCGACCGGAGGTGGCGGGCTACTTTTCCACTCAACCCTGCCGCATAATGAGCCGGGCCGGTTGGAACGGAATAGGGGATCCCGTCATAGGATAAGATGAATATGACGTGGATCGCACAGCGTTCGCCAAAGAGTGGCGTCGCTGTGCCGTCCCCACAATCGGAATCCTAAAGAGCGCTCAGTTGTGGAGGAGAGGATCCGCTCTCACGGGAAACGCGATTGCCGCGGGAGGCCTGCCGGATACTGTCATTCCCTTCAGCACAGTCTCAAAATCAAATTATGTTTGCAGTGACTGGTACAAGATCACCGTCTACGCACACGACGAAGATGTGGTGGTCGAAATCGATGAATCATCTGAGCGCGCTTGCGTCGCGCAAAGATCGAGTTGCATACCGACCGATTGGCGAAAGCTATGTGTGAAAATGGTGATAGCCAAAACTATAGCAAAAGCCGTAGCCAAGAATCCAAGGCGGTCGTAAGGCTTTCTCAACGCCGCTTTTGGTATCCGCATAGAATTGGTCCGATATTGGACAAGAGCAATGGAAAAAAGGCCACCATCCAGCCGAAGTTTCAAGCGGTCCGTCCTTTAGGGTGTGTGAAGTCTCAAGTGGCCCGCGGCGAAGGTAAGCTCACGGAGTTGGAATAACGGATTTATTGCTCACGCTGTTTTGGATGGCGCCCTCTCAGCTACGCAGAATCGCGAACAGCGACATTGTCGAAGCAAACTACTCAACGCGATCGGAAAAGGGCGGGAAGCTCTGTCGGCCCGTGGCGCGCCAGCAGCGCAACTTGCCGCTAGTCCTCGAAGGAGGCGCCTGTTAAACTGAAAAGGCGTGCGGTCGAGGTCACGATAAGAATTTTTGCATTAGGAGAGGCACTGCCTTCCGCGGGCGCTGGCCCATTCGTCGATCAGCCATGCGGCCTTGCCTCGTGCACTGGCGGGTGGTCGGGGAACAGCTTCCTACACCAATTTTACGGCAGGCTCCCGCGACCACAGACGTAGCTGGCGGCACGACTCGATAAATGCCGCCACCGATTTAGCACTCCCGATCGGCAAGAGACCCTCATCCGCGTCTGCCGCTACGCCCGCCTTCCTAAGAAGCGGTTCGGCGCTCTCACTAAAGCCGATGAATTTGCAGTGCGCATAAGCATCGGCTACGAAGTCCCGCGCGGCGGCTTCCGTTGTCAAACTTTCCGCTCCCTCTTCAGTCATTAAAAGTGCCACAGCGTCAAAGAGGACAGACGGGCCGCCGTCTATCATATGCTTTGCGGGGATATGCGTCCCATCCGAAGCCACGACGCCGCCAACTTTTGGAGCAATCACCTCAAGAAACGCGCCTTCTTTCTTCAGTGCAGTGCTGAGATGCTTGAACGTCGATGCGTCTGCTCCGTCTGAAACTAGTAGGCCAACCTTGCGACCTTTAAACGAGCGCGGACCGTTTTCGATAATGCTCAAGGCCGGTGACTCCGGAAGGTCCTGCGGCTCAATGCGCGCAGCAACCCGATCGGGTACCTCGTCCAAGCCGAGCTTATCGGACACGATCGTCCCAAGCGTTTCGTCAATGTTTAGCAAATGCGATACAATGCGCTCCCGAATTTGCGGTGTTTCTACCTTGCTGAGTTCGAACGTCAGCGCCATTGCGATGTGCCGCTGCTCGGGCGGAGTCTGGCTTCTGTAAAACATCCTGGCCTGGCTGTAGTGGTCAGCAAAGCTCTCTGGTCGCAGTCGAACCTTGGGACCGGCTTCTTGTTCGTTAAAGGAGCGGAATCCGCGATCCGGAGACTCGCGTGGACCTTCACCAAAGGAATTAGGTTGGTAATTTGCGCGCCCGGCTGGGTTGCGCATCGCCATGTGTCCGTCTTGCTGGAAGTGGTGGAAAGGGCATTTCGGCGCGTTGATTGGTAGATGTGTAAAGTTTGGACTGCCCAACCGCTTCAGTTGTGTATCGAGGTACGAAAAATTGCGACCTTGGAGCAATGGATCGTTTGAGAAGTCGATCCCAGGAGGCACGTTCTGGGTCATGAAGGCGACCTGTTCGGTTTCCATGAAAAAGTTGTCGGGCATACGATCGAGGACCAGTCGGCCGACCGGTATCGGCGGCAGCACTTCCTCAGGGATCAGCTTCGTCGGATCGAGTACATCGAATTCGAACGAGTCGGCAAAATCCTGATCGAACAGCTGAAGATTTAACTCCCATTCCGGGAAGTTTCCAGTGGTCACTGAATCCCACAGATCGCGGCGGTGGAAATCCGGGTCCGCGCCGTTGATTTTGATCGCCTCGTTCCAAACTACAGACTGAAGTCCAAGCTTTGGCTTCCAGATGAACTTGACGAAGGTGGATTCGTCCTTCGCATTCAACAAGCGGAACGTATGTACTCCAAACCCTTCCATGAATCGGAAAGACCGCGGGATGGCGCGGTCCGACATCACCCACATGACCATGTGCATGGACTCAGGCGTCAAACTGATGAAGTCCCAAAATGTGTCGTGCGCGGACTGCGCTTGAGGAAATGCCCGATCAGGTTCGGGTTTAACCGAATGGATGACGTCAGGAAATTTAATGGCATCCTGGATGAAAAACACCGGGATATTGTTGCCCACAATGTCCCAATTACCCTCCTTGGTGTAGAGCTTGACTGCGAAGCCACGCACATCGCGGGCGAGGTCGAAGGAGCCCTTGCTCCCGGCGACCGTAGAAAAACGAACGAAAGCCGGCGTCTTCTCGCCGGCCCGTTGGAAAATGTCGGCACGGGTGTATTTCGCCAGCGATTTATAAGTTTCGAAGTACCCGTGAGCGCCGTAGCCACGGGCATGGACGACGCGCTCTGGAATACGCTCATGATCGAAGTGAAAGATCTTTTCGCGAAAATGAAAGTCTTCCACGAGTAACGGTCCGCGTGGCCCAACGCGAAGCGAGTTCTGATCATCAGATACAGGTACGCCCTGAGCAGTGGTCAGGGTTTCGGTCCCTTCGTCGGCTACTTGATGCAACTCACCGCCCGAGCCGCGAATTAGTTTTTGGTCATGAACATTCACTCCGCTAGCAGCGCTTTTGCGGGCCACCTTCTTCTTTGCCATGCCGGATCCTCGGTGTGTGTTTAGACGCTGGGCAGCGTGTGTTTTGATAATGCGACAAGCGCGGGCCCATTCATGACTTGTCCGGAAGGCGAGAACTGTGAGCCGTGGCACGGACAATCCCAACCCTGCTCAGTTGTGTTCCAATGAAGGTGACATTCAAGATGGGTGCAGACGGCGGAACAAGCATGCAGTTCGCCATTGAGATCTCGGCACACTGCGATTTTTGCTAAGCCCTCACGCATCACTCCACCCTGGCCGGGCTGGAGGTCAGCGGTGTTTTCGATCTCAGCGGGCAGCAAGTATTCCGCGAAATTCTTGATCGCAGTGACATTTTCTCTCACGTAGTTCAAGATGCCCGCTACAGGCTTGCGCGACGGGTCATAAACTTCTGTCCAAGGGCTGCTACCGTCGACAACGAGTTGTTTGAGAAGCATACCGGCCAATGCTCCGTGGGTTATTCCTTGGCCAGAATCGCCCGTCGCGATGAAGGTGCGCTGACTGTTGGGATCTCGGCCGATAAATCCGCAATAATCTATCGTATCCAAGACCTGGCCCGACCAGCGACTTACTTCGCGGCCAAGAAACGGAACGAGTTCTCTAATCCACGCTTCGATGGCTTCGAATCGCACGGCCCCATCATCGGCTTCACCGCTCTTGTGGTCTGCGCCACCTGCGATGAGGTAGTCGGTCGTGCCGGGGCCCGGCTGCAAACGGACGTAATGATAGGGATCAGCCATATCCCAATACAGCGCGTCCGGCAGTGTCCCACGGCGGATCGTGAACGCCATGGCGTACGTACGGTATGGCGCCATTTTGTTGTGAAGTTCCACCCCGCCGCATACCGGGGAATTGGTCGCAAAAACAACATTTGACGCTACGACCTTTATTCCGCTGTCTAAAGTAAGAATAACGTGTGTTGCGCGTTCCTCCGCTTCCATGACCGGACTGTCAGCGTAGAGCTCACCGCCCAGCCCTTGAATGCAAGCGATTACGGCGCTGAGATACTTTAAAGGGTGAAAGGTCGCTTGATTTTTATAGCGAATGACTGGCGCAGTTTCGTAACCCTTCAACGGCACCCCACGCTCTTTTGAGACGTCCGCTTCTATAGAGCGAAGCGCCTTGTACTCTTCATCTTGCTGCTCTCGCGCGGCTTTGAAATGCATTCCGGGAGCGGGAAAGAGGTAGGCATCGAGGCGCCTGAAATTACAGCTGATGACATGCTGGTCAACGATTGCTGCAATTCGATCAACCGCCGCTTCTTGGCTTTGTTGAAATAGTCGCGCCGTTGCTTCCCCCCGCACTTTTATAAGCGCCGCAACGCCGTCGTCGCATACGGGTGCTAGGTGCGCCGTGGTGCGAGCGGTCATGCCACCCGCGATGCGACCGCGATCTAATATTATAACGCGTTGTCCGGCGCTGGCGAGCTCATAGGCAGTAGAGAGGCCCGCTATGCCAGCGCCTACGACCACGGTGTCGCACTGAGCATTTTTGTCGAGCTTCGCTGCATCGAAGGCAGGCGAATCGTGCGACATCCAGAGCGAACGTGTTCGTTGATCGCTTGCATTCATTGGGTAGCGGCTTTAGCCTGCAGCTTTCGAATTCACCTTCGCTTCCGCGATCGCCGTCAACTTTTTGTCCGCGGCCTTCTCTTCATTCAGATTGGTATTTAGGAGTTTGGCGACAGCTTCGTGGCCGAGCTCGTCCGACCACGCGATTAGCGTTCCGTAGCGAGTGATTTCATAATGTTCAACAGCCTGCGCCGCGGCTACCAGGGCGGCGTCGAGTGCCTTGTCCTCACATTCGCCGGCAATCTCATTGGCTTCTTTGATGATACCATCGATGGCCGGGCAGGTGGTGCCTTTAGGTTTTTTCCCGAGCAGTGTGAACGCTTGTTCGAGTCGGCCGATCTGATTTTCCGTTTCATTTAGGTGGGCTTTGAACGCTGCGGTGAGCTCACGGTTTTTGGCTTTCGTGATCATGTCAGGCAGCGCCTTCTTGATCTGATTTTCCGCGTAATAAATGTCCTGCAACACGTGGAGGTGCAGGTCGGTCATGTTCTTGATGTCTTTGCTGAAAAGGCCCATGTTGGTTCTCCGTGGCAAGAGCACGCCTAACGCGCATAACACCCCGCAGTTCCAGGTGATAGACTATGTTGAGGGAGGTGTTTAAGACGGCCCGATTATTTTTCAATCGCAGAGTGCGTTTCATGGCTGGTCCAACGCCTACAGCCACCGTAGTCCAGCTCGGCTGATACTACTATCCGTCTATCGTTAAACGAGACGGCGACCAGCTATTGACGATCCCTAACGCAGCTTCTGCGTACTAACACGCGCTTCGCGGCTGCCATACTGCCAACGAGTTGATCTCTCAGCGCCTCCACTGAGCCGAACTACGGCACCGCTTTAAGCTGTGACGCTGAAATGTTCTCGACAAATGGCGCTGATAAAACGCGAGGTTCGCCTCCGCTCATGAACGCCATTTTTTGCCCGTCGGCTACGTCGAGCGTATCCCGCAGGTCCTCGAAAGTGCAAGGGCCTTGCGAGATGCCGACCGAACTGTTTAGCGGCTGACTATGCCGCGCGGCTCTCAGCCAGCTTCGGCAATGGATCACGTTGTGAGTCGTCTCGCACCGCCTCCCGCTGCCGGTAAAGCCGCAGGATTTCACTGGCTTCCTCTGACACGCCTTCCGTCGCAACCACCAATGTGAGGAAACGCTGCACGATATCCATGGTGCTACAAAACAGAAAATTGTCACGAAAATTGTCCGGCAATCCCATCAAGTCCGCCCGTATCGTTGGCCTTGCTGGTGCGAAACTCGAAAGGTGCCGAAAAAGTTCCGTCCGCAGGACCTTGGCACGCCTGCGAGTCCCGGCGCCCGGTGACGGCAAGTGGCAGCGCTATCCTGGCGAGGCGGCCGGAAGCCTGCCCGAGGCTGGCGACGGAGGCACTTAAGCCTGAAGCTCTTTCGGTTCTTGCCGACTGTGCCGATAGTCGACACAAAACATTGTACGGCGTTCGTCGGAGCGGGCGCTTGGTTGCCCAGGCGGCGAGGGCCATCATCGGCCGGCGCGGGAGACCGATTGCAACGCCGTTGGACGCTGCGATCAGCGCGTCGTCGCCGGCATTCGACGAGCTACTTATGCCACATCCTCAACCGCGATGGTGCACACCCAGATTCGCAGCATGCATTCTGGCCCCCGAGCCTACGATGGCAGGCAATATGCTGAATGCACGCTGCCTACGATAAGCATTACAAATACTTGCGTTCTACCCCAAAAGTTCCCGCAACGGGACGGAAGCCAAGTGGCTGCTGAAGCGGCAGGGAGGGGCCGGGCAAATTCCGGCTTTTGACAACGGACAGCGCAGCTAGGAATGGAAAACGTAGCGACGAGTTATGTCACTCAGTCGCAGAGCCGAACCGACATCTCCTCGAGCGCCCTGCAGGGGTCTTAACAGATCGTGGCGGACGGCGCGCAGGCCGCAGTCGAGAACGCGGTTTCAAGGGCTCCGGTACATCGCGTACGTCTCAGGCAACGCTGGACTGAGATAAGCCACTAAACGATCGGGTCCTGGGCGAGTGCAATAGGTGGCGATAAGAGAAACTTGGGAGGAGGCTATGCCCGTAACGATGCGGAACGCGCTCTCAACTTTTGGAAAGCAACCCTGCGCACAATGCGGTAGGAACATCGTAGCGCCAAACTGGTCCGAATACGCGCACGCATGTCGGGTCCGTCATATTTGGCAGTGCGAGGTCTGCGGATACGAGTTTGAAACGACAGTCGTCTTCGAAGAAGACGCAGCACACAAGTCTGAGGTGGCGGCCTGAGTATATGCCATACGACTTATCTGCCTAGCCGGTAGGGCCGGATGCGTCGTTTATTGCGCTTGGCTAGGTCAGCTCTCGCCGGACATGCAGAAACGGCAATGATCGCTCAATCAACAAAATTGCCTGGCATTAGGCCGGGCTAAGTTTAGACGCTCAGATTTGTCGCAGATTCTTTGCGACGATCACTTTTAAGCTCGTATTCAATCTTCTGGCCTTCGTTGAGGCTCAGCTTGCTCTACGGCCGATATGTGCACGAAGACATCCTTCCCGCCCGTCTCCGGCTGGATGAAGCCGAATCCTTTCGTAGAATTGAACCACTTCACAGTCCCTTTAGCCACGCAGCATCTCCTGAGTCCTCCGCCCCGCCCGTTTCCCACCACGGAATCGGACGGCGACACACTAGCTTCCCGGTCCTTGAGCGGGCGCAGCCTTTGCTTGGAAGGATCGTACGATGCCGCACTGGCGCTCGATCAGAGGCTTTAATCGAGACTCAAATTCGGATTGATTGATCTTCTCGGATTGAATGTCGTGAGCAGTGAGTTCAGCTCCGTTTCGATCTCTTGCAGTTGTGCGGCTATTTGGACCATGCTCAGCTTGATCAGTTGCGCCTCCTTCTCTCGGAACCAGAAGCAGCTTGGTGTTGCAGCGCAGCATTAACGCTGACCAGAATCCACAACGTCCGCCGCAGTCTTGCGCCGGTACTTTTATGATGCAAGGCTAAAGCAGAAAGCTAGACAGTGAGTGCTCCGATGAAGGAAGCGAGTGACCCTGACAAGCCGGCGCTGCGGAAACGTTCTGAGTTCCGAAGTCTGCTCGATCAGCTTGATACTAAAATCGAGAGTGACGTAAGCAGCCCTAGTGTTCTCTATGTTCTCTCATTGCGGCTCTTGGCTTTACACCGGCAACGAAATCGGCAAGGGCACGTCACTGTCGGAAACGAGCGAGGCAGCCCAACGGTGCGGGAAATTGGAACCGGGCAGCCGGTCTCTCCCAAAGTCACAACAGCCGTTACGGCGCCGGCAGATGTTCCGGGCAGAATGACCATCAACAAACTACAGTCCTGGCTGAGCCGACGCAGCCAAGGGCAAAGCTAGCCAGCCACGATGCTGCAGCCCCGGATTTCGCCGCCTACGCCTGCCTAACCGGTTGATAATGCGAGTCATTTATTGGGTGGCCCGAAGAAAGCCGACGCATCCTTCTCTTGCCAAATCCGCCACGCTGCCCCGGTGTCAGCAGCTCCGAAGCAAGTACACATCCTCCAGAGGGCCGGCTCAGTGCTCCATATTTGGCAGCACTCGCAGCCAGCCATTCACGACGGTGATACAGGTGTGGGGTGTGAGAAGTAGAGTTGCATGGTGACCTCGTTAGTCGGAATATTTTTCGCCATACAGCTGAAGCTCCATCAGTCTCAATCCAGCAAGGTCAGTTGCAACATCCTTATTTGAGTCGCCGGTCTGAACGCCGGCTACAAGCCTCCGATTTGCACGGTGGCAGTCATCTTATCGTCTTTATGTGTGCGATAACTACAACTCCGACCGTCGCTAACGTGCGGGCCCTAAGCTGACGACGAATGTCACATAACCTAGCGGAGCATTGAATAAATCAGCGCTGTGACTGCCAAAAGGAAGGCTAGTCGCAACGCTACGAAAACGCGTTGGACGAAAAGACCAGCGCGTTGCATAGGATTTGGTTCGAAGCCTTCCATCAGCCCCTCGCAGCGGCCTGGTTGCAGTTCAGAATAGTTGGGAACGAGACGAATCCTGCTCCTTACCTATCTCGTTGATCATGGTCAGGGCTGCGAATTGGAGCCCGCCCCAATTTCGCTTTACAGTTAAAGCGCAAGTGGCCGGAACGAGCATCGACGCTGCGGCTGACGTCGCCGGATAGGAAACGGCCTCTATGGGGACATTCCGTTCGTGGTCCGGTTGCGAACACGACCCGCAAATTTTGTTTGCGATACCAACTTAGCGAATTGCTTCACTAAATGCTGCAAGGCTTTTCGTGTACGCGCTACATGTCTTCGTCGCGGCGGCGCACAATATAAAATTGCTCGCCTGCGACGTGAGGTTGATCTGCATACAGACGGAAGCGCGAAAATCGGCGACAATACCTGACGCGGTGCACTGCTCTCCCGCAACCTGTTCTGCAGCAGTTTGCGAATCTTCGGTCATAATCTCATGAGATGGTTTTCCGTCCCCATTCGGCAGAGTTGTAGAACTTTGGCCTGCACCCGATTCCGAAGACACCGAGTTAGGTGTTTTAATGGGACCGGAGGGTGGTCATGGAGAGACGGAAGTTTACGCGAGAGTTCAAGCTTGAGGCGGTGCGCCTGATCAAGGATCGCGGGGTGTCCTACGTGCAGGCGTCGGAAGACCTCGGTGTGCACACATCGCAGCTGCGCGATTGGGTGAAGAAGTTCGCCGACGATCCGCAGCATGCGTTTCCTGGCAATGGCCAGATGAAGCCGGAGCAGCTCGAGATCGCGCGGCTGAAGCGCGAGGTCAACAAGCTCAAGGCCGAACGAGATATCCTAAGAAAAGCCGCGGCCTACTTCGCGAAGGAATCACTGTGAAGTTCTCCTTCATTGCGAAGCACCGGGGGGTCTGGGCCGTGGACAGGATGTGCGAGGCGCTCGGTGTCTCGCGCGGTGGCTTCTATGCATGGCTGACACGGCCGCGCAGCGAGCGCCGCCGTACTGATGTAGAGTTCGGTGCGAAGGTGCGCGCGAGCTTCCTGGCGAGCGATCGGACTTACGGAGCCAGGCGGGTGTGGCACGACCTGCTGGCGGACGGAATGTCGTGCGGACTGCATCGGATCGAACGGTTGATGCGGCTGCAGGCCCTCAAAGCGCGCCAGCGCCGGCGTCGGCTGCCGCCTGACTTGGGTGCGCGGCAGGCCGCCGCCGTCGCTCCGAACGTGCTTGACCGCACCTTTGCCGCTCCCGCTCCCAACCGTCGATGGATTGCTGACTTCACCTATGTCTGGACCGCGGAGGGCTTGGCTCTACGTCGCGGCGGTGATCGATCTGTTCTCGCGGCGTGTGGTCGGCTGGTCGATGAGCGCGGCGATGACGGCTCAGTTCGTGACCGACGCCCTGGTTATGGCGATCTGGCGGCGGGGCAAGCCAGACGCGCTGCTGCATCATTCGGATCGTGGCTGCCAATACACCAGCGAGCAGTTCCAGCGACTGATGGCGGATCACGGCGTCGTCTGCTCGATGAGCCGCTCCGGCAATGTCTGGGACAACGCGGCGATGGAGAGCTTCTTCTCGTCGCTGAAAACCGAGCGCATCGACCGCAAGACCTAAAGGACCAGAGACCAGGCCAGGGCCGACGTGTTCGACTACATCGAGCGCTTCTACAATCCGAAGCGCCGGCACTCGACCATCGGATATCTGAGCCCTATGGAGTTCGAGCGGAAGGCCGGATTAGCTTAAGTGTGTGTCAACGAAACCGGGTCTGCTCGCCTACCGGCATCCCGATGCTTTCGACGAGCTGATCAATCTGCTGGTGAAGGCCTCGGCCGTCCGAAAACGCCAGCATCACATCGTCGACGGACCGGTCGAGCGCTTCACCGCCGGCGATCAGCACCAACGGATCGAGGTCAGGCCACTTCACTCGAAAGAGAGCAAACTGTCTCCTAAATGAATCAAGCCCGCCCAGGGCCAAAGGGATGGCAGGACCGCTGGGCGAGCCTAGCGGCGACGTGGCATGCGCAGCCGCCGAAGTTGAAATTGCAAAAAGTTTTAACACGTTCCAAAAGTTCCGCTTGGCAGTGGGGGACCGTTCCCGTCACCGAGACGGCGAAATCAAGTGCGTAAACCTAATTCCCCGGCGCAGGGTACGCACAAATAGTCCAATTGGGGGAACCGGCTCACTAAGGTGCTCCTACTTTATCTGCAAGGGGCGTGGATTTCATCAGCGAATTGATCAGGCATAAGAGCGCGTGGCTTTGCGGTCACGTCAAAAACAGAGAAAGCGGTTGCCTAGTAAGAGCCTTCGAAAGGTTCTATCGTCAGACGCCCCCGCTAGGGCACCCTGACTGTGTTATGTGGTACCGCGAATGAGAATTTGTTCTTTTGCTCGGCTAATCGCGTCGTGTCGTCGCGCTAGATGTCCCGCGAAGCCCGGTCGCCGCGTGAACGGTCCAACGATCCGGTTTCTTCTTTCCTCCTACCCCTCGATCCCATCAAGGGGAATGTCAGCAAGAGAGCAAGGGCAGAAGAACCAAGCATGATGGGCATTACGACGTCGTAGCTGCCGGTCCGATCGAAGATGGCAGACCCAAGATAAGCTCCCACCGCGCCGGACATGTGATGCACTAAAGTGATCAGTCCGGTGAGCGACCCCAAATGACGCAAGCCAAAAATGTCCGAAACAAAAAGTACCGTAAGTGGCGCCGTTACGAGAAAGGTCGCGCCGAAGACGAGTGCAAAAATCGCGATAGATACCGCAGATTGATCGAGCATCAATAGGCCGAAAGCGAGGATGCGCGCCACGAAGGACGCGGCTGTTGGCCAGGCAGGGCCTAATCGGTCGCTTAGGGCTCCTGCTGCAAATACCCCGAGGAGAGCGGTTAGGCCCATGAAGGCCAACAAATTGCCCGCAACCAAGGTCGCCACTCCGCGATCCTGTGCGAATGCTACGACATGCGTCGACACAAAGAAGTCGTCAAAGCCGCAAATGGCATAGACAGCCAAAAGCGTCCAGAACCTTGGGGTGCGCGCAGCCTCCCTCAGGCTTAAACCGGTGGCAGGACGCGATGTGGATGAACCATCTTGCGCCTTCGGTATCGACCAGAAAAGAAGGGGTATAACCAGCAGGTGAGCAACGCCCAACAGGACAAAGACATCTGCCAGCTGGATGTGACAAGCACTGCAGCCAATGAGCCGATCATCAGCAATTGCCCGAGGCTCATACCTGATACGGCCACCGAACTTGCGATCCCGGTGTGATTAGGAAAGGCCCGGGTGACCATAACGCCAACTGGAATCAAGGAGGCGGCGCCGTTGCCTATGGCAAAAACGAAGCCATAAAGAATGAGTGCGTGCCAAGGCGCAGCGATCGTAGCCATAAAACCGATCCCAACCGCGCCGATAAGGGTTCCGGCGATCAAAATAGGACGTGGACCGATCCGATCCGCCGCCAAACCCGCTAGAAACATCGCGATCGAAGAGACCACCTGAAAGGCCGCAACCGACAGCCCTAGATCGCTACGATCCCAGTTGAAATGATCGACAATGGGCTTGAATGTGAGGCCGATCGCAAAGCGTGAGCCACCGCCGACAAAGAGCACCATAAATCCGGCTAAGAGCGTGAGCCCAGCCGTTAGAGTAAAGTTCGGACGCATGAGTTCAATCTACTGCCTAGCCGAGTTAGAAAACATTTTGCTTATCGATTCCAGGTACAAATAACGTTATGTACCTGCTTCGACGAGGGTTTACGCCAGTTTTGTTGCTTAGGGGTGCCAACAAAGGCTCGGCCGGCGTTCTCGTTGCGACGAACAACGAATGAATTGGATTGAGGGGGGGTCGAATGCGCATTGTCGCCGTGGCTTGGATCGCGTTGGTGGGTGCTCTTGTCCTTTTTGCTCTGGTCAGTTTGAGTACCGGCGACCTATTCGGGCTTTGGATAGCACTCTCGCCGGTTCAACAGCTGCTCGTCGCAGTCATCGCCTTTAGTGTAATTTGCATCGGCGCTGCGACAGCGTGGCAGGCAATCGCGATTTCGCGAGTTGTCGAGCGGTCTGGGGCGCTCGGAAGCCAGGTCGAGGCATTAAGCTCGGCTTTCATGCCGTTGCTTGACGCACAACGCAGCCTCGAAAGCGTACAAGATCATCTAGGCGGAACCGGGCCAGATGATGTTCTAACGGCCTTGCATAAACGGGTGACAGAGAGTGAAAAGCGGACAGCCGTTCAGGAGGGACAGAACAGAGCGGCTGACCTGCAGGAGAGGTTACAAGAAATGCGGTATAGGTGAGGTTGTGGCCGAGCGTCGGACGCTGGAGCCGGTTTTTAACGAGCTGCGCGATCGTCAGAGCAAAATTGAGATTTCGCTTTCTGAACTGGAGCTCGACGACAATCGGAGCGGCCTGTTCGGCAGCGTCGAGGATTTCGAAAGGTCCAGCTTCAAGATAAAGGAGCGCCTCAAAGCAGTACAGGCTGCTCTTGCCTCGTTACTGCGCTTGAAGGCCGAGCTCACTGAACACGGAAGCCATCTGCAACCGCTACAGGCGCCATCCAGCGGAGTTAAACCGATAGCAGGAGAGGTAGAACGATTGAGTGCGGAGGTGATTAAGACACTGACCGACCTCGAGACGGACGGGGGCCAATCTCTTTCAGCGCGCGTTGACGCCATGACCAAAAGCAAATCTGACGCTGAGCATAAGATCGGTCTTCTTAACGGGTGGCGGGATACTTTGGATACTCTGCGCAGGGAATTCGAGGCGCTTCGGGAACAGGCAGCCAACATAAGCCGGTCTATCTCTGAATGCGAGACGGACTCTTACGGCATTCATCTGAACAGCCGTATCAATCAGCTCAACGAGCAAGCGGTAGCGATGCGCAAGCGGCTATGGGATCTCCAGCGCTGCTTATCGGAGCTCCAGGGAACGAAAAAGGATCTGACAGAACTGGAGACCGTTCTTGCGCCACTGATAGAAAAAGAAAGTGGTATCGTCGGGCTAAACAACGACGTTAGCAGTTTGAGGGATCGTTTGATCCGGGTGATCGATAGCCTTGAGCGACCAGACGACGAGTTGCTTGGAACTAGGGTGGAACAGCTGCGGGCGAGTAAAAGGGAAATCGAAGCGCGCATCGCTAGTCTTCAAGGCTCGTTTGAGAGCCTCGACGGCATTCGGGGTGAAGTAGGTGGCTTATTCGAGCGGTTAAGAAGCGCCTTGGAAAAGAATGCCTAATCGCGGGGACATCTCCAAGGCTAGCCGCTTATAGAGTACCGACTGGACGCATTTAAGCTCATCGGTAGCGCCAGTTCAGCGCGAGTGACCACGGCTGGCTGCCGAATGCAGGACCTCGACCGCGAAATCGCAGACCTCGCGTCCCGGATCTGGAAACCAGTTCGCAAAACTTCGTAAAGCATCGAATTCAAGCCACCTCGCCGGCGGACGGGCAGGTTAGCGTGTCTAGCGCAATGTCGAATGGAGGCGTCCGGCGCTGATTGCTACGCTGCGCGGTATCGAAACTAGCCAGCGCCAGGTTATCCAAATTTCAGCTTTAGTACTGTCAGCGAGATCGCTAGGGCCATCGCGACGGCGTTGGCAACGATGATTACGATGTCCGTTTGCAAAATGCCGTAGATCACCCAAAGTCCCAACCCGGCCGTCAGCAACAGGGTCATCTTAAGGGAGAGGTCTTCTGCGTCGCGGGTACGCCATGCCTTCCAGACCTGGGGCACATTGGCGGAAGTTGTTACGATCGCTGCTGCCAGTCCGATCAGCGTGACCAAGGTCAAGATTGAGCCATCACTTTTTTGTCCTTCGGATCAAGCTTTGAGCCAACGAGACCGCGAACTTCGTCAAAACGGCCTTGGCTTCAATTTTTGGCTGCTTTCGTCGCCCTCGGCCGCTTCGTCATTCGTTTCCTTTCCAGGCAGACGTTAAGACCGTCCTTGATAAGCGGTTCCATGGAACAGAACAGCCTTCGCGCCTTCCTCCTTGTTACGTTTTGTACAAGTCCGGACCTTCGTCGAGATTATCATCCGTGGCCGCGCGCGTGATTGCAACGGACTGCTGCTCCAGTAGTGGCGGTTCCAATCTTGACCCGCCGGTCAACAAGATGTGATGGAACTGTGGGGAAGCGAATCATATCGGCTCATTCAAGCCCGGCAACCTGGGTCCCCCTGACTTTTTACCCCACGGTAGGTGTAGCCGCACGCTAGGCGACGTTGGTTGGCCCCTTAGCGCCGTGTTCGTCGTCTTAGCGCTTCGACCAGCGCATGTCGGTCGGTCTTGTTCAGGACTGTCGGGATCTTTTAGGTCAACACGATATTTGACCCTGGCAGCCGCCCGTCAATTAGAGGTTGAAATTAGCTTGACCCCAATACTTAGTCATGCGGTAATTTCAGCTCATACTCTGGGGGAACGCACATGAGAGCACTGATAGCCTTTTTCACTTTCGCAACTCTCGCTAGCGCCATCAATACAGCATCCTCCGCTACCTTAGTAACTAACGGAAGTTTTGAAACCCCACTGACCACACCTAGTTTTTATACGAATTACTTCGTGGGTCAAAATCTGGGTGGATGGACCGTGGTGGGTCCCTCTACTGGAACTGAAGCCGTTTCTTTGGTTGACGGCAACTTCAAGCAAAACGGCTTAAACTTCATAGCGCAACAAGGACAGCAATGGGTTGATTTGGCGGGTCAAGACGCAAACGCGCCTTTCGGTATCCAACAAGTTTTGCCGACTGTATCGGGCCAAGCATATGCACTGTCTTTTTACGTGGGGAATTTCAACGACCCCAATGGACCGTTCGGAACGTCGACCACGATAAATGTTCTTCTGAATGGGCTACCGTTTCTCGCGGCCACCAACACGGATTCAAGCAACCCTGACAATAATTGGCGAAACTTCACTGCTGTCTTCGTAGCAAGCGGGCAGACCACACTCGCGTTTTTCAACGGCGACTCGTCGCAAGACTTCCATAGCGGACTCGACAACATCAGTGTCGCCGCTCTTTCAGAAGTACCAGTACCGGCCGCTCTTCCTCTCTTTGCGTCTGCGTTGCTCGGAGGCGGAGTGATGGCGTGGCGGAAAAAGCGGAGACAAAAAGCTCAGCCTCTTGTGGCCTGATGTAGTCGAATTCAACAAGCGCGGGCACCACCCCACGGTGGCCGCGTATTTTTATTGTCGTCAACGTCCGGGGCAGGCCCAGCAATCTAGTTAACCCCGTAGTTCTTGGCGCGGGCGTTTGCTCATAGAATCGAAAGCCGCGAGCGAAGAAACCGGCTGCACGCGGTTTCGTTGGATGGTGGCAACCTAATCGCCGGCGCTCAAACTCGTTGAAAAGTCACCCTTGGTTACTGGTGCGCCTGCGGATCACCGACCGAAAACGAGGCCGGCCACGTTGTGACTCAAGCGGAAACCAGGTGTAATTGGCATCGGATCTCGGACCCTAACCGGTGAACGTCTAGAAGATAGGAGTCAGCGCCTGGGCGTTGCATTCGTTACGAACATTATTTTTGTTTCGATTGGGATTTTCCCGCGTCTAGAAGACGCATAGGTGTAACAGTTACTCCGTGGATGAAGATCATTCCAACGATGACTAGTGATGCTGCGCTCCACAGCAGTCCCTCCGGATGGAAAGTTGCGTGTCCTAAGCCGTAGGCCAAATAATAAATGGATCCCAGCCCACGAATGCCGAAAAAGCTGATGATTAATCGCTCCCGTAATGATTCGGTCCTGCCCCACAGGCTCAAGTAAGCGACTGCCGGGCGGACAACGAGGAGCGCCA
>Ga0209906_100184_pt1 | contig 61297 bp, 59 predicted proteins | sample FECB24metaG_FD_188303 | JGI IMG/M metagenome (GOLD analysis project Ga0209906, IMG submission 188303) | Cyanobacterial communities from the Joint Genome Institute, California, USA from Joint Genome Institute, California, USA - FECB-24 metaG... ... | reverse complement strand
CTAATTCACATTTATTGCTAGGATTCAATCATTTAATTGCTGCAATGAATCAATTTAAACCTGGTTATTCTTCTGGATAATTTAACTTATTTACTACTTGCTTATTCCGGAAAGTGACAGAAGAGGGATAAGAGTAATCCAAGGAAAAAATGATCCAAAAATTGGGATACTGAGAAAATAATTAGTGTGCAGTATGGTTTATGTCTCCAGAATCGTTAATCCAACTAAGTGATAGTCTGAGGTCGTTGTACATCAAGACAGCACAAAAGCTAAAGGGAAGTGACCGAAGACAATTCATGGCAGAGGTGGTGAAAGGATGGGGACGAGGAGGAGCAACAATTGCAGAACGAGAACTAGGATGGAATCGACGGACAATTCGTAAAGGGATGGAGGAGTTAGAGCATGGAATGTCGATAGCAGACTCATTCCGCCTCAGAGGTAGCAAACCAACTGAACATAGACTGCCAAACTTACTAGAAGATATATGCTCAATTGTAGAACCACAAAGCCAAACAGACCCAAGTTTTAAGAGTACCCGTTTGTATACCAGGCTGTCAGCAGCGCAAGTCCGTCATCAGTTGATAGAAATCAAAGGGTATCAAGATCAAGAACTCCCAACAACTGAGGTAATTCGACAACGATTGAATCAACTAGGTTATGGCTTAAAAAGGGTGGCTAAAACAAAACCAATCAAACAGATACCACAAACAGAAGCAATCTTTAAAGAAGTCAGCTGCATCAATCAGCAAGCGGATGATGACCAAACAACACTGAGAATTTCTATAGATGCCAAGGTGGGAATCAAAATTGGAGAGTTCGATAGAGGTGGAAAGACCCGTGTCAAAACAGTAGCATACGACCACGACTTTTCAACTTGTTCAGCACTTACCCCTTACGGGATTTTTCTGCCTGAAGGGGGCGAGTTATTTCTATTTTTCGTACAGTCCAAACTGACTGCTGATTGTATCGTTGACATACTTGAACAATGGTGGATGAGTGTGCTAGACCGCTTTGCTCACATTCGGAAATTAGTCATCAACCAAGATAACGGACCAGAAAACCATTCTCGGCGAACTCAGTTTATGTATCGTATCCTTGAGTTCTCTAACAAATTTCAACTGACAATTCAACTAGCTTATTATCCTCCTTATCACAGTAAATATAATCCTGTTGAGCGCGCTTTTGGTTGGCTTGAGCAACATTGGCGTGGTAGCTTGCTCGACAGTGTTGATACCGTACTCAAGTTTGCTTCTACCCTAACTTTCAAGGGCAAAAATCCTGTGGTTACTTTAGTTGAGCAGATTTACCATACAGGAGTTAAACTTACACAACAAGCAATGGCGGAAGTCGAAAAACAGATATACCGCTTACCAAGTTTGAAAAAATGGTTCGTTGAAATCTTTTGTCGAAGTGACTGAAGTTTTGGATCATTTTTTAGTTGGAATACTCTAACGTATTATGGGTCGGTAGTCTTTTTTGAAATATCTTTCTAACTGAGGATTTCTTAAGTCAGCTTCATAAGTAACACAGGGCAAATTTTTATTAATGTACAGCTGAAATAGCGCTCGTGCAAAGGTGCTTTTTCCCACGCCACCTTTATCACCTGTGACAATTATTAGCCGCTTCTGAGGTTTACTATTATTAATATTGGTTGTATTATCATCAGACATGACTTTTTTACCCTTATTGTTTCTATTTGGAGACATAACATTCCTCTACAAAGCAAATAAACTTTGTTGATGTAAATTGAAACTTTTAAACCTTATTTTGAAGAGAATAATTCATTTGTAATAGTTAAAAACATACAGTTTCTCGCGGCGATGGATAACAACTATTTAGCAAGAGTTTTAGGGTTAGCTAAATAAAGTATATGAAAACTTTGATTTGACATTGGAAGTGAAAGTTCCACTTTCTGTCTAGATAAGCATAGTTTTATATACCCAATTAATGAGTTTTTTTAGTATTAACAGATAGGAAGTCAGATTTAGATAAGTCAATTCAGATTTTTGAAAACTTGTTGATTTATTTTATTTATCATTTTCTAAATTTTTACAATTATCTATGTTATTTTAAAATCCTCTTTAATTTTTATTAGGAAATAAGATGCGTTTGCACTGGGTTGCCCACCTGGTTTTCTTTTAGAATGGTTCAGTTCTTCTTCTAAGGGTGCTTTTTTGTTTTCACTCTTTTTCAGAATGTCCCCAGATGGTGGTTTCGATGAAGTCTTGCTGTCCAAATCTCTGCTGACTTTTAACCGTTCTACTTCTTGCTGTAGTTCGTAGATTATTTTCTGTAACTCACCTATTACCTTGCTCTGCTCAATAATTATCTCCACCAGTTCTTGTTTCGATAACTGGTTCAAGCTTTCTCGGTCTATATCTTGAGGCAGGTTTTGGTTCATATTTGTGATACTCCCCCTGAAGTGTCCCCTTGTCAATACTCTGCCACCTGAATCCTTACGAATTGAGTAGTTGTGGATAGCGTTTTTCTAAGTCTTTAACTTTAGCTTTTGCGCCCCAGTGATCGTAGCAATAGTGCGCCTCTTTCATGTAAGTTTGAGCAATTTTTTCTCAACCTCGCGCTAGATAATGTTTAGCCGCTAATTCATAAGCCAATGCTTCTTCTTGGATAAACTCATTTTCAGCAGCACCTGCGATCGCTCGTCCATAAAACTCTTCAGCCTCAAGAAATTGCCCTAAGACTCGCGCTTTCTCTGCCTCGACTAGATGAAATTTATGTAGATAATTCATTGGGGTGTATTCTGCCCATTTTTGCATCTTTTCTTGGTTGGTACTAACACAACTCAGCCAAGCTGTATGGAATGTCCACGTTGTAATTCTAATCATATCCGTAAAAATGGAAAGCAGCGAGGATAAGGCGATCGCACAATTCATATCGTGATTCAGCAACGCCAAAAGCCACGTTGTTTCGCGGTTTGAGAACTTACCGTGAAAAGTCAGGAGCGCATCAATCAAGATATCGAAAGTGGCATCCAAAGCGGAGTAACGGCTACCCCAGCTTTGTTTATAGCGGTTATCAGTTGAGTGCAATACAGACCTAACCCCCAGCCCCTTCCCTTGTAGGGAAGGGGAGTAAGATTCAAAGCCTCTCTCCTAAAAGGAGAGAGGTTTGGAGAGAGGTCAAACTGTATTGCATCCAAACGAGAACCGCTATATTAATGGGATTCGGTATCCCGTAGGCCTAGCCCACCGCAGGCATCGCTGGAATCTCGATGCGTTGATCGCAGCTATTACTACTGCAAATAATTTACCTCACACATGAGGCAGCATTTTAGGGAATGGGATACAGCCATTTGCGAAATAATTGTGTTAGGCGCGGCATAATCACATAAGTGAGTAGGGCGACACCGAGTCCTGTGCTAATCAGTTGACTAAGCAATACAGGCAACCCAGACAACAACGGTGCTAACAAACGATTGAGCTGAGGAAGAGTGAAGAACACTCCCAACCACGTCACTAACATCATTTTGTAGCGGGGTGGTGGCGACTTCATCGGCTTGTTTGAGAGAGTAAACCAAGTTTCCAATCCGGTCAGTGTTTGAAGGGCTTCCGGCTTTTGAATCAAGGGCTGCAATCGCTCAATCCACTCCCGCCTAACATCAGATTCTAGCCAGGTCTTGAGATTATCGTAGCAATCGAACTTGAGAATGACCACGTACTCCGGATGGGTGTGATCCTGGGGTCGAATAGTGCTGACACCCAGATGCCCCTTGAATTTTCGTGCATCTGCCGCAATGCCATGAAACCATGCTTCGTAACCTTCCTCGCGCCCCGGTCTCACTACATGACAGATCACAGATGTGACTAAATAATTTTCTTCACTGCTATTAATCGCCGATGGTTCATCCAACATAGAATCTAACGTTATAGGTAATTTGATCTTTAAAAAAGAAAAACGGCTTTTACCTTGCCTGTACAGACCCTAAAACTGAAACGTCGTCCGAATGGTGCCAACAAAAATGGTGTCATTATTGCTGTTGTGATCGGGGTTGATAATGACGACCGCACCAGGAGTAATTGAGACATTATCGTTCACTTGCAATCGATATAAGGCTTCAAAATGCAATGAGGTGTTGCGATCTATTACCCCAAACTCATTGCTGATTACTTTGGGGGGTTGTCCAAAGACAAAGCCCAATAGATTGCCTTTTTTGCCCAAATCTGGGAATCCAAAATTAACAGCATAGTAAAAAATCTCAGCGCTGGGATCATTAGGGATATCTTGTGCCGATGCTTGGAGATATCCTACCCAGCCCCCTAATCTCAAGGCAGGGTTGACGAGCCAGGAAGCTGCAAGACTATAGCTATTCCCAACAATGTTTTTACTGGCTCCATTGAAGGGGTCATTGGTAATGGTACTACTTGTACTGATATCGATCGCATTCAAAGAACGAGCATAGGTTAAGCCAAAACTTAAGGATTTCGTAGGTTTTAATGTCAGTTGTGCTAGGGCAGAGTAGGAACCATCAAATAATCCAGATCCCGCAGTCGGGTTGTTGGCTTCACTAGCAAGATAAAACAGTGCCAAATTGATGGCTGAGTTGAAGTTATAACTGATACCAATGCCTGTCCCACCTGTTTCTTCACGATAGATAGGGCTGCGAATCCCAAATGCAGAAATAGAACCTCTGCCATCACTTCCCAATAGAGGGTTAATGGTATCGACCACATCAAATAACGTACCTTGAGCGATCGCACTCACCTTAACAGCAGACCCGATGGAAAATTGATAATAGAGTTGATTGAGAATTAACTGATTACCTGTATCACTATCAAAACTGAGGCGAGCCATATTTGTGCCTGTGGGTTCCCTAAAGTTGGGAATATTGCCAGCCTGAAATCGAATTCTCAGTAAATCTTGCCCCGTAAAACTGGTGTTAAATATCAACCGCACGCGATCGCTAAAAATGATATTATCACCGACCTTACCCCTGGAGCCAGGTGTTTCTCCTGCTGGTACAGCTTTATCATCGCCAAATGCACCACTCACCGCAAAAACTACTTCTCCAGTAAATTTTGTCGTCGTCGAGAATTGCTGAGACTCGAATTGATCTGTGCGTGTTGCTAAGGAATCTACCCGTCCACGCAATATTGAGAGTTCTGCTGCAAATTCCTTTTGAAGTCTTTGCAAAGTTTGTAAATCTTCTCTCTTAATCACATCTGCTGTCGTACTTTCTAGTAGCTGATTGAGCCGAGCGAGACAAGCATTCAACCCGACAGCAAATTCATAGCGAGTGATTGAGCGTAGACGCAAAGCGGCTTGTCGTGAGACATTGCCTTGAAATTTTTGATCGGGATAACCAACAATGCAGTCGTAGCGATCGACTAATGCTTGTAATGCTTGAAATGCCCAATCTGTAGGCTGCACATCAGTAAGCTGATTCACAGATGTGACTTGCTCGGGCAACGTATCTTCGGCAGTAGCAGACCTAGAAAGGCATTGCTGAGTAAGGCATATTCCAAAGATCAGAGATGACGAGAGAATTAATTGAGAAAAAAGTTTCATTGAGAACAACCACCTTAGAGACACCAGATTGTTCGGCAATTTTTTACCAAGAAGTAGTTGTCACCGCTATGTTTCAAGTAAAGTTGATAACCTAGCGATGACAATACCAACTCAGTTACACACGAGCTAAAATAGACGCTTTCTCATTATTTACTGGGAGATCCAGCACTTGAGTTTGCTGCATAGCTGGTCATCAGGTTTTTGTAGTCAGGAATAAACCCTGCTAAAAGACTACCTAGCCCTTCAATATCGTTACGCCAGTCACGGTGCAATTCACCCACAACGCTAAACCAATTGACCAATTGAACTCCAGCACGAGACATTCGATCCCAAGCTGCATAGCGACAGGCTTCATCAAAGGTTCCAGAGGCATCGGTGACAACAAAAACGTCATAACCTGCCTCCAATGCCGAAAGCGCACAAAAAGTAACACATACATCGGTGACAATCCCGGCAATGATTAATTGCTTTTTGCCTGTGGCTTCTACTGCTTTCACAAAGTCCTCGTTGTCCCAAGCGTTGATCTGTCCGGGGCGGGGAATAAAGGGAGCATCGGGAAACTTCTCTTTCAGTTCAGGGATGATGACACCATTGGGGCCATCCTCAAAGCTAGTTGTCAAAACTGTAGGCAGGTTAAAAAACTTGGCTGCACTTGCCAGTGCTAACACATTATTTTTGAAGTCGGCTGCACCAATATCACGCACAAGTGAGAACAGTCCAGTTTGGTGATCGACCAGCAGCACCGCAGCATTATTTTTGTCTAACCGGTTGTACTTGAATGTAGACATGAGTTATTGATCCTAATTTGAGTTATTGGGAATGAGGAATTGCAGAATGCTCTAAATAGCTTATGGCGTAAGCTGTTGCGAGATGGATTCAGTGTCCCAACGCGCCTAAAGGACGCAGCGAGCGCCGTCTGCGGGGATTTTGAGACCGATGAGGTAGTCGGCGACGATGTCGTTGACACAGGCATTGCCGGCGGTGAGGGCTACACCGTGCCGTTCGCCCTCGACGGTCAGCAGGCTCGCGCCGAGCGTTTTGGCGAGGCTGATGCCGCCTTCGTGCCATGCCTTGCCATATTCGGAGCCGCCGCGAATGTTGGCGATCGCGATCGCCGCGTTTGCCGCTTCTAAAATTGCTTTATTGTTCTCTGACATCTGAATCTCTCCTCTGTTCAAAGCAACAAAGTGGTGTGAGTTGTTATGCTGTTGCCCCTCACTGGTTTACTTCTAGGGACTGGTAAACGGCTTACATTGAATCGCCTTCACATTTCGCAGATAGTCCAACTGTGGCTCGAAGTCAGTCGGACAGAAGACATAAACATTGTCCTGAGATCGGCTAATGACTAAACGGTAGCTGGGTGGAATCCCTTCAGAACTTTCGATCACTTCGATTCTGGGAATCACTTGTGAACTGACTTGAGCCAGGGATGGAAAATTGAACAGTAGGAGTACGCCGAACAGAATTGTGATTGCGATTGTGGTTGTAGTTGTGATTTTGGTTGAAAGAATCTTTCGGTTCATTAGAAATCTTCTGTGGCTTATGGTTGTGTAATGTTCTGTTGTTTCCAGGGAAGCGGGGATCGATAGGGGTTTTCGTGCATATCCAGGACTTCCCAGGTGGTTGGATTGACTCGCCCTGTAACTGGGATTCTGTGTCGTCTCTGGAGATCGCGTACCGCAGACGCTGTGACCGCACCAAAGATGCCATCGACGAGCGCCCCTCTTGGATTGCCTAACCTCACACCTGCGGCTCCTAAAAAGCCATTGTCTTGAAGGATGCGCTGTAACAATTGCACGTTTCTGCCGCGATCGCCTTGGCGTAAGGTAGGTAAGGTTAAATCAGTGTAGGCAGTGGCGATCAGAATGGGGGAGGTTTGTTGTGGAGGAATGCTGTGTGCGATCTGCGCTTCTCCCAAGGGGAGACGCCAAGGGCGAACGCAGCAGCGCTTCGCTATCGCGGGATGAGTGAATGAACCTCCGAGCAATCCTGTTGCGATCGTTAGTACTCCGAAAATGAGTTGAGGTTTCATGATTGTCCTCCTGATGGAGATTGGTTTTATTTCGCATCAATTTGCGTCGGAGTGATTACTCCACTCGCTTTGAGACCTGCAACGAGGTCGGTCACTTGACGTTGAGCCTCTGCACTCAGGGAGTCAAAGTCGTCTAAGAAGAATTGACGTTCTAGCGTTAACTTCCGGGTATTGAGCAACCCTTCGATCTGCCAACCTTCGTCGCATTTCGTTTCATTTTGCGATCGCTTAAGTTCGCCCCGATTCATCGAAAATGCCTTGACGCGAATCAAGCACTCGTTAGCCTTCGGAGTAGGAACTTCAGTGTCTTGAAAGGTGAGGTTGCCAACGGCATCTGGTGAACTCACGAGTCTACGCATCGCAATATCCTTGTGTGTAGAGGGCTATGGTTTCATGTTCTAGATAGAACTGTTTCAATCAACTCGCTGTATATCCACCATCGATCGCTAAGGGTTGCCCAGTGATGTAGCTGGCAGCGTCGGAGCAGAGAAACACTACCGCTTGAGCAATTTCTGTTGCCTGACCGATCCGACCGATCGGAACCATAGACCCAAGATCATCGAACGTTATGCCTATCTGGTCAGCGCTACGAGCCATTAGATCAGTCGCAATGGGACCGGGATTAACAGCATTAATCCGAATGCCCTGTTTGGCATAGTCAAGTGCGGCAGTGCGTGTCAGCCCCATCACCGCGTGTTTGCTGGCAACGTAGGGAGAGATTCCCGGCAGCGCAACAAGACCATTGGTGGACGAATTGTTCACGATCGCGCCTGCGCCCTGGGTGAGCATCTGTTGAATTTCATATTTCATGCACAGAAATACTCCTCGCGCATTGATCGACATGATCTTGTCAAAATCCTCGATCGATTGTTCGTGCAGTGGTTTAACAGCAAGATCAATGCCAGCATTGTTAAAGGCACAATCGAGTCTGCCGTAGGTCGCGTTCGCGAAGCGCAAGCTGTACCCAGCTTATCGCTTTCTGCACCAATTCCCGGACATCCGCCTCACTCGATACATCTGATTTCACGAACAAGCATTCCGCCCCAGTCTCGCGAATCAAATCAGCAGTTTCTTCACCTTCTAGACTGCGTATGTCCGAGAAGACCACTTTGGCTCCAGCAGCACCGAATGCGATAACTTCGTTAAGCTTTCCTTCGGAACGCTGCGCGAACGCTAACGCGGTTGCTCTGCCAATTCCCGATGTGCCTCCTGTAACTAACGCCACTTTATCTTGCAGTATCATTCTGTTTCTCCTGTTTCAATTAAGATTGACCTTCAGCACAGAATCAAACTCCGATCCGTCCTATTAGCCCGTGCCAGCAGCTACCATCACCGGAATTGTGGGCAAGTTGAAAACGACGTGAACGACAACAGCAGTCCAGACTGATCCACTACGGCGGTAGATTTCGGCAGTGGCAAGACCTGCTACCACAGCCGCAGGAAAGACGATATTGATGCCGTGAGCGAGGGCGAAGATCAAGGTGCTGCCCACGACTGCGATAATCGGACGACTGTAGCGGAGCAGAACAGTAGTGATAACACCCCGGAAAAGCAACTCCTCGCCAAGGGGTGTGAGGAGACTCAAAAACACCGTAGCCAGAACCAGTGATAGCGCCCCGCCACTGCCACCCTGGGCGTACACCCCCTGAATATTGTCGGTGTTCCCAGTGATCTGAATCCAAACTATAATCGCCAGTCCTCTGAGTACAAAGGCAACCAGTCCGACTCCGATTCCGATGAGGAACCACCGACGAGAGGTTCGACGAACGCCGAAGGGTCTTAGGGAACGGATGCGTAGCAACACAGCGGCTGCGAACCCGGCGATGCCAGCGACACCAGACAGTGCGGTGAACATCAGTCCGGAGATCACAGGATCAAGTTCGAGCCGCAAGAGTTGCGAGCTGCTTCCGAACCCGACTACGAAAAGGACGATAAGACCAACAATGCATTCGGGCAAACCTGGACGGGGAACCTTGTTGAGGCGAGATGAAGACTCGGTGGTATTCCCTGACTCCCGTGGGTAGTGAGAAGGAACCTTGGACATGGTGATCAACTCCTTTGGCACAGTTGCTGATGGTTTTACGAATTGACGAGATCACCGACGACCAGTCCAATGGCTTTGGGAAACGGGTTCGGATGCCTCGTCGCGTTTGAACACCTTGTAGGCGATCGCTAGGAACACGGGGATTGCAACCAGTATCGATAGCGCTCCGTAGGTCGCGTGATATTCGCTGATTGTGAACAGAGCCGGTGCGGTCACGGCACTTCCAGTGATGTTGAACAGGAGTATGCCGCCGATGTTGTTTGCGAAGTGTACGCCAATGGCGAGTTCAGTGGTTCCGTCAATCAACGAAACCACAGTCCACAACAGACCCGGAACGAGGAAGTAGTTGGAAAAGACCGTCAGCCAGCCACCTGCGATCGCCTCTGGGTTGCCGAGGTGCGGTAGGGTGAATACCACAGCTGGCACGATCGACAGAAAGACACGGTTACTCCAGATCAGGCTCGCACCCTGCACGATGTATCCACGGAAGAAAAGCTCCTCAGTGGTGGTCTGGATCGCGCTGATCTTCACCGCGATCGGGACGAAGAGCGCCAACGCTGCGAGGTCGGAGTTGAAGGAGAAGGTATCGGGGTAGAAGAGGTACTGTCCCAGCCCACCGATGAGGCAGAATGGCACGAACCACGCCACAAACCCCTGCCCGACGCGATGCCAGTTGATCTTCTCTTGCGCCGTGATCAGCGTCAGGGGATGACGGCGGTGGATGAGGGAGACGGTGAGCAGGGTTCCCGCGAGGAAGCACGGAAAACCCGCCATGATCACCAGGAAGCTGCCCACGGAACCGAGCACGGAGAAATCCGCTCGACGGAATGCTGCGAATCCTTCCTGTCCGCCGAGCGCGATCGCTACAAGTAAGCTGGCGACGGTGCCCACAACCAGCCACGAAAAGAGTATAACCACCAGCCCCAGAAGGTATCGCCATCCCCGATGTTTACCCCACCAGGCAGCCTCCACATAAGTCACTTCTTTCACTTCCGTTGCGATTCCATTCTTTCCTTTGATTGCTTTGATTCTCATCTTTGTCACCTTTGTTTGTGCGTAGATGTAGTGCTTGAATCTGGTTGCTCGTTGCCGTTGCGATTGTGTTCGCGATCGCGTGTGTAGTTAGAAGAACCTTGAGACATGATGATGAACTCCTTTCAAAACGTTGACTACAACTTCGGATGGCGCTTAGCGAAATTCCAGATAATGGCACTGGCATCGGGACCAGCATGATCGATATAAATGCCGTTTCCAGCAGGTCCCGGCCAGACGTGTCCCATATCCTGGACGAGGTACGACTCAATGAGAGATGAACCGTCCGGCGCAGTGATGGTAGTGTGGGTGTACGAATGCTTGCCCTGTTCTGAAGGCACCGTTGTCGTCTTTTCGAGTAGGTTCAGGCTGTCGTTAAGCAGATCGTCATCAACAAAATCACTTACCGCAGTCCAGTGTGCAACCAGCCGAGTGGCAACGAGGGGCGGAACGACGGCATCCTCCTCACCTTGGATGACGAGTAGTGGCACCTGCCGCGCCCGATCGCCCATCTGCGACCACGCCTGACGTGCAGTGTAGTCTGGTGGCGTGGAATTAGGGTTGTCCGGGTTCACCTGGTTCAGTCCGTACTCGCCCCCTGCAACCGATGTCACCGTTGCGAAGACATCGGGGTAGGTCACGGCGAGAATAACGGCAGCACCCGCACCCGACGAGGCACCGGCGACATGCACTTGTGCTGGATCTGCGTTGTACGCCTCGACCACCTGTTGGGCAACGCCAGCGAGAAGCGCCGGTTCTCCGCTGTAGCGGTGCTGCTCTCGTGGGTCAGTCGAGTTCCAGCAATTGATCATGTTGCGAAACATCCGTTGTGTCGGGTAGACAACGATGAAGCCTTCGCTGTCAGCCAAGCGGTTGAACTGCGTTGTGGACTTCATTGAGTTCCATCCGTAACCCGTCATTCCGCAGCCGTGAATCGCCATGATCACTGGCAGTTTGATTGTGCCATCAAACTGAGGCGGAAGGTGAACCTGGTAACGCAGAGAACCGATATCGCTTTCGTACACATGATTGTGGTCTCCTGCCTGCATCCACCAGGGCAGCCCAAACTGGAAAGCCGCAGTGACGATGCCGATGGCGATCGCACCTGTGACGAGGATACTGGAGGTGATCCAGAGCGATCGCCATCGCCTACGAGGAAGGTCTGACCGCGATTGATCGGACTCGAACACTTCGTCCAGATTTCGTTCTTGCGGGTGATCAGAAAAAATTTTCATAGCGATCAATTCCTTTCATCCTTATGCTGAATTTTCAGCCCGTGCCAGCAAATACCATTTATGAGTTCAACGTCTTTTCAATACGGCTCAATACGGCGATCGGGAATGAGCCACAGGACTGCAACCAGAACGTATAATGCACATGCAAGCCAAGGGGTTGCAAAAGCAAGTGGAATTGTAACTGCATAAATCAATACCGATAACTTGCCTTTAAAATCCCGACCCAGAGCGTTCGCAAGTGTGGAACCTTGACCGTGGTGAAAAATAAGTGTGCGGGTCAGAGTGAAGTAGGCGATAACCCTGACGGGATTCCTTCGGATCGCAGCCAGCAATAGAACCACACCATAAAGCGCCACAGGCAACGCAGCAAAGTGATTTTCACCCATCCATGCGGTGACAAAGGGAAATAATGATAACCAGAACAACAAATGTAGGTTTGCCCACAAAGTTGAACTATTCACTTGTCGGACTGCTTGAAACAGGTGATGGTGATTGTTCCAGTAGATACTAATATGCACGAAACTCAACACATAGCTTAGAAAGGTTGGAATCAGCAGACGTAGCGCAGCTAAATCTGACTCATGAGGTATTTTCAACTCCAGTACCATAATGGTGATGATAATAGCAATTACCCCATCACTGAATGCTTCTAACCTACCTTTAACCATTTTTGGGTATGCTCCTTGTCTGCTTCAGCAATTTGCAATTTGTTAGCCTTACACAGTTGGGGAACGCTCCAAGGCTACTCGATCCCAATGTCCTAAGTTGGCTGCTGCTTCATAGGTGCTTTGGAGAAAAGCAAGGAGCATTGCATCTGGATCGTCAGCTTGTCTCACTGCTTCATAGGGTAGGATAAACTCTTGCATCTCTGAGCTGTAAAAAGCTTCTCTGGGTTGGATCGGGTAATCACGGAAACCTTCCGGCGTAGGGTAAGCGTAAGCGTAAAAAACAGGCTCCACAATTGACCCACCCCCTGGCCAAAAGCCGCAACTACTGACTTCGTGTGAATAGGCTTCTCGTGTGACCCAATCTGCCATATTCGGAACCCCACCGGGATGTTCTGGCGCACGACGACCAGAGAAACGGGTCACAGCCAAGTCAAAGCTGCCCCAAAAGAAATGCACAGGGCTGGATTTACCAGTAAACTGTGAACGGAAGACGGTCATGATGCGATCGACTTGCACAAGAATTTGCCAGAATCGTTGTGCATATTCTGGATCATAAGCTGCGTGTTGATAGTCCTGATCGAACGGGATGGGTTCTGACACTTCTTGCGGCATCGTCCAGATTCGGACTTCGATGCCGATGTTGCTCAATGTAGCTAGCACCATTTGGTAAAAATCTGCAACAGAGCGAGGAGCCAGTGCAATTCTTTTAGCAATGCCGTCGCTAGTGTCGATTTGTAGTTGATGGTCGAGAAAATCAAAGCTAATTTGAAAATTACGAGTTCCGCAAGGGATTGAAGCGGTTGTTAGTCCACGCGGTGTGACATAAAGAGTAGATTGCCACCAGTGATTGAGTTTAGGTGCCAGTGCCAACCGGATTTTACCGATGATTTGCGTCCATAGATGGAGAGTTGCATAGGTATCCTGCCAAGCTGCTAAGGGCAAACTGGGCCAAACGATGTCAATGGAAGTACTTTGATTAGAAACAGCCATGAAAATCACCCACATGAGGAGAACATGTTGAAGAAATGAGAAGGAAATCTAGATGAAATCAGAGTCGCTATCAATAGTCTTTTCCCTGTTCATCTGCAAAACACCATAACCACTGCTCCCCCAATTCAGCCGAACTAACCACTGCATGACTGGTTGTTCCATAATGACGACGAGCATGTTGATGCTTAGAAGAATCGCAGCACAGCATTTTGCCACAGGTTTGGCAAATCCGGAGGTGTACCCAGCGGCTATTTATTTTAATGCACTCTTCACAACGAAATATGGGATAGGCTGCTTTAGAAATCAGGTTTTCCGCAGTTAGATTGTTGAGATGTTCGCAGGTCATAGTTTTTTGGTATTCCTGGCAGGAGACAATGGTGAACAGAATGATTGAGGCTGATGTGAAATCTGAAATTAGGGGCGCGTCCTTCTCCTGGGCGTAGTCGCCGAATCACCCCGTTGCCGCTTGTGCAAAATTCACGGAACAATTGCAGTAACGCGAATTTGAATCCCCTAACAGTGAGATTTGCATGAATCAGACTGGTGCATAAATCGTTTCGTCTTCTTTGCGCCAAGCTGGATCAACTAGACAAACGAAAACAATGGGTTCGTTGCCGTAGTTGTGAAGGAACTGGATTGCATTTGGAGGAATGTAAACCGCATCGCCTGGTTCAACGCGACGAACTTCACTGTCGATCGACATTTCTCCAACACCGCTAATGATGTAATAAACCTCAGAAGTCTTTAGAGAATGGGGAATCGAAGTTTTGCCAACAGGCAAGATCGCATACGCCAAGCTGTAACGCAAGTTGATGTCTTGTTTGTCACGATGAAGCAGTTCGCGGAGAACAGTTCCATCTCCAGCGATAATTTCTTCACAGTCGTTTAGTTTTTGGATCAGCATAAGTTTAGGCTTGCAATTACACAATCGGAGCAAGTTCAGAATCTGTGAATTTTGGACGAGAAATTTGCCTGTTCCACGCGTCGTTGAATCACGTACTGATGGGGCGGAATCCCCATCGTTCGCTTAAACGATACACCCGCACTTGTTTTTGTGCGTGCCCCGTCACGTTGCCTGTAGCCAGGAGCGATCGAGTTCACAGTGATACCACGCTTACCTAGTTCACCTGCCAACACTAGAGTGAGGTTAAATACTGTCAGGGGTCAGCAACATCACGACATCTGCATGAGCTAACACGACGTCGGGGTGGCGTTGCAACGCCGTATCATACTTCATGGCAAACTCATTGCCCAATTTGTAGGGGCTGAGCAGTGTACGAATGTCACTGTCGATCGCTTCAATTGCCTCTGAGGTAACAGATTCATCGGCATGAAGCAACTCATCGATTTGGATAATCAATTCTGAGAGTCGATGCAACCAGGCAAACTGCTCATGACTAATCACCAGTTGTAGCAATTCACCTCTAGAAACTTGCCCTCGAACTTGCTCATAGGTGAAACGCTCAGTCTCTAGTAAAAGCTTGTGCAGACGCAGTAGTTTGATTCGTAACTCACTCAAGCGTTGATGTTGACTCATCTGATATTGAAGTGTGTTAAGCATAAATCCGTCCCATCCTTCCTGCTTGGTAGTCGTCGATCGCCTGGGTAATTTCAGCTTCAGTATTCATTACAAACGGACCGTAGCGCACGACTGGTTCGTTAAGGGGTACACCTGCAATCAGCAGAAGATCTAGAGGACGCTGAGTATCAGCAGGGTTGGAGATCACCACGCCTTCTCCATCTTGAGAAAAAAGCACCATCTGCCCATCATCACCAGGCGCTGGCTCTGTCCCAAACAACCCAGACCCCTCCAGTACATAGACAAAGGCGTTGTACTCTTTTGGTACAGGCTGGATCATCGTTGCCCCTGGTTGCAGTGTGAAGTGGAGGTAGGTTATCGGCGTGCGCGTCTGAATTACGGCTTTTGCCCCTAACGCTTCTCCCGCAATCACCCGCACCGTCACAGACCTATCTTCGGTTTGAGCTACCGGAATGTGAGCCGCTGGAATTTCCTGATAGCAGGGCGGCATCATTTTGTCTCGTTGTGGCAGATTGACCCATAGTTGAATGCCGTGGAGCCGTCCACCAGTTTGGGTAAACATTGACTCCGGCATCTCGGAATGCACGACCCCGGCACCTGCTGTCATCCACTGGACATCACCCGGATTTAGTAGCCCGGCGTGTCCCGCAGAATCTTTGTGTTCTAACCGTCCATCCAAGACATAGCTGACGGTTTCAAAGCCCCGGTGCGGATGATCGGGTGCACCTTTTGCCTGACCCGGCTTTAGATTAATCGGACCCAACTCGTCGAGGAGGAGAAACGGGTCAAATTCAGAGAAGCTACTTTTGGGAAAGGGCCGACGTACAAGAAATCCGGCCCCTTCGAGTGTTTCAACGCTGTTGATTACTCCGGCAACGGTTCGAGACGTTTGAGTGGGGACAGTCATAGAATTGCCTCTTCAGAACTAGACAAATATGTGTATCATTTGAGCCTGACTCAACTGATGAATCACAGCGTTTTTTCACAGGACAGGAATCCGGCAGGTCACTGATTATTTCTGCCGAAGAAAGTCCAGTAACAAGGGATTGATCTGATCAGCGTGAGTCCAGTTGATGGCGTGCGGCCCGCCGGGAATGACAACCAGTTGACTGTTTTTGATCAGCTTCGGGAGTCTTGCTGCGGTGGACTCAAGCGGCAGAATGCGATCGCTATCTCCATGAATAATCAGAGTCGGCACATCAATGCGGGGCAGATCATCGCGGAAATCGGTGAGCCAGGAGGGTACACAGTCCAAAGTCCCTTTAGCAGAAGCCCCTGCTGCTACATTCCAACTGGCTTGAATTGCTTCATTACTGATGCGACCCCGCTTTGCGGGCAGCGCTTCGCGATCGCCCAGCAGCACATCCACATTGAAGAATTCTTTGAAGAATGCAGAAAAGTAAGCTGGACGATCTTCAACAATCGCTTTCATAATGCCATCGAAAACGCTTTGGTCAACACCCTCAGGATTGTCATCAGTCTTCAGTAAAAAGGGCGGCACTGGAGCCATCAGCACGGCTTTCTGCACCCGCTCTGAGCCATATTTGCCAAGGTAGCGCGTGACTTCGCCGGTTCCCATTGAAAAGCCGACCAACACAGCATCATGTAAGTCAAGCTTGGCCATCAGCACGTTCAAATCTGCTGCAAAGGTATCGTAGTCATAGCCAAACGAGGGTTGGCTAGAAGCACCAAATCCTCGGCGATCGTAGGTAATTACCCGATACCCTGCGTTCAGCAGCACTAAGACCTGCTTTTCCCAGGAATGCCCGTTGAGGGGAAACCCATGAATGAGAACAATGGGTTGACCTGTCCCAAGATCTTCGTAGTAGAGATCAATGGTTGCAGAATTTTCTTGATCGATAGTAACGTAAGGCATTGAAATCTCCTGTGAATACTGCTTCAGATGCTTGTCTGATTTAACTTCGATGCAACGAGTTCTAATGCTCGGTTTCTTTCAGATTCTTAGGGTGTTTTGTCAGATTCTTGTGCAATCACCTTCAAGACGCAGCGTGGAACCGATCGTGCTGTCGAGGAACGCGCGGATCAACGTTGCTACCTCCTCTGCATGAGTCTCCAGCGCGAAATGTCCGGCGTCGAGCAGATGAATCTTTGCATCCGGGAGATCGCGCTGATAAGCAGCAGCACCAGCGGGCAGAAATGCCGGATCATGACGACCCCAGACAGCGAGAAACGGCGGACGGTGCTCACGAAAGTAGGACTGGAAGGCTGGATAGATCGCGACGTTGCTGCGGTAGTCGAGGATCAGATCGAGCTGGATCTCCTCCGCGTCCGGTCGCGCCATGTAGGCGATATCGAGTTCGTAGCCGTCGGGCGACAAAAGGTTTGGATCGGCTCCGGTACCATACTGCCAGTTCCGGATTGTGTTTGGCGCGAGCGAGAGTCGGCAGGCTTCCCGGTTCGCTGCGCTCGGTTCGCGCCAATAGGTTTCCCACGATCCCCATTCGTCACTGAACCCCTCAAGGTAGGCGTTGCCATTCTGCGATCGTCTCGCAGATACCCGTTCAGGATGACGCATCGCCAGACGCAGTCCTACCGGCGCACCGTAGTCGAAGATGTAAAGCACGTATTGATCGAGCGACAAAGCCTCGGTAAAGCCCTCGATCACATCGGCAAGGCGATCGAAGGTGTAGTCGAATCTCCCGCGCGGCGGTGCCTTGGTCTGTCCAAAACCAGGCAGATCCGGCGCGACGAGCCGAAAGCGATCGGCAAGGAGAGGGATCAGGTCGCGGAACATGTGGCTAGCGGTCGGAAAGCCGTGCAACAGCAGTATCACCGGCGCATGGCTTGACCCAGCCTCGCGGTAGAACACTTCGATATCGCCAACCTGTCGAAACCCGTAGCGTATTTTCATCTCTTTTCCTTTGATTGCGCGTGTAAAAGTTTTGATCTGCTTCATTAGTGCGTGCAGTACTGGTGATAGCTTCATCTTCTAATTCCCGATCTGTAATAGATAGACTCAGATAGCGATCACCGTGTTTGCCTCTTCTTAGATTTGTGCCATGCCACCATCGACGAATAGCTCAATGCCGTTCACAAAGCTGCTGTCATCGGAAGCCAGAAAGACAACGGCTTTGGCAATCTCGTCGGGCGTGCCGGCTCGTCCCAGTGGGATATTGTTAGCTTGGCTCGCCACAAATTCTTTCAACTGCTCTTCACTGAGTCCCCAGAGAAGATCGTAAGCGGGAGTCGGAATGAAACCAGGGCTGACCGCATTCACTCGAATCTGTCGGTCTTTGAGGTCGAGTGTCCAGGTGCGGGCAAATGATCGCACGGCGGCTTTGGTGGCGCCATAGACGCTGAAGGCTGGGACAGCCTTGATGGAATTAATTGAGGCATTCAGGATGATGGAAGCGCCCTCTGGCATCAGCGGCAGTGCCTTCTGCACGGTGAACAGTAGACCCTTGACATTGGTGTTGAACGTTTTGTCGAAGTGTTCTTCGGTGATCGATCCGAGTGGGATGAGTTCGCCACCGCCAGCATTCGCAAAGATCACATCCAAGTGACCTTGCTCTTGCTCGATCGTGGCGTAAAGACGATCGAGGTCTGCCAGATTTGAGACATCGCTCTGAATTCCAGTCACGTTCTTACCAATCTCGCTTTCAGCAGCATCAAGTTCAGTCTGACGACGACCCGTGATAAAGACATAGGCACCTTCAGCGACAAATCGCTTGGCAGTAGCAAGCCCGATACCGCTGGTGCCGCCAGTGACGAGTGCGACTTTTTCTGAGAGTTTTTGTGACATCGTGTTTTCCTGGTCGAGTTTAGGGATGACAAATTGATTGCGTCTCGTTCAAGCGGTAAAGCCGCCATCGATCTTGAGGCTCGCGCCCGTGACAAAAGCGGATTCAGGACTGGCGAGATAAGAGACCATGCCAGCCACCTCGTCACTCTGTCCATGGCGACCGATGGCAGTCCTCTTAATCCACTCTGGGGCAAAATCTCCATCCGCAGGATTCATATCGGTGTCAATCGGGCCAGGTTGAATGTTGTTGACAGTGATGCCACGAGATCCCAGATCGCGGGCAAGACCACGGGTGAAACTGGCGATCGCTCCCTTCGTCAGCGCGTAAATGGAGCCGCCAGCAAAAGGCATTAAATCACTATTGACGCTGCCAATCATGATGATCCGTCCCCCCTCGCCCATGTGACGAAGGGCTTCTTGAGTGGCTACGAAAACCCCTTTGACGTTCACCGCCACTAATCGGTCAAACTCCTCGATCGAAAACTGGTCAATCGGTGCGACGGTGAGAACTCCTGCGTTGTTGACGAGAATGTCGAGCCGACCGAGAGTGTTGACAGTTTCAGCGACGGCGTGTTTTCCCGCTTCCATGTCGGCACTGTCAGCCTGAATTGCCAGAGCTTTCCCCCCTGCTGCTTCGATGTCGCGCACCACCTCATCCGCTTTTTGGGGCGAACTGGTGTAGGTGAGCGCAACGGCTGCTCCATCGTGAGCGAGACGTTTGGCGATCGCTGCTCCTAAGCCGCGAGAACCGCCCGTAACCAGTGCAACTTTGCCTGAGAGTTTTTGTGACATAGTGTTTTCCTGTGTATGTGATTATTACTAATGCGATCTCCAAATCGGCAATTTACTTACCAATAAGCCCGCGAATCGTTTCGCCCTGATGACAAATGCCGAACGGACAGACATTCATTGGCTGGCACGGCACCGACCAGCTCACGATTCGCGAGGACGGTTCGCGCCGGGCTGGTCGAGTGCAGTGTCGGGTTATCCCGTCGCCCGCTCCGCCTGATGAATTCAGCCTGGAATACGGGCGATGACCTTGATCTCGAAGTCGAACCCCCCGAGCCAGTTGACGCCGATCGCCGTCCAATTCGGATAAGGCGCTTCCGGGAAGACTTCGCTTTTAACGGTCATGACCGTGCCGAACTGATTCTCGGGATCGGTATGAAAGGTCGTCACGTCGACGATATCGTCAAGCCCGCATCCACCCGCTTGCAGGGTCGCCTCGAGATTGGCGAATGCCAGACGGACCTGAGCCTCAAAGTCCGGCTCGGGCGAGCCATCGCTACGACTGCCGACCTGACCGGACACGAACAGGAGGTCACCTGATCTGATCGCTGCAGAATAGGTCTGTGACGTGTAGAGGTCATGCCGACCGGCGGGGAAAACGGCGTCACGCTGGGTCATATGGAATGCTCCTGTTGTAGGTCGCTGGAAATCTGAGAGTTTTTGTGACATGGTGTTTTCCTGGTCGAGTTTACGGGAAACGTAAGGTATGGTGATTAACGCTTATACGTCAATCGAGCATTCTTGTGGGTGTTCATCCAAGTACGAAAGTGGAATGGATTATTGCGTTTAGATGTGCGCGATAACCTTTAAGACGCAGCGCTGATCAATTCCTCGCTTTTCGCCCAAAGCTGCTTGGCTTTGTTCGCGTCGAGCGCATACGACCTGACACCGTCGGCAAACGGGTTGGGCGTGTCATCAATCGGTGCGATCGCGCAATCTTCGAGATAATGTCCACCGATCTCGTCTTTATTCGCCACGACTGCGGCCCAAACCGATGTTGCGGCTGCCTGCGGAATTTCTTTCAACTCTTTCGGCGGCAGACCCGCTTCGGTGCGCGCTGCGTCAACAGTCTGCAAAAGTCCCTGCAAATCCTCCGGCAAGAGATGGCGGGGTAGATCCGTCAGACTGTTTCCGGGCATCACTGAAGCAGCCCGAATGCCGCGATCGCGATGCCGCCTGTCAAACTCTACAGCGAACAGTGAATTGGCGGTTTTCGATCGGCTATAGGCAACCCATGGATCGTACGCCTGCTGCTCAAAATTCGGATCGTCCAAGTCGATATCGGCACCACGATGCGCGAGCGACGACAGAACCACCAGCCGTCCATTATCAGCAAGCAGCGGCTCGATCTGATTGATCAGGGCGAAATGGCCAAGATGGTTGGTTCCGAACTGGACTTCAAAGCCGTCGATCGTCCGACCGAACGGAGTTGCCATAACGCCAGCGTTAGCGATAATGGCATCGAACGGTTGACCGTCAGCCAACAGTTTATCCGCACAGGCACGAACGCTTTGCAAGGATGCCAGATCGAGATTGATCAACTCCAGGCTGCCGCCCTGCGACGCGGCATCACGAACCGATGCAGTAGCTGGCTCAGCTTTAGCGAGGTTTCTGACCGCGCCGACGACGCTAGCGCCGTGAGAGACCAGTGAGCGGGCGGTTTCAAGCCCAATGCCCGACGATGCACCCGTAATGAGAAATCGCTTTCCCTTGAGATCAACGCCCGCAAGCACCTCGTCAGCGGTCGATTTTGCACCAAATCTTTCAACCATTTCTTTTTCCTTTAGTTGTGCGTTTAGCCCTAATGACCAGCATCAGGGCTCCAGTTAGTAGCGAGATTTGGATATAAGTCGTAGCAATCATGGTTCTCCTCCCAGCGCGAGTTGGTGGCTCTACGTTGTGTGTGCGCCTATCAGGATCGGGCGGATGGTTCGAAAACAAGCGAGTCATGGGCAGACACCCTTTTCGAGTGGTGGTGATTATTCAGGCCGTTCTGATGAGCACCAACACAAAGACCGTGGGCAGGTTGTTGACAACGTGGGCGATGACGCCAGGCCAGACTGAGCCGCTGCGGCGGAACATTTCAGCGCTGATGAGACCAAATACCAAAGCCACTGGGAAGACGGTGTTGATGCCGTGAGCGAGGGCGAAGATTAGGGTGCTGCCCACAACACCAATCAACGGGCCGTAGCGCAGCAGCGCGTTGGTGATGACACCCCGGAATAGCAGCTCCTCGACGAGGGGCACGAGAAGACCGATAAACAGCGTGGCCAGAACCAGGGACAGCACCCCGCCGCTGCCACCGTCACCGAACACGTCCTGAGGGGTGGAGCTATCTCCGGTGAGGGCGGTGTAGGCCATGACCGCAAAACCTCTGACCACGAAGGCGACCACCCCTGCTCCGGCCCCGATCAGGAGCCAGCGCACCGTGGTGCGGCGCGCACCGAAGGCGCTCCACGAGCGGAGGCGCAGCAGCGCCGCTGCCGCAAACCCAGCAAAGGGGGCAATAACAGACAGCGCGGCGAGGGCCAGTCCGTAGACGACGGGATCGAGACCGAGCTGCCCGGACAGCAACACACCCCCACGTGCGACAGCGCCAAAGACGACGAGACCGACAACGATCTCAAGCCAGCCCGGACGGGAGAGCTTGTTAGGTGAGGACTGCTCTGAAACAGCGGCGAAGGTCTTTCCCTGTCTCTGTGGGGAGTTAGAAGGCACTTTGGACATAATCATCACCTCTTAAGTTCTCTTTGTCTTAGTTCACTTGAGTCTAGTCAGTTCCAACACTCAACTTCTTGCAGATTCCTATGGAGTTTCCGATAGAATTAGCGAACTATTTCAGTGTTACTTTAGTGAGTCGCTTGAAGTGCTGTGTCAAACATTTCGCAATGTCGTTCGACTACTGCGCTACAAACCCACCATCTACCATCAATGTTGTACCTGTTGTGAACGATGCCATGTCAGATGATAAAAACAGGACTGCATTTGCAACTTCAAGCGGTGTTCCAATTCGTCCGATCGGGTGAAGTCCTGTTATGTAAGCTTTGACCTCATCCTGCCCACCTGTCGCTGCTTCAAGCATATCTGTTTCGATTGCTGCTGGTGCAACGGCATTGATGCGAATACCTGCTTTGGCATATTGGAGCGCACCAGCTTTTGTTAAACCGACTACTGCATGTTTACTCGCGGCGTAAAGGGGTTGGATAGGATATGCAACGAATCCAACCGCAGATGCCATATTGACGATTGAACCACTTCCCTGTTTCAACATCTGAGCGATTTCATATTTCATCGACAACCAAACGCCTTTGACATTGACGTTCATCGTGCGATCGTATTCCGCTTCTGTTTGCTCAATCAATGAGGGGTTTTCGCCGACAGCTCCTGCATTGTTAAAGGCAATATCTAACCGACCAAAAACGCCAACCGCTTTATCAACCATTGCTTTAACATCGGCTTCTTTCGTGACATCGGCTTGCACAAAAATCGCCTCTTTGCCAGCTTCCTTGATCAATCGAACCGTTTCTTCACCTTCATCCATTCGACGACCCACCACCACCACCTTTGCTTGTTGTTGGGCATAAGCGATCGCGGTAGCTCTACCAATGCCCGATGTCCCTCCCGTCACTAAAGCAACCTTGTCTTTAAGCATCATGATAGTTACCTCTTGTTGTGAATGGTTATGTTACTTGCGTCAAAAACTCAATGGGCAGCAATACGTGTAGGAGCCAGCAACAAAAAGCGCCTCGATCTATAACCAGGATGAGTAACGATTCTGGTTGTAGGAGCCGGGTTTGAGCATTGCTCTAATTCACACGATGAATTCGATGCCGTACTTGGGTGCTACTGCCAAAATTCGCTCGATCGCTTCGGGAGTAGCTGGGCGGGATGGCGGGTTTGGGTATTGATGTTTGCTGGCTCCTACACTTAGTCGCGCTCAATTAGTGTGTTTGAAGGTAAGTTGGGATCGATCGCCTTACGCGCACTGTCAACGCCCACGACGGGAAGTGTACCCGGATCGAGCAAGCCGACTTGAACCAATACACTTGCCTGATCCCAGTAAATGTGTTCGTGGGCTAATTTGCCGTCACGGAACTGGACGATCGCTACTACTGGCACTTCCACCCGTTTTCCGGTGGGAGCAACGCCGGGTAATATCCATTCCATCCAAACAGTATGAGTGAACTTAGCCACCATTTCATCCACGAGTTGATCTGTCCCGATCGTGCGCGAGATTAGGGTCAACTCCGTGTCCGGCGGCATCTGTGGAATGAGGTATTTGGAATAAAACTCGCGCAGTGCTGGTTTCCCGACTCCCCCAGTCATTACCGGGATGTGGTTAACGTAAGCATCTTCAACCATCGTAGCGAGGGCATCCTCAGCACTGTGAGTGCCAAACTCGTACTGTAGATGCTCTTCCCAAAGTGCTTGCAAAGACTCCTGGGCTGGTGTCAAATTGGTAGTTGCTTGTAAATTTGCTTGTCCGTCTACAGTTTGCTCTTTGAGCATGATTAAATACTCCTGGTTCTATCTATCTAAAGTGTCTTGAGTTCCAATGCTTGACTGCTTTCAGATTCTTGTGATGTTAGTGAACTTGTTTCAATGGACGTATAAGCATTCAGCGCCTGTTTCACGAATCAGTTTGGCGGTTTTTTCACCTTCTGCGTCGCGTCTGCCAGAGAATACGACCTTTGCTCCAGCAGCACCGAAAGCGATAACTTCGTTAAGCTTTCCTTCTCTACGAGAGGCTGCGCCAACGAAACGCTGCGCGTAGCTTGCTTCCCCGTAGGGGTACGCTAACGCGGTTGCTCTGCCGATTCCCGATGTGCCACCAGTGACTAAATTTCTCCTGAAATCTAAGTCCGGTTGTTCTCTCTTGAAATAATCATGAAATCGCTTTAGAAAAAAGCTTAGGCAAATCTTGCAAGCATTAGGCTAAGAGCAAAGGAAAAGGCATGAAAGCTGACATGGGATAACATCGCAGCCTCAAGCGAGTATTGCCAAAAGAGCCAACCAAAAGCAATGCCAGCAATCCCATTGAGTAATATCGCTCGGATAATCACAAGCGGAGTGAGTGGAACTATCGCGGCAGTTGCGGGCAGGTGTAAAAGTCCAAATACCAGCGCTGCTAGCACAATCGCACCTTGGTATATTCCTTGGCTTGGCAACGTAATGCCTTGTTTTAAGACCTTCCACGCTATCCAAACAAGCAGCGACATTAAGCCCCAGCGCATCAGAATTTCCTCTGTGATGCCGCCATAAAGCATTGCTGTAAGCGAACTCAGCCAATTCGGTTCTGTGTTATTGGATGCCTGTAGCGCTTCAGGTAGAGCAGGTTTCATGAACCGATCAAGCAACAGGACAATGATCGTTATCGCTGCACCCACACCCAAGCTCCATTTCATCTCAATGACAGAAAATGGAATCTTAGGGGTATGAAGTACCCAGTAGTCAATCAAATGTGAGCGTAATCCAACGCGATAGGCACAGCCAATTCCGATCAGAATGCTGATTGCCAGTAGAACTGTAGGCTGTAGTCCTTGTAGCAGTATTAAAACCCACAGTGGCGGAACTTTTGCCAGTATTTCTGGAGACAGTTTCGCCAACTGTTGCTCAACTAATGGAACCGACGTAATCGTAAACATCGCAATTCCCGCAATGCCCAACACAAATAGAATCCCAAATTGTTTCAAAACTGCCATTGATTTAATCTCTAGAGACATCAGAATACTGGGTAGACACAATGCCAACTGGTGACTAACGCCACCTTATTCTGAAGTATCATTCCTATTTCTCCTAAAATCTAAGTATTAGGGTGAGCATTGCCCACCATTTTGTAAAACTCTTCACAGTAAGGTTTTGTGGGCATTGCCCCCCCTACTGGCTTGCTGTCACTTGAACGTAGGTTAGATAACTACGTTGCTCCAGTTGGTTGGCAGCCCGCAAGTGGGATTTAGGTGTTGGCAACTCATAGTTTGAAACGGCTCTATCCTAAAATTCGGGTTCGATAACCACGCCGCTCCAGTCGCTTGGCAGCACGTCGGGCATCGCGACGATTGTAGTGGATACTCTCATAAATCCATTTCCGATCGTCACGGCTGCGGTAATAAACCACAAACGGCCGATCGCGATATTGGTTGTCACGATATCGATAGCGATATTGGTTGTCACGATCGCGATCGTACTGAGCAATTGACATATTCGGCTCTCGGTCAAGGTTATGACCAATTTTTTCTGAATCTAGTGCCTGTGCTGTAAAGGGCATATTTACTATGAATCCCGTACCCACCAGTGCTAGCAAAATTATCTTTTTCATGAGATTAGTTTGAAGGTGTAATTGGATTGATCAGGCTTTGAGAGCGCTTTAGTCGAGTGATAGTCAAGTCGCTTCGCTCCAATTAAAAATTAAAAATTATTAATTAAAAATTGCAATAAGTGGGGGCTTGTACCCACCACTTCTTGTAGACCACTGAATCTTTGATTCAGTGGGGGCTTGTACCCCAAATTAATTAATTAAAAATTATTATTTTTACATTTTTAATTTTTAATTAAAAAAAGGTCATGTCCCAGGCGCACATTGCTCTACATTCCGCTCACAGGTAGCAAACTTGTGAGTTTTGATCAGTTCGCCGTATATCCGCCATCGAGGTTATTGCTAAATCTGTTTTCGACAGCATAAATTTTGATCGTTCCACCCGCTGTTGAATTATGTACTGGTGTGGAGAAACCTCGCTCGCTTGTTTGAACAAACTTGCAAAATAAGTCGGGCTAATGTTGATCACTTCTGCAAGTTCAATTAACGACAATTCTCGATCGACGGTGAGTCTGAATATAGTTGAGTACTTGCTGCAATTGGGTGCATGTCAAGCCTCTGTGTTTGAATTCAAGGGTTGGCGTTGGCGTTGTTAGCATGATTCAAACTTGGCAATTTATTCAACAAAACAGGCAAAAACTAGCGATCGCGCACTCGATCACTTACTAGCACTAACAAACAAGTCAGATATGAATAGAGCTTAGTGACTTGCAGCAATCATGGCTGTCATCAACTCTGTCATTTTCCAGCGTCCGGTATATCGAATGTTATTGATAAATAGGGCTGGAGCAGCCGTTACTCCACTCTTGCATCCACTTTCAATATCTTTATTGATACGATCAATATGCACTTGTTTAGACAACTCTTTGAGAAACTGAGGAATATCAAGCCCTAAATCATTAGCGTACTCGACAAGATAACCATTCTCCAACTTTTGTTGATGAGCAAATAAAGTATCGTGCATTGACCAAAACTGTCCTTGAACAGCGGCGGATTCAGCGGCTTGGGCTGCCCGTTGAGCATGAGGATGAATCTGTATTTGCGGAAAATGACGGAAGATAAAGCATAAATAATCCTCTCCCAAAGAAGCACTAAGCTCTCGTTTGATCGCTTTAATCAGCTTGTAAACGTCCGCACTTCTAGAGCATTGATAGTCTCCATACATCACCAGCACGACCTTGGCACTCAGCACACCTTGCATCCAATCTTGGGTTGACGGTGGTACAAGTAACGAACTGTGGCTACGATCGTCGCTCATCTTTCTACATCGGTATCAAACATGGAACCTTGCAATTAAGTTGCTCAACCAATTACTCCATTACGATTGACATAAATTCAATATAGGCAATCGACTTTAAGTTGTCGTCTATAACGAGTTAAAACTTTTACAGTATAAATCGGTAGAACAACCGCTCTATCCCGAAATAGAAGATTGGTTATAACTCAAGTTAGATTCAAAACTTAATTGCACGGTCAATCCTATCCGTCTGACGTGATCGAGAGCCGTTGCCTACATCATCTGGCGGATCGGGCGCACAATCACTTCGTTGACATCGACATCATCCGGCTGAGACACGGCATACAGGACAGCTCTGGCGATCGTGTCCGGGTTGAGTGCATCTTTGCGGAGTTCTTTCAAGAAGCCTTTTGCTGGCTCGTCCGTAATATCAGAGCCGAGTTCGGTCTCAACCACGCCAGGAGAGATGATGGTGACGCGAATCGTTTTTGACTCTTGCCGCAGTCCCTCGGAGATTGCCCAAACTGCGTACTTGGTTGCGCTGTAAACTGCGCTAGTGGGTACTACCACATGTGCACCAATCGACGCGGTATTGATGATTTGTCCGCTACCTTGCGCTTCCATAATCGGCAAAGCTGCTGCAATGCCATTCAACACCCCGTTGATATTCACGTCGATCGTATTGTCCCATTCCTCGACTTTCAAAGCATTCATCGGGGACAGAGGCATCACGCCTGCATTGTTAAAGATGACATCGACGCGATCAAACTTGTCTTTTGCAAACCCAATGAACGCTTTCACATCTTCTCGATCAGTAACATCTACTGCTTTGAATTCTGCTGTACCGCCTGAGGCGTGGATCTCCTCAACAATCTTTTCGAGCTTTTCGGTGCGCCGTGCGCCCAAAAGCACCTTTGCACCGTTTCGAGCGAGTAACTTAGCTGTGGCTTCGCCAATCCCGCTACTGGCTCCAGCGATCGCAATGACTTTGTTCTCAATGTTTAACATCGTTGTTTTCCTTTCTGTTCGTGTTCAGTGCTGTGAACTAAATATTGATTTCCATACCTCGGTCATGAAGGTGAAACCCTTGTCCACAATTCTGTAAATTTGTTCATATCTAGAAAGGCGATCGCTTCGATTACTTGGTCGTCTTTCATGCGGAAATACCAAGTGTAGGTATTCCGATACGGTCTGCCGTCTCTGGCGGTCGCCTCCCCGTCCCATAGCACGATCACCATATCGCCGTCCACCCAGATGCCGCGTACAGTCGGGACGATCCGGGCTGATAATCGGGCACTGGTCGGGCTGACGACTTGATCGAGTAATGCTTGTCGGCTGCGATATGTACCCGCAGTTGCACCCGTTCCAGTAATTGTCCAGGTTACATCCGGGGCAAGCAGATCAAAGGCACTGCCAGTTCCGTTGCGCCATTGGGCGAAAGACTGCTGGACAGTTGCTTTGTTGCGTTGCTCGATCATCTGAGTTGCTTGTGCATCTGCTGGATTAGACGGAGTTGCTTGGGACAAGTCTGCGATCGCTGAAGGCTGAACCAGGAAGGACTGTTGATTCAATACTGTCGGGTAATCACTTGACCCAAACGCAGTCACATTCGATTGAATCTCTGCCTTCGCGCGAGCTTGCATCATCACCGGAATAGCCAACAGCCCAATCAGTCCTGCTCCCGTGAAAATTTGACTTAAATAACGCACTATTTCAATCTCCTCAAGCTAATTTTTACTTGGATTTGCTTCCAGTCAATCTATCAACAGCAGCTTCTATTGCAGTTTGTCCGGTGCGCGTTTCTATCTCTGGGCTACTTTCAAAGACGATATGACCAGAGTTGAAACCGCGCATCATCTCGCTGTAGCTGTTGACGGCTTCAGGTGAAAAGCCAAAGCTGGAAATCGTTGCTTGCCAGTCGCTTTCGGGAACAGCAATTGCCTGTACATTACGGTTAAGCACAGCAGCAAAAGCAGCAGCGACATCGTTTGGTGAGTAGTCGATCGGACCATGCAGTTCGATGATGCGCTGACCTTTCCAGTCTTCAATCATGGCTTCAGCCGCAGTGCGCCCGATGTCTTCGGTCGAAACCATGGGCAGCCGACGATCGAGTGGAGCAAAAAAACTGGGCAGTACCCCTTGTTCGGCAGCGATCGCGGCGGCACTCCCCCAATTCTCCATAAACGATGCCGCTCGCAGAACTGTGACGGGAACTGCCAAGTTGCCCAACATGCGCTCTAAAATATGGGTCGTCAAAATGTTGCCCGTACCGGAAGCGTGCTGTGAACCAACCGAAGACAGTAACACGACCTTCCGTGCATCAGCGTTTGTAAGGGCTTCAACATAACACTCGCCGATCTGTTCTGCCAGCGCAAACATATCGCTGACGTTGTAAGCAGGTGGGTTCATCACATAGACGGCATCCGCTTCACGCATCGCGGCGGTCATCGCTTCGACATCAGTGACTTCGGCAACCGCTACGTCTGCACCTTTCTCTCGCCATGTACTGGCAGCTTTATCAGAGCGTAAGACAACGCGCACTGGAAAATTTCTCTCAAGCAAAGCGTTAGCCACTGCTGAACCTGTCTGTCCCGTCGCTCCAAAAACTACATACATAAGGTTCTCCTGCTCATTAATCATTCCGGTCACTCAGGCGATTTTTGCCTTCTTGCATCATTGCCTGATCCTCATCTTGTCTATTCGTCTAAGTTCAGCATAGGTTGGAAAAGCTGTTCTTGAAATGCCCAAACCTATCCGATGATTGCCTAATTCTCCAGAGCGATCGTTTGCAGAGATTCTATAATGTCAACTGTAAGGTATTGAGTTAGTCGAGTCTCTGCTATGACAGTCGCAATCTCTCGCCCTGACATAATCGCGGATCACCGCCAAGAAATCGCCACACGGATCGTGCGGCATACCAAATCCAGCGGCAACATTATCCAACCCACGGCGATCGAGCAATTAGACTTTGCGCGCTCAGATACAGTATCTACCGCACCTCATAGCGTGTATGAACCCATCCTGGCGATCGTCGTTCAAGGTCAGAAAAAAGCATTTCTGGGTCAGGAGACGTATCAGTATGGTGCAATGCAGTATCTCGTCGTTTCCGTTGATTTACCGCTGAGTGGCTTTGTGACTGAGGCGACACCTGACAAGCCGTATTTAGGGCTGAAGCTGAACTTAGACTTGATGCAATTGTGTGAGATGGTTGCCCAAATGGGTTCCAGTTCGGCAAAGCCAGAAAACTCTATTCGAGGTATATCGGTTAGCAACGTCGATCCAGCGTTGATGGAGTGTGCCCTTCGCCTCGTCAAGCTCTTAGACACTCCGCAACATATCTCCATGCTGGCATCGTTAATGATTCGTGAACTCTATTACCATCTGCTGATCGGTGAACAAGGGGAAGCCGTGCGTCAAATTGCCACATCCGGCAGTAATATGCAGCGAATTGCCTTAGCGATTCAACAAATCAAATCTGATTTTACCCAGCCGATGCGGATCGAGGATTTAGCGAGTCAGATCGGGATGTCTACTTCGTCGTTCCATCAGCACTTCAAGCAAGTCACTTCGATGAGTCCGCTTCAGTATCAGAAGCAGTTAAGACTGTTAGAAGCGCGTCGTCTGATGCTCGCTGAGGATTTCGATGCGACCTCTACTGCCTACCAGGTGGGATATGAAAGTCCCTCACAGTTCAGTCGGGAATATTCGCGCTTGTTCGGTGCGCCGCCCATTCGAGACATTGAACGGTTACGGACAGCTTGAACGAAGACTGCTAGTTATCCATTGACTACAGCAACCCTATAAACTGACAATGCCGCGTTTAACGGCAACAATCACAGCTTGAGTGCGATCGCTGACATCTAGTTTATTCAAAATCCGATTAACATGAGATTTAACCGTGCCTTCACCGATGCTCAAAGCAGCCGCAATATCGGCATTACTCATTCCCTGTGCCAGTGAGCGCAGTACTGCTAGTTCTCTTTCACTCAGTTCTGGATTGCTGAGGCGCTGTGCTAACTTTGCTCCCACATCGGGCGGAATATACTGCCGACCCCGATGAACGGTACGAATAGCATTCAGAAGCTCGTCAGGTTCAGTTTCTTTCAACAGATATCCTTTTGCGCCTGCCTGCAATCCCCGATAAATATCTTCGTCACTATCATACGTGGTCAGTACAATAATCCGAGCAGATTTAGCGATCGCACAAATTGCACCGATGGCGGCAACTCCTTCAACTTCAGGCATTCGTAGATCCATTAGCGTCACATCCGGTTGGTGTTCCCGAAATAAGTTGATCGCCTGTTCCCCATTTTCGGCCTGAGCAATCACGCTCATGTCTGGGTCACGGTTAATAATCGTGGCTAAACCTTGCCTAAAAATGGAATGATCGTCTGCAATCAGAACCCGAATTGTTGTGGCTTGGCTCATCGTGATGCTCACTCCCGATTGACGGTGACAATAATTTCTGTTCCTTGTCCAGGTTGACTCCGAATCGTGAGTTGTGCGCCGATGCGCTCTGCACGTTCGCTCATGCCTAATAAGCCAAAACCATTAGAGGATGGGACACTTCCAACTCCAAAGCCCTGTCCATTGTCTTGCACGCGCAAGCAAACCCGATCGCGATCGTAGACTAGCTCCACTCGAATTTCGTCAGCATTGGCGTGTCTAATCGCATTGGTTAATGCTTCCTGCCCAATCCGTAGTAGGTTATTCTCGACTTCAGTGGGTAGAGAATACACTGCACCCTCAATCCCATAATATAGAGTGACATCCATTGCGGCAGTTCTGATTTGAGCAACGAGACGATGTAAAGCACTCTGTAAACTGCCCGACTCCAAAAGCTGAGGACGGAGCGCTACTACCGATCGCCGCGCTTCAGTCAGTCCAGTTCGTGCCAATTCTTTGATCAGGTCTAGGTGTGCCCCAGTTGCTTCTACATCATCCGTTAGCACCTGTTTTGCCGCTCCCACCTGAGCCAGTATGCCTGTAAACGCCTGAGCGAGTGTGTCGTGAATTTCACGCGCCATGCGGTTACGTTCTTCCAGAATCGACGCGGCTTCTGCTTGCTTTTGCAGCGTAATATCTCGCGCTAACCAAATCACCTGTTCGTGCTGAATCGGGGCAATGCGAGCCGAAAACCAGATTTCTCGTCCAGCGATCCACTCGCTGTATTCAACGGTGAGGACTTGTTGGGTTCTCAGCACCTGCTGAATGTAACCCAGGAATTCATCGGCTTGTTCTTTAGCATAGAGTTGATGCAGTGTTTTGTCAGTATACTCCTCCATATACTCGTCTTCATAGGGCAGCTTTCCTTTGATCGCACAGACTAATTGCCCTTCAGCAGTGAAGATACACAGCGGATCGGGAATGGCTGAAAAGAGCGCCCGCAGTTCTGCTTCAGAGGCTTGCAGCGCGGCTTCTGCCTGTTTGCGATCGTTGATATCCGTATAAACTCCCAACGCTCGGATGGGTTCACCGGATTTATTCCAGGAAACAATTTTGCCGACAGAAAGAATCCATTTCCACTGACCATCCCGGGTACGCAGGCGATACTCTGCTTGATAGTTGGGGACTTCTCCAGTCATAAAACCATTGTAAACTGCAAACATTGATTCTCTGTCATCAGGATGCAAACTCTCAACCCACCTAGATTTGGTCTCGTGAAATGTTGCTGGATCGTAGCCCAGCATTAAAGCGTATTCTGGGTTAACCACGATTTCTTCAGTTTTGAGATTCATATCGTAGAGTCCCTGATTTGAAGCGGTTAATGCTAAGCGCAGTCGTTCTTCACTCGTTTGTAGAGCGACTTCTGCTTGTTTGCGATCGCTAATATCCGCAATCACGCCTTCGATGTATCCATCGGCTGCATTCAGATAAGAAGAGAAAAGTACCCAAAACACTGTCCCATCTCGTTTTCGCATCTGTGCTTCATAGCTTCGCACTTCCCCATCACGCTTCAGCAACTCAAGGAATTGTTGGCGATCGCTGGGATTTACATAGTAGTCTGTGGCGTGTTCAAGCCCAATGCTCTCCTCTGGTGAATCAAAGCCAAACAGATTGGCATGGCGTTGATTGGCATCGAGAAGTAATCCATCCGAGAGGCGGGTTCGGAAGATGCCGACCTGCGAGTTTTCAAAGATAGTTCGGAACTTGGCTTCACTGCGTTGTAATGCCTCTTCTGCTTGCCTACGCTGGGTGGTGTCGTTGCCCACCGATAAGATTTCAACGACCTCTCCCTGGTCATTGAAGATGGCTTGATTCGACCAGACCATCCAAACTCGCCGACCATCTCGACACAGGTTTTCACCCTCGCCTTGCGGGTACGATTGAGGATTACGAAGTAAATCACGGACAAAGGGTTTGACATCCCGCCCAGAGGTTTCGATGTCTGGAATGATGGTTTCAAATAAGGTTCGCCCTACAATCTGATGTTCTTCATAGCCCAGGAGTTTCACCCCATAATCGTTGATGTATCGAATTCGTCCTTGCGTGTCATAGCAAATGATGACGGAATTCGCGGTTTGTAGCAGGTTGCGGTAATTGGCTTCACTTTGTCGTAACGCAGCAGTTCGTTCTGCGACCTGTTGCTCTAAAGTGCAGTTGTAGTCGGCTAGGAGTTTCTCGGCTTGTTTGCGCTCTGTAATGTCCTGAAAGGTAGCGATCGCATAAGTGATATTGCCCTGTTGATCAAAAACTGGTGTTCCCCGTGCCTCAATTAGAATTGTGACATGATCTCGACGAATTTCTATATCTTCAGTCCTAATGCGTTCGCCCCTTAATGCCCGCACAATAGGCAAGCTCTCCGCTGGATAGATTTGATCCGTTCCCGCTACATAAAGCTGATAAGCCTCTGATATCTGCTCCGGTGCTATGGAAGTATCAGTTTCTTTGCCCGTGAGTTGATTGCCGCATTGGTTGGTATAGTAAGGGCGACCCGCCGCATCCACGATCGCAATTCCCACCGGAATCGCTTCGAGGAACTGGGTGATCTTGCTTTCCTTAGCCCGCAGTTCTGAGTAAAGGTTGGCATTTTCGATGGCGATTGCTGCTTGAGTCGATAATAGCTGCAAGACCTGCGATCGCTCTGGTGTAAATACTCTAGCTGCTAACCGATTTTCTAAATACAATACACCGACCAGCTTGGCTTGATTCAGCAGCGGCAAACAGAAAATAGATTGAGGCTGGTTCTGTTGAATGTATGGCTCATTAATAAAAGCACCTTCACGAGTTGCATCATTTAAGGTGACAGGCTTCAGAGTCCGAATCACATATTGAATGATTGATTCTGGCAATTGATCGGCAATTGGAATAGACTGTAACACCTGAGTCGCACAAGCATTCTCATCGGTATTGAGTTCACAAGCCGCTTCAATCGACCATTCTCCTGAGTTTTCTAAAATCAGATATCCGGTTTGTGCGCCAGCATTCTCAATTAAAGTTTGCATCAGTGATCGCAGCAATTGCTTCAGTTCAATTTCACGAGAAATCGCCTGTGAAGCTTTCATCACTGCTGCTAAATCGAAAGCGGTATGGAAGGGATTAGTGATAGTTTCAGCAGTAATAGGAATTGATGTGGAAGCGGCTCTAGACGACTGAGGAAAGAACTGTGGATAGCGAGTTTCTAAGTCTTTAACTTTAGCAGTTGCGCCCCAGCGATCGTAGCAGTAGTGCGCCTCTTTCATATAAGTTTGAGCAATTTTTGACCGACCTCGCGCCAGATAATGTTTAGCCGCTAATTCATAAGCTAATGCTTCTTCCTGGATATACTCATTTTCAGCAGCACCTGCGATCGCCCGTTCATAAAACTCCTCAGCCTCAAGAAATTGCCCTAAGACTCGCGCTTTCTCTGCCTCGACTAGATAAAATTTATGTAGATAATTCATTGGGGCGTGTTCTGCCCATTTCTGCATTTTTTCTTGGTTGGTGTTAACACAACTCAGCCAAGCTGCTTTTTCAGAGTTTGAAGTATCAGGCGATAGGCTCAAAAGCGCCAGCGAATGATAGAAACAGAATATAGGTAGAACCGTTATTGCTGTCACCTCTTCAAAATGTTGCCTTGCCAAAATAGTAGTCTGTTCAGCTTGATGGTGTTCTTCAAATAAATAACACAACATGACTTTGTGCAAATAGAGTATCTGGATTGCAGTTCCATCTTTAACTGCAATAGCGTGTGATAACGCCTGTTCTTCATTATGTAGCCTACTAACTAAGCGGCTGGAATTCTCAGGCCTATCTTGCAAATTAAGAATAGTCTGTCGCAATATTGCCAGCCAATTCGAGGGACTTTCTCGTCTAATTTGGTCAATCGACTTGCTGTAAACTGCTGTTTTTTGTTCCAGTTGGGTAAGTTCCTCTCCAGCAAAAAATGAGTTATAGCACACGTAATATGCAGCATAACCAGCAGTTTCAAAGTCTCCAGTTTCCACTCCATTTTGATAGGCATCAGCCAGCATGGGTATTGTGTTCCTAAAATGCACCTTCCAGTGGATGATATGGACATTCGAAAACATTAAGGTTCTAGCATTTCCTCTGGCATTCAATCGTTCTGCCAAACCCAGAGCCAATTTGCCGAACTCATAACCGAATTCAATGTCTTGAACAACTCCACATAGAACAAACCCGTAGCCAGCATAAAACAGTGATGACCAGATAGCATTCCCGTAGTTGATTGATAAATTTACCGCTTTGCAAGTAATCAGTATCCACAGTGCTGGTAACGCTATAAATGCAACAGACCTCATACTCGCTAGGATTGACATTGCTGCCAGCGGTTCTGGTGCGGTCATCTTTGGTAAATTAATCAAGTCTTTAATTTCTCGTTGGGCGAGTAGTGCCGCCGTTGACTTCAATTCCCTTTGAATATCTGCCTGACTTGGATTTTCTATTAAATCTATTCCCAAGAGCTTTAACGCTTCCGATCCAGTTTTTAGCGCTTCTTTCAGGTTGCCACGTGACAAATATCCTTGAATTCTGCTATCGTAAGCTTGCACTTTGTCAACCGCTGTTTTGGCACGAGCGAGTACCACTTCTACCAACTGTTCCATCTCATCAAAGCAACCATGAAGATATGCTGCTTCTGCTGCTTCTGAGTACAGCGCTAAGGTGAGGTCATACTCACTGAGCCAACTCTCTGAATTGAGGAGTTTAAGCCCTGTAGTGAAATACTTAAAAGCTGCTTCATAAGCCGTTGCTGCCTTTGCTTTCTGACCTGCCATTAAATTCAATCTGGCAATTTCAGTTCGTTCTGATCGAGCAGTGACTAGCTCAAGTCCTTGATTGAGATGATCGATGATTTCAAACAACCGATCGGATCGTTGCTCTGGTGAAGTTTTTTCGAGCAAATTGCGACCGATTTGGAGATGAACAACTTGTTTCTGCGATTCATCAATCAAAGCATAAGCCGCTTGCTGAACGCGATCGTGCAAAAACTTGTAGTCTTGAACTAACAAGTTTTCGTCTAATTCAGATAAAGGTTGAATTAATCCAGCTTGTATTGCTGCTAGTAAACCCTGGAAAATCGCTTGAGGCGAGCGCTCACAAATGATCGCTAACGTTTTTAAATCAAATTCAGCTCCAACACAAGCGGCTAAGCGAAGAATTCGCCGTGTTTCATTTGGCAATTTCTTCAACTGGATCAGCAGCAACTCCACCACATTATCGGTAATATTTTGGGCTTGAATTTTAGCAATATCCCACTGCCAGCTTAACTGTTTCGCATTAAAGATTAACAGATTTTCGCTATACAGCATTCGCAAAAATTCACCGACAAAGAAAGGGTTGCCTTCGGTTTTACGTAACACTAATTGGGCTAAAGAACGAACGGTGTCAATATTGCGACCTAGCGTCTCGGCAATCAGTTGACTCAAGGGTTCGAGCGTTAAGGGTGCTAAGGTAATCTCCTGAAGTACTGCCCCTTGGTTTCGTAGTTCTAAGAGCGTTAATACTAGTGGATGCGTTGGATGCACTTCCGAGTCTCGGTAGGCTCCAATCAAAAATAGATATTGGGTTTGCTCGTCGAGTAATATTAACTCGATTAACTTCAGCGTCGCGGAGTCGAACCATTGTAAATCGTCTAAGAAGATGACCAGGGGATGTTCTTTTGAACAAAACACCCGCACAAAATTTTGAAAGATTCGATTAAAGCGATTTTGAGCTTCCTTTGCTCCAACTTCGGGTACGGGTGGCTGTTTGCCAATAATTAATTCAACTTCCGGAATGACATCAATGATGATTTGCCCATTGCTTCCTAAAGCTGAGAGCAGACGCGATCGCCACTGTTGCACTTGCTCATCCGGTTCCCCCAGAAGTTGCTGCACCAACTTTTGCAGGGCATCCACAATGGCGCTGTAGGGAATATTGCGCCTGAATTGGTCAAATTTACCCGATATGAAATAGCCGTGCTTTGCTGTGATGGGTTTATAGAGTTCTTGCACCAATGCTGTTTTGCCAACGCCAGCGTAACCAGCAACGAGCATGAGTTCGACATTGAATTGAGCATTTTCTATGCCTGACTCTAGTTGACAAATTTCGCCAAACGTCTCTTTTCTAGCCACTCTGTCAAACGCCGCCAATAATGCTTTAGTCTCCGCTTCTCGTCCATACAGTTTCTGAGGAATGCAAAACTGTTCTGAAACATCTTGCAGTCCCAACGACATGGCGTTGATCTGACCCATTTCTGCCAGTTGCCCGGCGCAGCGTTCTAGATCCGCTTTGATGCCCCAGGCACTTTGATAGCGATCCTCCGCATTTTTCGCCATCAACTTCAAAATTATGCCTGAAATGGGTTTGGGAATCGTGGCGTTCAATTTATGCACAGGAATCGGCGGTTTGGCAATATGACAATGAACTAGCTCCAGGATGTCTTGAGTGGGGAACGGTAGCTGTCCAGTTAACAGTTCGTAGAAGGTTACGCCCAGCGAGTAGAAATCGGTGCGATAGTCGAGCATCCGGTTCATTCGCCCGGTTTGCTCTGGCGACAGATAGGCAAGCGTGCCTTCTAACACATGGGGATTTTTGAACGTGGGATTCGTGCGGTTAAATTGGGTCGCAATCCCAAAATCAATAATTTTGACAACGCCAGTATCCAAATTAAAGACTATGTTTCCAGGGTTGATATCTTTATGAATGATATTGGCTGCATGGATTCTGCCAAGAATGTCGCTAAGAGCGATCGCAAGACCTAGAAAAGTGGCTAAAGGCATGGGGCAGAAGATATCTGGGCGCTTGTGCATCCATTGCTCTAGGGACTCTCCCCCAAAATCTTCTAAGATAATCACCAGAGTGCGTTGATAGTCTTGCTGGCTGTATGCTTTAATAACTCCTTCCAGATTGAGGGAACGAATAATTTTATATTCCTGTCTGTAGCGGGTCAGTTCTTGAGGTGAGGGATAATCAAACTTTAGCATTTTTACGATGATCCCTACTCCATCCTCTCTAATGCCTCGATACACTAGAGAATTAGAACTTTCGTATATTTTGTTTTGGATAAAAATACCAGGTAGAGCGATCATAGAGCAACTCTTTAGAGAATAATCTGGCATAATCCAAACTATACAGCAATCTAGCTATCTACATGTAACGACCTGCAATACTAATCGCTCAAACCTGCAATCAAGACATTTTCAAACCAGGATTATTTGCAACTATAATTACACTTCAGCCAGGATTAATTGCAACTGAGCCAGGATTAAATGCAACCAACCTGCAATCATCCATTTGAACCAGGATTAATTGCAACTATAAATACTTCCATTTTTCTTGCGTTTTTAATCCACTCAAAGCGGCAGCCCTGCCGCCAGCATTTGTTCCTGTAATTCACGCGATGCCTGCGGCGGGCGTAGCCATCGCGCTGGGTCGAGTTGTCCGCGAAACAGCAATTTAATTTCAGCAGGTTTAGCATTAAACTGTTCTGCCAAGCTCCTCACGTCATAACCATGCCGGGTTAAGGTGGGTTCTAAGTCGTCAATTTGCTTAGATAAAACGGACTCAATAATCGCCGTAGTAACAGGTTTTTCCCCAAAGAGGTATGCAGCCTCGAAAGCGAGTGTCAAATGTTGCTCGATTTGCAGCGGTGTCCTCAAGCGCATGGCAAGTAGATCAATAGCTTCTGCCGATAATATGTCACTTATTTGAGTATCTTCTTCTTTACATTTAGATACTAACCATTCAATATATTCTCGCTGGCTACCAACAATACCCTCCAAAGAGAAGACCGTTGCCCGATACCCAATTTCTTCCATAGTTGGACGGCGCAGATCATTTTTCAGTTTGGGATGACCAGCTAATACGACTGAAAGAGTACCACCACCATCTTCGACTACCTCAATTAAACGTTTAAGTCCCGTCAGCGTACTGTAATGAAGGTCATGAGCCTCATCAACAAACAGTGCTACACTTACATATTTCGATAATGGTGTGTTGTTTTTCGGTATAAAGCTTTACTGCTAATTGACGTTTAGCTGGGTCAAGGGCTTTTGGTCTTCCTCCCCTGTGACCGCGCTTACGCGCTGCTACAAGTCCAGCAGTTGTGCGTTCACGGATTAGGTTGCGTTCAAATTCCGCCAAGGCGCCGAACAAATGGAAAATTAGTCTGCCACTGTTATTTGTTGTGGAGATGGATTCTTGTAAACTTTGCAACCCAATTCCCCTCTCATCTAACGTAGACATAATCTCGATTAGGTCTTTGAGCGACCTTCCCAGACGGTCTAACCGCCACACGACCAAAACATCATCAGTCTGTGCTACCTCCAATGCTAAGGAAAGTCCAGGTCTTTGGGCTTTTGCGCCACTTATACGATCTGAGTAAATTTTCTCACAACCAGCAAGCTGCAAAGCATCCTTTTGCAGGTTCAGATTTTGGTCATCTGTTGAAATTCGGGCATAGCCTATCAACATACTTTGAACCCTCAACAAGTACATATACTTGTTACTTAACAGCGTATGTCGCCTTTGATACAATTACCGAGTTTCGTTACTAAACTTGATTCGGTTTCTGGTTCGCAATCTGGGTGGTAATAACAGTAAAAAAAACGACCGTTTTCTTTACCTTATAGTTGCAATTAATTCTGGTTCAAAAACAAAATAGTTTTTTTGAAGTTGGGGCATTTTTTGAACAAACTACTAAAATACCGTTTGACAAGGCTTTCCGTTAGTTGCAAATAATCCTGGTTGAAACCGATGATTGCAGGTTGGTTGCATTTAATCCTGGTTCAGTTGCAATTAATCCTGGCTGAAGCGTAATTATAGTTGCAGTTAATCCTGGTTTGAAAATGTCTTGATTGCAGGTTTGAGCGATTAGTATTGCAGGTCGTTACAGCTAATGCTTCCCGTTCAGCAGGTGTTTTAGGTAGTCGAGAATCTTCAAGGCATTTGCTATAGCGGTCATACCACTCGGCCGGAGCTAGTGACTTCAGCCAAATGGGTGCAACTTCGGCTACAGCATTTAAGGCATACCGTAGCGTTTCTCCTAGATGTTCCAGTCTGCTTAAATCCCTGACTACAGCTAATATATGGGTTGAATCAGTGCGCTGTTTTCCTCTTGCTGACAGTAGTTTGAGTTGTTGAAATTTCGACAGCATCAAATCTAGTATTTGCCGCTCGACTCCACCTGTGATTAATCGGTCGCGGAATTCGCTCAAAACACTAAAGTCAAAACCAGGGTCTGTCAACTCCAACGACAAAGTGTATTTCCAATCAATTCGTCCTTGTACTGAAGAAGCTGCTTGTCTATCAGAGAGATTCTCTAAATATTGCATCACCAGTATCATTGCTAAACGCCAAGGTGCTTGTGCTGGCTGACCCCGTTGTGGATAAAGTGATGCAAAATCTTCATCCTGATAAAAAACTCCAAGTTCATCACGCAGTCGCATATATAAATTACCTTTTGGAAATGCGGCTTTGGCTACACGTACCGTTTCATCGGGAATAGGAGGAATTTCTTCAGGATGTAAGCACATATACTGCCTCCACAAGTATTTCTCCTAATTTATTGATTATTGATGCAGTTAACTTAATTTTTTTCTTTCCGTGTATTACACGGAAAGGTGGGTTATCGTCTCGATGTAATACGCGGTAAAATCGCCGTTTTTATGTTAAGTAATGTTTCGCCAACGGTATCCGTATCTCGGCTCAATACCGATTAGGGTTTGTCAGCGCCCGATTATATCTGTTTGAAAAATTTTTTATTGGCAAAGCTACAGAACACCTACTGGGAGAGGGGATACATCCAGAACACTTAAACGATGACCGTCTAGTTCATTACCAACAAATAACTTTTGCTTGAATGCTAATCACTCGTCTTAATTTCATCTCAATTTCATATCTGTGTGAAAAACTATTAAGTTAAGTGGTTAAGTTGGCTTCGTGAACAAATTCCAAGAGTGAAACCGCTTGCCAAAAGCGGTTCTCGAAATCCCGCTTAAAAAGTCAACCAACGTCTAAGCACAAATCTACATCATAGTAACTCAAGGACACAAAATAGCGATGGGAATCTCTAACAGTCTCCAACCACCTACAGTAATTCGTTGTGTTTCCGGCACACTCCTGAGCCTTTTATTACTGACAACTCCTACGGCTGTGTTAGCTGGTGCTGGACACGATCATACCGGTGGAAGTTCATTTCAGGGTAGTGGAAGCGAAGCAAGTGGTTCTGTCGAAGTTGATGCCGAAACCGCCCAGAGGTTGGGAATTAAAGTCGAGCCAGTGAAACGGCAACAGCTGGCTTTGGGTATTAAAAGCACTGGACAGATTGAAACCTTACCTAGCCAAAAAGTGGAAGTGAATACCCCAATTACAGGGGCAAAAGTGGTTGAATTGTTGGTGGAACCCGGTGCTGTAGTCAGAAAAGGTCAACCCCTTGCCGTTGTCACTAGTCCTGACTTGATAGAGTTACGGGTTAGCTCCCAAGAAAAACGCGCAGAAGCTATAGGTTCTTTGCAGCAAGCGCAAGCAGATTCCAGATTAGCTCAACAAAATTATCAAAGGTATTGGCAAATATCTAACGCCGACATTGCCCAAGCACAAAGTCAGGTAGCATTTGCTGAAGAAAAATATAATAAGGATTTACAGTTAGCTAATGAAGGCGCTTTACCACGTCGCAACGCGCTCGAATCTCAAACACAATTAGCGGAAGCAAAAGCCAGATTCACCTCAGCTAACAGCAGACGAGATGTCATTGAAACTGAAGCCCAAATGAAACGCGCTCAGTCTGCTGTTCAAGTAGCACAAGAGCGTTTACGTCTTAGTGATTCTGCTTATAATACTAGACTCGAACAAATAGGCAACCGTCCTAACGCCAAGGGATTGGTGACAGTGACTGCTCCCATCTCCGGTAAAGTTGCCGATCGCCAAGTTACCCTTGGTCAAACTTTTAATGATGCAGGTGGCACACTCATGACGATTGTCAATGATAGTCGGGTTTTTGCCACAGCCAATATTTATGAAAAAGATTTAGACAAAGTAAAAGTAGGTCAAAGAGTAAGTCTAAAAGTTGCTAGCTTACCAGACCGTACCTTTTCTGGAAAGATTACACAGATTGGTGCGATAGTACAAGGGGAAACACGGGTTGTCTCAGTCCAAGCTGAAGTAAATAACCCAGGCGGACAACTCAAACCTGGAATGTTTGCGGAATTGGAGGTACTAACAAACCAATCATCCGCACCTATCTTAGCGGTTCCTAGCTCGGCTGTAGTCGATGCGAATGGGAAAAAAATGGTTTACGTCCAAAATGGGAATGCTTTCCAATCTGCGGAAGTGACCCTGGGTCAAACCTCTGGGGACATGGTTGAGGTGAAGACAGGTTTGTTTGAGGGAGATGCGATCGTCACTCAACGTGCGCCCCAACTTTACGCGCAATCATTGCGGGGTGATAGTAAACCAAAAGAAGAAGAACACAATGAAGAAAGTGGTTCTCATGCAGAGGAAACTGAAGTTAAAACTAACAGTTTCCCAGTACCTTTGTGGTTAACAGCAGGTGGAGGAGTAGCACTTGTAGTAGCTGCTTTCATGGGAGGTGCTTTTTGGTCTAATCGTCGTACCCGTTTAGTACCAGCAGGTAATTTAGAGTACGACGGGTTCAATTATGAAACAGATGTTTATCTCGACAACCACAAACAACCAACCCTGTCTACTTCTGATAAAAATCTTGAGGAGCATGATCGTCCTCGACATTCAGATGGTGGTTAGTGATTAGCGAAGTTGCAGATAATACCTGAAGTTTGGTTATGTTAGATTTTCTAACATCAAGCCAACCTACAACAAGACTATTTAGATTGTGAACAAAACAGTTTATAAATCTCATGCTCCAGGCGCAGAGAGTATAAGAATGTAGTTTGTTCATATTCTATTTAGGAATGCTGTAAATTTATAAAAACTATCAACTCCCTGTGTATTTATGAGTGAGACAGTAGTTCGCCAACAGTATAACAAAATGGCGCATTTCTATGACCAGCGGTGGAATACTTATATCACCAAGACACTTACTTTTCTCAAAACTTGGGCGCATATTTCGCCACAAGCCACAATTCTTGATGTCGCCTGTGGAACAGGGGAATTTGAGCATTTACTACTCAATGACAATCCAACACAACAGATTATGGGAGTAGATATTTCTGAAAATATGCTGCTCGTTGCTAAACAGAAATGTCGTAATTACCCTAATGTCTCATTTTCCACTGCATCTGCATCGGCATTACCTTTTAGTAGTAGCAGTTTTGATGTAGTTGTATCTGCTAATTCGTTTCACTATTTTGATGATCCCGATGCTGCATTGGCGGAAATGAAAAGGGTTCTCAAGCCTGATGGTAAATTAGTAATTTTGGATTGGTGCAGAGATTATATTTTGTGTAAAATATGCGATATTTTATTGAAAGTATTTGATTCAGGACACAAGCAGTGTTACTCCCAAACTGAATTTCATCAACTGCTTACTTCCTCAAACTTTGAAATCTGTGGTGCAACTAAAGTTCGCCTTGGGTTGATTTGGGGCTTAATGCTAGCAACAGCCACACCTAATATTTAAATTTTCTCAGAGGATGTTTTAAAAGTGGTTGGCTGTAACTTTAGGCACTTTCTGATCCCCCTTAACCCACCTAAAAAAGGGGGGAACTGGAATCAAAGTCCCCCAATTGATCGGGGGATTTAGGGGGATCTAAAATGTTTTGCTACCGACCACAGGACTTTTAAAACATCCTCTCACTCGTTTATCACAAAGAAACAAACCCTTCGCCATTTCTTAACCAAAAACCAAATGATTAGTACAGTTGCTAGATGGGTAATTTCTCGACGCTGGCTCGTAGTAATTGCTGCGCTCATTTCCACATTAGTCATCATCTTTAATACCATCCCCAAAATGCCGCTGGATGTTTTTCCAGCCTTTGCACCTCCCCAAGTCGAAATTGAGACAGCAGCCCCTGGACTAGCGCCAGAAGAAATCGAATCTTTGGTGACATTACCAATTGAAAGTACCATTAATGGGACTCCAGGTTTAACCTCCGTTCGTTCCTCTTCTTCAGCAGGACTTTCTGTAGTCAGAGTTGTTTTTGGCTGGGGAACAGATATCTTTCAAGCCCGCCAATTGATACAAGAACGACTGCAACAAGCCATAAGCAAGCTACCAGAAGGAGTCGAAACCCCACGAATTGCCCCCACAAGCTCCCCCATCGGTACTGTATTAAAGTACGCCTTGACTGTGGAAGGGGAAAGCAATAACCAATCTGCGACTAAAATTGACCTCATGGAAGTCCGCAGAATTGTTGATTGGCAAGTAACGAATCGCCTTTTAGCAGTTCCTGGTGTCAGTCAGGTACTTGTATATGGCGGCGATGTGCGTCAGTATCAAGTGTTAGTAGACCTCAACAAACTACAAGCTTTTAATGTATCTTTACAACAGGTAAATGAAGCCGTACAAGGGGCAAATGTCAATGCTCCTGGTGGCTTTTTGATTACCCCTGACAAACAAACTTTAATTCGGGGAATTGGGCGGATTGAATCCCTTGATGATCTTCGACAATCTGTCATTGTCGCCCGTCAAGGAACGCCCGTCCGCTTGGGAGATGTCGCCGAAGTGCAAATTGGTGGTGCTGTGAAAATCGGCGATGGTAGTTTAAATGGGAAAGATGCTGTTGTGCTGATGGTGAATAAACAACCCCTAGCTGATACTCCCAGTGTCACCCGCGCTATCGAAGCCGCAATATCTGAGCTAAAAGAAGGTTTACCGAAAGAAATTAAAGTAAATCAAACCTTCCGCCAAGCAGATTATATTGATGCTTCGGTGGAAAATGTCAGGTCAGCCTTGGTGGAAGGTAGTATCATTGCAGCAGTTATCCTCATCCCTTTTTTAATGAATTGGCGGACTCTGGGAGTTGTGCTGTTGAATTTTGCCCTGACTTTTATATTTTCATTGCAAGTATTATCTTTTTTGGGCTTGGGGCTGAATACAATGACTTTGGGAGGATTAGCGATCGCCATTGGTACAGCGATCGATGATGCCATTGTCTATGCAGAAAATGTTTTTCGTTTGTTGCGACAAAATAAATACTCTCCCAACCCTAGTCCAGTACTGGAAATTGTTTTTGAAGGAGTACAGGAAGTCCAGGAATCCCTGATTGGGGCAACTTTAATTACTATTGTCGTTTTTTCTCCCATATTTGCCCTTGCTGGTGTAGAAGGTCGGATTTTTGGCCCGATGGGTCTTAGTTATCTGGTGGTAGTTGTAGTCTCTAGCTTAGAAGCGCTGCTTGTAAGTCCGGCTTTATGTGCAATTTTATTACCTCACGATAAAATGTCAGAAAGGGAACCCTTTATACCAAGAGTTTGCAAAAGGATTTATTACCTTTTTCTCGATTTTGCTATCAGAAATTCGGTAATTGTTATTACTGTGGCTGCGGCGGGAATGATCGCAGCAATTATAATTTTCCCAACTTTAGGACGGGCATTTCTACCTGAATTCCAAGAAACAACTTTGGTAAATACTTTAGCACTTTACCCTGGTACATCTTTAGAAGCTACGAATAGTGCTGCTTTTGCTTTGGAAGATAAACTCAAAGACGACCCTAGATTAAAGTATATTCAATTACGCGCCGGACGCGCTCCCAATGATTCGGATGCTGCACCTGTGAATTTGGCTCACCTTGATATTGGATTGAGTGACAAAGGAATGAAAAATCGCGGAGCTACTGTAGAATGGTTGCGTGAAGAGTTTAACAAAATACCAGGCACTGCATCCAATATTGGTGGATTTATTTCTCACCGAATTGATGAAATTTTGTCTGGGGTGAGGAGTCAAATCGCGGTCAAAATTTTTGGTTCCGACTTAGAAGAACTCCGCGAGATTGGAAAGCAAGTTGAAGACGTAATGAAATCTGTTTCGGGAATTGTAGATTTAGAACTTGAGCCACAAGTTCCTATTGAACAAATTCAAATTAAGTTTGACCGGGTTGCTGCATCTCGCTACGGTTTAACTATTGGACAATTATCCAATATCATTGAAACTGCGCTCAATGGAAGAACAGTCTCTCAAGTTTTAGAAAAGCAACAAAGCTTTGATTTGGTTGTGTGGTTGCAACCACAGTATCGCAATAATCTACAAACAATTCAGAATTTGTTAGTTGATACCCCTGATGGGAATAAAATTCCCTTAGCTGAAGTTGCTACGGTTGCCTATGGCACCGGGCCTAATACTATCAATCGGGAAAATGTTTCGCGTTTAATTGTGGTATCTGCTAATACTAAAGGCAAAGATTTACGCTCTGTAGTGACAGATATTCAAAATAAAGTTAAGGCACAAGTGCAACTTCCTTCAGGTTATTTTATCCAATATGGAGGTCAATTTGAAGCAGAAGAACGAGCATCACAAAATATTCTGGTTTTCAGTGCTATTTCCTTTGTTGTGATTACAGTACTAATGTATCTTTCTGTGAAATCAATCGCTTCAACAGCAATGATTATGATTAACTTGCCCATTGCGTTAGTGGGTGGAGTAATTGCGGTAGCTTTTACAGGTGGAGTTGTTTCTATAGCCTCATTGGTGGGGTTTGTAACTTTGTTTGGTGTGGCTACTCGAAACGGATTATTATTAGTAGATAATTACACCTCAAAAATTGCGTTAGGGATGTCTTTAAAAGAAGTATTAATTTCTGGGTCAATGGAACGACTAAACGCTATTTTGATGACATCTTTAACTTCAGCTTTGGGTTTAGTTCCGTTGATAATTTCAGTGGGGCCAGGGAAGGAAATTTTGCAACCTCTTTCGATTGTAGTGTTAGGTGGTTTGTTTACTTCTACGGCGTTAACTTTGCTGGTTTTACCTGCTTTATATTCTAAGTTTGGTAGGTTTTTGTTACCTAAGCGAAGTGCGACTGTTGTGGAAAATGGAAAGGTAGCTGGGGTGGTGGTGGAGAATTAATTAGCATCACTAAGTTAACCGCACATGGGACAGCAATTTTGATAAATATAGCCAGTGAATTCCTTTGCTGGCTCATAATATAAGCAGTAATTTATAGGTACACATAAACTTCCGATAGGGTGTGTCGCTGATCAAATGAAATACTCTATACAATATTACTTCTATGAGATTTTCTGAAAAAACTATAGGGAAAAAATATTTCAAGTTTTTCTGTCGCCTGCGATGGATTTTGCTAGGTTTAGTAATTAGTGTGTTAGCAAAACCTTTAATAGCAACTGCTTATATAGGTTTAATGACGAATGGCTCCCGCTACGTTCAACCAGAATTAGTCCCAAAAGAACAGGTTGCAATAGTATTCGGTGCAGGAATTTTTCCGAATGGTAATCCCACACCCATGTTGTCAGACCGTGTAGAAGCTGCTGTCAAACTTTATAAAATGGGAAAGATTAGTAAACTCTTGATGACAGGAGATAACAGCACAGTTTCCTATAATGAAGTCAGGTCTATGCAGAAATATGCTCATGATTTGGGTGTACCGATGAAAAACATTACCTTAGACTATGCAGGTTTCAGCACTTATGAGAGTTGTTATCGCGCTCATAAGGTTTTTGGTGTACATAAAGCTGTTGTCATCACTCAAAATTATCATCTTCCCCGCACTGTTTATACCTGTAGCCAATTAGGGGTGAAGACAGTTGGTTTAGGAACTCCAGATATAGAAATTTATGGACTACGGGGAATGATTCCCGATTTAGTGCGGGAAATGTTAGCGAATGTCAAGGCTTTGTGGGAAGTTTACATTACCCTTCCCCGACCTACTTTTTTAGGACGTTTTGAGCCTATTAATTGAGTATTTTACAAATTTCACTCAGTAGTTAGACGCAGAATTAATCACAAAACTAGCACTAATAACAAAACCCAAAGCTGCAATAAATAAAATAATCCAAATCTTTGGATTCGCTCTCAAGTTTTCATTAGTAAATTCTGGTAATTTCCCAAAATCTAGTTTTATTAAAAGTGAAAATTTATTATCTCGATTAATTTGTGTTTATTGATGATTATGTAAACATTTGAATTTATTCAATGGAGGATAACCTATTCATGTCTAATTCAGCATCCCAAGTAACTAAACTTAAGAGTAAGAATAACGAATTTTCATCTACAGCAGATATAGTGCGTATCTATCTTCGTCAAATTGGACGTATACCTCTGTTAACCCATGAAGAAGAAATTTTTTTTGCTAAACAAGTTCAGCAAATGATGGCAATTATTACTGTGAAGGAAGAACTATCTGAAAAATTACAGCGTGAACCCACTCTGCAAGAATGGGCTGACAAGATGCAGTTGAAAGAAGATGTGCTGCTGCAACAACTAAGTCAAGGACAAATTGCCAAGCAGAAGATGATTCAGGCTAATCTGCGGCTGGTGGTGTCTATTGCTAAAAAATACCAGAAACGCAATATTGAGTTTCTAGATTTAATTCAAGAAGGTACATTGGGGCTAGAACGAGGGGTAGAGAAATTTGATCCAACTCTTGGATACAAGTTTTCTACTTATGCTTATTGGTGGATTCGTCAGGGAATTACACGAGCGATCGCACAACAATCCCGCACCATTCGTTTACCCATTCACATGGCTGATAAGCTGAACAAAATTAAGCGTGTTCAACGAGAGTTATCTCAAAAGCTTGGTCACACTGCCGACGTGACTGAAATCGCCCAAGCGCTTAATCTGGAACCCAGTCAGATTCGAGAATGTTTGCAGTTTGCTCGTCAACCTGTTTCCTTAGATATGGGAATTGGGCCTGAGCAGGATACTCAATTGCAGGATATGCTGGAGGATGATGGAATATCTCCCGAACGCTACACCGAGCGGGAATTACTCTATCAAGACGTTCACAATCTATTAGCAAAGCTGACTCCCCAGCAAAAGGAAGTATTAATCTTGCGCTTTGGTTTAGCAGGTGGACACGAACTTACTCTGGTACAGATTAGTCAACGTATGGGCATTTGTCGGGAACGAGTGCGACAAGTGGAACAACAAGCTCTCACACTTCTACGAAGATATGGGCTGTCCGTTCGCTCATTTTGGAGGGGTGAGAGGTAATTATGTCTTGCACAGGCGGGAATCCAGCTGATAAAGAGATTCAGGCATTTGCATTAATGAGAGAATCTGTTTTTGAAGATCGTTAAGAGGTGTAATGAGGATGGTAGAATCCGGAAGAAAGTAGAGAGTCAGATGACAAAAAGCCTGAAGCATTTGTTCAGCAGATGGACGAGAAGTTTCACGTTTTGGGTTGCCATCATAAAGACCAGCCAAAGATTGTTGAGTCTGTTGAAGTGCTTGCCGTACCATAAACTCCATCAGGGTAAATACCCGCAAGGCTAGGTTCAACAGAAACATTAAGCCAGTTATTCGGTCTTGGTTTTGGAAATAAATAGGTAAAGCGGGTAAAGAACCTCTTTTAAAGCGGTGAAAACCACGCTCCAAAAGCCATTCATCCCGATAATAAATCACAGCTTGTGGTAGGGTCAGTTTAGTAGTTAGTGCGTTGGTAACATATAGTCGCCATCCGGCTAAAAGTTCTGCTTGCTGAATCGCCTCAGGTTGAAGGTGAATATGGAGTTGAAGACAGAGGCGAGTTACTTGTTGAGTTGGAGAGTGTTTAGATGGTCTTCCCCGTCTGACATTGCGAGTTTCGGTAAGGATTTCTTCTGTAACTATCGTTGAGAAGAAATCGTTGACACGGTAACGCTTAAGAATGTTCTCTACCTTGTAACAAAGTTGCTCCCGGTCGTCTCCAGGTTGATAAGCTAATTTATCCAGAGCAGTTTGAGCTTGATTGATGCGTTGCTGTTGACCACGTATAGCAGATACAGCAAGGCGATAAGAGTAAACTACTAGATAGCGTTCGTGCCAACGCACCCATTTTTTTGTTTCTGGATTAAGCCAAAACTTAGCTAACTCCACCTCAAAGCCCTTGCCAACGGCAACTTCCTCTTTATCTTGTCGAGGTAAACGAATATCCACACTCACATATGGTGGGTCGAGTACCCATTGTTTGAGATACAGAGGATGTTACGGGAAAACAGTAAATACCTCCACTAGCCGCCAGTTGAGCACGGGTTGCAATCGCTGCGGCTTTGCAATCGGCGCCAATATTCCAGATTATTAATTACTGACTGTAGTGTATTAGCTTGGGTGAAGTTAATTTTTTTGAGGTTGCTATAGTGAGTTTGCAGTAAGTTAATATCTTGTGCTTTCCAAAGAATTTGTTTGTTGGCAGCAACTTCAGAAATTTGCTGTGCTAAGTCTTTTCTTAATTGCTCTAGTCCTTGGCTGGGTTCCCAGGCTTTGCGAAAGACTTCTAGTGTTTCTACACCTTCATCGTGTGTCAGCTTATCAGGAATTGCTTTCGGTCTGCCTAGCCATGTGAGCAAGGTTTTTACTTCATCAGTGCCGCCACCCAGGAAATAAGTTAAAAATCGCCACTGTGCAAATTCTGATTGACCTGCATAATAGACGCTATCCAGAATTACAACAACATTATTCAGGTTGAGTTGTTCTATCTTACCCAATGCCTCTGCTGCACTGGAACGAACAGAGTCGTCAACGGATTTATCCTTGAGGATGTCAGCGATGTCTTTGACGTAAGGTTTGGCAGCCTCCCCCAGATTTCCCAATGCCTTTGCTGCATCGTCACGAACATAATAGTTAACGGATTTATCCTTGAAGAAGTCAGCAATATCTTTAACATAGGGTTTGGCAGCCTCCCCCAGATTCCCCAATGCCTTTGCTCCACCAGAACGAACAGAGTCGTCAACGGATTTATCCTTGAGGATGTCAGCGATGTCTTTGACGTAAGGTTTAGCAGCCTCCCCCAAATTTTCCAATGCCGATGCTGCATCGTCACGAACATTTGAGTCAACGGATTTATCTTTGAGGAAGTCGAGGATGTCTTTGACGTAGGGTTTGGCAGCCTCCCCCAGATTTTCCAATGCCAATGCTGCTCTGGAACGAACATAAGGGTCAACGGATTTATCCTTGAGGGTGTCAGCAATATCTTTGACGTAGGGTTTGGCAGCCTCCCCCAGATTTCCCAATGCTTTTGCTACACTCTCACGAACTTCTGAGGAATTGACGGATTCCTTGAGGAAGTCGAGGATGTCTTTAACATAGGGTTTGGCAGCCTCCCCCAGATTTCCCAATGCCGATGCTGCACTGGAACGAACACCTGAGTCAACGGTTTTATCCTTGAGGAAGTCGAGGATGTCTTTGACGTAGGGTTTGGCAGCCTCCCCCAGATTTCCCAATGCCGATGCTGCACTGGAACGAACACCTGAGTCAACGGTTTTATCCTTGAGGAAGTCGAGGATGTCTTTGACGTAAGGTTTGGCAGCCTCCCCCAGGTTGCCCAATGCCTCTGCTGCACTACCACGAACGTTGGCGTCCACCTTTTCATTCTTGAGGATATTGGCAGCTTTTTGAGCAATATCCTCTGGTTTCTTGCCCACGGCTTTTAAATCTTTCAAATCATATTCAACTAATTTGTCCAGAGCATAGTTCTTAACTTGGTCGTGTCCATCATCAAGGGCTGCTGATATACCGTTAATCTGCCAATCTTGAGGTTTTGGTTTGGGGGTTTCTTTGGCGTTGACCCAAGGTAGAGAGAGGAGGAAAGTCAGGAGTAGGGTGAAACAGAAAAGGAAAAAGAGCGGCTTGCTGGTGTGGCGAGGTGTGGTGAGCATAATTCGGGGCAAGGCGGCAGATTACACGCGGTTATGGGTATAATAACAACCTTGCAATTCCTAATTCCTGATTGAGAGTCTTTAATACTCGCCCACAAGCATTAAAGACTCATTAACGAAGCTTTGAGGTTCATTCACGAAGCTTTGAGGTTCATTAACGAAGCTTTGAGGTTCATTAACGAAGCTTTGAGGTTCATTAACGAAGCTCTGAGGTTCATTGGCGAAGCTTTGAGGTTCATTCAACGTGAGTTCGACAAACCTCTCCCTGCCTTGAACTAAAGTTCAAGTCTGTCCCTCTCCGAGTCGGAGAGGGACAGGTTTTGCGTAGTAAAACCAGGGAGAGGTCTTTTGGGCGGACATGATATAACCCGTCAAACTCACGTCATTCACCAAAAGACACATCTCGTTTTGCGACTCAGGAGACTCTTGCAGAAGTTGAGAAAACAGAAAGGGGAAAAGAAAAAGGAATTGCATCTCCCTTTAACTTTTCCCCTTTACCCTTTTACCCTCTTATAGCAATGTTTACAGCCTATAAATCAGATGCAACTTTAGCAGGTTTACTTTTAATAGCTTTAAAACGATCGCCTAACTGTTCGGCAATAGTTTTTAACCCTGGAGTTTTCTTAGCAGCCGTCTTCACGTAATCATAAACTGTCAAGCTGCTGCCCATAGCTTCGCTGCCGACTGCCATTAGGGTATCATCTACTTGTTCTGTTAGTTGTCGCAGTCCAATCAACAGTTCGGTGAGGTTAGCGGCTAGTTGATAATCCCGCACAAACTCATCTAAATCAAAGCTGGCTGGTAAAATGTCTCGGTTCGATTGGGCCGCAATCAGGCTAGTGTTGACAAAAGCTAGTCTTTTATCACCCATCTTAAATAAGTTACGTCGTTCTTCCGCACTCAGGGTGATGAGAAAAGGCATCTTTGTTTGGATAGTCGCAAATGCTGCTTTAATTTCTTGGATATCTGCTGGGGAAAGGGAGGCGGTGATATTTTGGTAAGCCATTGGATATTTAATGTGGTGAATCTGTTTGTTATGATTCCCACTGGTAAATGCGATCGCACAGAGCCAGGGCGAATGGAATTCGCGGCTACACAGGCAAAGTCCGCGGAGGCGGACTAAGAAAAAATTGAGGGTTTGAAACCCACGGAGGTGGGTTTTGTTTGTGTAGACGCGGTTTCTAACCGCCCTTTTAACTAATGGCTGATGCATAAATTTAGACAGTTGGTGCGTTAGCCTACGGCGTAACACACCCTACTGGCGTGGCAAGGCTAAAATAGTGCATTAGGTGTAGGTTGGGGAGCCAGTGCGTTGCGGAGGTTCCGGCAGTTGTAGCACCTGGCGGTTGAGCAACGCGAAACCCAACATCGATAAGGGTGTTGGGTTTCCTTACGTCAACCCAACCTACAATTTTTTTGCATCACTTTAGGCTTGTCACGCCACTACGATTAGAGGTTTAGATTTAGTTAATGGCAAAATTCTGTGACAATGATTAACAGTCAGCCGGAATACTGAATCCAAGCTACTCATGAGCCAGAGTTCTAAAAACACCCCTCTTCCACCTAAACCCGTTCAATCATCTTTCAATTGGCCTTACGCTTTTTGGAAGTTTTCCCGCCCACACACGATTATTGGTACGAGTCTGAGTGTGTGGGGTTTGTATTTAATTGCCATTGCTGTATCACCAGCTGGGTTCTCTGGTATTCCACTGAGTAAAGTTTTAGGCGCGTGGATTGCTTGTCTGTGTGGCAATGTCTACATTGTGGGGTTGAATCAATTAGAAGATGTTGAAATTGACAAGATTAATAAGCCTCATTTACCCTTAGCGTCAGGGGAGTTTTCCCGACAGACTGGACAATTAATTGTCGCTTTTACTGGGATTTTAGCGCTAGTTGTGGCGTGGCTAACGGGGCCGTTTTTGTTGGGGATGGTGGCTATTAGTTTGGCGATTGGTACTGCTTATTCTTTGCCACCAATTCGTTTGAAGCAGTTTCCTTTTTGGGCTGCACTATGTATTTTCTCTGTGCGGGGAACGATTGTTAATTTAGGGTTGTATTTGCACTATAGTTGGGTACTTAAACAAGGTCAATCAATTCCGCTTGTAGTGTGGATATTGACAGTTTTTATTTTGGTGTTTACGTTTGCGATCGCTATCTTTAAAGATATACCAGATATGGAAGGCGATCGCCTCTACAATATCTCTACTTTTACTATTCAACTCGGTTCCCAAGCTGTATTCAATCTCGCTCTTTGGGTGATAACTGTCTGCTATCTGGGGATAATTATGGTTGGTATGCTAAATGTTCCCTCGGTTAACCCAATATTTCTGGTGATTACTCATCTCATGCTGCTGGTTTGGATGTGGTTGCGGAGTTTGGGTGTAGACTTGCAAGATAAAAGTGCGATCGCTCAGTTTTATCAATTCATTTGGAAACTCTTTTTTATCGAATATCTGATTTTTCCTATCGCCTGTCTTTTGGCTTAAGACAATGCTAGAAAACTTTTCACTTAGTTCTATTATCGCTGCGATCGTCGTTGTTTTTAGTCTGACAATTCTTGGCTATTTCGCTTGGAAAACTTTAGTCATGTCTGATTTATTTCAAAAAGGAGTTAATCTTTATCAAGCAAAAGATTACCAAGGCGCAGAAGCAGCATTCCGCAAAGTTATTTCACTTAACTCTAGTAATGATGTAGTTCGTTTATTTTTAGGAGATGTTTTAAATCATCAAGGCCAAGTAGAAGAAGCAACGGAATTATTCCAGGAAGTGATTCGCCGTAGTCCTAAAAATGCTGATGCTTATTTGCGTCTGGCGAATATTCTAATGCAGCAAGAGCGACAAGAAGAAGCCAAAACTAACTTGCAACAAGCTAAAGATTTGTTGCAAAAACAGCGCTTTCCTGAAAAAGCTCAGAGAGTTAGTCATTTGCTAGATAAAATCAGTGCAAAGTCAAGTGACTTGTAGCCTTCATTTACTGATTAAAGTATAGCGGTTACCCAATTAATCCTACAATCCAAGAGGCTTAGATTAAGTATTGTTGATAGAAATTTAATGTAGAGACGTTGCAATGCAACGTCTCTTTAGTTTTATGCCATCAGACAAGTGAATTAGCCTAGCTCTTATGAAGGGTGGGTTTTTATAATTAATTGTCTGAATTTTTACAAACGGTTACCAACATCATTTTATAACCATTAAAACCAATATAGTATTTAAATCTTCATAAAAAACTTATTTTATTTGCTGCTCCTAGAGCATCGATTCAGTCATCAAAAACCTATCTAATCTTTAATTATCGTAAATTCCATGAGTTTGAGACTCTCTCATAAATAATTTAAGATTAATAAAATTAAATAAACTAATCAATGTAAATGACCATTTTCTGCCATATATAAATTACGGAATCAATTATCTAGAAACTGAAGCTTATATTAGAATACGCTTACTTATAAACTAAGCAGATAGAGTAGAAGAATGGCGAAAACAAAGAATATACTGATTGCAGCTATTGTTGGTTTATCTTTGCTAAAGGCTAATACTGCTTTCGGGAAAGATGTTAACGTAAGTTTATCAAAAGTCCCAGACTTTTCTCAAACAGTAGTTTCTGACAACAAAAACGCAGTTGCCAATTTTGAGCAAGGAATCAATCTCTACAAACAAGGAGATTTAAAAGGAGCAGAGGCGGCTTTTCGCAAAGCATTAGAACTAGAACCCAACTTTTCACAAGCTTATATTGCTTTGGGAAATACTCTCGACGATCAAGGCAAACCACAAGAAGCGATCGCTATTTACAAAAAAGCCATTAGCCTTGATCCGAAAGTTCCGGGAGCATACTTTAATTTGGGTTTGACTTTGGCAAGGGTTGATCAATTAGAAGCAGCGATCGCAGCCTATAAAAAAACCCTAAGCCTCGATCCAAAATATGCAAGGGCCTACTATAACTTAGGTAACGCTTTCTATGATCAAGGGAAGCTAACAGAAGCAATTGCCGAATATACGCAAATGTTACGTCTCGAACCCAGTTATGTGCAGACTTATACACGTTTAGGAAATGCCCTATACGCTCAAGGCAAATTAGCAGAAGCAATCACTCAGTACAAAAAATCCATTAGCCTCGATCCGAATTATGCCAGCGCTCACTATAGCTTAGGAAACGCTTTGTACGCGCAAGACAAGCAAGCAGAAGCCGTTGCTGAATATAAAGAAGCAATTCGCCTCGAACCGAAAAATCCAGTAGGTTATAACGCTTTGGGAAATGCTTTTTACGCTCAAGGCAATCTACAAGAAGCGATCGCCCAGTATCAAAAAGCCATTAGCTTTGATCCCAACTTTGCAGACGCTCACTATAATTTAGCAAGTGCTTTCTACACGCAAGGTAAGCTTGCAGAAACAGTCGCCCAGTATATAGAAGTGATTCGCCTCAAACCAAAATATGCAGAAGCCTACACGGGTTTGGGAAATGCTATCGACGATCAAGGTAAGCCACAAGAAGCGATCGCACATTATAAAAAAGCCATTAGCCTCGCACCTGACTTTGCACTCGCTTACTATAATTTGGGAATCGCTCTCGGAAGACAACAACAGGTAGATGAAGCGATCGCTAATTTAAAAAAAGCTAGGGAGTTATTCCAAGCTCAGGGAGACAAGGAGATGGTTAAGCGAGTTGATGAACTGTTCCCAAAGATTAATAACCAAACAAATTAAGTAGGGAATGGGGAATGGGGAATGGGGAATGGGGAATGGGGAATGGGGAATGGGGATTGGGGAATGGGGAATGGGGAATGGGGATTGGTGTATTCCATACATATGAAAACTGCTTTATATTTCCAGCAAAAAATCTAAACTATGACTCAAGAAAGTGGCAAAGTTTACCTTGTTGGTGCTGGACTTGGAGATGTGGCGTACCTGACAGTAAAGGCTCATAAGCTCTTAGCTGTTGCTCAAGTGTTGGTTTACGATGCCCTAGTAGATGCCCAATTGTTGCAGTGTGTATCGGCTGATTGTTTGAAGTTGGATGTTGGTAAACGCGGTGGTAAACCCAGCACATTGCAAGCTGAGATTAACAACTTACTAGTAAAGTATTGCCAGCAAGGAAAACAAGTTGTAAGGCTTAAGTCAGGCGATCCGTTTATTTTTGGGCGCTGTACTTCCGAAATTGAGGCGTTGAAAGCATCGAGTTGTGATTTTGAAGTAGTACCAGGAATTTCCTCGGCGCTTGCAGCACCATTACTGGCAGGAATTCCCTTGACAGATCCGGTTCTGAGTCGCTGTTTTGCAGTGTTTACAGCTCACGAACCAGATGTTTTAGATTGGGAGGCACTCTCACGACTAGAGACATTGGTAATTTTGATGGGAGGGCGACATCTGCCGGAGATTGTACATCAACTAGTGCGGCACGGGCGATCGCCTCACACACCCATTGCCATTATTCGTTGGGCTGGAACTCACAATCAACAAATTTGGATAGCTCAACTAAATAATATTCTGGAACAAACTACCGGATTATCCCTCTCCCCAGTAGTAATTGTGATTGGCGAAGTTGTCGGGTTACGCGAGTACTTACAACCTGAGAAAATATGTCTAGACGAAAGTATTCCCACACCCCAAGCTATGTCAACTAATCTCCCCCCCTCTCCCTCTCCCCCTCTTGCTGGCAAAACCGTCCTAGTAACACGTTCAGTTGGCCAGTCGAGTCAATTTAGCGATCGCCTCACCGCATCAGGCGCAAAAGTCATTGAGATGCCTACCTTAGAAATCGGCCCGCCTTCCAGTTGGGAAGCGTTAGATAATGCGATCGCTCATTTATCTGACTTCGACTGGTTAATCCTCACTTCTGTCAATGGTATAGACTACTTTTTTAAAAGATTAACCGCACAGGGTAAAGATGCCCGTGCTTTGACTAGTGTCAAAATTGCCGTTGTTGGCGAAAAAACAGCCCAAAGTCTTAAACAACGCTGTATCCAAGCAGATTTTATTCCTCCCAGCTTTGTCGCTGATTCTTTAGTAGAAAACTTCCCAGAAGAACTGCTTGGTAAAAAGGTTTTATTTCCCAGAGTTGAAAGTGGTGGACGAGAAGTTTTGGTTAAGGAATTAACTGCTAAAGGCGCAGAGGTAATAGAAATTGCCGCATATCAATCGTGTTGTCCAAGTAATATTCCACCTGCGGCAGAGTTAGCTATCCAAAACCGCAAGATAGATGTAATTACTTTTGCCAGTTCTAAAACTGTGCAATTTTTCTGTCAACTTACAGCAAATAAATTCTCACAAAACTCTGATGGTAATCAATCATCTGTAGTAACAAATTATTTAGATGGAGTTTGTATTGCTTCTATCGGCCCCCAAACCTCTAAAACTTGTCATACTTTATTAGGCCGCGTGGATGTAGAAGCTGAGGAATATACCTTAGATGGGTTGACACAAACACTAATCAAATGGGCAGAGGGCAAGGGAGATGAGGGAGCAAGGAAAGAAATAGACCTCTTGCATAAATAAAAAAGAAGAACCCCACCCCGCCTTTGACTTACATCAAAGTCTCCCCTCCCCGCAAGCGGGGAGGGGTTGGGGGTGAGGTGTTAGGGATTTTTGCAAGAGGTCTAATAATTAATGATTTTTGACTTTTTCCCCATTCCTCATTCCCCATTTTGCAAATGACCAAACGCATAATCGGCTTAACTGGAGGTATTGCAACTGGTAAAAGCACTGTTGCCAATTATTTGGCTAGTGCTTATGGTTTGCCGATTTTAGATGCTGATATTTATGCAAGGGATGCAGTGTCTATAGGTTCGCCTATTCTCGGTGCGATCGCTCAACGTTATGGCGAACAAATTTTACTTCCAGATGGCAGCCTCAACCGCCAAAAGCTGGGTGAAATTATCTTTAATCATCAAGATGAACGCAATTGGGTAGAGGGATTGATTCATCCTTATGTAAGCGATCGCTTTCTCAAAGCAATAGCCCAATCCCCTTTACAAACACTAGTATTAGTAATACCTCTGCTATTTGAAGTTGGGATGGCTGATTTGGTTACAGAAACCTGGGTAGTGTATTGTTCACAAGAGCAACAATTACAAAGACTGATACAACGAAACTATTTAAATAAAGAACAGGCCCAAGCCCGGATTAACAGCCAATTATCTTTAGAAGAAAAAGTGGCTCGTGCAGATGTCGTTTTAGATAATTCTTTTACTTTAGAAGCACTACTTAAACAAGTAGATGTAGCCCTAAAAATAGGAATTGAGAACTAATAACCTTTCCTGCTTAACCAAAAGGTATTGCGGTGTAAGCCAGGGACAGGATTTTGCAAAATGCCTAATAGACTTCTTGCATAACTCGATATTTATTAAATCGAACCACAGATAAACAGATAGAGAAGCCACCAGCGCTGGATAGAGGCGATGGCTCCGTTTTTCTCCAAGAGCGAATAAAACTTCGGTGGTTCATTTTGGTTTGATTCAGATTTTTGCAAGATGTCTAATGTTTCAGAGCTAATGAAAAATATTTAAGTCTCACAAAAAAATTGTTGAACATACTAGTAATTGGGAGCATCCTAATGCAGGCGGATAGTCCACAGACTGAAGTCGCTGACTCATAAACCAAGCCTACCTTTGTAGGCTAGATTTCATTAGGCTGCGAAAGCTGCCTTCGTTCTTATAGCCAAGCCAGTGCGTTGGGCGGGTTTCCCGACTTGTTCGCCTTGGTCTTCCCTTGGGAGAAGCAACTGGTGTGCGACTTCAGGCGTCGGGTATTTCTTCTTGCATTGGGATACACCCCTAGTAATTTTACGGTAGATACTACGGAAGTCCCCGCTAGTTACTACGTGATTACCGCAAAAATTGACGTTATTCTTTATAGCATTACAAGAAAGACTCTGGTTAATCTGATGCTCAGAAACGAAGATTATCAAGTATTAAATAATAATCTTGAAAATTAGCAATTCAATTTATGGTTAGCATCATTAGTGACATTCAATGTTTCTTGAGCATAAAATAAAAATTGGTATAATTTAAAAATAAGAATTAAGGATTAAGTCTTAAGAAGATTTAATTTTTTATTTTTATAACTGCTTCTACAATTAATCCTGTAGAGCGTTCCAAAAGAACTGCTTGAAATCCCTGTGTTGTTGGTTATGGGTGCAGGAATTTCTTTAACATCGGGTGATGCATTGGCTTTATTGCCTAATAATGCAGTTGATTTATGACTAGATTTTTCACCTGTTTGGTTCTGGATTGGTGATTGACAGGGATTGAGATTCATCTGCGGGACAGAATTCTTCGTTGTAGATATCTTCTTTGGGAGAACTCACTTATGTCTTTTATCAGAACAGGTATGAACGTAGGCTTCGGTTTTTTAAGTAAGTTAGCCCTAACCACCTCTCCAATAAATGAATTAAAACAGAAGGGTAAAATACACGATTACAGCCAATTAGTTTGGGGAAGCGACTACGTATTTGAGCCAAGAAATGAAGAAGTGGGAGGGTATATGACTGGACAGGGAAAAAGTATTAAACCCAGTGACTACATTATTTTGCAGCACGGCTCTAAATCTTATAAATATCTAGTTGAGGAAATTGATTACTACTCTGATCCGCCAGATATGTGGATAGCTTTACTGAGGCAAGTAATAGTTGAGTAATAAAGCTAAACCAGCTACTCCACTTCTTCAATAGATGAGATTTATTCCTTTCTTAGTACTGCGAAAAATGGGGGTGTATATCCCAATTTTATTAGAAAAAGAGCGATTAAAGTATTACTTTCAGAGAATAAAAAGTCAAAGATTTGGGTTATCTTTATCAAGATGCATCACTGAACCATGAACTGCTAAATGGTGATGAGCTATCCACCTATCCTCTGAATTTAGTGACATCTCCCCAGCCTAAAGGCGTGGGGCTTCTAAACTTCACAATTTAGATTTTCTGGTTTTGCCCTTTCGACTGCGCTCAAGGCGAGCCTTACGGGTTTTCGACTTTGACCTAGGCTTCGTTTC
>Ga0209906_100183_pt1 | contig 61516 bp, 57 predicted proteins | sample FECB24metaG_FD_188303 | JGI IMG/M metagenome (GOLD analysis project Ga0209906, IMG submission 188303) | Cyanobacterial communities from the Joint Genome Institute, California, USA from Joint Genome Institute, California, USA - FECB-24 metaG... ... | reverse complement strand
ACTTGGCGTCTCCTACTATCGCTTCCTTGGTGACCGCTTCGCTGTCCCAGGGGCGTCAACCATCCCCAGCCTACCCAGCCTCGTCAGGCTTGCCGCTGCCTGACGCCCGGGAATCTGCCCCGGTTACGACTTATCGCATCCAAGTGTCTGTAAAATAGCAGGAAAATCCTAAAAACATCTGTAAAAAAATCTCGCGTTTGCCGTTCGGAGCGCCGGCTCAACGGCAATCCCGCAACCCGTCGAGGCTGGCTGCAAGCTTGCCGATCGCGGCATCGAGTGTGGTGTCGTTCTTGGCGAAGCATAGCCGCAGCGTCGTGGTAACCGGGCTTTCGGCATAAAAGGCCGAAACCGGGATGGTGGCGACGCCGGCATCGAGCAAGCGATCGGCCGCGGTCACATCGTCGAGGGCAATGCCCGAAGCAGCGAGATCGATCGAGACGAACCAGGTGCCATTGCTCGGCAGCATCGCATAGCCGGCATCGCTCAGGCCATCGACGAGCCGGTCGCGCGACCGCTCGAAACCGGCGCGCATGGCGGTGAACCAGGCCGCGTCCTTGCCCAGGCCATGGGCGACGCCGGCCTGAAGGTTGGGCGGCGTCGTGAAGGTGAGGAACTGGTGCGATTTGGCAAGCCCGGCGGTGAGATGCGGTGCGGCGCACATCCAGCCGACTTTCCAGCCGGTCAGCGCAAAGATCTTGCCGGCCGACCCGATCTTGACGCTGCGCTGGCGAAGCGCCGGAATGGCAAGGACACTGACATGCGCGGCGCCGTCGAAAACGACATGTTCCCACACTTCGTCCGCAATCAGCACGGCATCATGGCGCTCGACAAAACCCGCGAGCAGCTCGAGCGCGGCGCGGTCGAAACGCGAGGCGCTGGGGTTGAGCGGGTTGTTGAGCAGGACGATGCGGGTGCGCGGTGTGAAGGCGGCTTCGAGCATCGCGGCATCGAACTGCCAGTGCGGCGGCGCCAGCGGTACCAGCACCGGCACGCCGCCGGCGCGGCGCACCAGCGGCAGATAGGCATCATACAGCGGTTGGAAAAGAATTACCTCATCGCCCGGGCTGATAAGGGCCAGCAGCGCCGCCGCCAGCGCTTCGGTCGCGCCCGACGTGACGGTGACTTCGCTTCGCCAGTCGAGATCGATGACCTGGTGGGCGCGATAATGGTCGGCAATGGCCTGGCGGAGTTCGGGAATTCCCGGCATCGGCGGATATTGGTTGTTGCCGGTCCTCAGCGCTGCCGCTGCGGAATCGAGGACATCGTCGGGCCAGCCCGAATCGGGGAAGCCTTGCCCCAGGTTGATGGCGCCGGTGGCGCGAGCCCGTGCCGACATGGCTTCGAAGATCGTCGTCGGCATGCTGGCATAGAGCGGGTTCATGGCCGCGAGGGGGCCATTGCCGGACGCCCAAGTCAACCTCTCCCCTCGCGCCGACGGCAATGCTATCGCGCGGCGATGGACAAATTGCCTGAAACCCGAGCCGAAGCCGAAACCGAATTGGCGCGGCTCGCCGCCGAAATCGCCGTGCATTCGAAGGCCTATCACGGCGACGATGCGCCAACGATTTCGGATGCCGCGTATGACGCGCTGGTCCGCCGCAATGCCGCCATCGAGGCAGCCTTTCCGGACGCGGTGCGCAGCGACAGCCCGAGCCTCGTCGTCGGCAGCGCAGCGGCCGCAGGCTTTGCCAAGGTCACGCATTCGAAACCGATGCTCAGCCTCGACAATGTCTTTTCGGCCGATGAAGCGCTGGAGTTTGTCGGCCGGGTGCGGCGCTTCCTCGGGCTTGGCGCCGACACGCCGGTAGCACTGCGCGCCGAAGCCAAGATCGACGGGCTTTCCGCCAGCCTGCGCTATGAAGGGCGCCGGCTTGTCACCGCCGCCACCCGCGGTGATGGCGCGGTCGGCGAGAATGTCACCGCCAATATCGCCCATGTCAGCGGGCTGGCGATGGTCTTGCCCGACGATGCGCCCGAAACGCTCGAAGTTCGCGGCGAAGTCTATATGCGACGCGACGCCTTTCTGGCGCTCAACGAACGCCAGGCGGCCGCAGGCGACAAGGTTTTCGCCAATCCGCGCAACGCCGCAGCCGGGTCGCTGCGTCAGATCGATGCCAGTGTTACCGCCAGCCGACCACTGGCCTTTCTGGCGCATGGCTGGGGCGAGGTCAGCGGGGCAATGCCCGGGACGCAAAGCGCGATGATGGCGCGGATTGCCGGCTGGGGCTTCGACATCGGCGATCTGGCCGCGGCCGATGCCGATCTCGACGCGGCGCTGGCCTTTACCAGCGCGATCGAGGCGCAGCGTGCCGATCTGGCCTTCGATATTGATGGCGTCGTCTACAAGGTCGAGCGGCTCGACTGGCAGGCGCGGCTGGGGCAGGTGGCGCGGTCGCCGCGCTGGGCAACGGCGCACAAATTCGCCGCCGAACAGGCCGAAACGACCTTGCTCGCCATCGATATCCAGGTCGGGCGGACGGGGGCGCTGACGCCGGTGGCGCGGCTGGCCCCGGTAACGGTTGGCGGCGTCGTCGTCACCAATGCGACCCTGCACAATGCCGACGAGATTGCCCGGCTCGATGTGCGCGTCGGCGATCGGGTGCGGGTGCAGCGGGCGGGCGATGTCATTCCGCAGGTCCTCGGCGTGGTCACTGCCGACGGCGAAAGGGCCGCGCCATTTGCCTTTCCGGCGTTGTGTCCGGTGTGCGGATCGCATGCCGTTCGCGAAGCGGATGAGGTGGTGACGCGATGCACAGGCGGCCTGACCTGCGGCGCCCAACGCAACGAGCGCTTGCGGCATTTCGTGTCGCGGCTGGCATTCGATATCGACGGCCTGGGCAGCGAAAGGATCGAGCTTTTCGCCGCTGCGGGGCTGATCGCCCAGCCGGGCGACATCTTCCGGCTGAAGGACCAGCGCGAGACGATTCTGGCCTGGAAGGGCTTCAAGCCGGTTTCGGTCGACAAGCTGCTCGCCGCCATCGAGGCACGGCGGCGCGTCGGGCTCGATCGTTTCCTGTTCGCGCTCGGCATCCGTCATATCGGCGAAGTGACGGCCCGCGATCTGGCCCGCGCCTTCGGCAGCGCCGAAGCGGTGCGAGATGCCGCTCTCGCGGCCGCCTTGGATGTGGAGGCTCGGGGCCGGCTGACCGATATCGGCGGCATCGGCGCGGTCGTGGCGCAAGCGCTCATCGATTTCTTTGCCGAGCCACATAATCTGACCGTCGTTGCCGATCTGCTTGCCGAAGTGACGCCCGAACCGCTGGCCGCAGCCCGTCAGACCGCGCTGACCGGCAAGACGATGGTTTTCACCGGCAGCCTGACAGCTCTGACTCGCGACGAGGCGCGCGCCCAGGCCGAAGCGCTGGGCGCCAAGGTGGCGGGCTCGGTGTCGGCGCGGACCGACCTTGTGGTGGCGGGTGCCGATGCCGGATCGAAGCGCGCCAAGGCCGAAGCGCTTGGCGTGCGGGTTATCGACGAGGCCGAATGGCTGGCGCTTGTTGCGGAGGCAAAGGGTTGACTTCGGATCGCTATGCGCCCGGTGCATAGCTCGTTTGCGATCTTGTGCACTGCAACAACACGCCGTCCCGCACTATATCCTACACTGTCAATGGGAATTCGCCCGATGACAGATGAGGAGAACAGCGATGAAGGTCATCCTTCAGGACTTCGAACCCAAGACGAGCATTGCCCCCAAGGCAGCGCCGGCTCCGGTTCTGGTTCGCAAACCCCGCCTGCGCCTCAATACCGTGGTTGCCGATCACCGGCTGTTCCACGCGCTTTGAGCTTCAGACGACGCGATAGCGTCGTTCGGGACATGCAAGAATGGCACCGGCCCGCGCCCCGCGCGCCCGGTGCCGTTTCATTTTGGCGCCCGATTTCTTCGTGTCGGAGCCTTGCGCGTCAGGACAAGGCACGGCCATTCGCTCCGCCCGCGCTGTACCGCCATCGGCACGACGCCATGCTTGCGATAGGCAGCGCGCACGCGAACAGCCTGGGATCGCAGCAACCCGGCGAGCACCAGAACGCCGCCAGGCGCCAGCGCTTCACTGACCGGCCGGCTGATCGCGACCAGCGGCGGCGCGAGGATGTTGGCGATGATCAGACCATAGGGCGCTCGTGCCGCCAGACGCCGATGGCGCATCCCAGCGGCGACCACCAGCTCGATCCGACTTGCCCGGCGGCCCTCGCGCACCCGATTGTCGCGCAAATTGGCGCGAGTCACGGCGATCGAAACCGGATCGATGTCGGTGGCGATGACATTCGCGCCCTTCCAGCGCCGCGCCGCCGCCAGCGCCAGCACGCCGGTGCCAGTGCCGAGGTCGGCAATATCGGAAAAGCGCCGATGCTTGCCGAGCCGATCGAGCGCCGCAAGGCAGCCATGCGTCGTGGCGTGCTGGCCGGTGCCGAACGCCAGCCCGGCCTCGATCGCCAGCGCGATGTCGCCGGGGCGGACAGCATTGGCGTGCACGGCGGTGTGGACGAGAAAACGCCCGGCGCGGACGGGTTCGAGATCGCGCTGGCTGAGCACCGTCCAGTCGGCATCGGGCAAGGGGGCAAGTGAGATACCGGCGGCGGAAGGGAAAAGGCCGGTAATGCGGTCGACCAGCGCGGCATCGGGCTCGTCGTTGAAATAGGCGGTGAACACCCAGGCATCGGGCGCGTCCGGATCGGGCTCCTCGACATTCAGCGAGGGCGGATCGGCCAGATCTGAAAAGGTGTCGTCGATCTCGGGCAGAGTCTCGGCATCGGCGCGGTTGCAGGCGAAGGTCAGCGCCCAGCCATTACCGGACATAGCTGGCCCCGTTGATGTCGAGCGTCGTGCCGGTCAGCGACACCGGCGCTTCGCTCGCCAGCCAGCGGATCGTCTCGGCAACTTCATCGACGCCAGCGACACGCCCGAGCGGGATATCGGCCAGCAGCGCTGCACCGTCGCGTGACGCCAGATAGTCCTCGGCCATGCCTGTCAGGGTGAAGCCCGGCGCAACGGCGAAAGCGAGGATGTTGTCGCGGGCATAGCCGCGCGCGATTGTCTTGGTCAGCGCCAGCATGCCGCCCTTGGCCGCTGCATAATGCCAGTGCGCCGGGCTGTCACCGCGGTGCCCGGCGCGGCTGGCGACATTGATAATTCGACCGCCGCCATGGGCCTGAAAATGCAGGACAGCGCAGCGGCAGAGATCGGCCGTCGACTGCAGGTTGATCGCATGGCTTCGGCTCCAGGCCGTGGCAAAGCCTTGCGCATCGGCGATATCGGCGGCTTCGAAAACGCCGGCGTTGTTGACCAGCACATCGATGCGCCCGCCAGGCGCCACGTCGATCGCGGCCTGCCAAAGCGCATCGCCGGCGCCAGCCGCTGCCAGGTCGATGCCGATCAGGCCGTCGCCGCCGCGTGTCGAATGGCCGATGACACGGTGGTCATCACCAGCAAGCGCGATGCGCGCCGCAGCGCCGATACCGCGCGACGCGCCCGTGAGGAGAATATTGGCCATCGGCAGTGCTGTGGCGTCCTCCCGAGCGTGTTGCAACGGCTGTCGTTACGATCGGGGCGCGATGAGCGCGCGAACCACGGCTTGCGCGGTTGCAAAGCGCTGGCTCGAATCGCCACTTACAAGAACCGGCTCGATACCGCGCCGCGCCAGCGCCGCTTCGGTCAGCTGCTGAAAGCGTGCTCGCTGCTGCACATCGCCGAAAAAGCGCGTCCCGTCATCCTGCCAGGGCACATCGGTGTCGAGCAGCAGATAGCGATCGCCTGTCGCTGCGATGGCTTCCAGTTCGGGGTCGCGGGCGCCGAAAAGCATTTCCGCCCATACCGACGTCATCACGATATCGGTATCCTCGATCAGGACCCGATCGACATGGCGGAGCGCCGCCTCCCGCGTTGCGATATGGCCCGCAGCAATGCGATTCAGATCGACGGGTTGCAGGTCGAGCCCGAACGCCTCGCACCACGTCCGGCCATATTCGGGCAAAGCGACGGTATGGAAATGCCGGGCAAGCTGGCGCGCCAGGGTGGATTTGCCGGTGCTTTCGGCGCCGCACAGAACCAGCCGTTTCGCATACCAGGGCCGGGCGATCTCGCTTAGCATCCCCCAGTGCGTCACGGGGTCGGCGCGGATGGCGCTGGCCGCGATCGGCATTGCGTCTCGGGCCGTATCGACAGGCACCCAGCGCGCCCCGAGTTCAAGGGCGAGACGCGCGCCGTAGCTGTCGCTGGCGAAAACAAGATCGATCGGTTCCGGGTGATATCCGCGCACCAGATCGCGCCAAATCGGCCAGAAATCGGGCGACTCCTCCGGCGCTTGCGGCACGACCTTGGCCAGATGCAGAACCCGGGCGGCAGGATACATCGCCGCCATCCAGCGATGTCGGACCTCGCCCAGAATCGGATCGTCGGGCAAGCTGCAGACGAGGATCGTGAGCTGGCTTGTCATCGCCAGGGCCGTGTCACACAGCAGCTGGTGTCCGCGATGCGGCGGCAGGAATTTGCCCAGCAGGAAACCGGCTGTCATCGCGCCGCGCGCCGCCACGCGTCCCATCCCCAACAGGCGATGCAAAGAAAAACAGCGTAAAGTCCCGCCGTCGCGAACAAGCCCTGCGACGCATAAAGCCAGACCGACAGAACATCGATCGCGATCCACAGCGGCCAGCTTTCGACAAGGCGGCGATCGGTGAGGATTTGCGCGACCATGCTCCAGCCGGCGTTGGCGGCATCGAACCAGGGCGCGGCCGCATCGGTGAAGCGGCTCATGGCAAGGCCAAGGCCGAGGGTGATCGTGGCGCCGGCTGCAGCGGCGACGAGCCGGCCACGCTGCCCGAGGCGGCGGACTGGGACCGGGGCGAAGCCTTCGCTGACCCGGCGCCAATACCACCAGCCATAGAATTGGGCGCCGAGAAAGAAGATCTGCAAGCCGGCCGCGCTGTACAGCCGGGCTTGCCAAAAGACGACGAAATAAAGGCAGACCATCGCGATCCCGAACGGATAGTTCCAGATCGTCCGCCGCGCGATGAGCACGAGGTTGATGAGGCCGAGCGTGGCCGCGATGGCTTCAAGCGACGACAATCGACCTCACGAAATTACCCCCTCGCACCGATGCACGAGGGGGTCGATCATCAGAAGCGGTAGCGGACGCTGCCGCCCCAGGTGCGTGGTTGGTTGCGATAGCCCGAAAGGCTGCCAGCCTGCGCGACCGACGGGAAGATCGTCGTCAGATAGGCGGCATCGGTCAGGTTGCGGCCCCAGGCTGTGACCTCGAGACCATTGCCCAACGCCAGTGTGATGGCAGCGTTGAGCGCTTCGACTTCGCGGCTGATCGAGGACCCTTGCGCGATCGCGACGTTACTCTCGTGCTGGAAATCGGTGTGGAAGATCAGCCGCGACCGTTCGCCGATGTCGGCCGTGTAGGTGGCGCCGACGGACAGGGCGAATTCGGGAATGCCGGCGGGGCGCTGGCCCGACAGGTCGGTCGGCAGGGTCGCGAATGTCGGGGTAAGCGCCGTACCGCCGGTGAAGCTGTCGAATGTGGGATTGAGATAGGTGAAGTTGGCGGTAAGGTTCAGGGCGCGGATCGGCGTGAACGAGGTGTCGAGCTCGAGACCGAAGGTCGATTGCTTTTCGGCATTGCCCAGAACAAAACCGGTGCCGGTGAAGATGTTGCCCTGGAAGCCGCGCAGCGACTGCTGGAACACCGCAAGGTTGAAGCCGAAGCCGGTGAACTGGCCCTTCAAGCCGAGTTCATAGACTTCGGCATCCTCGGGGCCGGCAAAGCGCGTGCCGGTCGTCAGATTGTTAACCGCGAGCCCGGCGCTGCGGATTGCCGATGGCTGGGTAAGCGGCGACGCCGGCGAACCGGCAGCGAAATCCGACGGCAGCGGCCGGCTGTCACGCGACAGGTTGAACGACGATGCCTTGAAGCCCGTCGCATAGGTCGCATAGGCATTGAAGTTGTCGTTGAGCTTGTAGGCAAGGCGCAGCGTGTACGAGAAATTATTGTCGCGGGTGCCGCCGTCCTCGACAGCATTGGGGAAGTTGAGGAACGGCGGCAGGAACTGCAACGCCGTCAGGCCGAGGAACGGGTTGCAAGTGCCGGCGACCGCGCCCGTTGCGGGGCAAGCTGTGGTGCGCGGGAAGATGTTGGCCGTCTGGCCGGGAAAGGCGCCCGCCGGGATGAGGGCTGGAATGCCGGCATTTGCCCCGGCCTGAACCAGATCCAGCCCCGAAAAGACGTCGGTGCTGACAACGTTGGACTCAACCGTCTTGCGGTCGCGGGTATAGTTGAAGCCTGCCGTGAAGGTCAGGTTCTCGACGACTTCCCAATCGCCCTGGCCAAACACCGAGATTGCGCGGTTGCGATAGTCGTAATCTTCGAAAACGCCCTGGCCGGCGCCGCCGAACGCCCCGGCGGGTGTGCCGGGCAGCAAGGCACGTAGGGTCGGTTCAAGACCGCCATAGGCGCCGCCGCTCAGCAAATTGGCATAGTTGCGGAAATCCTGACCGAGCGTAAGGGTCGGGCTGAAGCCGATGTTCTCGTGGAAATAATAGGCGCCGAGGAGGAAGTTGATCGGGCCATCGAAGCTGGTGGCAACACGCGCTTCGGCAGTGAATGTGTCGATGTTGGTAGCGGCGCTGTTGCGGCCGATCAGGTCGGCACTGGTGAAGTCCGAATCCTGGTCGGTGAAGCTGCGCACGCCGCGATAGGCGCCGATGAAGGTCAGATCGAGGTTGCCCAGCTCCCAATCGGCTTGACCCGAAAGACCGAAGTTCTCGATCTCGTTGGTGGAATCGAAGTTGGTCGTGCTGGTGTTCGCGAGCGGGTTGGCGGAATCGATAAGGCCGCCAAGCGCCCGGACGGCATTGCCGGTCGGCCCGTCGACGACGTTCACAACCGCACAGCAATTCTCGTCGATGCGATCGTAATCGCCGATGAAGCGCAGCGAGAAATCGTCGCTCGGCTTGAACAGCAACTGCCCGCGAACGCCCCAGCGATCACGCTCGTTGAAGCGCGAACCCGACGCCAGATCGGTGGCATAGCCGTCGCGCTTGTTGAGGTTGCCCGCCAGGCTGAAGGCAATTGTGTCGCTGATCGGGCCCGTGATGTCGGCGCGCGCGATGATCGCGTTGAAATTGCCGTAGCTGAATTCGGCGTTGCCACCATATTCGAACTGCGGCGCGCGTGTCACGATGGAGACGATGCCGGCGGATGCGTTCTTGCCGAACAAGGTCGATTGTGGGCCGCGCAGCACCTCGACCCGCTCCAGATTGGGCAGGTCGCCGATCTGGGCGGCGGAGCGCGAGCGATAGACGCCGTCGATGAACACCCCGACCGAGGGCTCGATGCCCGGGTTGTTGGCGCCGTTGCCGAAGCCGCGAATGATGAAATTGGTGTTCGCCGAACTTTGCAGCTGCGCAACCCGCAAGCTGGGAACCAATGTCTGCAGGTCGAGAAGATCGCGGACCTGCGCCTGTTCGATGATAGCGCCGGTCGTCACGGCCACCGAGATCGGTGTGTCCTGCAAGGTCGCCGCGCGCTTCGAGGCCGTGACGATGATGATATCCTCCTCGACGGCGGCTTCATCGGCGGCGACGGCTGCTGGCGTCTCGGGTGTCACGGTTTGGGCGAAGGCCGTCGTGGCGAAGCCGGTGGTGATTGTGGCCAGCAAGGCCGCACGGAAACTGAAACTACGCGAACGCATACTGAAGATCCTACCCCATGAGATTGTGCCGGCGCCGCAGTGGGTCTGTGGTCGCCGACGTTATGAAAATCCGACAAAGTGCCGAGAAGGCCTGTGCCGAACCGTGCTGGCGCCGCCGTCGCACGGAAGCCTTGGACAGACAAGTTTTCAAACGGAAGCCCGATCATTGTTGGCAATGTGCGACTCTGTTGCCACAGGTGGGGCGTAACGATGCAACAGACGCTTGTTCCGGGACGATTGCGCATGGCGGATTGGCAGATGACGACCGAGCGGACCTTGGTGCGGCCAGTACTCATGGGGGACGCGGCGATGCTGCACGTTAACCGTAGCCATATGCCCTTTGATCCGCAGACGCGCTCGCTCGCCCAGACCGAAGCGCTGGTTGCCGACATCGTGCAACGGCCGGTGATCGACGCCGCAGGCTGGCATCAGTTCGTCGTCTTGACCCGTGACGAGACACGCTTCCTGGGTGATATTGGTGTCAATTTCGACACACCGCGCAGCCGGCAGGCCGAACTCGGCTTTGGCTTCATGCCGGACGCCCGCGGCCAGGGGTTTGCCAGCGAGGCGATCGGCACTGTCGTCGATCGGTTGTTCGCCGACGGCCGGCATCGGCTGGTGGCAACGACAGACAGACGCAACCTTCCCGCCCAGCGCATGCTGGAGCGCTTGCGCTTCCGACAAGAGGCTGTGCATCTGCAAAGCTGGGAGGAAGGGGCGGAATGGTTCGACGAAGTCGCATATGCGAGGCTGGCCAGTGAGTGAAGTAACCCCTGCGGCCGTTGCAGCGGTGCTGGCGCGAGCCGGCTTCGAAGCCGTGGTGTTGCGCAGTACCGCGCTTTCCGGCGGGGCCGCGTCCGCCACTTATGCTGTCGACGCCGTGCGCGACGGCAAGCCCTGGCCGCTGATCATCCAATGTGCGGCAGCCGGTGCGGAAGCGCCGGGGAGCCTGCCCAAGGCCCATCAGGCAGCGTTGCAGATGCGCGCCGGCCGCTACGGGATCCCCGTCGCCGAAGTCGTTGCCGTGCTGGAGCCTGGCGACGGTCTGGGCGCCGGTTTCATGATGACGCGAATGGCGGGCGAGGCGCTGGCGCCGAAGTGGCTGAAGGGCGAAAGCTTTGCCGCCGCCCGCGCCGCGATGACCACGCAATGCGCCGACGTCCTCGCGCGCCTCCACCGGATACCGCTTGCCGAGGTAGCCGATCTGACGCTGCCGACGGGGCGGACCGATGCGGCTTTGGCACGGATGACCGCTCATTATGGCTCGTTCGGCGTCAACTCGCCGGTGTTCGACCTCGCCCTGGCCTGGCTGGCCGAGCGCTGCGGTACGGCCGAACCATCGGCCATCGTCCACGGCGACTTTCGCAGCGGTAATTTCATCATCGACACGCAGGGCCTTGCTGCGGTTCTCGACTGGGAATTGGCGCATCTCGGGGAAGGGGCTGAGGACCTGGGCTGGCTATGCGTGAACGCCTGGCGTTTCGGACTGTGGCAGAACCCCGTCGGCGGCTTCGGTCAACGCGAAGCGCTCTACGATGCCTATGCTGCCGCCGGTGGCGCGCGCATCGACCGGCACCGCGCGCATTTCTGGGAAGTCTGGGGAACATTGCGCTGGGGCATGTCATGCCTGCAACTCGGCAATGACCATGTGTCCGGGCGCGTGCGGTCGGTCGAGCGCGCGGCGATCGGACGGCGGGTTTCGGAGGTGGAACTCGATCTCCTTCATCTCATTCGCTTCGGAGACATTTGATGGCCGAACAGATCGAGGCGGTAACGCTGCTGCGGGCGGTCGCCGACTTTCTGAAGACTGTCGAAGCCGAGCTTTCGGGGCGCAGCGCCTTTCACGCCAAGGTCGCCGGCAATGCGCTGGCCATTGTTGCACGCGAAATCGAGCAAGCACCGCAGGCGGCGGAACGAACCGCACTGGCCGGGTTTCTCGGCCATGATGCCGGCGTCGACGCCCTCCGCGCCGAGATCTGCGGGCGGCTGCGCAACGGGCAGTTCACGCCGGAGACTCCGGGCTTGCTTGAAGCCCTGACGGCGGCCGTCGTTGCCAAGGCCAGGGTCGATAATCCGCGTTATCCAACACTGGCTCGGCTGGAATGATGACCCGGCGCGCCGTCATCGGGGGCACCGTTGCCACGGTGCCGGCGTTTGCAGCCGCCCAATCGCTGACGCCGGCCGTTCGCCTCGTCCCCGATCACGAGACCATGGTTAGCGTGCCGGGCGGACGCGTCTACGTTCGGGTGAACGGCAATCTTGCCGGCCCGCGGTCGCCGATCGTCCTGATCCACGGCGGGCCAGGAAGCTCGCACTGGTATTTCCTCAACGCGACCGCTCTGGCGGCCGAGCGCGCAGTCATTCTTTACGATCAACTCGACAGCGGTCGGTCCGACACGCCCGATGACCCGGCGAACTGGCACGTGCCACGCTTCGTCGCCGAGCTTGAAGCGGTGCGAAGCGCGTTGGGGGTGGCGCGCTGGCATGTGTTGGGGGCAAGCTGGGGCGGCACCGTGGCACTCGAATATGCGGCACGGCAGCCCGCCGAACTTGCGGGCCTTGTGCTGCAGTCGCCACTTGTTTCTACTGAGGTCTGGCTTCGCGATGCGCGGATCCTGAAAGACGCCATGCCGCAAGGCGTCCGTGACCTGCTGGACCGATGCGATACGCCCGGGGCAGCCTCCAAGGTCGATTGCGATGCCGCAACCGAAGCCTTTTACGCACGTCACGTCAGGCTGCGCGCGCCGTCGCCGGCGGTTGCGGCGTATCGATCGGCGTTGCCGCGAAGTTCCAGCGCGGCAATTTATGAAAACATGTGGGGCCGGGCTGAATTCACAGCGTCGGGAACGCTCAAAACCTATGACGGCCAGCCATTGCTTCGCAAGCTTGATGGCGCACGAACGCTGTTCGTTGCTGGCGAGCATGATGAGGCCCGGCCGGCAACTGTCCGGACATTTGCAGCCGCGGTGCCGGGTGGCGCGACATTTGCCGAAATCCCCGATGCCGCGCATTCGGTGATGAACGACAATCCCGACGCCTATCTTGCCGTATTGCGCCCCTGGCTGCAGCGGCTTGATCAGGGCGCCGCGGCGTCACGCGCCAGGTGATGTCGCGTCGCATCCCCGATCAGTGGCGCTCGATAGTCACGGGCAATCGCTTGTACCCATGAACAAATGATTGGGCGACATACTCGGGCTCGCCGGTGACGCGCACCGTCATTCGCCGGTTCAGCATTTCCTCGAACAGGACCTGGATTTGCAGTTCTGCCAGCCGGGCGCCAACGCAGCGGTGGACGCCGAAGCCGAAGGCGAGATGGCGGCGGGCGTTGGGTCGATCGATATCGAGGCGCTCGGCGTCCGGGAAAACATTCTCGTCGCGATTTCCCGAGATGTACCACATGACAACCTTGTCGCCCTTCTTGATCTGACGGCCACCGACTTCGGTGTCTTCCACACAAGTCCGCCGCATGTGCGCCAGCGGCGTCTGCCATCGGATGATTTCCGGCACGGCGGCCGGGATTTTGCCGGGGTCGGCGATCAATTTTGACCATTCGCCCGGATATTGGTGAAACGCGTGCGCCGCGCCCGACATCGAATTGCGGGTCGTGTCGTTGCCGCCCACGATGAGCAGGATGAGATTGCCGGTGCGCTCCTGGAACGGCATGTTTCCCATGCTCGACGAGTGCGCCATCAGCGAGATCAGGTCATCGGTTGGCGGCAGTGCCTTGCGCTCGGCGAACAGCCGGTCGAAATAATTGGTCATGTCGACAAGATGCTGTTGCCGGACGCCCTTGGTGGCCGGGTTGAGCGCTGCCTCGATATCGCCGCCCCAGTCCGACCAGAGCGTGAGCAGGCGCCGATCTTCCCAGGGAAAATCGAACAGGATCGCGAGCATCTGCGTCGTCAGTTCGACGCTGACGGTATCGACCCAGTCGAACTCTTTGTCGAAGGGCAGCGTGTCAAGCAGCTCGGCCGTGCGTTGACGAACACTTTGGGACATCTTGACGATTTCGGAGGGGCCGAAGCTTGGCGTCACCACCCGGCGTTGCTCGCCGTGCCGGGGCCTGTCCATCGCGATGAATTGCGGCAGATTGAACTCCCCCAACAGGTCGACGACGGTGATGCCGCCGAAAACATGGCTCGACGAAAAGATGTCGGGGCGCGCTTCGACGGCCTGGATGTCGCCGTGATTCGAAATTGACCAGTAAGGCCCGAAAGGGCTGTCGGCACAAAAGTGAACCGGTGCTTCGGCGCGGAGCCTGGCGAACCAGGGTCGCCAGCTGTCATTCGCATAAAGCGCAGGGTCGGTGACGTCGAAGCGGTCGATCGGCGTTGTCTGTGCCGGCTCCTGCGTGCGCAATTGCGTCGCCATGGTCATTCTCCCCGTGAAAGCGCTTGCCGGTCGTTTCGCCGGCTTTGCAGGGATGCTACGCTCGAAATATCCACAAGGCGAGCCTATCAAAACATGACAGTCGACTGCTCGATCGATCCGACCGCGGACCAGGTTCGCGCCCTTCGCGATACCGGGCGCGATGGCCCTGTCGTGATGCTCAACCTGCTGAAATTCCGGGGCAGTGCCGCCTATGACGACGGCGAGGTGTTGAGTGGTGCCGAGGCCTATGCCCGTTACCAGCACGCTTTCACGGTCACGGTAGGGGCGATCAGCCAGGCCGAAGTGCTTTACGAAGGCCCTGTCGAGCAGGTTTTCATCGGCATGGCGGGGACCGCCGAAACCGACTGGGACAAGGTGCTGATCGTCCGATATCCGAGCCGCAGGCATTTCCTGGCGATGATGGCGGCGCCGGCCTATGCCGATGCCCTGCGCCATCGTTACGCAGGTCTGGAGCGCACGGTTTTGCTGCAATGCGGCGGGTAAGTGCTTTCATAGGTTGCGCCACAGTGACGAAAGCCTAAAACGCGCGTCTGTTGCTTGCAGACTATAGAGGACTTTATGGCCGGCCGCCCGACTGCACCGCGACCGCTGTCGCCGCACCTGAGCATCTGGCGATGGCAGATCCATGCCATTGTCTCGATCCTCCACCGGATCACCGGCAATGCCATGGCGCTGGGCGCGGTGGTGCTGTTCCTGTGGTGGCTGATCGCGGCAGCAACCGGGCCTGAAGCCTATGCGACGTTCATGGGCGTGGCCACCGGCTGGTTCGGCACGCTTGTGGCCTTCGGGCTGACATGGGTGTTTTTCCAGCATCTGTGCTCCGGGGTGCGCCACCTGATCATGGATACCGGCGCTGGTTTCGACGTCGCTGTCAGTCGGCGAATGGCATCGGCAACGGTGATCGTATCCGTTGTGCTGACGCTCCTCACCTGGACCGTCATCGCCATGACCAAGGGGATTTGACCGTGGGTGCCGGAACCGAACTCGGTCGCGTCCGCGGGCTGGGGTCTGCCAAGGATGGCGTCCACCATTGGTGGCTGCAGCGCGTCACCGCGACATCGAACATCGTGCTGGTGCTGTGGTTCGTGTTCTCGTTGGTGCGGCTGCCGGCGCTCGATTACACCAGCGTCACGGTCTGGCTGCGGCAGCCTGTCGCTGCGGTGCCGATGCTGCTGCTCATCGTCTCGGTTTTCTGGCATTTCCGTTTGGGGGTGCAGGTGTTCATCGAAGATTATGTTCATGGACCGCGGCGAGTTATCGCGATGCTTGCACTCAATTTCTACGCTTTGGCAGGGGCGGCAGCGGCCGTTTTTGCAGTGTTCAAGATCGCGCTTGGAGCAAATTGATGCCCGTGGCCTATCAGATTATCGATCATACCTATGACGCTGTCGTCGTGGGCGCCGGCGGTTCGGGGCTTCGCGCCGCGATGGGCATCGCCGAAGCCGGGCTGAAGACGGCGTGCATCACCAAGGTTTTCCCGACCCGCAGCCATACCGTCGCCGCACAGGGCGGCATCGCCGCGAGTCTGGGCAACATGGGGCCGGACCATTGGACTTGGCACATGTACGATACCGTCAAGGGCAGCGACTGGCTGGGTGACCAGGATGCGATCGAGTATCTCTGCCGTGAAGCCCCGGCGGCCGTGTACGAGCTCGAGCATTTCGGCGTGCCGTTCAGTCGGACTGAAGCCGGGCGCATCTACCAGCGGCCTTTCGGCGGCATGATGCAGAACATGGGCGCCGGGCCGCCGGCGCAGCGGACCTGCGCCGCCGCCGACCGCACCGGCCATGCCATGTTGCACGCGCTGTACCAGCAGAGCCTCAAGTACAGCACCGATTTTTACATCGAGTATTTTGCCATCGACCTCATCATGGTTGATGGTGAGTGCCGCGGTGTCATCGCCATCAACATGGATGATGGCAGCATCCACCGCTTCCGCAGCCACAAGACCGTGCTTGCCACCGGTGGCTATGGTCGCTGCTATTTTTCGGCGACCAGCGCCCACACCTCGACGGGTGACGGCGGCGGCATGGCGATCCGTGCCGGCGTGCCGATGCAGGACATGGAATTCGTCCAGTTCCACCCGACCGGCATTTATGGCGCCGGCGTGCTGATTACCGAAGGGGCCCGTGGCGAAGGCGGCTATCTGACCAATTCGAGTGGCGAGCGCTTCATGGAGCGCTATGCGCCGTCGGCCAAGGACCTGGCGTCGCGCGATGTCGTCAGCCGTTCGATGGCGATGGAAATGCGCGAAGGCCGCGGCGTCGGCAAGGAGGGGGACCATATTAACCTCCACCTCAACCATATCGATCCGGCCGTTCTCCACGAACGCCTGCCGGGCATCTCCGAAACGGCGAAGGTGTTCGCCGGTGTCGATGTCACCAAGGAGCCGATCCCGGTGATGCCAACGGTGCATTACAACATGGGCGGCATCCCGACCAATTATCACGGAGAAGTCGTGACCCTGAAGGATGGCGACCCTGATTCGGTCGTTCCAGGCCTTTTCGCGGTCGGCGAAGCGGCGTGCGTTTCCGTGCATGGCGCCAATCGGCTCGGCTCCAACTCGCTGATCGACCTCGTCGTTTTCGGCCGTGCCACGGCGCACCGCATCGGCGCGACATTGAAGCCCGGCACGGCGCTCCCGCCGTCGGACAAGAATTCGGCCGATTTCGCGCTCGGCCGCCTCGACAGCTTCCGCCATTCCAAGGGCGGCAGCGGCACCAGCGAAGTGCGGATGGCAATGCAGAAGACGATGCAGTCCAATGCCGCCGTGTTCCGCACCAGCGAGATCCTCGACGAAGGCACCCGCAAGATCGATGCCATCTACCAGCGCATGGCCGATATCGGGATCCAGGACCGCAGCCTCATCTTCAACACCGATCTGATCGAGACGATGGAACTCGACAACATGATCGGCCAGGCGGTGCTGACGATCCACATGGCACAGGCCCGCCACGAAAGCCGCGGCGCTCATATGCACGAGGATTTCCCAAACCGCGACGATGAGAAGTTCATGAGCCACTCGCTCGGCTGGTTCCGCGACGGCTCGGTCGAACTCGCCCAGCGCCCGGTGCACACCTACACGCTGACCGACGAGATCGAATATATCAAACCCAAGGCGCGGGTTTACTGATGGCATTGGGCCCTGCACTGCTGTTGGATATTGCGCTTAATCCACGCGTGCAGGACGTTGCCGGAAAGCTTTTTGGTTCCGTGTATTCCCGTATCTTCAAGGACGGCCACGTCGATCAGCAGGTCATCGAACTCAAGGCTCTGTCGCCCGACGAACAGCCGTTGCTGCAAAGGCTGATGGTCATCGAGACCCGGATATCCTTGCTTCCGACGAACGACGAAATGGCGATGGCCTTTGCGTCTCTGCAGGCCGAACTGCGTCAGGGTCAGCAGCGGCTACTTGCCGCTGTTGTTGCTCTCGGGGCGCTCAACACCATCTTATTGTCTATCCTCTGCCTCCGGTGAGAACTCAGAATGGCCGAATTTTCCCTTCCCGCGAACAGCAAGATTTCGTCTGGCGGCAAACGCTATCCGGCGCCGGCGGGAGCAACGAACGTGCGGGCGTTCAAGGTGTATCGCTGGAACCCCGATGATGGGGCCAACCCGCGTTACGACACCTATGAGCTCGATCTCGACGCCACCGGGCCGATGGTTCTCGATGCGCTGATCAAGATCAAATCCGAGGTCGACTCGACGCTGACCTTCCGTCGCTCGTGCCGCGAGGGCATCTGCGGTTCGTGTTCGATGAACATCGACGGGCTCAACACGCTGGCGTGCACGAAAGCGATTGCCGATGTGAAGGGCGAAGTGCGTGTCACGCCGCTGCCGCACATGGAAGTCGTCAAGGATCTTGTTCCCGATTTCAAGCACTTCTACGCACAATATGCCTCGATCAAGCCCTGGCTGCAGACGGTCACGCCGACGCCGTCGGGGGAGGAGCGCATCCAGTCAGTCGAGGAGCGCGGGAAGCTCGATGGGTTGTACGAGTGCATTCTCTGTGCCTGCTGCTCGACGGCGTGCCCGAGCTATTGGTGGAACAGCGACAAGTTCCTGGGGCCGGCGATCCTGCTTCAGGCCTATCGCTGGCTCGCCGACAGCCGCGACGAGATGACCGGTGAACGGCTCGACCAGCTCGAGGATCCGTTCCGCCTGTATCGCTGCCATACGATCATGAACTGCTCGAATGTGTGCCCCAAGGGGCTGAATCCGGCCAAGGCGATCGCCGAAATTAAGCTGATGATGGTCGAGCGAGCCGGATGAAAATAGCGCGCAGCGCTATTTGCTAACGCGGCGAGCGCTCGGCCAGCAGGGCGCCGGGGCCTTTCCCCGGCGAACCTGTCTGACATCAGCCGCGGCTTTGCCGCGGCCCTTGCTTCCTGCCGAAACTTTGCTGAAGGTCACAAGCGCGACTCTTTTTTTGCATTTTTCGCATCAAGCGCGCTTTCACTGCCAACGCCCGTTCCCGTCACCGCAACCCCACCTCGGCCCTCCCCACGCTTCGTTCGCTGGGCCCGCTGGGTAACCCATCTGGCACCCTGTAGAACAGGCAATTCTACCGGGTTGCCGCGCGAAGGTTGTCCTGCGCCGGTGCACGGCCTATCCCACCTGCCGTGGGGCGCTGGCTGGTTCTCGGGTTTCTCTGTGTCGCGTCGCCGGTTGCAGCGGCAACGGTGACAGGTGTTTCGGTCGTGCCGGGCCAGGTGATCGTTGCAACCGATGGCCCGCTCGCAGTGGCGCACAGCTTTGCGCTCGGCAGCCCTGACAGGCTGGTCGTCGACGTGCCGGCAGTCATCACAGCGCCGATGACGGCCGAAGGCGTCAACAGCGTCGCGCGGCTGCGGGTTGCCAACTTCGCGCCGGGCATCGTGCGGCTGGTCATCGACCTTGCGGCCCCGCTCGAGATCGTCAATGCGCGCGCGGTGCCGGCCGCGAACGGCTGGTCGCTGGTGCTGACGTTGCGGCGGGTGCCGCAGGCGGCGTTCGGGGCCCGGGTGCTCAAGGGCCGGCTGCCGCTGCCGGTGATGGACAGTCAAGGGCCGCCACCGCCGCCGACCCGACCGACCGACAGTTTCGAACTGCCAACGACTTTGTTCGGGGAGCCGCGGCGGCGTATGCCAGCGCCGGTGACCGCAGCGCCGGCCACCGTGGCTGGCGCGGCGGGGCCATCAACGTCGCCAGCGCCGGCGCCAACACCGACAGCCGCGCCCACACCGACGCCTGTGCCCTCGTCGGGCCCGACAGCCGTGCCGGTGCCAACCCCCGAAACCGCCCCGCCCGCGGCAACAGTCACGCCCGCGGCAACAGTCACGCCCGATCCGCTGCCGCCCTTCACGCCCAAGGCCCGTGCCCCCGGGATTCGTCCGCGCAGTGGCGGCAAGCCGCTGGTCGTCATCGATGCCGGCCATGGCGGCAAGGATGTTGGGGCGATCAGCGTCAATGGCCGGTATGAGAAGGAGGTCACGCTGGCCATTGCCCGCGAGACGGCGCGGCGGCTGGAAGCGTCAGGGAAGGTGAGGGTGAAGCTGACTCGCGACGATGATCGCTTCATCCCGCTGGGTGGCCGGGTGACGATCGCTCGCAACGCGCGGGCCGACCTGTTCATCTCGATCCACGCCGATGCAGCGCTCAATGCCCTGGCCAGCGGTGCCAGCGTCTACACGCTGTCGTCGGTCGCTTCCGATGCCGTGGCGGCGCGGCTGGCAGCACGCGAGAACAAGGCCGACATCATTGGCGGGGTGAATTTGGGCGTCGAGGCACCCGAGGTCGGCGACATCATGATCGATCTGTCGCGCCGGGCAACGACCAATGTCTCGGTGGCCTTTGCCGAGGTGTTGCAGGACGAGCTGGAAAGCAAGATTCCGTTTCGCGGCGAATTCCACCATTTCGCCGGCTTCTATGTGCTCAAGGCCCCCGACGTGCCTTCGGTGCTGCTTGAAACCGGCTATGTCACCAATGCCGGTGACAGCGATTTCCTGTTTTCGAACAAGGGGCGGCGGGCGGTGGCCCAGGGCATTGCGCGGGCGATCGAGCGGCATCTGCTGGGCGACAGGTGATGCCGAACGCGACGGACGGGTTGATGCAATGCTTTCCTCCGCGCCAGCCAGCGGCTATCGCGGGTCGCAATTGGGTTGGAGTTCAGGCCTAGATGCGGCGCCGTACATACTGGATCCTGGCGGGCCTGGCCGTCGTCGTTGGAGCTGCGGGGCTTGTCGGCTGGCTGTTCTGGTCGGCCCAGAAGGACCTGCCCGATGAAGCGGCACTGGCTAATTATGCGGCGGCATTGCCATCGACGGTGCGTGACATCGACGGCAATATCATCACCAGCTTCACTCGCGAACGCCGGATCTATCTGCCTTACAACGAGATTTCGCCCAAGCTCGTGCAAGCCTATATTTCGGCCGAGGACAAGACCTTCTTCGAACATGGCGGGCTGGATTATCAGGGCATTGCCGCCGCAGTGGTCACCAACATCGAAAGCTGGTTCACTGGCCGGCGCCCGGTCGGCGCTTCGACGATCACCCAACAGGTAGCGAAATCGCTGATCGGCAATGAAGTCACCTACAGCCGCAAGCTTCGCGAAGCATTGCTGGCGCGGCGCATCGAGGCGACCTTCACCAAGCAGCAGATCCTCGAACTTTACCTCAACCAGATTTTCCTCGGTCGCAACGCCTATGGGGTGGAGGCCGCCGCCCAGGCCTATTTCGGCAAGTCGGCGGCCGATCTCGACCTGGCGCAAATGGCCTATCTCGCGATCCTGCCCAAGGCGCCGAGCACCTACAGTCCGGTGAGCCAGAATGCGCGGGCCGTGACACGGCGCGATTATGTGCTGCGCCAGATGCAGGCCAATGGCTTCATCACGGCGGCCGAGCGCGCCGCTGCTGCCGCCGAGCCGCTGGTGGCGGTGCCCAACCGCAGCTTCAGACAGGCGCGCGCGTCCGACTATTTCACCGAGGATGTGCGGCGATCGCTGATTGTGCGTTTCGGCGAGACGCCCGCCGATGGCCGCAACAGCGTCTATGGCGGCGGGCTATGGATCCGCACCTCGGTCAATCCCAAGTACCAGGAGGCCGCCGAAATCGCGATGCGCGATGGCTTCATGCGCTTCGAACGCGGCCGCGCCTGGCGTGGGCCGGTGACGACGATCGACGCCGGCGAAGGCTGGCAAGGGCGGCTGTCCAACGCCCTCGTGCCGCTGGGCTATGATGATTGGCAAAAGGCCGTGGTGCTGGCGAAGGACGGTACCACCTCGCGGCTGGGCTTTGCCGATGGCAGCACCGGTACGATGCCCGGCTGGGCGGCATCGAGCCCGTTGCGCGGTACGGCGCAAACGGCGGCACAGGTTCTGAAGGCCGGCGATGTCGTTCCCGTGGTCAAGAGCGGCGCCTATTGGCAATTACGCCAGGTGCCCGAGATTTCGGGTGGCATGGTGGTCGAAGACCCGGCGACCGGGCGTATTCTTGCCATTGTCGGCGGCTTCGATGCGCGGGCGCAGAGCTTCAATCGCGCCACCCAGGCCAAGCGCCAGCCCGGATCGACCTTCAAGCCGATCGTCTATGCGACGGCACTGGACAATGGTTATACGCCTTCATCGATCGTCGTCGATGCGCCCTATTGCGTCTATCAGAGCCGGTCGCTGGGGCAGAAATGCTTTCGCAATTTCGGTAACATGCGCGGCGCGGGGGCCCAGACGATGCGCTGGGGCCTGGAACAGTCGCGCAACCTGATGACGGTGCGCGTTGCCTATAACACCGGCATGGACAAGGTGGTGGCGCAGGCCAAGGCGCTCGGTATCGGCAGCTATCAGCCGGTGCTCGCCATCGCGCTGGGGGCCGGCGAGACGACGGTTCTGAAGCTGACCAACGCCTATGCCCAGCTGTTCAACGCCGGCCGCGCGCTCGAACCCTCGCTGATCGACATGGTGCAGGACCGCGACGGCAAGGTGATCTACCGCCGCGATACGCGCAGCTGCCCCGGTTGCGATGCGGCTGACTGGAATGGCGAACCGATGCCGCGGCCGGGGGGCACGCCGAAACAGGTCATCGATGCGCGCACGGCGTTCCAGACGGTGCATATGCTCGAAGGCGTCATCCAGCGCGGTACCGGTACCGGGCTGCTGGCGCTCGATCGCCCACTGGCTGGCAAGACTGGTACGACGAGCGGCCCCAAGGATGTGTGGTTCGTCGGCGGCACCCAGCAGCTCGTGGCGGGTCTGTACATGGGTTACGACAACCCCCGTAATCTTGGCGGCTTTGCCCAGGGCGGCACGGTGGCGCTGCCGATCTGGCGCAAGTTTGGCGAGCTGGCGTTGAAGGATGCGCCCAAGCTGCCCTTCAGCATCCCGCCCGGGGTACGCATGGTCCGCGTCGATCGCCGCACCGGCAAACGAGTTTATGGCGTTTGGCCGGGCAACGAGAACAAGCCGGCGGTGATCTGGGAAGCGTTCAAGCCTGACAGCGAACCGCGACGTACGGGCGGACCGCGGCGTAGCGATTTCGGCGGCCCCGGCGGCCGGGTGCGCAGCGATGCCGACTTCCTGCGCAACGAGGGCGGGATCTACTGATGGGGTCTGGGGCCATTGGCCCCAGCCGCCCGAGGCCCCTTGCTTCACTCGAGTCCGGCTTCTAAACCCCGGGCTCTTGTTTCGAGGACACGACCATGCGGGCCGAAGCCCAAGCCTATGCCGTTCAAATTCAGCAGGCGCTCGACCTGCTGAGGAGGTTTCTTTGACTGGGATCGTGCGCTGCGCCGGCTCGATGAACTGAACAACCGGGTCGAGGACCCCAAGCTCTGGGACAATCCCAAGGCGGCGCAGGCGGTGATGACCGAGCGCCGGCGGCTCGATGAAGCGATCGCGGCGACGCGCAGCATCGAGACCGATCTCGCCGATACGTCGGAACTGATCGAGATGGCCGAAGCCGAGGGCGACGAGGCGATGGCTGCCGAAGGCGTGGCGGCTCTGAAGGCGCTTGCCGACAAGGCCGAGCGCGACAAGGTGGCGGCGCTGTTGAGCGGCGAGGCCGATGGCAACGACACCTATATCGAAATCAATTCGGGTGCCGGCGGCACCGAGAGCCAGGATTGGGCATCGATGTTGCAGCGCATGTATGCGCGCTGGGCGGAGGCGCGCGGCTACAAGGTCGAGCTCATCGATTTCAACTCGGGCGAGCAGGCCGGCATCAAGAATGCGACGATGCTGATCAAGGGTGCCCAGGCCTATGGCTGGGCCAAGACCGAAAGCGGCGTGCACCGGCTGGTGCGGATTTCACCCTATGACAGCGCGGCGCGGCGGCACACCAGCTTTGCCAGCGTCTGGGTTTATCCGCAGATCGATGACGATATCGAGATCGATATCAAGGAAAGCGACCTCAAGATCGATACCTATCGCGCCTCGGGGGCCGGCGGCCAGCACGTCAACACCACTGATTCCGCAGTGCGCATCACCCATATGCCGACGGGCGTGATCGTGGCGTGCCAGAACGAGCGGTCGCAGCACAAGAACCGCGCTACGGCGATGAAGATGCTCAAGGCCCGGCTGTACGAACGCGAACTGGCGATCCGCGAGGCCGCGGCGGCCGATGTCGAAGCCGGCAAAAGCGATATCGGCTGGGGGCACCAGATCCGGTCGTACGTCCTCCAACCCTATCAGCTGGTGAAGGACCTGCGGACAGGCAAGACCTCGACAGCGCCCGATGATGTCCTCGATGGCGATCTCGACCCGTTCATGGCCGCGGCGCTGAGCCAGCGGGTGACGGGTGACAAGGTCGATGTCGAGGACGTTGATTAGGACGATCAGAGCCTCCGGCGGCCGGGGCCGGCGGCCCCGGACCCCTATTTATTGGGGTTGCGGCTGATTCAGCTGCCTTTTTTCAGTGCCTCCGGCTTGTGGATCGCTTCGCCGCCGCTTTCCGATTTGACCAGGAACTGCGGGTCCTCGGGCGTGGCCTTGGCGACATGGCCTTTCACCGTGGCGGTGGCGGTCAGCTTCTTGACGACCTTGCCCTTGGAATGGCCGCCCGCGCTGTCCCATTCGACCTTGTCGCCGGCCTTGAGGTTTTTTGCCATTGGTCGTCCTCCATGATCTGTGGAGTCAACCGAGACAGGGCAGGGGCGGTTCCCTAAAGCGGCGGCCGGCGCGCGTCCCAGGGGGCAGCGCGTTCGATCTGCCCAGCCAGGCGGAACAACAGGCTTTCGGCGCCATGGCGGCCCATCGCCATGATGCCGATCGGCAGGCCGGTGCTGCTCGTGCCCAGCGGCAGCGACATCGCCGGCTGGCCGGTCCAGTTGGCGAGCGCGGTGAACGGGCTATAGCCGAGGATATTGGCTGTCCATGCCGCCATGTCGGCGGGTGACAGGTCGATCTTGCCAAGCTCGATCGGCGGCTGGGCGAAAACCGGCGACAGAATGATGTCGTAATTCGCCATGAAGCCGGCAACGGTGATCGCAGCCGACTGGAAAAGGGCATTGGCTGCCATCAGTTGCGGGCCGCTGGTGTTCTTGCCGAGGTGGACGAACATCTGGGTAACGGGCTCGATGTCGTTGCCGGCGTCGGTGCGGCCCAGTGCCTTCAGCCGTTCACCGACCTCAAAGGCCGTGGCGGCACCAATCACGGCAACCATCGCTTCGCCAAGCGCGGTGCCGTCGAGGCTCGGCTGCGCCACATCGACGTGATGGCCCAGGCCTTCGAGCAGGCGCGCCGCGGCATCGAGCGCACCAAGAACCTCGGCATGAACTGGGACGCCGGTGATGGCGCGGTTCATGACCGCGATACGCAACTTGCCAGGATCGCGCGTGACATCCGACATGAAGCTGTTCTCCGGCGCGGTGGCGCTGTAGCGGCTGCCGGCTTCAGGCCCATGGGTGGCGTCGAGAAGCGCGGCGCTGTCGCGCACGCTGCGCGTCACGGAATGGGCGACGACCAGGCCGAGCCACTCTTCGGTGCCGTGCGGCCCCAATGGCACGCGGCCGCGCGACGGCTTGAGCCCGAAGAGGCCGCATGCCGCTGCGGGACAGCGGATCGAACCGCCACCGTCGGACGCATGCGCCAGCGCGACGACGCCCGCTGCGACGGCGCAGGCAGCGCCGCCCGACGAACCGCCGGCGCTGTGGGCGACGTTCCAGGGGTTGCGGGTCAGGCCGGTGGCGGCGCTCTCGGTGGTGACTGTCAGCCCGAATTCGGGAGTTGTCGTCTTGGCGAAGGCGTTGAGCCCGGCGGCGACATGGCGTTCATGAAGGGTCGAGGTGAAATCGGCGCGGGCGCCATTCCACAGCCGGCTGCCCTCGCCCATCCTTTCACCGGGGATGCCCATGTGCAGGTCCTTGACCATGAAGGGCACGCCGGCAAACGGGCCAGTGAAGGGCTTTGTCGCCACCGATCGGGCGCGATCGTACATCGGCTGGGCAACGAAATTGAGCGCCGGGTTGACCCGCTCGCTGCGCGCGATGGCAGCTTCGAGAAGCTCCGCCGGTGAGCAGTCGCCGCCGGCAATCGCAGCAGCCTGCGCTAGCCCATCCTGCGCCAGAATTTCGTCGATCATGTCGTTCTCCCCCAGCCTGTTTTCAGGTCATGCTTTCCGGATCGAAGTTGATTTCGACCGATTTCCACAGGTCATAGAGGTTGGCGGGCAGCGTCAAGGGCGAACAGCGCAGAACGGCGCGGCGAGCGGTTTCGGCAAAGGCGCGGGCGTAATCGGCGTTGGCTGTGGTCGCGCCGGTCTGGCTGGCGACCGTCGGCGTGCCGATTACCCGCCCGTCGCGGCCGTAATCGGCGCGAATGATGACCGTCATCCGCCTGACGTCGGCACCGCCTATCGGCGGGTTCCAGCATGGCGCGACCTGTGACTGGATCGCCTGGGCCAATGTCGCTGCCGCACGCGGATCGACGCGCGCCGTCTTGGGGGCGGCTGCAGCAATCTTGCTTGCGAGCTCCGACGTGTCGAGCGGCTTCACCTTGGCCTTGGGGAGTGCCTTGTCGATGAGATTGGACAATTTGCTGGTGTCGAGCGGCTTGGGTTCGGGCTTTTTCGGCGGCGGTGCCGGCTTTTCGGGGGCCGGCTTGGGCTTGGCTTCGGGCGGGGGCACGGCATCGGGTGTGACCAGCGGCTCGGGCTCCGGTTCGGGGGGCGCCGGTTCGGGCGGGGTCGGCGTTGCGGTTTCCTGCGGCGCGGCCTCGATCGACGGCCTGGGGGCTTCGGTGACGCGCGGGGCCTCGGCGATCTCGACGATCTCGACCGGGATCATCTCTTCGGCAGGCGGCAGCGGCTCGCGCTGCATCTGCCAGCCGATGCTGAGCGCCGCGAGCAGGACGATGTGGACGACACCTGCAGCGAGCAGCGCCTGGGGTTCGGAGATGCCGCCAGACGTCGGCGAATTGGAACTGCCGACCGACGTCGGCGGGACCGTCACCTCACCGGCTCGCGCGATGGCTGCGCACTGTCGCTGACCAGCGCGACCTTGCGAAACCCGGCTGCCGAGACATCGCCCACAACTTCCATGACGCGGCCATAGTCGAGCGCCCGGTCGGCGCGGACATAGACCCGTGCATCATCCTGGCGTGCCTCGCGAAGCGCCGCCAGCCGAGCCGGCAGGGCGTCGCTGGCGACTTTCTGCTGGTCGATGAACACCTGGCCACCGGGATCGATGCTGATCTGGATGGGGGTGTCGTCGGCCTTGAGCGCCGTGGCTTTCGAATCGGGCAGGTCGATGGGAACACCAGTGACGAGCAGCGGTGCCGTCACCATGAAGATGATCAGCAGCACCAGCATGACATCGACGAGCGGGGTGACGTTGATTTCGGCCATCGGCGCGCGCCGGCCGCGGCCTCGCTGGCGCCCGGGTGCGGTCCCCATTGCCATCAGTGCGGGCCCATCGCATCGAGCATCCGCGACAGCAGCGCGTGGAACTCGTCGGCAAAGGTCATCAGCCGGGCTTCGAGCCGGCCGACATTGTGGAGCAGGCGGTTGTAGCCGATCACCGCCGGGATGGCGGCAAACAGCCCGATGGCAGTGGCAAACAAGGCTTCGGCAATACCCGGCGCAACAACGGCGAGGGTGGTGTTCTGCGAGGCGGCAATCGAAGTGAAGCTGCGCATGATTCCCCAGACGGTGCCGAACAGCCCGACGAAGGGCGCGACCGAGCCGATGGTGGCAAGGATGTTGAGGCGGTCGCTGATCGCGTCGATCTCGCGGGTGATGCTGACCTGCGTCGCCGAGGCGATGCGGGCGCGCAAGGCATCGCGATCAACGCGCGGTTCCTTCAGGCTCGTCCGCCATTCGGCCATGCCGGCGGTGAACAGCTTTGCCGAAGGGTGGCTGTTGCGTGAGGCGACATCGACGATGGCATCGACACCATCGGACTTCCAGAACCAGTCCTCGAAGGCCTTGGCCTGGACATTGAGCGCCTTCAGCCGGCGCGACCGTTCGATGATGATTGCCCATGACCAGATGCTGGCGCCGAGCAGGCCAAAGATGACGAGCTTGACGACGATATCGGCTTCGACAAACAGCGCCCAGGGTGAGAGATCGACGGCAGACTTTGCCACGGTTTCGATTTGAGGGTCCATCACCCCGCCATAGCGGCTTGCAGCAACAGCGTGAAGCGGTCAGCCCAGGCTTTGCTCAGGCGTTGCGGCCGGCCGTTCATCGCAAGAAAGGCAGCGGTCACCGTCGCACTGCACAGCCGGTCGTCACCGCGCCAGACGGCTTGTTCAAGCTCCACCGCTGCGGCGCGGACTTTGGCGACGCGCGACACGACGACCAGCCGGTCATCGAGCCGCGCCGGGCTGTGCCAAATGATGGTCATGGCGTGGACCGCCCAGAAGCCATCGCCGGCCGCCATCGTGTCGTTGTGATCGACACCGGCATGGCGCAGCATTTCGGTGCGGCCGCGCTCCATATAGCGCAGATAATTGGCGTGATAGACGATGCCGGTGAGATCGGTGTCCTCGAAATAGACACGGAAGGCGAGGCGATGCCGGCCGGCGTCGATGCGGCCTTCTGTCGGGTGGTCGCTGGGCGGGAGTTCGGTTGCCATGCGCCGCTTCTAAAGTGCAACAGCGGCGGCCCCAACAGCAAAACGCCGCCCCGGTTGCCCGGGGCGGCGTTGTATTGGACGGCTGCTAGGCGATCAGCCTTGCGTCTTTTCCGGACGCGGATCGCGCTTTTCGACGATACGCGCCGACTTGCCTGAGCGGCCACGCAGATAATAGAGCTTGGCGCGGCGTACCACGCCCCGACGCACGACGTCGATCGTATCGATCGAGGGCGAATAGAGCGGGAAGACGCGCTCGACACCTTCGCCGAAGCTGATCTTGCGGACGGTGAACGACGATCCCATGCCGCAATTGCTGCGGGCGATGCAGACGCCTTCGTAATTCTGGACGCGGGTGCGCTCGCCTTCGACGACCTTCACACCGACACGCAGCGTATCGCCGGCGCGGAACTGGGGGATGGGGCGGACGGCGACCGCCTTGGCAATGTTTTCGGCTTCGATCTGCTGGATGAGATTCATCTCATTCCTCCTTCTTCTGATATTGCGCAGCAGAGGGCGGCTGACCCGCGGCGTCGGAATGACGCTGCCAAAGGTCGGGCCGCCTTACCCGTGTGTCCGCTTCGGACCGCATCAAACGCCAGGCGGCGATCTTTGCGTGATCCCCCGATCGCAAAACTTCGGGGATCGAACGACCTTCCCAGACGGGGGGTCGCGTATAGTGCGGGTGTTCGAGGAGGCCGCTTTCGAAGCTTTCGTCCACACCACTCAAGGCCGCGCCCATTACACCGGGGCGCAGCCGCACGCAAGCATCGAGGAGGACGAGCGCGGCGACCTCGCCGCCCGAAAGGATATAGTCACCAATGCTGACCTCCTCGATGGCGCGGGCTTCGAAGAGTCGCTCGTCGAAGCCTTCGAAACGGCCGCAGAGCAGGGTGACGCCAGGCCCGGCGGCGAGGCTGCGAACGCGAGACTGGGAGAGGGGCCGCCCGCGCGGCGTCAACGCAATGACGGGCGTGGCAATCTCGCTTTCGGCGGCGACGCCATCGATGGCAGCGGCGACGACATCGGCGCGCAGCACCATGCCGGGGCCACCGCCGGCCGGGTTGTCATCGACGGTGCGGTGTTTGTCGGTTGTCCAGTCGCGGATGTTGCGCGGGGTGCAGGACCACAGGCCATCGGCAAGCGCCCGCCCGGCAAGGCTGCAACCGAGCGGCCCGGGGAACATCTCGGGGTAGAGGGTGAGGACAGTGGCGGACCATGGCGAAGCGGGAGTCACGCGGTTGTCCAGTCTTCAACCTGCAAGCCGGGGATATCGGCGAAGTCGGTCACATTGCCGGTCACCACGGCCGCGCCGATGCTCAGGGCATGCGCCGCCAGAAGCCTGTCGAAGCGCGCGCGCTTGAACGGCAAGCGCGCATAGGCCCGTGCTGCCGCTTCATCGAAGGGCAGCATCGGGATCGCTGCGACGAACGCGTCGAGCACTTCCGGCGGTGGCGGCTTGCCGGCATGCGTCCCATAGGCGATTTCGGCAAAGCTGATGGCCGATATCGCGATCTCGCCGGGGTGGCAATCGGCGATTCGCGCTTTCAGAGTCTCATGTCCGATGTCCATCGAATAGACAGCAGCATTGGCGTCGATGAGATAGCGGATCATGCCTCGTTGCCGGCTTTCTTCGCCGCGACCATGCTGGGGCGTGCTTCGAAATCCTCGCGCGGCGCCAGGCGGATGCCGGGTGCTTTGCCGGCGAAGCCACTTATGTCGATCTTGCGCGGCGGTGCTGCCACCGGCTCGACGATCCAGCGTCCTTTGTCTTCGCTCACCCGTACCGTCGTGCCGGGCACGGCGCCGAACGACGCGGGCAAGCGCACCGCTACCGAATTGCCGGATTTGAAGATCTTGGTCTCCGCCACTTGGGCCTCCCGTATATACGGGCAGTATATACTAAACGAGCCATTCCGGGTCAACGACGACTGCGGCGCCGACATCAGGCACGGCCGGTGGGCGGAAGGGGACCATGGCGGTCTTGCCATCGGGGCGGGTGATTTCGAGGATGTCGCCGGCGTTATAGTTTTCGATGGCTGTGACGGTGCCGACCGCTTCGCCGCCGGTGGTCACCACCGGCAAGCCGATGATGTCGGCGTGGTAATATTCGCCCTCCGCCAGCGGCGGCAGGCTATCGCGCGGCACGGTCAGAAGCGTGCCGCGCAGATTTTCGGCTGCCGTCCGGTCGCTGATTTCGGCGAAGCGGGCGACGGCGCCGATCTTGTCGGCGCGAATGCTCGACAGGGTGAGCGTCCGGTCGCCAGCCTGAAAGGCCTTGTGGCGCTTCAGGCTATCGATGTTTTCGGCGAACAGCTTCAGCCGCACTTCGCCGGCAATACCATGGGCGCCGGCGATGGCTGCGAGGGTGACGCGGCCAGCAACTGGATCTGTCACCCTCGCTAACCCGTTCAGGCTGCGGTTTCGTCAGTAGTTTCGGCAGGCGCTTCCTCGGCGGCGGCTTCTTCAGCCGGTGCGGCTGCAGCGGCTTCTGCTGCGTCCTTGGCATCGATTTCGGCCTGCTTGGCAGCGGCTTCGGCTTCAGCCGCCTTGTCGATGGCAATCTGGGCGCGTTCCTTGGCCTTTTCGCCCGGCAGGCCCTTGGTCGGGTTTACCTTGGGCGCGCGCGTGCGGACACCGGCGGCATCAAGGAAGCGGGCAACACGGTCTGACGGCTGGGCGCCGACCGACAGCCAGTGCGCCGCCCGATCGGTGTCGAGCTTGATGCGCTCGGCCGAATCCTTGGCCAGCAGCGGGTTATAGGTGCCGATCTTCTCGATGAACTTGCCGTCGCGGGCGTTGCGCGAGTCCGTGACGACGATGCGGTAATAGGGGCGCTTCTTCATGCCGCCGCGCGCCAGGCGAATTGCAATTGCCATTTCAGTGTTTTCCTTCGTTCAAGTTTTTTAGCGTTTCGTGAATTTGTCGAAGCCGGGGGGCATCTGCTGGCCGCCGAGCAGGCCGCCGAGCGCGCCCATCCCCATGCCACCACCGCCACCCATCTTGGCCATCATTGCGGCCATGCCCTTCATGCCGCCCATCTTCTTCAGCTTCTTCATGGCCGTGGCCATGTCGAGCTGCATCTTGATGACCTTGTTGACCTCCTGCACCGTCGTGCCGGCGCCCTTGGCGATGCGGATCTTGCGCTTGGCGGTGAGGATTTCGGGCTTGGCGCGTTCCTTAGGCGTCATCGACAGTATGATCGCTTCCATCCGCCCAAGCACCTTCTCGTCGATAGCGCCGCTCTCCATCGCCTTCTTGACCTGGGCCATGCCGGGAATCATGCCCGCCAGCGCGCCGAGCCCGCCCATCGCCTTCATCTGCTTCAACTGGCCGCGAAGGTCGTCGAAATCGAACTGGCCCTTGGCGAGCTTGGCCGCCAGCTTTTCGGCATCGGCCTGCTCGATATTAGCAGCGGCGCGCTCCACAAGGCCGACAATATCGCCCATGCCGAGAATTCGGCCGGCAACGCGTTGCGGATCAAAGGCTTCAAGGGCATCGAGCTTTTCGCCGGTGCCGGCAAACTTGATCGGCCGTTCGGTGACGGCGCGCATGCTGAGTGCTGCACCGCCGCGGGCATCGCCATCCATGCGGGTGAGGACAACGCCGGTCAGCGGCACTTCGGCCTTGAAGGCGCTGGCGACGTTGACAGCGTCCTGGCCGGTCAGCGCATCGACGACGAGCAGAATTTCATCGGGCTTCGTTGCGGTCGAGATGGCTGCCATCTCGGCCATCAGCGCGACATCGACGTTGAGGCGCCCAGCGGTATCGAGCAGCACGACATCGAAACCCTGGAGCCGCGCCGTCTGACGGGCCCGCTCGGCGATCGCCACAGGCTGCTGCCCGGCGATGATCGGCAGCGTCGCCACCTTGGTCTGCTCGCCGAGAACGCGAAGCTGTTCCTGCGCCGCCGGACGGGCGACGTCGAGCGAAGCCATCAGCACCTTTTTGGCACGGCGCTCCGTGAGGTATTTTGCAAGCTTGGCCGTGGTCGTCGTCTTGCCCGAACCCTGAAGCCCGACCATCATGATCACCGCCGGCGGCGTTACATCGATGTTGAGGTCGGCCGCTTCGGACCCGAGCAATTCGACGAGCGCATCGTTGACAATCTTGACGACCTGCTGGCCCGGCGTAACCGAGCGGATGACTTCGGCGCCGATGGCGCGGGCGGTCACTTCGTCGACGAAGGTCTTGACGACTGGCAGGGCGACGTCGGCCTCGAGCAGTGCGATGCGCACCTCGCGCATGGCGGCACGCACATCGATCTCGGTAAGCGCACCGCGCCCGCGGAGTTTTTCGAAGACGCTGCCAAGGCGTTCTGAAAGGCTGTCGAACAAGCGGCTACTGCTTCACTTCTGGGAAGGTTCACCCCAAATGATAAAACGCCGGCGGGCGAAACCTCGCCGGCCAGCGTGCATCCTTGGACGCGCACCCCCCGTTTGGGGATGGGGCGCGCATACGCAAGCGGGCGCGTTGTGTCAAGGTAACGCGCTATTCCATGAACCAGCCATGGCTCACCACGACCGACTGGCCCGTCAAGGCGTTGGTCGGGAAGGCGGCGAGGAAAACCGCCGTGCGGGCAACATCGTCCAGGGTGGTGAATTCGCCGTCCACTGTCGATTTGAGCATCACCGTCTTGATCACCTCGTCTTCCGTCAGGCCGAGCGCTGCCGCCTGTTCGGGGATCTGCTTGTCGACGAGCGGGGTGCGGACAAAGCCCGGGCAGATGACATTGGTGCGCACCCCGTGCTCGGCGCCTTCCTTGGCGACGACGCGCGCCAGCCCGAGCAAACCGTGCTTGGCCGTGACATAGGGCGCCTTGAGCTTCGAGGCTCCCTTCGAATGGACCGACCCCATGTAGATGATGCTGCCGCCGCGGCCCTGCGAATACATGTGCTTGAGGCAGGCGCGAGTGGTGAGGAAAGCGCCATCGAGGTGAATGGCGAGCATCTTCTGCCAATCGGAAAATTTGAACTCCTGAACCGGCGCGACGATCTGGATGCCGGCGTTCGACACCAGCACATCGACCCCGCCGAAGCGATCCACCACCGCCGCCACCCCGGCTTCGACGGCGTCCTCGCTGGTCACGTCCATTGCTACCCCCATGGCGCGCTCCCCGCTGGCATCGAAATCAGCAGCGGCCGCGTAGGCGGCGTCGATGTTGATATCGGCAATCGCCACCTTGGCGCCGGCAGCGTGGAACTGGCGCGCGATCTCGCGGCCGATGCCGCTGGCGGCGCCGGTAACAATGGCAATCTTGTCGGTCATCATGGCGGAAGCTCCTTTTGGGGACGAGGCTCCATAGCCGCTGACCACCCGCATCAAAAGGGTCGGGCGGCCCTACACCCGCGGCTTGGCCCGCAATGTCGGCACAGCATTGGCCGGGTCCTCGGGCCAGAGGTGCTTGGGGTAGCGGCCGCGCAGTTCGCGGCGCACGTCGGCCCAGCTGCCGGCCCAGAAACGCGGCAGGTCGGTTGTCACCTGGATCGGCCGGCCGGCGGGCGAGGTGAGGGCGAGGGTGAGCGGTATGCGGCCGCCGGCGATGGCGGGGTGTATGGCAAGGCCGAACAGGGTCTGGACACGCATCGCCACCGTCGGCCCGGCTTCGGCTGCGTAATCAATGACATGGCTGCTGCCGGCGGGGGTGGTGAAATGGGTGGGGGCGAAGCCGTCGAGCGCGCGCCGCGCGGACCAGTCGATCGTGTTGATCACAGCTTCGGCTAGGGTGGCGTCGCCGAGATCGACAAGGCGGCGCTTGCCGGCAAGGCACGGCACCAACCAGGCATCGAGGCTGGCAATGAGGCCTGCATCTGACACATCGGGCAGATCGGCCATGCCCTGAGCGCGGGCGAAGCCGATGCGCGCACGCAAGGCCAGGGCCGCGTCGCCCCAGGGCAGCAGCGCCAGGCCATGGCTGCGCACGCCTTCGACCAGCGCCGCGCTGACCGCAGCCGGATCGGGTCGCTCCACCGGCGCGCGCGCCAGCGTGATGGCACCGAGACGGCGGCGGGTCTCGGCCGTGACGCTGCCGCTTGCCGGGTCGAATGCGAAAATGGCCTGGCTTTCGATTCGGCCGGCGAACAGCGGCTCGATACTGGCCGGATCGAGTGCGGCCCCGAGCAGCAGCCGGGCGCCGGCGGCACTGCCGGCGGCATCGGCGACGACAATCCAGGCCGCCGTGGCGAGGGCGGCATCGGCGGCAACAGTGACGGCGCGGCCATTGGCCATCAGGAAAGGTGCACCGGGCGCACCGCGACGCCGGGCCACGCGATCGGGATAGGCAAGGGCGAGCAGTTGTGCCGCGGCATCAGCGGATGGCGCGGCGGGCGTGCCTCCAACCCGCCGCGCCCAGCGGTCGGCAAGCCGGCGCGCGGCTTCGGCGCGCGGGCTACGATCGCGCGCCCAGTGCCGCAGACGGTCATCGATATCGGTGCCGGTGCCGCCGAGACCACGCTCGCCGATGAGAACCGCGATCCGCGCCGCCAGCCCGGCAAGCCCCAGCGGCGCCGCTGCGACGAGCATATGGCCGAGCGCCGGGGCAAGGGGCAGCGCCGCAATCGCCTCGCCATGCGGCGTTGGGCGGCCATCGGCGCCAAGCGCGTCGATGGCCGCTAGCCGCGCCCGGGCGCTGGCAATGGCGGCAGCCGGCGGCGGATCGAGCCATTTGAGAGTGCCCGGATCGGGGACGCCCCACAGCGCGGTTTCGAGCACCAGCCCGGCCAGGTCGCTTTCAAGGATTTCGGGTGGGTCGAAGCGCAGTCGGCCGCTGGTTTCGGCAGCCTCCCACAGGCGGATTGCGACGCCCGGCGCGGTCCGCCCGGCGCGGCCAGCGCGCTGGGTAACGGCGGCCTGGCTGGCGCGTTCGGTGACCAGCCGGACAAGCCCGACGGCACGATCGAGCCGGGGGCGCCTCGAAAGGCCTGAATCGATGACGATGCGAACGCCATCGATGGTGATCGAGGTTTCGGCGATCGAGGTGGCGAGGACGATCTTGCGCCGTCCCGCCGGCGGCGGGCGGATGGCGGCTCGCTGGTCGGCGCTGTCGCGTGCGCCATAGAGACGGTGAATATCGACGTCGGGGGGCAAGCGGCCGGCGAGACGTTCGGCCGTCCGTTCGATCTCGGCAGCGCCGGGGAGGAAGGCGAGAACCGAGCCGGGTTCATCAGCAATCGCGTTGCGGATCGCGGCGGCCATGGCATCCTCGATCCGCAGGCTGGCATCGCGGCCGATGTGGCGGTGTTCGACGGGGAACATCCGGCCCTGGCTTTCGAGCCTGACGAGGCCGGGGACGATGGCTTCATAGGCGGCGCCATCAAGGGTTGCCGACATCAGCAGCAGCCGCAGGTCGGGACGCAGCGCCTCGCGCGCTTCTAATGTCAGTGCGAGCGCCAGATCGCTTTCCAGGCTGCGTTCATGGATTTCATCGAACAGCACGCCGGCCACCCCGGGCAGTTCAGGGTCGGCAACGAGCATCCGCGTGAAAATGCCTTCGGTGACGACTTCGATGCGCGTCGCTGCCGATACCCGGCTATCCATGCGGGTGCGATAACCGATGGTGGCGCCGACCGCCTCACCGGCCGTCTCCGCCATGCGCTCGGCCGCCGCGCGCGCGGCCAGCCGGCGCGGCGACAGCAGAATCAGGCGCTGCCCCGCCGCCCAGTCTTCGCCGAGCAGCGCCGGGGCAACAGCCGTCGTCTTGCCGGCGCCCGGTGGGGCGACCAACGCGACGGGCGCATTGCCGGCAAGCGCGTCGCGCAGTGCGGGTAGGATGGCCTCGACGGGAAGGGGCATTTTAGGGGGAGAGCCTCCGGCGGCTGGGGCCGGCGGCCCCAGACCCCATTTGATTGGCTCTATTGGCCTTGCTCGGGTACCTTGGCAAGAAATGGGGACCGGGGCCGTCGGCCACGGCTGCCAGAGGCCCTTTACTCCCCGATCTTCTGCTGGTTCTCGACCATGATCTGGGCGCGCTTGAGGGCCGGTGCGAGCATCTTGTCGGGTTTGCTCAGCAATTGGTCGGCCTTGGTGTAAAGTTCGAGCGCCGAAATCGGATCGTCGGGTTTCAGCGCTTCCTGGCATGAGCCTAGATTGTAGAGCAGGCTGACACTGGCCGCGGCCGCCGGTTCGCTGCGCAACTGGGTCCAGATCGCACAGGCACGGTCGAGTTGCCCGGCTTTCACAAAGGACTTGGCGCTTTCGAAGGTGATCTGCAACGGCTTGGGCAGTTCGGGCGCGCGGTCCTTGAAACCGACCCATTGTTCGCGGTTCGACGGGGCGGTGTCAGTGATGATCTTTTCGGCAATGGCGTTGCGCAGCCGCTGGTAAAGCGCGTCTTCGCTGTATTCGACGGTGAAGGCGTCCTTTTTCTTTTCGCCGGTAATGCCTTCGGCAAGGCCGACGACCCAGCTCTTCTTGGTGCCATCGGGGATGGGTTGGCCCTTGCCGTTGCACAGGTCGTAGCCGTCCTGGACCGAATGGGTCTTGTCATAGGCGGTGACGCCATTGGCGATATCGAAGATCTGGACGCGAACGTCGTACTGGAGGCTGATGCGCGTGCAAGGGGTGCCAGCCGGGTTTTCCTTGGTCTTTTCGGGCTCGATGCGATCGACCCGGGTCAGTTTGGCGGCGAGCACCGTGCCGGCGACGACCCCGGCGACATCGAGTGCCTTGCCGGCGCGAACGGGATCATTTTCCTTCGTTGTCGCCGGCTTGATGGTGAACCAGTTTTCGCCGCTTAACGTCGCGCCGGCGAGTTCGGACGACACTGTCGTGGTGAAATTGGCGCTGTCGGGGCCGGTGAAGGGCAGGATGGCAAGGGTTCGCAGTTGGCCGGCCTTCCAATATTCCGCTGCATAGCGCGCCTGATATTTGGCATCCTTGTAGGTATAGGCCTGAGCCTGTGCCGGTTCCGGTGCTGCTGCGGCAAGGGCAGCGGCTCCGAGCAGAGCAAGGCCGGCCGATTTGCGAGGCACCAGACGTTCAAGCGGTATCACCCTTTCCCCTTTCGATAACCCTGCGAAACGTTAATGCGCTTTGTCGGCATTGTCAGCATTTCGTCTTGCAGTTGCTTTGATCAGCGCCGGGCGCGCAGCACTTTGCTGACCGGCACGGCGCCGCGCGTGATCAACAGTTCGACACGGCCATTGTCCTCGGCAATTGCTGCATCGAGCGCCGCCTTGGGCTCGATGCGCGGATCATAGGGCTTGTCATTGATCGTCGTGATGATGTCGCCACCGAAGACCTGACCGATTGCCGAGGAATTGCCCTGGACACTGACGATTTCGAGTTGGCTCTTGGTGTTGCGCTTGACGACGAGCCCAAGCGGCGCAACCGCCTGGTCCTCGGTCGGCCCAGTCAGGATTTCCTGGGCACGGGTTTTGGCGGCGCCGACGAAGCGGCCTGCCGGGAAACGTTGCAGATAATCGTCGCATGGCTGCGTCTTGGCCGCGGAGCGGCACAGGTCCCACGCGGCCTGCTCCTGCTCAAGTGCGAGCTTGTCGGCCTCGTCCTTCCGAATCCGGGCAACAATGGCCTGTGCAGCCTGGGCGTGCGGCCCGGCTGCATAAAGGGCCAGGTATTTTTCGCACTGCACCGTTGATTGGCCTGGCTCGCACAGGGCCCAGGCAGCGGTCTCGGCAGCGGCGGCGCTGGCCGCGGCATCGCGTTCGCGCGCCAGCCGTGCCGCTTCGCCGGCATTGGCGCTGGTCGGGAAATCGCGACCAAAGTCACGGCAGGGGGCGGCGGTGGCGCCATTGCGGCAGATGTCGAACGCCGCCTTTTCCTTGTTGGTCGATTCGATGGCGAGGGCCTTGGCCTGCGCCTGCGCCCGGAAGGCGCCATTTGGCGCGGCGGCGAGATAGGCCTGGCAATCGGCAGCGCTGTTGCCGTCGCGGCAGGCGGTAAAGGCGGTCTTGTCCTGTTCGGCGGCGGCCTGCGCCTTTTGCGCGGCATCGCGCTGCGCTGCGGCCTCCCGTTCGGCGGCAAGCCGCGCTTCGGCTTGCTGTTTTTCGGCTGCCAGCCGGGCTTCGGTCTGTCGTTTCTCGGCGGCGAGGCGTTCTTCGGCCTGTTGCCTTTCGGCGGCGGCGCGCGCTGCGCCTTGCGAGGCGATGACGGCGCTTTGTGCCTTGGCCGCCGCCACCAGATTGCTGTTCGGATAGGTGGCGACGAAGGTTTCGCACAGCCCCGGCGACGTGCTCGCCTGGCATTGCGCAAAGGCGGCCTTTTCGGCGGCGGCGGCATTGAGCGCCGTGATCCGCGCCCGGGCCTTGTCGGCCGAGGGACCCGACGGGAAAGCGCCAAGATAGTCGGTGCAGGCCGCCACCGTCGTGCTGGCTTCGCACGTTGCCCACAGGCGCGGTTCGCGATCGACGACAGGGGCCACCGGGGCCGGCCTTTCGCGTGCAGCGGCGCGCTGTTCCTCGGCGCGGCGTGCCGCTTCGGCCTGGGCACGCCGGATGTCCTCGCCGCGCGTCCGGGCGACACCGGCAAAGCTGCCGCGGGGGTAATCGCGCAAATAGGCATCGCACGGCCCTGCGGTGCGGGCGTTGGCGCAGGCCTGCCAGGCGGCGTTTTCGATCACGGCGGCGGAGGGTGCGGCCGGTTGCTTGTCGACCCTCGAGGGCATGGTTGGCAGCTTCACCTGTGCCTGCACGGCGGTGCCAGCGAGCAGGAACGACAGCAGCAAAATGGTAGCGCGCAACAAGGCAGGGCGTCCCCGAGCAAGAAACATGGCTTTCGTTACGTTCCTAGCGTCTATTACGGGTCCGTACCACCGCCTTTCGGCGGTTTCGGCGCAGCGTTCGGACAAGGGGGTCCGGAACAACAAGGCTTTAGACAACGGGGGCCGTCGTTCGGCACTCGACAATCGTTTCGCATCGGGCCAAAAACGGTTAAGCAGACGATACGGCGCCAGGAAGTTTCTTCGGCTAGAGGGGGGTAGCGTATGGCGGATGATCTGTCGCAGGCAAATCGCCAGGCAAAAATTACCACGCCCTTTGGTGGCAGCGATGCCGCCGTCCTGACTCGTTTCACGGCCATCGAGCGCTTGAGCGAGCCTTTTACCATCGTTGCCGATGTGATTGTCACCGAAGGTTTTGCCAAGCTTCAGGATCATCTGGGTGAAGCGATTTCGATCGCGGTCGAGGCCGGGGCCGGGCGCAGCCGGCATTTTCACGGTCGGCTATGGGAAATTGCCGAGCTCGAGAGTGATACCGCCGGTTCGCACTATCGGCTGACGCTGAAGCCTTGGGCGAGTTTTCTTGACATCAATATCGAAAGCCGGATGTATCAGGCCAAGAAGGTCGACGAGATCGCCAAGGATGTCGCCGACCGGCGTGGGGCGATCAGCCCGAAGATGAAGTTTTCCATCAGCAATTACCCGGCCCTTGAATATTGCGTTCAATGGCAGGAAAGCGATTTCGATTTCATTTCCCGACAGTTCGAACGCCATGGCATCTATTATTATTTCGAACATGGTGCCAACCAGCACGAACTGGTTGCGACCGATCAGAAGGCGTCGCACAGCCCGGCACCGGGGATAAGTTCTGCAATCGATGTGCTCCCTTACACCGATGGCATCGGCCGGCCCGGTGGCGCCATCTGGGGCTTTGCCCGGCGTTTCGAAGTCGCGCCGCATAAGGCGACGGTCACCGATTTCGATTTTCTCACCCCCACTCAGAAGCTGAAGACCGACAAGACCGCGACGCTCAAATCGATGATCGACAAGGCCGGCGTCGCCGAACTCTATGTTCATCCAGGCGGCTTCACCAAGGCTACTGGCGATGGCCGCGGGGCGCAGATCAGCGAGCGTCTGGTCGAAGCGGCGCGCGCCGAAGCCGAGCGTATTTCGGCCGAAGGCGATGCATTTGCTGCAGCTGTCGGGACGACCATCGAGATCAAGGCGGGGCCGGGCATGCCGGCCGTCAAATATCTCATCATTGCGACCACGCATGTCTATACCGGCGGCAAATATCGTGGCGGTGCTGGCGATGATGACGAGCTGATGGTCCAAATGGAGCTGATTCCGGCAACAGTGCAGTTTCGACCGGTGCTGAAGACGCCGCGCCCGCGCATCTATGGCCCGCAGACGGCGATTGTTGCCGGCACTGCCGGCGAAGAGATCGAAACCGACAAGCATGGCCGCATCAAGGTGCATTTCCACTGGGACCGGGTTCAGGAGGGCGGCGCCACCAGTTCGTGCTGGATCCGCGTCGCGCAATCGATGGCCGGGCCGGCGTGGGGCGGTTTCGTGTTGCCGCGTATCGGGCAGGAGGTGGTCGTCGAGTTTCTCAACGGCGATCCCGACGCGCCGCTGGTGACCGGGGCGGTGTACAACGAGGCCAACAAGCCGCCCTATGCGCTGCCCGCCAACAAGACACGTACCACGTTCAAATCACGATCAAGTCCCAAGAGCCAGGGCTTCAACGAGCTGCGTTTCGAGGACAAGGCCGGCAGCGAGGAAGTGTTCTTCCACGCCGAAAAGGATCTCAACAGCATTATCGACAAGGGCAACGAGACACGTACGCTCAACAGCGGCAACCGGACGACGACGATCAGCAAGGGCGATGAAACGCTCGAGATCACCGAGGGCAAGCGTACGCAGACCATCGAGGGCCATGAGACGCTGACCATCAACACCGGCAACCGCAAGGAAGAGATCACGACCGGCAATGATACGCTTCTGGTCAAGACGGGCAATCGCGAGGCCACGCTTTCCAAGGGCAATGACACGCTGGCGATCAAGATGGGCAACCGCGATACCAGCATCGATATGGGCAATGACTCGCTGACGATCAAAATGGGCAACCAGACGATCAAGATCAATCTCGGCAAGCATTCGACCGAAGCCATGCAGGCCATCGAGCTCAAATGCGGCGGCAGCAGTTTCAAGATGACGCCTGCGAGCATCGAAATGAAATCGATGATGATCAAGATCGAAGGCTCGCTGATGTACGAGACGAAATCCCTGATGTCGAAGCAGGAGGCCAGTGCCCTGCATATCGTCAAGGGCGGCATTGTCATGATCAACTGATGGCCAGCCAGCTGCACCCGGCGCCCTGGCGGCGCGTGAAATGGACCCGGGCCGGGCAGATCGCGGATCTCGCCGATGCCGCGGAGGCACTGGCCGGGCAACTCGACGCGCCACCGCCGCAGGCCTTTGCTATGCTGCGAAAGGCCGAAGCGCAGGCGGCGGCGCGCTTCATCGCGCAATGCCTACCGCGGTTCGATGCCATGCAATGGCTGTACCGCGCGCTGGCGCGGACCCCGGCAGCTACGCCCGCGCATGCCGAGATCAGGACGGCAATCAACGGCTGGCTCGGCGATCCAAGCGACAAGCGCCGTCGCCACGCCTTCGATCTGGCGCAAGCACTGGGCATCGACAATGCCGATTCGGCGGCCGCACTGGCGCTGTTCCTGTCGGGCGGCAGCATGACGCCACCTGAACTCGATCAAGGGGTGCAGCCCCCGGTCGGGGTTTTCGGCAAGGCCGTGGCAGGCACCATCCTGCTTGCCGGGCTGGCGCGCGGGCCCGAGCATTTCGACGCCGAACTGGATGCGCTCCTGCAGATCGGCCTCGACCTCGCCGAGGCGGAGGATGCGCATTGAGCCTGCGGTTGACCATCGAGAATGTCGCGTCGCTAACGTCGGGTGATCCGGTCGTCAAGGAACTCGACGGCCATGGCCTGGTCATCGGCCGGGCCGGGCATGTCGACTGGACCTTGCCCGATCCGCAGGCGCTGATTTCATCGGTGCATTGCGAGATCGATTTCGTCGATGGCGCCTATCTGCTGACCGATCGCAGCACCAACGGCACCTTCGTCAATGGCGGCGGGGCGAGGCTGAGCGTGCCCTGGACGTTGCGCGACGGCGATCTGATCAGCATCGGCCATTATTCGGTGCGTGTCGCGCTCGAGGCCGGCGCCCGGCCGCGCGGCAGTGCCGCCGTGCCGCAGGCAGCGGCGCCAGCCGTCGCGCCCCAAACGGGGCCGGCATCAGGGGCAGGGCTTTGGGGCCAATTCGACGACAAGCCCGCCGAAGCCGCAGCGACCGACGCCTTCGGGCTGCCCAAGCGCAAAGCCATCTTTCCGTCGGGCGACCAGCCGGTCGAGGAAGCCTTCCGGCCGCCGGAATCGATCGCCCCCAGGGCCGATCCGTTTGGTCTTGGTGGCGGCTCTGCGCCGGGCGGTTTTGGCGCCGCTGCGCCGGCTGCCGGCGGTGACATTTTCGGCCTTGGTGGCGGCTCGTCGGCGACGACACCGGCACCGACGCCGGCGTGGCAGGCGCCCGCATCGGCCGCCTGGGCAGCACCGGCGACTTCGGCCTGGGACGCCCCGGCTGCGCCGGCGGCTTCTGCCGCGGCCAGCATCTGGGGATCACTGACGGCCCAGGCCCCGGTCGATTTCACGCCGCCGCCGCCTGTCGCGGCGCCACCCGTGCCCGCGCCCGCGCCGGTTGCCGGCGCACCCAAGTCATCCAGCGGCGACGGCAGCCTGTTTGCCCGCTTTCTGGCAGCAGCGGGGCTGCGGCCGCGCGATGTCGAGGAACTCGCGCCCGAAGCCGTCCTCGCGGCCGCCGGCGAACTGTTGCGCCAGACGGCTGACGGCCTCATCCAGCTGCTTTATGCCCGGGCGCGGCTGCGCAACCAGTTCGGCGTCGGCGCCGAAGTGACGACCTTCCAGCGCGACGGCAACAACCCGCTGAAATGGACGCGGTCGGCCGAAGAGGCATTGCGCCAGATCGTCGGCAAGCCTGACCGCGGTTTCCTGCCCGGCCCGCTGGCGGTTCGCGGCGCGTTCGAGGAACTTCAGGCGCATGAACTCGCTTTGATGGCGGCAATGCAGGAAGCCCTGAAGGACACGATCCAGCGCTTTTCGCCCGCCGCCGTCCGCGCCCGCCCGGCGCAGACGACGCTGTTGTCACGCCTGCTGCCCCAGGCACGCGATGCGGCGCTATGGCAAGCCTATGAAGCCGAGTTCAAAGCCATGGCCGATGAAACAGAGCAAGCCTATCTCGATGTTTTTGCGAAGAATTTCAAGAAAGCCTATGCGCGCAATCTGGCGCGTGCCGACGACAGCAAACAGGCAGGGGGGCGATAGACGATGGGCATGCCAGCCGCGCGCGTGACCGACATGCACGTCTGCCCGATGGTGACGGGTGTGGTGCCCCATGTCGGCGGGCCGATCCTGCCGCCGTGCCAGGTGACCGTGCTCACCGGCATGCTGCCGCAAGCCCGGGTCACCGACATGGCCGTCTGCGTCGGGCCGCCCGACATGATCGCCAAGGGCTCGGCCACCGTCCTCGTCGGCAGCCTGCCGGCGGCGCGGGTCCTCGACATGACGGCGCATGGTGGCATGATCGTGCTCGGATGTTTTACCGTCCTGATCGGCGGGTGATACGATTGTCGGTCTCAGGGTTCCAGAATCACCCAGCCGCTCGTTGATTCGCATCCCGATGTGCAGGCCCGTGCCACCGCGGCGCCGCTACCGGTTTCCGTGAACTGGTCGGGCACCACCGGCGGTGACAGGTAGAATTGCAGGCTGCGAATTGGTTTGGGGGCGTAGGAGAGCGAGCCGAACCCGGCCGGCAACGGGCCTGACGAGATGCGCTTTGACGGATCAGCCTCGCCATCGGTGATGACCACGATCAGCATCGGCTTGGTGAGCGTTCCAACGTTCAGTGGCACCGTGACTTCGTCGCCCGAACGTTGAAGCTGGCCGATCCGGCGATTCGATTGCCCGCTGAACTTCAAATCGCCTTGCACGCCTGAATCACCGGCGGCCTGCCGCAGCCGTCCGATAACGGCGCAGGTTTCAGGTTGCGGCGCCGGCGACACCGTCTGCACTCCGGTCGTGTCGAGGGTATAGCCACCGGCAGTGGAAGGAATGGCCGTGCCCGACGCCATCCAGCCGGCGACGGCGAGCGTAGTGGCGCCGGGATCGGGCGGCGTGGCGCGGACATCGCTGCATGGCAGGGCGGCCAGTGCCGCGCGGGCGACGGGCCAATCGAGCGCAGCGGGCGCTGCCGGGGCAGCGGTTTCGGTCGCGGCTGTGCCGGCGGTTGCATCGGCAGGTCCGGTCTTGTCATCACCGCCGAACATAAGCCCAGCGCCGGCAATCGCGGCAAGCACGACTCCGCCCCCGATAATCAGCGGCAATTTCGATTTCTGGGCAGGCTCGGCGGGCGCGGGCGCGGGCGCTGTCGATGCGGTGCGCACGAAGCTGACATCGGTTGCGCCGCGCCGCGCTTCGAGCCCGCTGAACGGCGGGATTGTCGTCGCGAACCCTGGCGGTGCGGTGCGCTCGCCCGTCTGTGTCGCACGGGCATTGGCGGCCTGTTCGGCGAGCGCCGGATCGAAGGGCGTGTCCACCGGCGGCAAGGCATCGACCGCAGCGATGACATCGGCCATCGAACGGATACGGGTTGCCGGATCGGGTTCGAGCATTCGCGACAGAACGCTGGCCAGCCAGGGTTCGATGCCATCGAGCGCCGGTACCGACTGGCGCGCCTGAATGGCGTCGATCGGCGTGGCGGTGCCCATGTCGATGGCGCGGCCACGGGCGGCGGCGGCAACGACGAGGGCGAGGCTGTAGATATCGGTCCAGGGACCGATGTCACGGCCGAACAGGCCGAAGGCCTCCGGCGCGGCAAAGCCCAGCTTGCCGCCGAAGCCCGCGCCGATGACGGTTTTCTTCGATGCATCGGCATCCTTGGCAATGCCGAAATCGATGATCGTCGCGCGTTCGATCCTGCCGTCGCGAAGCAGCACATTGTCGGGCGACAGATCGCGGTGATAGACGCCCTTTTCATGCGCCGCCTCGAGCCCCGAAGCGAGCCGGCGCAGCAGCGAACGGCAGGATTGCGGATCGATTTGGCCAACGCCCATCTGGTCCTCGAGGCTGGGGCCATGGACATATTCGAGGGTGAGGTAATCGAGCTGCGAGCGCGGGTCGTGCGACAGGCCGCGGAACTTGACGATGGCATCATGGCCCAGCGTCGCCAGCAGATCGGCTTCGCGTTCGAGCAGCTTGTAGAATTCGGGATCGGCCGCGAATTGCGGCAGAATGACCTTGATCGCGACCTTGACGTTGCCGCGGATCTGCCGGCCTTCATAGATTTCGCCCATGCCGCCCTGGGCGATGTAGCGCGTCACCTCGTAATTGTCGTTGAGCGTCGCGCCGACCAGCGAGCCGACCGCGCCGAAGCGCACCGAGGTCGTGCCGGCGCGCGCTGGCGTGGTGGGTGGTGTGGTCGGCGACGGATACAGCGGCTCTTGCGGCGGCGGCCCGGGCGGCGGCGAATCGGCCTGGAAGCCCGGCAGGGCATCGTCTGCCGGCGGATCACGGCGGATGAACACCGTGCGCTTCGGGGTATCGGGATCTTCGCTCATCAGCTTTGCGCCAGTGCGACGATGGTCGGCTGCTCGAGGCTGACGACGATCACCGAGACATTGTCGGGGGCGCCCGCTGCCAGCGTGTCTTCGATCAAACCGTCGACGGCGCGCTTCGGGCTGCCGCCAAGTCGGGCGGCAATCGCCTCGTGTGAAATCACCTTGGTCAGCCCGTCGCTGCATAGCAGATAGATGTCACCGACCTGAGCTTCGTCGCGGAAAGCGTCGTGCGACAGGCTTTCCTCGGTCCCGATCGCACGACTGAGAACATGGGCCATCGGGTGAGTCTCGGCTTCTTCGGCGGAAATCGTTCCGCGGTCGACAAGTTCCTGAACCATGCTGTGGTCACGCGTCAACTGGGCAAGCACCCCATCGCGGGAGCGGTAGATGCGGCTGTCGCCGACCCATAGCCCCGTCACCTCGCGATCGCCGAGGTGGAGGACGACCGCCGTGGTGCCCATGGAGGTGCCTGACACGGCGCCGGCGCGGACAATGGCGCCGTTGCCGGCATAAAGCGCGCCGAGCAGATTGGGGTAAGGGTCTTCCTCATCGAGGCTGACGGCCGCCAGCGCCTCGACCACCGTGGCCGATGCCCATTGGCCATTGGCATGGCCACCCATGCCATCGGCGACCGCCCATAGCCCCAGGTCGTCGCGGGACAGTATGGCATCTTCATTGACCGTGCGAACGCTGCCGACGTTGGTGGCCGCCGCCGATCGAATGCGAAACCGCGTCATTCGTCGTCTCCAGAAAATTCGATCACATTGAGCAGATCGGCGAGCAGCGCCGGATTGGCACTGGCACCGTGGATGACATGCGGATCGCCCTCGCCGAGCGCCCAGAAGACGGCATCGGCAGGCGTCGCAAGGCCCGCCCGCCACGCTAGGGCCTCGACATCGGTCGGGATGGCGGCGGCGATTGTCGCCAGCAGCGTGTCGGGATCGGAATCGGGGCCGAGCGCCGCATAGGTTGCATCGACCAGGGCATCGGCAAAATCGCTGCGGGCCACGGCGAGATGCCAGGCTTCGGCTGCTGGCCCGGCGACGCCGGCAACGAGAAAGAAGAACCGACCGGCGCGGTCGACCGAGGGGCTGACGACGCCATGGACGGCTGCGCCGCCGATCCAGCCCGGGGGCAGGTAGCAGACATAGAGCGGCACGGCGGCGAAACGGGTTGCGAACACGGCGTCGTTGTCGTGCCGCCAACTGGCCAGGCCTACGGCAAGCCAGTGATCAAGGGCTTCGACCATGGCCTCGTCCCAGCCGTGGCGGATGAAATCGCCGCGACCGGGGAGTTTGCCGTAAAGGCCGGGAACAAGCGCTGCCATCACAGCCGGGCCGGGCAGCGCAAGGCGAGGACGCCTTCGGGATCGAAGGGGTCGGGGCCGCCGATGACGCTGACATCGACTGCCGTGGTCGGGTTGAAGATGAAGCGATACTGGCTCTTGCCGAGCGGCTGCTTGCGCGCCTTGGCCAGTAGCCGGAACAGTGCCCAGGGCCCTTCGGCTTGCGCGGCGCTGGCCCCGGCAGTGGCGATTTCGGCGCTTTGCAGGCCGCCATAGCTCCAGTTGAAGCGCTGCGGGGCGGCATTGGGGACAAGGCCGAGCGGGACACCCGACAGCCGCAGGTCGATCGGCGCCGGCACGCCGGGGCTGGCCGCGAAACCGAGCACAAGATTGCCACCGACAAGCGCCTGGGCGGCGGCGGCGCGCTCGAATGCCCGGGCACTGGCGGGGGTGAAGCTGGCGACCGCGGGTTCATTGGCGACCCAGCCCCAGCCATTGGCCGAGCGCCGCAGATAGGGCTGAAGCGTCGAATCGGCGAAACCGACCATGGCGCCGGCGACCCGGCTGATGTCCATCGGTTGCAGATCGGCGCCGACGCCGAAGGGGAAGCCGGTGCCGAACAGCGCCGCGCATTGCGGACCGGGGCCGGCGGCATAGGCGGTGCGCAGTTCGGACGTGCGGCTGGTTTCGGCGGCAGCGACGCTGCCGGTGGCAACCCGCTCGACGAAACTGGCCAGCGCCGGGGCAGCGGCGGCGGCATTGGCGCTGGCGACCTTGAGGTTGACGGCGGCTGCGGCCAGCGCCGAAGCGCCACCGCCACCGCCACCGCCACCACCACCACCACCACCTCCACCGCCAGCCGCAGCCTGGGCGACGGCCTTCTGATAGTCGCCTAGCGCGGTCAGCAGCCCGGTCATCCCGGCGCCGGTGCCACCGGCATATTGGCGCAGCATCTGGAAATTGCTCTCGATGGTCGCAGCGGCGGTCAGCGATGCGCCGCCGCGCGCGGCACCGCGAACGGTGCCGATTGCGGCTTCGGCAGCGGGATTGCCGGCCTTGGGCACCGGCATCAGGCCGCTGGTGTTGGCGAGGATTTCATCGGACAGTTTCTTCAGCGGCGATCCGCCCGGGTTGGCGAGGCGGGCCAGCGTGACGGGGTTGGCGGCATAATTGGCTGGCTGCGGCAGCCCGAGCACATCGTTCCAGCGACGGGTGTATTCGGCGGCATAGGCAGCGCCGAGCGCCTGTGGATCGAGCGGCTGCTGGGCGGCAGCGCTGGTCCCGAGCATCCAGCGGTCCTTGTCGAGCAAGGCCCCGATTTCGCCGGCGCGCGGGACGAAGCCCGTCTGGAAACCCACCTTGGTGAACAGGAAAGGCACCGCGGCGGCGCGCAGATCGGCCGGGTTGCCAAAGGCTTCGGCTTCGCCGGGCAGCAACGCCTTGCCGACGAGCCGCCATTCGGGGCCGCCGACCTGCTGCTTGAGCAGCGCCAGCGCGCGATCGGCGGATGACATTGCCGCGACCGCTGCCTGGGCACGTTCGACCAGCCCGGCATCGAGCAAGGGCCCCTTGATCTGGCGACCGAAGCGCCCCTGATCGGCAAGCAGCGCCCTTGTGTGAACGAGCAGCCGGCCCCGCAATGCTTCGGCTTCAGGGCCGGGCAGGGTGCGGTTGTTGAGATCGGCCTCGAGCCAGTGCGCGACATAGGCATTGTCGCGGCGCCCTCCGGCAGCGTTGCCGAGCATCAGATAGACCTTCAATGGCTCGTACGAGGCCACCGGCTCGTCGTTTACCGCCGTGAGGGCGCTTTCGGCATTGAGGATCAGCCGTGGCAGCAGATAGCGTTGCAGCGCATCGGCATAGGCACGGTGGCTCTCGCTATCGAGCCGCTGGCGGTACAGGCCAAAGCCCGAGGGCGACGGCGGCGTGCCGGCGGCGCCATAGGGCAGCCTTGCCGCAAGTCCATCGAGCAAGGGCACAATCTCGTCGAGGCGGGCGTTGGTCGCCACCCGATCGCCGGCATCGAGGCCCTGCGTGCCTTCGGCGAGCGCGGCCGCGGCGGCAGAAGTCGCATCCTGGCCGCCGCGGTTGTTGACGAAGCTCCACGCCAGCGCCCCCAGCCCGAGGACTGTGGCAAAGCCGCCCACGGCAATCGCAGCAATGCGCGTCAGCCGGTCACGCTTGCGGCGCTTCAGGTCCGGCCCGGCAAGGCCAGCTTCGGCGAAGATGATGTCCTTCAGCAGCCGGTTGACGAAGAAAGTGCGGGCGCCCTGCGATTGCGGGCGCGACGTGCGGCCAAGGCTGGCGGCCAGATCGCCGATCAGCCGGTCGAAGGGCGTTCCCTGTTGCACGCCGCTGGTCAGGTAAAAGCCGCGAAGCCGGGTGTTGGCGGGAGCGTAGGCACCGAAAACGCCGTCGAGCAGCCGGATCACCCGCGAGCGCAGGTCGATCAGCCGTGCGGGCAGTGTCAGGATAGCGCCGCGCCGGGTGGCGTCGCCATCGGATTGCAGCCGGTCCGGCACTCGGTCTGCCAGCGCCTGCACCGCGTCGTCATAGGCACTGGCGAGCAGGGCTGCATCGGGTTGCGCCGCCAGCGGCAGCGTTGCGCCAACGGGCGAGCGACGGCCCTCGACGCTGAGATCCTCGAAGAATTCGGTGAAACCCGATACGAGATCGGCCTTGGTGAAGACGACATAGACCGGCAATTCGATGCCGAGCGCCTTGCTGAGTTCGGCCAACCGCGCCCGCAGGGTGACGACATGGCGGTCGAGTGCCTCGGCGGAAACGCTGGCGATTTCATCGAGGCCGATGGCGACGATGATGCCGTTGAGGGGTTGCAGCGGGCGGGCCTTGCGCAAGGTGCCGAGGAACCCCGTCCAGGTGCGGGCATCGCGGCCAGCATCGCTGTCCTGGCTGGTGTAGCGGCCGGCGGTATCGATCAGCACGGCTTCGTCGGTGAACCACCAGTCACAGTCGCGAGTCCCGCCGACACCCTTGATGGCATCGGCATCACCAACCAGATTCAGCCCCGATTTCTTGATGATCGTCGTCTTGCCGGCCCCTGGCGGCCCGATGATGGCATACCAAGGCAGCTCGTAGAGTGCGCCCTTGCCGCGCTTGTTGAGCTCGGCGATTGCGGCCTTCATCTTGGCATTGACGGCTTCGGATTCGCGGTCGGGCGGGGCAATGGCTTCGGCGAGCGCCTTCTGGCCCTTGCGTTGCCGCCAGAAGCGAATGCCGGCGGCGATGGCAACCCCAAGCCAGACCAGCCCGATGAGCCACCAGCGCCAGCCGAGCAGCGCGGTGACGAGCAGCCCGGCGATAAGGAACACCGCCAGCGATACCAGCACGGCGGTGCCTATGACGACGACCGACCAGTTGGTGACGAGTTTCTTGAGCGAAGCCATGTCAGTTGCTCCGCGGGATGGTGAGTTCGACGCGGCGGTTGCGGGCCTTGGCGTCGGGGGTATCGGCGCGATCGATCGGTTCGGAATCGCCGCGACCGGCGGGGTTGATGCGGCCGGAATCGACACCGCTGCCGCCGAGCAGCGCCGCGACATTGGCGGCGCGCGCCTGCGACAGCGCAAGATTATCGGGGAAGCTGGCACTGCGGATCGGGTCGCTGTCGGTATGGGCGATGACATCGATGGCGCCGCTTTCGGGCACCAGTGCCCGGGCGGCTTCGGTGATCAGCGGCGCATAGGCGGTGGCAACCTGGTCGGCGCCCTTGTCGAACATTCCGCCCGAAAGGCCGGGGCATGCCGAAATCGTCAGCCTTATGGCGCCGCCATCTTCATCGGCGGCAATGCACGTCGAGGTCAGCCGGCCGCGGATACGCTCCAGCTGCGTCGAATCGGGCACGGTCAGGCCCGGCCCGGCGCGATCGATGACCGTCTGGGCGGCTGGCGGCAAAGTGCGAAGCTTGGCCCAGGCCGTCTCGTCGCGGGCATCGAGAAAGAATTTCAGCGCCAGAAAGGCAATCACCAGCGCGGCCAGCGCCAGGCCGGCGACGAGCAGCACGAGCAGCCAGCGCGAGGTCTTGCGGATGGGGGTCGGGACACCGCGCCAGGCCGGCACCAGATCGCTTTCGGGCCGGGCGCGTATGCCGGAAAGGGCGTTGTGGATCGCCCCCATCCGCGCCTGAATCTGGCGCGGGCCATCGCCGCCGATGCGGAACTTGCCGATGAAGCCGACGCCGAGGCAGGCGTGAAACAGCTCGAGCATGTCCTGGTTGGCCGACGGCCGCGCCAGCATGGCATCGAGGATACCCCAAAACTGGTCCCCACCGAACGCCTGCCCAAAGGCTTGGACGACAATGCTCTGCCGCGCCCAATCGGCTGCCGCACCCCCCGGCAGGTTCTGGGCGATGTCATCGAGCGTGGCGGCAAGGGCATAGCGAGCGCGATTGAGATCTTCCGCCGAGAGCCCGGCACCGCTGGCGGCGCGTTCGAAGGCCTTCAATTCGGTCATGGCGCGGGCGATCAGCGCCGGCGCGTCGGTGATCTGGCGTTCGGCCTGCACAGCGGCGCAGATGGCGAGAAAGCGCGACGCCGCCGCCATCAGCGGGTTGCGGACCCGCATTGGCTCGGTGATCGGCGGCACGTCATCGCTGGTGAAGCTGCGGCGCGACGCCGGAGCAGGCTGGGGTGCATAGACTGGCGGCGCATAGCCCTGCGGGGGCGGCGGTGGCGGTGGGGCATAGGCCGGCGGCGGCGGCGGAGCACCAGGGGCCGGCGGTACTGCGCCTGCGGCGGGCGGGGCTGCGCCGGCGGCGGCAAGTGGCGACGGGCGGAATACCGTCCGGGCCGGGCGCGGTCCCTTGTCGTCTTCCCCTGCCATCTTTCCCCCCAGCCCGGCTTATCGTGCCGGCCGCTTGACGCACCACAGCTCCATCTGGAGCTCTGGCCAGTCACCGGCGATACGCAGCCCGAGCGCCGGCGCGGTGGCGAAATCACGCCAGTCGGCCGATGTGCGATCAAGCTCGAAATAGACATAACCGGGCAGCGCGCGGATCTGCGACGGTGGCGCGCCGATCGGCACCAGCGGCACACCGGGCACCGCCGAATTGACCAGCTGTTCCATCCGGGTGATCGAACCGATCTTGACCAGCGCTGGCAGTTGCGCGCGGATCATGTCGGCCGGGCGCGCCGCCGATACTGCGAGGAAGAACCGCCCGGCGTCATAGAGGCTGCGGTCGGTGATGACAGAATTATAGGCCCCCGGTGCCAGCTTGACGAGCTTCAGCGGCTGCGCCCCGGCACCGATCTGGACTCCCAGCGCGACGCGCAGCGCCTCGATGAGCGGGCGGAAGCAGAGTTCCAGATTTTCATGGTCGTAATCGGGGAAGCCCTGCGGCCGGCGTTCCGCGCTGGTGAAGGTGGCGAGTTCGCCGGCGAAGGACAGGAAGGTCGCGAACAGCCGTTCGGGATGGACGCGATCGAGCCGGGCCAGGTGGCGCAGCACCGGCTGCCAGCGGTTGAGCGCGATCAGCAGCAGGAACATCGCATCCGAATTCGAGCCGGCGCTGGGCTCGGCGGCGCGCAACGACACTTCGTCCTGGCGCTGTTCGAGGCGGCCGAGGATATCGATGATGAAGCCAGCGAGCGTTGTCGAGGCGCGCAGGTCGAGCGACGGCGGGATGTAATTGTCGTCGAAGACGACGCGCTTCGCCTGAAGCTCGCGGATGCGGGCCAAGCCGAGGCAGATGCGGCCGGCGCAATCGGCCTCCTCGATGCCGAAGCGCAGATTGGGTTCACCAACCTCGATGGGTTCGGCGGCACGGTCGGGGTCAGTCGAATCGATGACGTCGCGGACGCGGATCAGGTAGCGCGCGGTGATGGCGTCGGCGGCATCGGCGCCGGCATATTCGACCGATCCGGGCTGGCGCGCCGGCAGGGTGAGATAGACGATCTCGTCGCGAACAGCGCTGGTAATATCGATCGGCGTCGGCGGCGGCTGCCGCCCCGGAATGTCGATGATCTCGCCATCGGGAAGCACGGCGAGCAGCCGCTTGATGCCGAATTGCGCCCCCGAAGCGAGCTCGTCCGAAGGCTCGAATTCGACAATGCCCCAGGGATAGGCCGCGGCGCCGTCGAGCCGGGCATGAAGATTGCCGCGGGCATGTGAATCCGTCGCCTGAAAATGCTGCGGGCGGAGGAAAAGGCCTTCGGACCAGATGGGGGCGATCGTCAAATCCCGCGCCTCGATTTCATGACGCCGCACCCTTTGATCGATGTTGGGCTCAGGCACCGGGAAGATATGGCCAAAAGTCGTTGAAGACGTTCCGAACTTGCCGATTGTCCCGACAGTCCGGCGGCAGAGCGCCGGGGTTCAAATGCAAGGCGCTCAATCGACAAGGTAGCTGCCCAGAAATGATGTATCTTCGAGCGCTACGCGCGATCGCCAGTCGGTCGCATATTGCGAATATTGCAAGGCCGCGCGACCCGCTGCCGAGTATTTCGGTGTGTCGTCGATGTATTTGCGAAACCAACGCATTGCCACTTTCTTGGCAAAACCTTTAACGATAGCCTGGATCGATTGCTTTGTAACGCCTGCGATGGCAGCGCCATAAAGGTCGAACAGCAAACCGGCCTTCTCGCTGGTATCGACGGCAATGAGCAACACGCGCTGCATGAATGCCCGATCGATATCTGTGATCTCTGCTTCGGCCGGCGAACGTTTGAAAATGTCCTTGGCGAGCAGCACGGTCTCGGCCGCAGTCAGCACCAACTGCTGGCGGGTGAAGTACAAGTCCGGATACGGATCGGTGGCCATGCGACGCCTCAGGCTGCCGTCTTGTAGCTATAAATTAAATCGTCTCCTTCGACGCCGACCTCGATCGTCTCTACCGTCACCCCATCCGCCATCCGCCCGAGCAGCCCGGTCGACAGCGTCGGCAGCATCGAATTGGTCAGGATCGCGTCGATCATGCGGCCGCCCGAGGCGAGTTCGGTGCAGCGCGAGACGATGTGATCGACGACCGGCTGGTCGTAGCTGAGGGTGATCTTGTGGTTTTCGGCGATGCGCTTGACGATGCGGTTGAGCTGCAGCTTGACGATGCCGCTGAGCATTTCGGGGCTGAGCGGGTAATAAGGCAGCACGATCAACCGCCCGAGCAGCGCTGGCGGGAACACCTTGAGCAGTTCGGGCCGCAGTGCCGTCGCCAGCGCTTCGGGGTCGGGCGCGGTCTCGGGGTCCGATGCCAGATCGGTGATCAGGTCGGTGCCGGCGTTCGAGGTCAGCAGGATCAGGCAGTTCTTGAAATCGATGTAGCGCCCTTCGCTGTCGTCCATATAGCCCTTGTCGAAGACCTGGAAGAACATCTCGTGGACGTCGGGATGGGCCTTTTCGACTTCGTCGAGGAGCACCACCGAATAGGGCCGGCGCCTCACCGCTTCGGTGAGCACTCCGCCCTGACCATAGCCGACATAGCCGGCCGGGGCGCCCTTCAATGTCGAGACGGTATGGGCCTCCTGAAACTCGCTCATGTTGATGACGATCATCGAGTCATCGCCGGCATAAAGCAGCTCGGCGAGCGCGTGTGCCGTCTCGGTCTTGCCGACGCCCGATGGGCCACAGAGCATGAACACGCCAACGGGTTTGTTCGGGTTGTCGAGCTTGGCGCGGCTGGTCTGGATGCGCTTGGCAATCGCTTCAAGGCCATGATCCTGGCCGATGACGCGCTTTTTCAGGCTGTCGGCGATGGTCAGCACGCTGGTGATCTCGTCCTTGACCATCCGCCCGACAGGCACCCCGGTCCAGTCGCCGACCACGGCGGCGACGGCATTGGCATCGACCTGGGCGAAGACCATCGGGCTGTCGCCCTGTGCCGCGTGCAGCCCGTCCATCGCAGCGTGAAGGGCGATGTCATGAACCGCCATGTCGGGTTCGGCGCCATCCTCTGCCGCTGTCGCCTTCGCGTCGGCCCGCGCCGAGCGTGCCGCGATGACAGCAGCAACCGCGGCCTTCTCGGCCTCCCATTTCGCCGTCACCTCGACGAGTGCCGCGCGGGCTTCGACCAGCTGCGTCTCGATTTCGGCGGGGCGGGTTGCCGGGCCCATGCCGCCATCGGCTTCGCGCGTGGCGATGCCATGTTCGACTTCCAGTCGTTCGACCTTGCGCAGCCGGTCCTCGACGGGGGCCGGGGTGGCGTGCTGCGAAACCCCGACACGCGCACAGGCGGTATCGAGCAGGCTGACCGCCTTGTCGGGAAGCTGCCGCGACGGGATATAGCGCTGGCTGAGCTTGACCGCGGCCTCCAGCGCTTCGTCGAGGACGATGACCTTGTGGTGCTTGACCATTGCATCGCTGACCGAGCGCAGCATGGCGATGGCGTCGCCGGTTTCGGGTTCCCCCACCGCCACCGTCTGGAAGCGCCGGGTGAGTGCCGGGTCCTTTTCGAAATATTGGCGGTATTCGGCCCAGGTCGTGGCGGCGATGGTCCGCAGCTTGCCGCGGGCCAGCGCCGGCTTGAGCAGATTGGCGGCATCGCCGGTGCCGGCCGCGCCGCCGGCGCCGATGAGCGTATGGGCTTCATCGATGAAAAGGATGATCGGCTCGGGGCTGGCCTCGACTTCATCGATGACCTGGCGAAGCCGCTTCTCGAACTCCCCCTTCACGCTGGCGCCGGCTTGCAACAGCCCGATATCGAGCGAGCGCAGCGTGACATGGGCGAGCGACGGCGGCACATCGCCATCGACAATGCGGCGGGCAAAGCCTTCGGCAACCGCCGTCTTGCCGACGCCGGCCTCGCCGGTGAGGATCGGGTTGTTCTGGCGCCGGCGCAGCAGGATATCGACGACCTGGCGGATTTCGGCATCGCGGCCGACGATCTTGTCGATTTCGCCCGAGCGCGCCCGCGCCGTCAGATCGACCGAGAATTTCGCCAGCGCTGAATCGCCCTGGGGGCCCGCCGCAGCGTCGCCGCTGTCACCGCCACCTGCCGAAGCCGCCGCTTGCACCTCGGCGGCGCTGCCGACGATGGCGCTATAGTGTTCGCCGAGTTGTTCGACGTTGACCTTGCGGAATTCCTTGGAAATGCCAAGCAGCACCGTGCGCAGATTATCGGAAGCGAGAAGCCCGTATAGCGCGTGACCGGGGCTGACCCGCGCGGCGTTGAACTGCAGCGAGGCGTACATCCAGCCCTGCTGGACGGCTTCCATCAACTGCTGCGAAAAATCGAGCGAGCTGGCGCCGCGTGGCAGCTTGTCGAGCGCTGCCACGATATCGCTGGCAACCGTGCCATCATCGATACCGAACTTCGCCTTGATCGCTGCGATCTCGTTGCCCTTGTCGGCGTTGAGCGCATGCAGCCAATGGGCAATCTCGACATAGGGGTTCTCGCGCAGCTTGGCGAAGCCATGTGCCGTCTGCAGCCCGGTCATTGCCTTGGGCCCCAACCGGCTGACCATCCCGCTTCTGCTGATTGCCATGATGTCTGCTCCCCCTGCTAAATCGTCATGTCAGGCTGCGCCGTGCAGCCGAAGGTCGTCGCGCTTGCGTCCTGCTGTCCCGCGCGGCGCGATCCATGCCGTCTGGCCCAGCCTGGCGCCCAGCCTGGCGCCCTGGCGTCCGCGGGCCAGCCGCGCCGGGGCGATCGCCGCTTCGTCGATTTCGATGCGTGCGCTCCATTCGATATGCCGCGGCAGGATCGCCCTGGCACAGTCGCTGAGCACGACATGGCGATCGCCGCCGGGCAGCAGTTCGACAAGATCGTCCATGCTGCGCGCTGCGAGAACGAGGCGCACATCCCATTCGGTGGCGAAGAAGCGGCGCCCCAGTGTGGCGCCGAGCCCGAGCTGGTTGTCGTTGCCGCGCCGGCCGATGCAGCTTCGCGTCGCCGGCGGGATATCGCGCCAACGGCCGACGCTTTCGACAACCCGCACTGGCGTTGCCAGCACCGTGCTGAGCACGTCGGCGACGGCGCTGGCCGAGCGCAGGCCGGCGAAATGGCCGGCAAGCCCCAGCGGGGCCCAGGCATCGAAGCGCCCGGCCTCATGCGCAGGCCGACTGTCACCGGCGACGAAACGCAAGTCGGCGGCGCCCGAGACACCGCCGAGTTGCGCCGCAAAGCCATCATCGGCCGGACGATCGGCCTGGGCGCAGGGCTGGCTGTCGGCCCAGGCACGGTAATGGAATTGCAGCAGCCGCTGCGACAGAAGATCGAGGAAATCGCCCAATGGCTTGGGGCCGCGGCGTTCGCGTTCGTAAATGACCAGCTCGGTCAGGTAAAAGGGCATGGGCCCCATGGCGCCTGTCAGCCCGAGATGATTGCTGCGCAGCCGCGGCCGCCGCCCCGGCTTGTCGGTGCGAGTGTCGAGCCGCTCGACTGTCGTGCGCGGGAAGTCGGCAGTGGCGTGGTGGGCCAGCGCGATCGGTTCCTGAACCGGGGCCAGCGCCCGGCCGATGCGCGGCATATCGGCGGCGGCGCGCTCGACCGCCCGGACGGCGGCAAAAAAGCCGAACCGCCAGGTCTCGCTGCTCAGCGCGTCGATCACCGACACGAGCCCGGCGTCGTTGTTCACCGGCTCGCTCATATTGTCGGCCTCGGCCCCGAAAGCGCCGGCCAGCGCCAGGCAAGGCCGTCGTCGCAGCGGACAACGACCTCGGCAAAGCTGTTGACCGTCGCGAATTCGGCAAGGAACCGCGCCACGACCATGGTGAACATATAGGCCGTATTGGCTTCATAGGCCGACGCCGACAGGCTGAGGGTCAACTGCTCGCCGCGCTCGAACGCCAGCCGCGACACCCCCGAGGCGCGCCGCGTGACCATCGCCGCCGACAGCCCGGTGATACCCTGGATTTCGCGACGAAGCGCCGGCGCTTCGTCGCGCAGATAGAGCCGCAAGTGATCGAGCAGCACTTCGGGGTTGCCATCCGCTCGTGCGAAACCCCGGTTGCCAGGCGCAAGGTGCGAAACGATGCGCCAGGCGGCATCGCCCAGCCCGAGTGGCGGCTGCGGCCGGGTCGGGCCCCGGATCATCCGCACGCTTTCGACATTGGCCATATCCTCGAGCGCCAGCACGAGATCGGGCGCGCCAGGGCGCAGCCGGGTCGGCAGGGCGCGGTTGGTCACCCAGCCTTCCGCAGCGACTTCGGCGATTCCGTCGACAAGGCCGGGCGCCCCGGGCGCCGTCAGCGACATCCAGGTTTCGGAACCGATATAGTCGCTCTCGCGGCGGCGGCGGCGTTCGGCCTCCGACATGCGGCGCAAGCGGCGGCGCAGGGCGAAATAGATCGGCTGGTCGCCACGTTCGGTGGTGCGGGTGTAAAGCGGTTGCACCGGCATCCCGTCAGCATCGCCGGCGCGATAGGCGGTGACGCTCGTCAGGCTGTGGATCTCATGATCCTGCTGGCGCGAGCGGTCGGCGAGCACCAGCGCCTCGGCCTGGCCGCGATCGATCGGCACCCGGTCGAAATGGCGCTTGTAGAGGTTGACGACCGGTGTGGCGTGGAGGCGAAAATTGTCGACCGCGACCACGGCCGCCAGCGATGGCACGCTGCGTTTCAACGGCACGACGATATCGATCTGGCGTTCGCCCCGGGCAAAGCCGGCGCGCAGTCCGGTCAGCCGCACAAAGCGAAACTTTTCCGGCATGGCATAATATTCGGCGAGCAGTCGATAACCACGGAACGAGCGCAGATCGGTTGGCAGCAGCGCCTGTTCGGGATCGAGGCCGAGTGGCTCGACACTGCCGCCCGGCACCGTCCAGGCATTGCGACGACCGCGATCGGCCGAGCAGAGCAGTGCCGGATGGCTTTCGGCAAGCAATTGGTGGAGCAGCCGGCCGGGAACATCCTCGGCACCGTCGATGAACAGATCGAGATGATCGAGCGCCAGATCGGCGAGGCTGCCGTCGCAGGTCATTTCAAGGCGCAGCCGAAGTGCCGCTTCGCCGACGGCAGTGCCGGTGGCGGCGGCGGCCGCTGCACGGGTCGCAAGATAGTCGACGCCGATAAGCTTGAGCGGCCACAACACGACATCCTGCCCGGTGCGAAATTCCACCGGCGTGATCGATTCGGTGGACAGGGTGGCGAAAAGCCGGCTGCCGCGCGCCACACGCGGCCCTTCGACCAGCGCCACTTCGCCCGCAACAGGCGCGAAGGTGACGACCCCCATTGCCGGGGTGGGGGTCACATATTGGGGGTAGAGGGCATCGAGCAGATATTGGGTGAAATCGGGGAACTGGTCATCGAGCTTGAGCCGCACCCGGGCGTTCAGAAAGGCGACGCCTTCGAGCAGGCGTTCGACGTGCGGATCGGGGTTGGTCGGGGCATCGAGCCCGAGGCGGCCGGCAACCTGGCCGTGATCCTCGGCAAACACCGCCGCCTGGCGCCGCAGATAGGCGAGTTCGCGGTTGTAGTGCTGGAGCAGGCGCGGATCGATAGCAGTCATCTGCCGCGCCTCACGCGCTGATCTCGACGTTGCCGGTGTCGAGATCGACTGCGGTATAAAGCGCGATGAAACCGTCATCGACCGAGTTCATCAGATTGCCCTGGATGATGAAGCGCAACCGGTTCTCGAAGCCGATTTCACCCTCGTCGAGCAGCACTTCCACTGAACCCTGGATCAGGCGCGGTTCATAGGCGCGCACCGCTGAAGCCAGTTCGGCGCTACGCTTGGCAAGCGCATGGCGGTCGATCGAGCGGCCGACAAGCTCGGGCAGCCCGTGATTGAGGACCGATGTCGCGACTTCAGGATAATCGTCGAGCGGGACCGACGCTTCGAAATGAACGACATTGAGCAGCCACTCGATGTCGCGGCGCACACAGGCACGCAACTCGTCTTCATTGAAGCGGTCGAGCCGGGGCACGAAACAGGGCAGGAGGTCACGCGTGCCGTCGCTGCGGACGCGGGACAGGTCACCGATCAGCTTGTCGAGGATCGACGGCTTGAGCGGCGTCATGTTCGCCATGGCGTTAGTCCAGCCGGATATCGAACGGCTCGAGAACGGCGATGTCGCTGATATCGGTCGACAACAGCCGCTGGCCAAGGCCAACCTCGACGCCATCCATGTCGGCCCAATCGGTGCGGCGGCCGAGCAGCAGTGCGGTATCGCCCGAAGCGGTCGTGCCGGGATAGCGCGCCGGAATGAAGACCATCGACGACTGGCCCGATTTGAGGCTGATTTCAGCGGGTCGCCAGACGGTGTCGCGCAGATCGGCGACTTCGGCGGCGCGGATGCGGTTCATGGCGACAAAGGGAATGAAACCATATTCGGCGCCGATGATGACTTCGAGCATCGGGCCGAAGCGGCTGTCGGCATCGGCAATCCATTCAAAGGCTTCGCCTTCGATGCTGCCGGCAGACGCCGGGGCTTCGGCGAGCGCTGAATCATGGCGGGCGCCGGCACCTGAATCGCCTTTGATTGTTGCAGCGAGCGCGTCGAGCAGGCCCTGGACCCAGGGTTCGGTGCCGACGAGCGATTTGGGCGCAACTTCGCCTGCAAAGGTCCGGCTGCGCAACCGTTCGGCATTGATGGCTTGCATGTAGACGCTGCCGAGCATCATCGCCGACGCCTGAACGCCGCCGAGCGCCTTCAATTGCGCCTCGGACTTGTCGATGTCGCCGACGATCGCCAGCAGTTGCCAGAAAAATTGGCGCGCGCGGGCGTCCTGCGGTGAGCTTCTGAGCTCGGCCGCAAGCGCTGCGCGCGCGCCGGTAAGGTCGCCTGCCTTGAAAAGCTGTTCGGCATTCATGACAGGCGACCTCGGTTACGCGATCAACCGGCGACGTTCTGGGCGATCTTCCAGGTGTAGGGCACCGCCGTGTCACCAGACCCGTCGGCCTTTTGCGGCGTGTATTCGAACTTCACGGTCGCGAAGTTGAGGCTGACATTCTCGGTCAACCGGTCTTCGCCGCCCGAACCACCCGTCGAAACCGACGAAATGATGATGTCGGACATCGTGATCTTGATATACTCCAGCGGCTTCGTGCCGGCCTTGCGGACGACCAGAAGCGCCGTCGGCACGTGCTTGCCGTTGCAGCAGAACAGCTGGATCTTGGGGCTCGACTTGTCGACATATTTGGTGATCGAGATGTCCTGCACATTGACCTTGCCGGCACCGGCGCCAGGGCCTGCGTGGGTGGTGCCGCTCTGGCTCATCCCCCATGACCAGGCGAGAACATCGATCGAGCCGGCATAGGCCTTGTCGACCGATTCACCGGGAAGATCGGTGCATTTGAGAAACATATCTACGGCCATAACGAAATCCTTTCAAAAAACACTGTTACAGAGAATTTGCGCCTTATTTCGACGCTTGGCGAAGTTGAGAAGTCATGCTCAAGGTGATATCCATGCCTTCCATCTGGAAATGCGGCACGAATTCGAAGCTGGCGCGATAATAGCCAGGGTTTTCTTCGTCTTCCGAAAGTTGGATCGACGCGCCCTTCAGTGGCTGACGCGCCTTCTGTTCTTCGCTCGATACGTCGGGCATGCCATCGACGTACAGGTTGACCCAGTCGTTGAGCTGGCGCGACAGTTGGTCCACTGTCGGCGTCGAGCCCACCCAGTCCCGCACCATGCACTTCAGATAATGGGCGAAACGGGCGCTGGTGAAAATATAGGGCAGACGCGCCGAAATGCGCGAATTGGCGGTTGCCCCCGTAATTACCCACCCCCTGCCGTGAGCTATCCGGCGGAGACAGCCCCGAGGATTGTGTTGTAGGGATTGATGCCGGTCAGCCGCGCGGTATCGACGGTTGTGCGCAGATCGGCTTCGGCATCGGCGGC